>Ga0268287_100069_pt1 | contig 104826 bp, 92 predicted proteins | sample MetcocultureR3M_FD_191348 | JGI IMG/M metagenome (GOLD analysis project Ga0268287, IMG submission 191348) | Soil microbial communities from Anza Borrego Desert, Southern California, United States - Methanotrophic co-culture R3-M | ecosystem: Environmental > Terrestrial > Soil > Desert | place... | reverse complement strand
CGCCGCTGCGCGGCTCTCCCGGCCCGGCGCAGCGCGCCGGGCGTTCGCACGGGCGCGCGGCGGTGCCGCGCAAGCCGCCCGTGCTCACCCTGCCCTTATGCGGGCGCCGGCCATCCATGGCCGGCTTGACGCAACACCCCCGCCCTCCCGGTCGCTCGGACAGATCCTGGCGCCTTGCTAGAGCGGAATTGCTCCGCCCTACCCGATCGCGGGCGAGGTGGGGGCGCGCCGGGCGGGAGAGGTGGGCAGGACCGTATGCGGCATGGATGCCGCATCCGAGCCTCCATGGACGGATTCACGGCGTGTCCTGCCCGCCTCTCCCGCCCGGCGCGCGTCTCGTGCTCGCAGTTTTTCCTGTCCGCAAAAGGTCAGATCTCGACCTGCGCCCCGAGCTCCACCAGCCGGTTGCCGGGGATGCGGAAGAAGTTGGTCGCGGGCGCGGCGTTGCGGTGCATGACCGCGAACAGCTTGTCGCGCCAGATCGGCATGCCGCGGCGGTGGGCGGCGACCACGGTTTCGCGGCTTGCGAAGTAGGTCGTGTCCATCGGGTTGAAGGTCAGCTCGCACTGGTCGCAGGAGCGCATCAGCGCCAGCGGCACGTCCGGCGTCTCCATGAAGCCGTAGCGCAGCAGCACCCGGTAGAAGTCCTCGCCGCCGATCGGCTCGATCCGCATGCGCTCGCTCTTGGGCGCGTACGGCACGTTGAGCGTTTCCACCGTCAGGAACACGTTGCGTTCGTGCAGCACCTTGTTGTGCTTGAGGTTGTGCAGCAACGCCTGCGGCACCATGCCAGTCTGCGGCACCAGGAACACCGCGGTGCCCGGCACCCGCACCGGCGGCGCCAGCATCAGGCCGGGCAGGAAGGTGTCGAGCTGGATCGCCTCCTTGCGGATCTCGGCGGCGAGCAGCTCGCGCCCGCGCCGCCAGGTGCGCAGCAGGGTGAACAGCACGATGCCGAGGATGACCGGGAACCAGCCGCCGTCCAGGATCTTCGCGCCGTTGGCGATCAGGAAGCCGACGTCGGCGAGCAGGAACAGCACGCACAACGGCAGCACCCAGCGCCGCCCCTTCGGCCACAGCGCGCGCGCGACCAGGGCCAGCAGCAGGGTGTCGATCAGCATCGTCGCCGACACCGAGATGCCGTAGGCGGTGGCCAGCGCGGTCGAGGTGCGGAAGGTCAGCACCAGGCCGATCACCAGCACCATCAGCGTCCAGTTGACCGCCGGAATGTAGATCTGGCCGATCGTCTCGCTGGAGGTGTGCTTGATCGCCATGCGCGGGATGTAGCCCAGCTGCATCGCCTGCCGCGCGATCGAGTAGGCGCCGGTGATCACCGCCTGCGAGGCGATCACGGTGGCGCCGGTCGCCAGCACGATCATCGGCCAGCGCGCCCAGTCCGGCACCCCGAAGTAGAACGGGTTGCGCACCGCCGCCGGGTCCTCCAGCAGCAGCGCGCCCTGCCCCAGGTAGTTGAGCATCAGCGCCGGCAAGACGAAGAAATACCAGGCGCGCCGGATCGGCCGCGCGCCGAAGTGGCCCATGTCGGTGTACAGCGCCTCGCCGCCGGTCACCGCCAGCACCACCGCGCCGAGGATGAACACCCCGTGGAAGTGGTGGACGACGAAGAAGTGGATCGCCCACCACGGGTTGATCGCCTTCAGCACCTCCGGCGCGTGCAGCAGGTTGATCGCGCCGAGCACGGCGAGCGCGGCGAACCACAGCAGCATCACCGGCCCGAACACCTTGCCCACCTTCTCAGTGCCGTGGCGCTGGGCGAGGAAGATGCCGGCCAGCACCACCACCACGATCGGCACGATCCAGCTGTGCAGCGCGGGCGCGACCACCTCCAGGCCCTCGACCGCGGACAGCACCGAGATCGCCGGCGTGATCACCCCGTCGCCGAAGAACAGCGACGCGCCGAAGATGCCGAGGATGCCGACCACGTACACCGAACGCGAGCCCGGACGCAGCGTGCGCTGGGCCAGCGTCATCAGCGCCATGATGCCGCCCTCGCCCTCGTTGTCCGCGCGCATGATGATGGTCACGTACTTGATCGTGACCACCAGGGTCAGCGCCCAGAACACCAGCGACAGCAGGCCGATCACCGTGTCGTGGTTGGGCACCAGGCCGTAGTGCGGGCCGAAGGCCTGCTTGATGGTGTACAGCGGGCTGGTGCCGATGTCGCCGAAGACGACGCCGATCGCGGCGACGACCAGTCCGGCCACGCCGGCGCCGGCATGGCCGTGGGGGGCGGTGCCCGGCGCGTTGGCGGTGTTCTTGGCCATGGTGTGCGGCACGCCCCTCAGCGGAGCGCGGACTTTAGCGCCTTGCGGATGATCGTCGCGGCGTCGTCGCCGGCGGCCGCGGCGTCGCGCGCCATGCGCGCGGCCTCGGCCGGCTTGTAGCCGAGTTGCTGCAGGGCCACCGTCGCCTCGGACTGGGCGTCGCCCGCGCCGCCCGCCGCCAGCGGCCCGCCGCCGGTGCCGAAGTCGGCCGCGCGGTCGCGCAGTTCGACCACCATGCGCTCGGCGGTCTTCTTGCCGATCCCGGGGATGCGGGTCAGCGCGGTCACGTCGCCGGCCTGCACCAGCCGCGCGAACTCCTCGACGCTGGCGCCCGACAGCACCGCCAGCGCGATCTTCGCGCCGATCCCGGACACCTTCTGCACGTCGCGGAACAACCGCCGCTCGCCCTCGCGCAGGAAGCCGTACAGCGACACGCTGTCTTCCTTCTGCGCGTAGTGGGTGAACAGCGCGACCTCGCGGCCGACCTCGGGCAGGTCGTAGAAGGTGCTCATCGGCGCCTCCAGCTCGTAGCCGACGCCGTGGACGTCGACCACCAGCCACGGCGGCTGCTTGTGCACCAGGATGCCCTTCAGGCGACCGATCACGTCATCTCCTCCGCAATGCCGCGACGCTGGCGCCGGTGCGCCGCGCGGTGGCGCTCATGTGGGCGTGGGTCAAGGCGACCGCGAGCGCGTCGGCCGCGTCCGCCTGCAGCTTCGCGTCCGGCAGGTTGAGCAGCAGCCGCACCATGTGCTGCACCTGCGGCTTGTCGGCCGCGCCCCGGCCGACCAGCGATTGCTTGATCACCCGCGGCGCGTATTCGCTGACCGGCAGGCGCCGGCGCACCACCGTCGCCAGCGCGGCGCCGCGGGCGTGGCCGAGCTTGAGCGCGGAGGTCGCCGACTTGTCCATGAACACCGTCTCGATCGCGACCTCCTGCGGCCGCCACGCATCCAGCAGCGCCTCCAGCCCCTCGCACAGCAGGCCCAGGCGTTCGGCGAAGCTGTCCGCCTGCAGCAGCACCAGCGCCTGCGCGTGGACGAAGCGGCAACGGCCGTCGTCGGCGACGTCGATTACGCCGACGCCGGTGCGCTGCGAACCAGGATCGATGCCGAGCACCCGGATCATGCGCGGCGACACCTAGCGCCCGTGCGGGCGCGGAACGCGTGCCTGTTGGCCATGGAAACCAGAGTCCTCGCTTCCGCGCGGAATGACAACAGCGGGACCGGCGGATGCCGGCGGGTGTCGTACGGATCCGCTCAGCCCAGCCCGCTGGCGTTGGAATAGACGTTCTGCACGTCGTCCATGTCCTCCAGCCAGCGCAGCAGCTTGGCGACCTGCTCGGCGGTCTCGCCGGAGACTTCGGCGTCGTTGTCGGCGCGCATGGTCACCTCGGCGAGGTCCGGCGCGAGGCCCGCGGCTTCCATCGCCTGGCGCACGTCGGCGAAGGCCTCGGGCGAGGTCAGCACGTCGATCGCGCCGTCCTCGGGGTACACGACCACGTCGTCGGCGCCGGCCTCGATCGCCGCCTCGGTGACCCTGTCCTCGTCGGCGCCGGCGGCGTAGGACAGTACGCCGGTCTTGTGGAACATGAAGGCGACCGAGCCCTCGGTGCCGAGGTTGCCGCCGAACTTGGAGAAGGCGTGGCGCACGTCGGCCACGGTGCGCACGCGGTTGTCGGTCAGGCAGTCGACGATCACCGCGACGCCGCCTGGGGCGTAGCCCTCGTAGCGGATCTCCTCGTAGGTGACGCCCTCCAGCTCGCCGGTCGCCTTCTTGATCGCGCGCTCGATCACGTCCTTGGACATGTTCACCGACAGGCCGCGGTCGATCGCGGCGCGCAGGCGCGGATTGCCGGCCGGGTCGCCGCCACCGGCGCGGGCGGCAACCCCTATTTCGCGGATGACCTTGGTGAAGATCTTGCCGCGCTGCGCGTCGGCGGCGTTCTTGCGCGCTTCGATGGAAGGGCCACGGCCCATGGCGGTGTCCGGCGGTGCTGCGAGGCGCGCGATTCTACCCGATGCCCGCTTCCGCCTCCCCGGCATGGCGGAAGCGGCCATTGCGGAGGAAGGCCACGGTCTGCGCGGCCGCCTCCTCCGACAGCAGCAGGCCGCTGTGGCTGGCGTCGATCACCACGTGGTCAGCCAGGCCGGGCAGGCGCGTCTCGGCGACTGCCACCGTGCCGTCGTGTTCGCCGGCGAACTGGCCGAACAGCGCGCCCAGCCCGTGCGGCACCCGTCCGGCGACCGCGCCGACTTCGGCGCGGCCCTGCCAGCAGGGAAACCCATGCTGCAGCAGTTCCGCGCTGCGCCCGAACAGGTTGGCGGCCGGCGGCCAGCGCAGCAGCGCGTTGACCGCGCCGCTGCCGGCCAGCGGCGAGCCCAGGCAGACCACCCGACGCACCGGCAGCGCCGGCGCTTCGCACAGGGCCTGCAGCGCGACCATGCCGCCGAGGCTGTGGGCGACGATGTCGGCGTCGGTGTCGCCGATGTATTCGGCCAGCCCGGTCGCGGCCAGCCGCGGACCCTCGGCGACGGCCTGGTAGGAGAAGGTATCCGGCGCGAAACCGGCGTCCTGCAGCCGCGTCGCCAGCCAGTGCATGACGGCGCCCGGCATCCACAGCCCGTGCAGCAGGACCACGCGGCGCGGGGCGGCGTTCATCGGCTTGGCCGGACGGCAGACGGCCGGCGCTCGCGCGCCGGCCGCCGTGTACGCGGGGACGGCGCGTTCAAGCCGAAGGCAGGTCCCGCAGCCAGCGGTCGATCAGCCGCTTTTCGTAGCGCAGCGGATCGCGGTCCCGGGTCGCCGGCCCGGCAAGGTAGTTGAGGTCCTTCAGGGTGCGCTCGCCTTCGGCGACCACCGCGCCGCTGGCGTCGGTGCGCACGTAGTGCAGGCGGATTTCCGGCGCGCTCAGCGGGCTGGTGATACGGGTCGGCGCGCGGTTGGTCACGTAGTCGCCGGCGCGGCGGACGTCCTCGATGCGGATTTCGAGCCGTTCACCGGCCGGCAGGCGGTCGGCCGCTTCCTGCTGCAGGTAGGTCGCCAGTTCGCGGACCCAGCCGCCCTTCAGCGCCTCGGCGCGGTCGAGGCTGGTGCGCACCTCGGTGAAGCCGGCGGGGTCGTTCCACGACACGCTCACCGGCCCATCGGCGGGCAGCGTGCGCGCGTCCTGCGGCGCGGCGATGGCGGCGCCTGCCAGCAGCAGCCCGGCGCACAGCAGCGGAATCCTCATCCTCATGGCGGTCTCCTTTCCTGGAATGCGCCCGACCGGCGCCCGCCGAGTGTCCGGCCGCCACGGTTAACGATTCGTTACCCGGCCGGCACGCGGCGGAACATGAACTCGCGGTCGCGCTGGGCGCCGACCGGGAACTCGTACTCGCCGGCGAAGGCGAAACCGTGGCGCGCGTAGAAGCGCTGCGCGCCGAGGTTCTCCGACCACACGCTGATCCACAACGTGCGCGGGCCGTCGCGCTCCAGCCAGGCCAGCGCCTGCGCGAACAGCTTGCCGCCCCAGCCACCGTTGTGCAGGTCGCGGTCGACGTACAGGCGCTTGAGCTCGCCGTCCTGCGGGCGGAGGTCGGCGTGCGGCAGGCCGGCGGGGCCGGCCATCGCGTAGCCGCGCGCGCCGCCCGCGTCCTCCAGCAGCCACAGCGCCCAGGCCGGATCGGCGAGATAGTGCGCGTAGGCCTCCGGCGCATGGCTCTCGGCGAGGAAGGCCTGCAGGTCTTCCTGCGAATAGAGGTGGCCGAAGGTCTCGACGAAAGTGCGCACGCCCACACGCGACAGCGCCTCGGCGTCGGCGGGCGTGGCGCGGCGGATCGCCAGGCTCATCCCTGCTTCGCCACCAGCGGCGGCGCGGATGCGCCCTTGTCGTCCTTCGCGCGCACCGCGACGTGGACCTCGGCCAGCTGCGCGTCCGGCACCGGCGACGGCGCGCCGGTCATCAGGCACTGCGCGCTGGTGGTCTTGGGGAAGGCGATCACGTCGCGGATGGACTCGGTGCCCGCCATCAGCGCGGCGATGCGGTCGATGCCGAAGGCGATGCCGCCGTGCGGCGGCGCGCCGTACTGCAGCGCTTCCAGCAGGAAGCCGAACTTGGCCTGCTGCTCGTCCGCGCCGATGCCGAGCAGGTCGAACACCGCCGCCTGCATGCGCGGGTTGTGGATGCGGATCGAGCCGCCGCCGATCTCGTTGCCATTGAGCACCATGTCGTAGCCGCGGCTGACCGCGGTGGCGGCGTTCGCGCGCAGGTCGGCCTCGTCGTCGACGGCGGGCGCGGTGAAGGGATGATGCAGGGCGACGTAGCGGCCCTCCTCCTCGTCCCACTCGAACATCGGGAAGTCGGTAACCCACAGCGGCCGCCAGCCGTCCTCGACCAGGCCGAGGTCGCGGCCGAGCTTGAGCCGCAGCGCGCCCATGAAGTCGCTGGCGACCTTCCAGCCGGCGGCGCCGAAGAAGACCGCGTCGCCCGACTGCGCGCCGGCGGCATTGAGGATGCCGGCCAGGGTCGCGTCGTCGAGGAACTTGGCGATCGGCGAGGCGATGCCCTCGCGCCCCTTCGTCGCGTCCTCGACCTTCATCCACGCCAGGCCCTTGGCGCCGAACTTGGCGGCATACGCCGCGTACTCGTCGATCTGCTTGCGCGACAGGCCCGCGCCGCCCGGCGCGCGCAGCGCGACCACGCGGCCGTCGGCGGCGTTGGCGACGTCGGCGAACACCTTGAAGCCGCAGTCCTTCACCAGCTCGGCGATGTCGGCCAGCTCCAGCGCGATGCGCAGATCCGGCTTGTCCGAACCGTAGCGGCGCATCGCCTCGGCGTAGGGCATGCGCGGGAACGGGTCGGCCAGCTCGACGCCGGCCACCTCGCGGAAGACGTCGCGCACCATCGCCTCGACGGTGTCCTGCACGTCGCGCTCGGCCACCCACGCGAACTCCATGTCGAGCTGGGTGAACTCGAGCTGGCGGTCGGCGCGCAGCGCCTCGTCGCGGAAGCAGCGCGCGATCTGGTAGTAGCGGTCGAAGCCCGCCATCATCAGGATCTGCTTGAACAGCTGCGGCGACTGCGGCAACGCGTAGAACTCGCCCGGGTGCATGCGCGCCGGCACCAGGAAGTCGCGCGCGCCCTCGGGCGTGGCCTTGGTCAGGATCGGGGTCTCGATGTCCTGGAAGCCGCGCGCGTCCAGCCAGGCGCGCAGCGCGCTGACCAGCTTCGTGCGCGTGCGCATCTTGCGCTGCATCTCCGGCGTGCGCAGGTCGAGGTAGCGGTACTTCAGGCGGATGTCCTCGCCCGGGTTCTCGTGCGCGTGGAAGGGCAGCGGCGCGGCCTTGTTGAGCACCTCGATCTTCGTCGCAACGACCTCGACTTCGCCGGTGCGCAGCTTCGGGTTGACGTTCTGCCGGCGGCGGACCACGCCGGTCACCCGTAGCGCGTCCTCGTAGCCGATCCCGCCCGCGATCTTCACCACTTCCGCGCTGCCTTCGCCGTCGCCCGGCTCGGCGACGACCTGGACGATGCCCTCGTGGTCGCGCAGGTCGAGGAAGACGAAGTGGCCCAGGTCGCGGGCGACGTCGGCCCAGCCGCAGAGGGTGACGGTCTGGCCGACCAGGGCCTCGTCGACGAGACCGCAGAAGTGGGTACGCATGGGAGCTCCGGGGGCATCGCGGACCGCGCCGGACATCGGGCGACCGGAAAGGCCGGTCATTTTAGCCGAGCGGCGGCGGCCCTCACCCCAACCCTCTCCCGCGAGCGGGAGAGGGGGGAACCGCCCGGCGGACGCGGCGACGGTGCCGTCACCTCCCCAGTCTCGCGCGGAGGGGGAAGAGCCGGGTCGGCGCGCCGCTGCTCATGCCGTCCCCTTCCCGCTTGCGGGAGAGAGCCTGCCCGGACTTGATCCGGTGTCGAGCGCGCAGCGCGAGGGTGAGTTGTCGCGAGTTACTCACCCCACCCGGGCCCTCCCCCGCAAGCGGGGGAGGGAGCAGCCTCCGACGCGGTCAGGAGCCCGTGGCGGCCTTGGGCGTCTCCGCTTTCGCCGGCTTGGACTCGGCGGCGGCCGGCTTGGCTTCCGTCGTGCCACCGGATCCACCGGCGTCGCCGGCGAGGTTGCGCTTCTTGTCGCCGTCCTTCTTGAAGTCGGTCTCGTACCAGCCGCCGCCGGCGAGGCGAAAGCTCGGCGCGGTCAGCTGCCGCCTCACCGCCGGCTTGCCGCAGGCAGGGCACGCCTCGGGGTCGGGGTCGGAAAGCTTCTGCAGGCGGTCGAAGGCGTGGCCGCAGTCGGCGCACGCGAAGGCGTAGATCGGCATGGCGTGTCCCAACGACGCTGGAGAACCGCGGCCAGTCTGGGGCCAGTCCCGCGAATTTCAAGCGCGGCGCCGGGCCGTGGCTCAGGCGGCGGCGTACAACGCGAGCAGTTCGACCTCCGCCGCCTCGAGCGCGGCCCGCACGCGCGCCTGTTCGCGGCCGAGTTGCGCCGCGCGGGCGCCACCGTCGGCGTAGGCGGCGGGATCGGCAAGCGCGGCCTCGATGTCGCGCAATTCCGCCTCCAGCGCGGCGACCCGCTGCTCGGCGCGGGCCAGCTTGTGCGGATTGCCCTTCGGCTTCGCCACCGGCGCCGCGGACACCGCCGGGACCGCGGCCTGCTGCGCCGGCGTCGGCGCCGGTTTGTCGCCCTTGCCCGACTCGCTGCCCGGCCGCGAGCGCAGCCACGCGGCGTAGGCGTCGAGGTCGCCGTCGAACGGCTCGACCTTGCCGCCGGCGACGCGCACGAAGCTGTCGCACACCAGGCCGATCAGGTGGCGGTCGTGGGAGACCAGCACGATCGCGCCGTCGAAGTCGCTCAGCGCCTCCGCAAGCGCCTCGCGCATGTCGAGGTCGAGGTGGTTGGTCGGCTCGTCGAGCAGCAGCACGTTCGGCTGGCGCCAGGCGATCAGCGCCAGCGCCAGGCGCGCCTTCTCGCCGCCGGAAAAGTTGTCGATCGCCTCGAAGGCGCGGTCGCCGGCGAAGTTCCACTTGCCGAGGAAGTCGCGGAAGGCCTGGGTCGCGGTCTCCGGCGACAGCTTGCGCAGGTGGTCCACCGGCGAGGCGCCCGCCATCAGCGACTCCACCGTGTGCTGCGCGAAGTAGCCGATGCGCAGGTCCGGGTGCGCGTTGCGCTCGCCCGCCAGCAGCGGCAGCTCGCCGACCAGCGATTTCACCAGGGTCGACTTGCCGGCGCCGTTGGGGCCGAGCAGGCCGATGCGGTCGCCCGCCTCGAGGCCGAAGCCGACGTCGCGGAGGATGATGGCGCGCCGTGCTCCTTCCCCCGCCTGCGGGGGAAGGTCGGGATGGGGGTGTGTGTCAGCGCCAGAAGCGGCACCCCCTCCCCTGCCCTCCCCCGCAAGCGGGGGAGGGAGTCGATAACCGCAATCGGCATGGTCCAGCCGCAGCAGCGAGTTCGGGATCTTCGCCGGCTGCGGGAACTCGATCCGCAGCGAACGCTCCACCCGCACCGCCTCGGTGCCGGCGAGCTTGGCCAGGCGCTTGATCCGCGACTGCGCCTGGCGCGCCTTGCTGGCCTTGGCGCGGAAGCGGTCGATGAAGCTCTGCAGGTGGGCGCGCTCGGCCTGCTCCTTCTCGTGCGCGATCTGCTGCTGGCGCAGGTGCTCGGCGCGCTGGCGCTCGAAGGCGGTGTAGTCGCCCGCGTACAGCTTCGCCCGGCCCTCGTGCAGGTGCAGGGTGTGGGTGGTGACGTTGTCGAGGAACTCGCGGTCGTGGGAGATCACCAGCAGCGTGCCCGGATAGCGACGCAACCAGTCCTCCAGCCACACCACCGCGTCGAGGTCGAGGTGGTTGGTCGGCTCGTCGAGCAGCAGCAGGTCGGACGGCGTCATCAGCGCGCGCGCCACGTTCAGGCGCACGCGCCAGCCGCCGGAGAAGTCGGACACCGGCTTGGCGTGGGTCTCCGGCGGAAAGCCGAGGCCGTGCAGCAGGCGCCCGGCGCGCGCGGTCGCGTCGTAGCCGTTCAGTTCCTCGAGCCGGTGATGGGCCTCGGCGACCGCCTCCCAGTCCTCGGCGGCGAACGCGTTCGCCTCCGCCTGCAGCGCGGCATGCACCGCGGCGTCGCCGGACAGCACGAAGTCCAGGGCCGGGTCCGGCAGCGACGGCGTTTCCTGGGCGACGCTGGCCACGCGCGCCTTCGACGGCAGGTCGACGTCACCGCGGTCGGGCTCCAGTTCGCCCATCAGCGCGGCGAACAGGCTGGACTTGCCGGCGCCGTTGCGGCCGACCACGCCGACGCGGTAGCCGGCGTGCAGGGCCAGGTCGACGTCGGACAGCAGCAGGCGTTCGCCCCGCCGGAGGGCGAAATTGCGGAAGGAGATCATCGGCGGATTCTAGACGGCCGGGCCGGCGCGCGCCCGCGATTTGCGCGCAAAACGGCGCAGCGGCGACACTCGCCCCCTGCCCCCCTCCGGAGCGCCGATGCCGCACCACACCTCGCTGATCGCCATGCTCGTGTTCGGCTTCGTGCTGGCGTTCGTGCTGGGCGCGCTGGCCAACCGGCTGCGGCTGTCGCCGCTGGTCGGCTACCTGCTGGCGGGGGTGCTGGCCGGGCCGTTCACGCCGGGCTTCGTCGGCGATGCGGAAATCGCGCCGCAACTCGCCGAGATCGGCGTGATCCTGCTGATGTTCGGGGTGGGCCTGCACTTCTCGCTGCGCGACCTGATGTCGGTGAAGGCCATCGCCATCCCCGGCGCGATCGCGCAGATCGCGGTCGCCACCCTGCTCGGCTGGGGCCTGGCGGAGCTGATGGGCTGGTCGCACGTGGCCGGCATCGTGTTCGGTTTCTCGCTCGCGACCGCCTCCACGGTGGTGCTGCTGCGGGCGATGGAGGAGCGGCGCCTGCTCGACACCCGGCGCGGCAAGATCGCGGTGGGCTGGCTGATCGTCGAGGACCTCGCGTGCGTGGTCGCGTTGGTGCTGATCCCGGCACTCGCCGGCGCGGCCGGCGACGAAGGCGGCAGCCTGTGGAAGGCGCTGGCGCTCACGCTGGGCAAGGTGGCGGCGTTCGTCGCCTTCATGCTCATCGTCGGCCGCCGGGTGATCCCGTGGATCCTCGAGCGCGTGGCCGGGACCGGTTCGCGCGAGCTGTTCACGCTGTCGGTGCTGGCGATCGCGATGGGCGTGGCGTTCGGGTCGGCGGAGCTGTTCGGGGTGTCGTTGGCGCTCGGCGCGTTCTTCGCCGGCATGCTGCTCAACGAATCGGAGTTCAGCCACCAGGCCGCGCAGGACTCGCTGCCGATGCGCGACGCGTTCGCGGTGCTGTTCTTCGTCTCGGTCGGCATGCTGTTCGACCCGCGCATCCTGCTGGTGCATCCGTGGCAGGTGCTGGCGACCACGCTGATCATCCTGGTCGGCAAGTCGGCCGCGGCTTACGCGATCGTGCGGGCCTTCGGCCACCCCGTCGCGACCGCGCTGACCATCTCGACCAGCCTGGCGCAGATCGGCGAATTCGCCTTCATCATCGCCGGCCTCGGCCTGTCGCTCGGCCTGCTGCCGCAGGACGGCCACAGCCTGGTGCTGGCCGGCGCGCTGATCTCGATCATGCTCAACCCGGTGCTGTTCATGGCGCTGGACCGCTGGCAGGCGCGCGAGGACGCGCGCATCGCGGCGAACGCCGAGCCCGAGCCCGAGGTGGTGCCGGTGGACATCGCCGACCACGCGATCGTGGTCGGCTACGGCCGCGTCGGCGGCCAGCTCGCGCACCTGCTGCACGAGCGCGGCGTGCCGCTGGTGGTGATCGAGGACGACGCCGACCTGGTCGAGCAGGCGCGCGCCTACGGCCTGCCGGCGATCCGCGGCAACGCCGCCAACCGGCGGGTGATGCTGGAGGCGGCGCCGGAGCGGGCGAAGCTGGCGGTGTTCGCGATCCCGCAGGCGCTGGAGGCCGGCGAGACGATCGAGCGGCTTAAGGCGCTGAACCCGGCGATCACGGTGCTGGCGCGCGCGCACAGCGAGGCGCAGGTCCAGCATCTGCTGGCGCACGGCGCCGATGCCGCGGTGCTGGCCGAGCGCGAACTCGCCTTCTCGCTCGCGGAAATGGTCATGGCCACCCCGCCCTACCGGCCGCCGCGCGCGCCCCAGGCCGCGGCCTGATCCGCCCGCGCTGCTAGAGTAGGCACCATCACGCGATGGCTTCGGGAACCGCCGTGTCCAGACTCGAATTCTTCCGGCGCATGCTGCAGCGCACGCCGCCCTCCGCACCGTCGCCCGCGGCGGAGGCGCCATCGGCCGAGCGCCGTGGCGCCGCGCGGGTCAACGCGCGCGAGGGCCTGCGCGTGCTGATCATCGACGACTCGGCGACGATCATCGCGGTGCTCGGCAAGATGCTGCGGCAGAACGGCTACGAGGTGCTGGCCGCGGCCGACGCCGAGACCGGCATCGAGCGCGCCCGCGCCGACCAGCCCGACCTGATCTACCTCGACATCGTCCTGCCCGGGATGAACGGCTTCGACGCCCTGCGCGCGCTGCGCCGGGACCCGGCGACGAAGTCGACCCCGGTGATCATGATCAGCGGCAACGCGCAGGCGACCGAGCAGTTCTACGTGCGCCGGATCGGCGCGGACGACTTCATGAAGAAGCCGTTCGGCCGCGGCGAGGTATTCGTGCGCATCCAGCAGATGGTCGAGTCCGGCCGCCTGCCCGCGCGCGCGGCACCGGCGGCGGAACTGCTCAGCGACGACGGCAGCGTGGCGCCGGCGGACGGCGAGGCGACCGGCATGGCCCCCGTCGCGCAGGAAGCATCGGACGCGCCGACCGCGGCCTGAGCCGCACGCGCCTCACCCCCCCCCCCGCAAGCGGGAGAGGGGCAAAGCGATGGCCGCGCTCTATTTGCGGAAAACCAACCGTCCGCCCTCGGCGTCCACGTGCACGGTGTCGCCGCTGCCGAACTCGCCGGCGAGGATGCGCTGCGCCAGCGGGTTCTCGATCTGCGCCTGGATCGCGCGCTTGAGCGGACGCGCGCCGTACACGGGATCGAAGCCGACGTTGCCGAGCAGCGCCAGCGCGTCGTCGGACAGTTCGATCGCGATGCCGCGCTCGGCCAGGCGCTTCTCCAGACCGCGCAGCTGGATCTTCGCGATCTCGCGGATCTGCGCCTTGTCCAGCGGGTGGAACACCACGATGTCGTCCAGGCGATTGATGAACTCCGGCCGGAAGTGCGCCTGCACCACGCCCATCACCGCCGCCTTCATCTGCACGTAGGCCTCGGGCGAATCGTCGCCGGCGAGTTCCTGGATCTGGTGCGAGCCGAGGTTGGACGTCATCACGATCACGGTGTTGCGGAAGTCCACCGTGCGCCCCTGGCCGTCGGTGAGGCGGCCGTCGTCCAGCACCTGCAGCAGGATGTTGAACACGTCCGGGTGCGCCTTCTCGACCTCGTCGAGCAGGATCACGCTGTACGGCCGGCGGCGCACCGCCTCGGTCAGGTAGCCGCCCTCCTCGTAGCCGACGTAGCCCGGAGGGGCGCCGATCAGCCGCGCCACGGAGTGCTTTTCCATGAACTCGGACATGTCGATGCGCACCATCGCATCGCTCGAGTCGAACAGGAACTCCGCCAGCGCCTTGGTCAGCTCGGTCTTGCCGACGCCGGTCGGGCCGAGGAACAGGAACGAACCGGACGGCCGGTTGGGATCGCTCAGCCCCGCGCGCGAGCGGCGCACCGCGTCGGACACGACCTGGATCGCCTCGTCCTGGCCCACCACGCGGGTGTGCAGCTCCTCCTCCATCTTCAGCAGCTTCTCGCGCTCGCCTTCCAGCATCTTGGCGACCGGGATCCCGGTCCAGCGCGAGACCACCTGCGCGATCTCCTCGGCGGTGACCTTGTCCTGCAGCAGGGTGAAGCCCTTCGACTCGGCCTCCTGCGCCGCGGCGAGCTGCTTCTCCAGTTCGGGAATGCGGCCGTACTGGATCTCGCTCATCTTCGCGTAGTCCTGGCGGCGCTGCGCGGCCTCCAGCTCCAGCCGCGCCTGCTCGATCTGCTCCTTGATCTTCGTCGCGCCCTGCAGGGTGGCCTTCTCGGCCTTCCAGACTTCCTCGAGGTCGTTGTACTCGCGCTCGAGCGCGGCGATCTGCGCCTCCAGGTCCTCCAGCCGCTTCCTCGACTCGGGGTCCTTCTCCTTCTTCAGCGCTTCGCGCTGGATCTTGAGCTGGATCAGGCGCCGCTCCTTGCGGTCCATCTCCTCCGGCTTGGAGTCGATCTCCATGCGGATGCGCGAAGCGGCCTCGTCCATCAGGTCGATCGCCTTGTCGGGCAGCTGGCGGTCGCTGATGTAGCGGTTGGACAGGGTCGCGGCGGCCACGATCGCCGGGTCGGTGATCTCCACGCCGTGGTGGACCGCGTAGCGCTCCTTCAGGCCGCGCAGGATCGCGATGGTGTCCTCCACCGACGGCTCGCCGACGAACACCTTCTGGAAGCGCCGCTCCAGCGCCGCGTCCTTCTCGATGTACTTGCGGTACTCGTCCAGCGTGGTCGCACCGATGCAGTGCAGCTCGCCGCGGGCGAGCGCCGGCTTGAGCATGTTGCCGGCGTCCATCGACCCTTCCGCCTTGCCGGCGCCGACCATGGTGTGCAGTTCGTCGATGAACAGGATGATCTGGCCTTCGTTCTTGGCCAGGTCGTTGAGCACGCCCTTCAGGCGCTCCTCGAACTCGCCGCGGAACTTGGCGCCGGCGATCAGCGCGCCCATGTCCAGCGACAGCAGGCGCTTGCCGCGCAGGCCCTCGGGCACTTCGTTGTTGACGATGCGCTGGGCGAGGCCCTCGACGATCGCGGTCTTGCCCACGCCCGGCTCGCCGATCAGCACCGGGTTGTTCTTGGTCCGGCGCTGCAGCACCTGGATGGTGCGGCGGATTTCCTCGTCGCGGCCGACCACCGGATCGAGCTTGCCCGACTCGGCGCGCGCGGTGAGGTCGATGGTGTACTTCTCCAGCGCCTGGCGCTGGTCCTCGGCGTTCTCCGACTGCACCTTCTCGCCGCCGCGCACGGCCTCGATCGCGGCCTCGAGCTTCTGCTTCGTCGCGCCGGCGGCCTTCAGCGCGCGCCCCAGTTCGCCGTCGTCGTCCAGCGCGGCCAGCACGAACAGCTCGCTGGCGATGAAGCTGTCGCCGCGCTGCTGGGCCAGCTTGTCGGTGACGTTGAGCAGGCGCGACAGGTCGTTGCCGACGCCGACGTTGCCGGCCTGGCCCGACACCTTCGGCAGCTTGTCGAGGATCTCGCCCAGGCGCTCGCGCAGCAGCGGCACGTTGACCCCGGCCTGGGCCAGCAGCGGCCGCGTGCCGCCCCCCTGCTGGTCGAGCAGCGCCGCCATCAGGTGCGCGGGTTCGATCAGGTTGTGGTCGCGGCCGACCGCCAGCGACTGCGCGTCCGCCAGCGCCTGCTGGAAGCGCGAGGTGAGCTTGTCCATGCGCATGAGCGCATCCTCCACGGGGTGGCCGGGCGACCCGGCGATAGCCTGGAGATGCGGGCGTGAAGCGCCGATCCAAGTGCCTTTCCCGGAACCGCGACGCCCGCTGGCCGGCGGGCGGGGGCGCCCCGTATCCTGTGCCGGGGAAAATCGGCGGCGCGGCCGCGGGATGCGTGCGTGGGTGCGATCGGATTGCCGGCGCGGAGTCGCCGGGCGCGGCTGGGCTGGGCCGCCTTCAACGCCTTGCAGCTGATGTTCACGCTCGGCTGGACCGCGGGCTGGATCAGCCTCGCCTCGCTCGTGCGCCTGGTGACCCGCGGCCAGCGCTGGCCGTTGCGGATGGCCTCGCGTTGCTGGGCGCCGGGCCTGCTCGGCGGCGCCGGCGCGCGGCTGGAGATCGAGGGCGCGGACGCGATCGACTGGTCGCGGCCGCTGGTGCTGGTCGCGAACCACCAGTCGGTCATCGATGCGTGCGCGCTGTTCCGCGCGGTGCCGGTGCCGTTGCGCTTCGTGCTCAAGCAGGAAATGGCGCGGATGCCCTTCGTCGGCTGGTACGCGCGGCAGATGGGCATGCTCTTCATCGAGCGCGGCAGCGCGCGCAGCTCGCCGCGGCGCCTGGGCGAGGCGGTCGACCTGGTCCGCGGCGGCGCGATCCTGTGCGCCTTCCCGGAAGGCACGCGCAGCCGCGACGGCAGCGTCGGGCCATTCAAGGGCGGATTGTTCCAGGTCGCGATCGCGGCCGGCGTGCCGGTGGTGCCGGTGGCGCTGCAGGGCAGCGGCGCGGTGCTGCCGGCGGCGGGCTTCCGGGTGCGCCCGGGCACGATCCGGGTGCGCTTCGGCGCGCCGATCGCGACCGACGGGCTCGCCGCCGGGGATCGCAACGCGCTGGCGCGTCGCGCGCGGGAGGTGGTGGTTTCGCTGATGCATTGAGCGCGGGGCGTGCGGCAAGACAGCGGCGCAAGCTCCGCTCTACGCGCGGACGCGGTGATGTTGGTGCGCCGCGAATGGCGCGTGAACCTTCCGCTAACGCGCGCTTGGCGACAATGACCGGATGCCACGCGACACCCTCCGGCCGCGCCCGCCGCCGCCCGCCGACGACTGGGCGCTGTTCCTCGACGTCGACGGCAGCCTGATCGAATTCGCCGACGCGCCCGACGCGGTGACGGTGCCCGACGCGCTGCCGACGCTGCTGGAAAGCCTCGCGCGACGCCTCGACGGCGCGCTCGCGCTGGTCAGCGGGCGCGCGATCGCCAGCCTCGATGCGCTGTTCGCGCCGCTGCAACTGGCGAGCGCCGGCCTGCACGGGCTGGAGCGGCGCAGCGCCGCCGCGTCGCGCGCCGCGCCCGCGCGGCCCGAGGCATTCGTCCACGTGCACGACGAGGCGCGCCAGCTCGCCGATGCCTGGCCGGGCGCGCTGGTCGAGGACAAGGGCAGCGCGCTCGGCCTGCACTGGCGGCGCGCGCCGCAGGCCGCGGACGCGCTGCGCGCCTTCGCCGAGGCCGCGCTGCCGCGGCTGCCGGGCTACCGTCTGCAGCACGGCGACCACGTCGTCGAGCTGCGGCCCGCCGCCGGCGACAAGGGCGAGGCGATCCTCGCGATGCTCGACGAGCCGCCGTTCCGCGGGCGCACGCCGGTGTTCGCCGGCGACGACGTCACCGACGAAGCCGGCTTCGCGGTGGTCAACGCACGCCACGGCCTCAGCGTGTTGGTCGGCGCGCGCGAGCCGAGCGCCGCCCATTACGCGCTGCCCGACCCCGCCGCCGTCCGCGCATGGCTGGCCGGCGGCGACGAGGAATTCCGATGAACGAACACAACCTGCACCTCGGCCTGGTCGGCAACGGCAGCTTCGGCGCGCTGATCGACGCGCGCGGCAACGTGGTCTGGGCCTGCCTGCCCGCCTTCGACGGCGACCCGGCGTTCTGCGCGCTGCTGCAGCCGCTGCTGGGCGGCGGCGACTGGAGCGTGGACCTCGAGGATTTCTCGCACGCCGAGCAGCGCTACGTGCCCAACACCGCGGTGCTGGTCACCCGCCTGCACGACCGCCACGGCGGCGTGGTCGAGCTCACCGACTTCGCCCCGCGCTGGCGCCAGCACGGCCGCTTCTACCGGCCGGTGATGCTGGTGCGGCGGATCCGCCGGCTGGCCGGCAGCCCGCGCATCCGCCTGCGCCTGCGCCCGCTCGCCGACTGGGGCGCGCGCGTGCCCGAGCGCACCTGGGGCAGCAACCACCTGCGCTTCCTGCTGCCGGGCATGACCCTGCGGCTGACCACCGACGCGCCGCTGCGGCTGGTGCGCGACGAGCTCCCGTTCCTGCTCGAACAGGACCTGCACTGCGTGCTCGGCCCCGACGAGACCCTGACCCAGCCGGTCGAGACCTTCGTGCGCAACGCCGAGCAGCAGACCGTGGAGTACTGGCGCGAGTGGGTGCGCTACCTGTCGATCCCGCTGGAATGGCAGGACGCGGTGATCCGCAGCGCGATCATCCTCAAGCTGTGCCAGTACGAGGACACCGGCGGGATCGTCGCGGCGCTGACCACCTCGATCCCGGAGGCGCCGCACACGCCGCGCAACTGGGACTACCGCTACTGCTGGCTGCGCGACGCCGCCTTCGTCGTGCGCGCGCTCAACCGGCTCGGCGCGACCCGCAGCATGGAGGAATACATCCGCTACATCTTCAACCTGGTCGCCGGCGACGACCACGCGCTGCAGCCGGTGTTCGGGATCGGCTTCGAGACCGCGCTGGCGGAGGAGGAAGTGCCGACCCTGGCCGGCTACCGCGGCATGGGGCCGGTCCGGCGCGGCAACCTCGCATGGGTGCAGAAGCAGCACGACGTGTACGGCAGCGTGGTGCTGGCGGCGACCCAGCTGTTCTTCGACCAGCGCCTGGAGCGGCCGGGCAACGTCGCCATGTTCGAGCGCCTGGAACCGCTCGGCGAGCGCGCCTACGCCCTGCACGACCAGCCCGACGCCGGGCTGTGGGAGTTCCGCGGCCGCGCCCACGTGCACACCTACTCCAGCGTGATGTGCTGGGCCGCCTGCGACCGGCTGGCGAAGGTCGCCGCGCGCTTCGGCCTCGGCGAGCGCGTCGCGTACTGGCGCGAGCGCGCCGGCATCATCCGCGAGCGCGTGCTGCGCGAAGCCTGGAACCCGCAGCGCGGGCATTTCGCCGACGCCTTCGGCGGCGAGCGGCTGGACGCCAGCCTGCTGCTGCTCGCCGACCTCGGCTTCGTGGACGCGCTCGACCCGCGCTTCGTCGCCACCGTGGAGGCGATCGGCCGCGAGCTCAGGCGCGGCGACGCGTTGTTCCGCTACATCGCGGCGGACGACTTCGGCACGCCGGAAACCAGCTTCACGATCTGCACCTTCTGGTACATCGACGCCCTCGCCGCGATCGGGCGCATGGACGAGGCGCGGGCGATGTTCGAGCGGCTGCTGGCGCGGCGCAATCCGCTCGGCCTGCTGTCGGAGGACCTCGCCTTCGAGGACGGCGAGTTGTGGGGCAACTTCCCGCAGACCTACTCGCACGTCGGCCTGATCATCGCCGCGCAGCGGCTCAGCCGGCCGTGGACGGACGCCGCATGAGCCGGCTGGTCGTCGTCTCCAACCGGGTGCCGCTGCCCGACGGCGGCGCGCGCGCCGGCGGTCTCGCGGTCGCGCTGCGCGGGGCGCTGGAGGAATCCGGCGGGATGTGGTTCGGCTGGAGCGGCAAGCGCGTGCGCACGCAGTCCGGTGAACGCCACGTCGAGCGCGACGGCAACATCCGCTACGTCACCCTCGACCTGTCCTACCAGGACTTCGACGCGTACTACAACGGCTTCGCCAACCGCACGCTGTGGCCGTTGCTGCATTTCCGCCTGGACCTGGTCGACTACACCCGCGAGACCTGGGCGGGTTACCTGCACGTCAACGCGCTGTTCGCCGACCGCCTGGCGCAGGAGCTGCGCGAGGACGACGTCGTGTGGGTGCACGACTACCACCTGATCCCGCTGGCGCTGCGCCTGCGCGAGCGCGGGGTCGGCAACCGGATCGGCTTCTTCCTGCACGTGCCGATGCCCTCGGCCGACCTGCTGGCGGCGCTGCCGGCGCACCGCGAGCTGTTCGCGGCGCTGTCGTCCTACGACCTGGTCGGCTTCCAGACCGTGCGCGACCTCGAGCGCTTCCAGGACTACGTGCGCCTGTTCGGCGGCGGAAGGGTTCTGGCGCAGGGCGAGCTGGAAACCGCGGAGGGCCGCCGCTTCCGCGCGGGCGCCTTCCCGATCAGCATCGACACCGGGCTGATCGCCCGCCAGTCCGCGGCGGCGGTGCGCAAGCAGGCGGTGCAGCGGCTGCGCGAATCGCTCACCGGCCGCGCACTGGCGATCGGCGTGGACCGGCTCGACTACTCCAAGGGCCTGCCCGAACGCTTCCGCGCCTTCGAGCGCTACCTCGAGCGCCATCCCGACCAGCGCGGCCACCTGACCTTCCTGCAGATCGCCCCGCCCTCGCGCGGCGAGGTGCCGGAGTACCAGGCGCTGCGACGCGAGCTGGAGGGCCTGGCCGGCCACATCAACGGCCTGCACGCCGCGCCCGACTGGACCCCGATGCGCTACGTCAACCGCAACTTCCCGCACGACGTGCTGGCGGGCTTCTACCGGATGGCGGACGTCTGCCTGGTGACCCCGCTGCGCGACGGCATGAACCTGGTGGCCAAGGAGTTCATCGCCGCCCAGGACCCGGAGGACCCCGGCGTGCTGGTGCTGTCGCGCTTCGCCGGGGCGGCCAGCGAACTGGAGCAGGCGGTGCAGGTGAATCCCTACGACCTCGACGGCGTCGCCGACGCGATCGCGATGGCGCGCACCATGCCGCTGGCCGAACGCCGCGAGCGCTGGGAGACGATGATGGCGTGGTTGCAGCGGCACGACATCACGGCGTGGCGGCGCAGCTACCTGGAAGCGCTGGCGGCGGCGTGAGCCGCGCGTCTCCAGGCGCACGGCATGCCGCGCAAGCGCCTCGGCTCACCCCGACCTTCTGCGGAACAGCACCGCCGACACCGCCAGCATGACGGCCGACGGAATCAGGTACGCGATCCGGTAATCGAACTTGTACACGCCGGCCAGCCGCACGACCTGGGTCTGCAGCAGCCAGAAGCCGAGCGCGAACACGATGCCGACGAACAGGCGCCGGCCGAGGCCGCCGCTGCGCAGGCTGCCGAACGCGAACGGGATCGCCGCCAGGCACAGCGCGAGCACGTTGACCGGATAGAACCAGCGGCCCCAGTAGGCCTCCTCGTACGCGCTGGCGTCGAGGTCGTTGCGGTGGCGGTAGTCGATGCTGCTGCGCAGGTCGCGCGCCGGCAGGTAGCGCGGCGCGGCGACGCTGGCGGCGAGCGCGGCGTCGTCCAGCTGCGAGTCCCAGTGCTCCTCCAGCGCCTCGGTCTGGGTCACCGCGCGCGCGTCGAACCAGGTCCGCCGCACGTCGCGCAGCAGCCAGCCACCGGGCCGGTGCTCGGCGCTGGCGGCGCGCGCGATCGACTCCAGCCGCCCGGCATCGTCGAACTCGTACAACCGCACGTTCTGCAGCACCAGCCAGTGCTCGTTGCCCTTGCCGCGCTCCTCGCCGGTCTGCGCGTTGAGGAAGGTGTTGCCCTCGCGCGCCCACAGGCCGGAGTAGCGGGCGACGATCAGGTCCTTCGACTTGGCCGAGGCCTTCAGGCTGTCGGCCTGGCGCTGGCCCCACGGGCCCAGGGTCTCGCCGTTCACCACCATCAGCGCGGTCAGCACCGACAGCGCCAGCGCCACCGCCAGGCCGAGCCTGCGCCGCGACAGGCCGAGCGCGCGCAGCGCGGTCAGTTCCGAGGTCGCGGCGAGCTGGCCCAGCCCCATCAGGGTGCCGATCACCGCCGCGGTCGGGAACAGCTGGTAGGCGCGGCGCGGCACGGTATAGATCACCGTGGTGAGGGCGGTGAGGAAGGTGTAGTCGCCCTTGCCGATGTCGCCGATCTCGCCGAGCAGGCCGCTGACGACGAAGTCCATGCCGACCAGCACCGCCCAGGTCACCAGCACCGTGGCGAACAGCACCTTGCCGACATACAGGTCGTGGATCTTCGGGAACGGCCTCATGCGCGGCGCACTCCGCGGCGGCGCGGGCGGCGCATGCGCCCGTCGGTGAAATACATCCAGCCGCCGATCAACAGCAGCGGGCCGACCAGCCACCACAGCCCCGCCGCCATCGGCAGCTTGCCGGTGCCGAGCCAGTCGGTGCCCAGCAGCATCAGGTCCATCCCGACCAGGTAGGCGAGAAAGCCGATCACCACGCTGCCGTAGCGCGCCTGCCGCGGCGGGCTGCGCGCCAGCGGCACCGCCAGCAGAGCGAAGGCCAGCGCCAGCAGCGGCGGCGCCAGCCGGTAGTGCAGCTGCGCGCCGGCCTCGCGGCGCGGATCCAGCAGCAGCGCAGGGGTCGGCATCGCCTGCGGATCGTCGATCTTCTCGGCGTCCTCGTTGCGCGGCAGGTGGATGTCGTTGGCGGCGTAGCGCATCAACCGGTAGTCGCGCCCCGCCTCCAACGGTCCCTCGACCCGGAACCCGTCTTCCAGGGTCAGGTAGCGCTCGTCCGGGCCGTCGAAGCTGAGCCTGCCGCTGCGCGCGGTGGTGACGTCGAGGCGGTCTCCCTGCTGGCGGTAGACGAAGATGCGGGCCAGGCCGCTGCCGTCGTTGCTCATCGCGCCGACGTAGACCACGCCGCTGCCGCCCGGCAGTTCGGTGAAGCGGCCGGGCTCGAGGCCCGCGACCAGCAGGCTGCGGTTGGCGGCGCGGATCAGCTCCTGCGAGGTGCGCTTGGCCCACGGCCCCCACCACAGCGAGCACAGCGCGATCAGCACCACCACCGGCACCACCAGCAGCAGCAGCGGCCGCAGCATGCGGCGCGGGCCGACCCCGACCGAGGTCAGCACCGGCATCTCGGCGTCGCGGTACAGGCGGCCGACCGCCAGCAGCACGCCGAGCATCAACCCCAGCGGCAGCACCAGCGGCAGGTAGCGCACCAGCTGCAGGCCGAGCTGGGTGAACATCAGCCCGGGCGGCACCCGCCCGCGGGCGACGTCGCCCAGCACGTCGGCGAACACGCCGCCGAAACTGACCAGCAGCAGCACCACCAGCGCGGCGAACGTGGCCTGCAGGAATTCGCCGAAGAGGTAGCGGTCGAGCCTTTGCACTGGTTTCGGCTTCCGGGCGGGGTGCTTTAGACTGCGGGTTTCGCCGGGCCGACGGCCCCGGCGTGCGTGCCGGGACCGGCACGCGCCGCGCGTCGCTGGCGAGCCGGCGATTGTACGGACTTCCCCGCTTCCTTTTCCCCCGGAACCTTCCGCGATGAGCCTCGAATTCACCCTGAACCACGCCGCGCCCGCCTCCGCCGACGTCGACTGCGTGGTCGTCGGCGCCTTCGCGGACGGCGGCCTGACGCCGGCGGCGCAGGCGCTGGACGCGGCCAGCGGCGGCCGCCTGGCGGCGCTGGCCGCGCGCGGGGATCTCTCCGGCAAGACCGGCAAGACCACCCTCCTGCACGACCTCGCCGGCGTCGCCGCGCCGCGCGTGCTGGTGGTCGGCCTGGGCGAGCGCGACAAGTTCGCGGTGCCGCAGTACCTGAAGGCGGTCGGCGACGCGGCGCGCGCGCTCAAGGTCGGGCCGGTGCGAAGCGCCCTGTTCACCCTGGCCGAAGTGCCGGTCAAGGGCCGCGACGCCGGCTGGAACATCCGCCAGGCGGTGATCGCCTCGGCGCACGCCTGCTACGCCTACACCGCGACCCTGGGCGCGAAGAACAAGCGGCGCGAGGAAACCGGCCTGGCGACGCTGGCGATCCACGCCGCCGCCGGCGAAGGCGAGCAGGCGCTGGCGCAGGGCAAGGCGATCGCCGCGGGCGTCGCCTTCGCCCGCGAGCTCGGCAACCTGCCGCCGAACGTGTGCAACCCGGCCTACCTGGCGCAGCAGGCGCAGGAATTCGCCGCGCGCTTCGACGAGGTCGACTGCGAGGTGCTCGAGCGCGAGCAGATGCGCGAGCTCGGCATGGGGTCGCTGCTGGCGGTGTCGCAGGGTTCGGCCAACCCGCCCAAGCTCATCGTCCTGCAGTACCGCAACGGCGGCGACGCCAAGCCCTACGTGCTGGTCGGCAAGGGCATCACCTTCGACACCGGCGGCATCAACCTCAAGACCCAGGGCGGCATCGAGGAGATGAAGTACGACATGTGCGGCGCGGCGACGGTGCTCGGCACCTTCGTGGCCGCGGTCGGCCTGCGCCTGCCGGTCAACCTGGTGTGCATCGCCGCAGCGGTGGAGAACATGCCCGACGGCAACAGCTACCGGCCGTCGGACGTGCTCACCTCCATGTCCGGCAAGACCATCGAGGTCGGCAACACCGACGCCGAGGGCCGCCTGATCCTGTGCGACGCGCTGACCTACGCGCAGCGCTTCCAGCCGCAGGCGTTGCTCGACGTGGCGACCCTGACCGGCGCCTGCGTGGTCGCCCTGGGCAAGTACGCGACCGGCCTGATGAGCAAGCACGACGATCTCGCCGGCGAGCTGCTGGCGGCCGGCGAAACCACCTTCGACCGCGCCTGGCGCCTGCCGCTGTGGGACGAGTACCAGTCGCTGCTCGACTCGACCTTCGCCGACGTCTACAACATCGGCGGCCGCTGGGCCGGCGCGATCACCGCCGGCTGCTTCCTGTCGCGCTTCACCGAAGGCCAGCGCTGGGCGCACCTGGACATCGCCGGCGTCGCCAACGACGACGGCAAGCGCGGCATGGCGACCGGGCGTCCGGTCGGCCTGCTCGCGCAGTGGCTGCTCGATCGCGCCGCAAGCTGACCGCGGCCGCCGGACACGCCATCACCGGCCGCTGCCCGCTCGCGCCATGCCCCGCGCCGACTTCTACCTGATCGCCAGGCCGCGCTTCCGCAGCGAGCCGCTGCGGCTGGTCTGCGAGCTCGCGCGCAAGGCGCACGACGCCGGCCACTGGACCGTGGTGCTGGCGCGTGACCTGGCCCAGGCCGAGCAGCTCGACGACCTGCTGTGGGACATGGGTGACGACGTCTACATCCCGCACCAGGTCGCCGGCGCGGACGTCGAGGAAGAGGAGGCCGCCGTCCTGATCGCGCCGCCCGACGCCGACGTTCCGCTGCGCCCGCTGGTGATCAACCTGCGCGATGCCGCGGTCGAGGGCGCCTTCGAGCGCGTGCTGGAAGTGGTGCCCGCCGATCCCGCCGCGCGCGGCCCGCTGCGCGCGCGCTGGAAGCAGTACCAGGCGCGCGGCTTCGAAGTGAACAAGCACGACATGTAGCGTTTTCTCCTTCCCCCGCGTGCGGGGGAAGGCCGGGATGGGGGTGCGTGCGTACCCAGCGACTCACCCCCTCCCCAACCCTCCCCCGCGAGCGGGGGAGGGAGCCAACAGCACCGACCGAACACAACGATGACGACCCTCGCTCCCAGCTACGACCCGTCCCAGTTCGAAACCCGCCTGTACGAGGAATGGGAGCGCAGCGGCGTGTTCCGGCCGCGCGGCGAGGGCACGCCCTACGTCATCCTGCTGCCGCCGCCGAACGTCACCGGCACCCTGCACATGGGCCACGCGTTCCAGCACACGCTGCAGGACGCGCTGGTGCGTTACCACCGCATGCGCGGCTACGACACGTTGTGGCAGATGGGCACCGACCACGCCGGCATCGCCACCGAGATGGTGGTCGCGCGCAACCTCGCGCGCGAGGGCGGCGGCGAAACCCGCGACTCGCTCGGCCGCGACGGCTTCATCGAACGCGTGTGGCAGTGGAAGCAGCAGTCCGGCGGCACCATCGAACGGCAGATGCGCCGGCTCGGCACCTCCGGCGACTGGTCGCGCAGCGTGTTCACCATGGACCCGATGGCGGCCGAGGCGGTGCTCGAGGCCTTCGTGCGCCTGCACGAGGAAGGGCTCATCTATCGCGGCCAGCGCCTGGTCAACTGGGACCCGGTGCTGAAGACCGCGATTTCCGACCTCGAGGTGGTCAACGAGGAGGAGGACGGCTTCCTGTGGTCGATCCGCTATCCGCTCGCGGACGGCGGCACCTACGAGCACATCGAACGCGACGCGGAAGGAAACGAAACGCTGCGCGAAACCCGCGATTACCTGGTCGTTGCCACGACGCGGCCGGAAACCATGCTCGGCGACGCCGCGGTGATGGTACACCCGGAGGATGAGCGTTATGCGCACCTGGCCGGCAAGGCGGTGCGGCTGCCGCTGACCGGGCGCGAGATCCCGGTGATCGCCGATGCCTACGTGGATCGCGCGTTCGGCACCGGCGTGGTCAAGGTGACGCCGGCGCACGACTTCAACGACTACGCGGTGTGGCAGCGGCACGTGAACACCGGCGTGTTCGACGCCCTGCCCAACCGCGGGCTGATCAACATCTTCACGCCCGAGGCGAACGTGGTCGGCGGCGACGCGCACGGCGCACCGGACGCCAACGCCCTGCTCAACATCCCCGCCGCCTACCACGGCCTGGAGCGCTACGCCGCGCGCAAGGCGGTGCTCGCCGACCTCGAAGCGGCCGGTTTGCTGGTGGAGACGAAGGCGCACAAGCTGCAGGTGCCGCGCGGCGACCGCTCGGGCCAGGCGATCGAGCCCTACCTGACCGACCAGTGGTTCGTGAAGATGGACGGGCTGGCCGCGCGCGGGCTGGAACTGGTCGAGCGCGGCGACATCCGCTTCGTCCCGCCGAACTGGATCAACACCTACCGGCACTGGATGGAGAACATCCAGGACTGGTGCATCTCGCGCCAGCTGTGGTGGGGGCACCGCATCCCGGCGTGGTACGACGAGGCCGGCAACGTCTACGTCGCGCGCAGCGAGGAGGAGGCGCGCGCGCAGGCCGCGGCGAAGCATGGCGGTACCGCGCCGGCGCTGCGCCAGGACGCGGACGTGCTGGAAACCTGGTTCTCCTCGGCGCTGTGGCCGGTCAGCACCATGGGCTGGCCGGACGCGTCGCGCATGCGCGAGCGCGGCCACGACCGCTACGTGCCGTCGAGCGTGCTGGTCACCGGCTTCGACATCATCTTCTTCTGGGTCGCGCGCATGATCTTCATGACCGACCACTTCACCGGACAGGTGCCGTTCCGCGACGTCTACATCACTGGCTTGGTCCGCGACAAGGACGGGCAGAAGATGTCCAAGTCGAAGGGCAACATCCTCGATCCGCTCGACATCATCGACGGCATCGCGCTGGAGGACCTGGTCGCCAAGCGCACCACCGGGCTGATGCAGCCGCAGATGGCGGCGAAGATCGAGAAGGCGACGCGCAAGGAATTCCCGGCCGGCATCGCCGCGCACGGCGCCGACCCGCTGCGCTTCACCATGGCCGCACTGGCTGGCCCGGGCCGCGACATCAAGTTCGACCTCGGCCGCGCCGAGGGCTACAAGAACTTCTGCAACAAGCTGTGGAACGCGACCCGCTTCGTGCTGATGAACACCGAGGGCACGGCCTTCGCCGGCGCGCCGCAGCCGAAGACCGACGCCGAGCGCTGGATCCTTGCGCGGCTGGCGAAGGTCTCGGCGGAAGCGCAGGAGCACTTCGCCGCCTACCGCTTCGACCTGCTCGCGCAGGCGCTGTACGAGTTCGCCTGGAACGCGTTCTGCGACTGGTTCGTCGAACTCGCCAAGCCTGCCCTCAACGGCGACGACGCCGACGCCGCGGCGAGCACCCGCCACACCCTGCTGTACGTGCTCGAGCGCCTGCTGTGCCTGCTGCACCCGCTGGTGCCCTTCGTCACCGAGGAGCTGTGGCGGCAGGTCGCGCCGCGGCTGGGCCTCGCCGAGGCGACGATCATGCTGCGGCCCTACCCGCAGGCCGCCGACATCGCCGGCGACTTCGCCGGCGCCGAGGCCGACGTCGAATGGCTGCAGGCGATGGTCTCGACCCTGCGCCGCATCCGCAGCGAGCTGAACGTGCCGCCGTCCAGGCAGGTTGCGCTGCTGCTGCAGGGCGGCGACGCCAGCGATGCCGAACGCGCGCGCCGCTTCGCCTCGCAGTTGAAGTTCCTCAACCGCCTCGAACGCATCGACACGATCGCCGGCGACCCGCCGCCGGCCGCGGCCGGCGTGGTCGGCGAGCTGCGCCTGTTCGTGCCGCTGGAAGGCCTGGTCGACCTCGACGCCGAGCGCGCGCGCCTGGACAAGGAACTCAAGCGGGTCGAGGGCGAGATCGCCAAGTGCCGCAACAAGCTCGGCAGCGAAACCTTCGTGCAGAACGCCCCGGCCGCGGTGGTCGAGCAGGAGCGCCAGCGCCTGGCCGACTGGAGCACCCAGCGCGACGCACTGGCGACGCAGCGCGCGCGCTTGTAGGAACAGCGGCTGGCCTGCCGCGCGCATCCGAGGATCACATCGGCGTCGGGAGCGGACCGGGCGGTGCCGGATCGACAAAGCGAGTATCGGGGAGCGACTCGAGCCGGTACCGTCCGGTCCGCTCCATCTGGCCGGGGGCTTTTCCCCGCCGCTCAGACCTGGTCGCTCGGCGGCAGCAGTTCCATCGCCATCACGATCGCGTCCTCGCGGCCGTCGGCTGCAGGGTAGTAGCGCGGCCGGCGGCCGATCTCGTTGAAGCCTTCGGCGTGGTAGAGCCGGATCGCGGTGCGGTTGGACGGCCGCACCTCGAGGAACACCCGGCGCGCGCCGCGACCGCGGGCGATCTGCAGTAGCGCGCGCAGCATGCGCCGGCCGTGGCCCTGGCCTTGCACCTCGGGCGCCGCGCAGACGTTGAGCACGTGCGCCTCGTCTGCCGCGATGCTGAGCACGCCATAGCCGATCAGCACGCGGTCGCGCTCCAGCACCCAGGCCGGGTAGTCGGCGCGCAGGCAGTCGCGGAAGATCCCGCGCGTCCACGGGAACGGGTACGCGCGATGCTCGATGTCCATCACCGCGTCGAGGTCGGTCTCGCGCATCGGCCGCAGGCTGGCCGGCAGCGGCGCGGCGCGCGCGTTCATCGCCGTTCCCGGCGCAGGGCGCGCAAGCGCGGCCACAGGGCGCGCTTGCCGGCCGGCGTACGCAACTGCGCGGGCGGCGGCAGCGGCGGCAGGGCGTCGACCGGCACACCGGCGGCGCGCGCCAGCGCCTGCAGCAGCGCGGGCGGCAGGTCGCCGTGCGCGCCGGTCGCGGGTCCTTCGTGCGGGGGCAACGCCGCCTCCGGCCGCGTGCGCGGCACGTAGACCGTGTGGCCCAGCGCCGCGAGCACGTCCTGCTGGAAGGCATCCCACATGGCCGCTTACTCCGCGGAGGACGCGCGCCGCCGCCACAACCACGCCACCGGCCCCGACAGCGCGTACAGCGCGGCCGCCGCCAGCAGCACCTTGGGCGGGTCGATCACCAGCGCGATGATCACCGCCAGCGCCAGCACGATCGCGAAGAACGGCACCCGCTCGCCGCGCGGCCCGCGTTCGCCCTTGAAGCTGTTGTAACGGATCCGGCTGACCATCAGCAGCGCCGCCACCACCGTCACCGCCGCGGCCGCATGGCGCAGCTGGGTGCCGTCGAGCCCCAAGTCGTGGCAGGTCCACACGAAGCTCGCCATCAGCCCCGCCGCGGCCGGGCTGGCCAGGCCTACGAACCAGCGCTTGTCGACCTGCGCCACCTGCGAATTGAAGCGGGCCAGCCGCAGCGCCGCGCAGGCCGCGTACAGGAACGCGGTCAGCCAGCCGATCTTGCCGGCGGTGACGCCATCCAGCCGCAACGACGACAGCGCCCAGTAGTACATCACCAGCGCCGGCGCCATGCCGAAGCTGATCAGGTCGGCCAGCGAGTCGTACTGCACGCCGAACTCGCTCTGGGTGTTGGTCAGGCGCGCGACCCGGCCGTCCACGCCGTCCAGGATCGCGGCGACGAAGATCGCCACGCAGGCCGCGGTGAAGCGTCCCTGGGAGGCGGCGATGATCGCGAAGAAGCCGGCGAACAGCCCGCCCGTGGTGAACAGGTTCGGCAGCAGGTAGATGCCGCGCGGGCGGGCGCGGGGTGCGGGAGCGTCCATCCGCGCAGTGTAGCGGCAGGCGGGGGCTGAACCGTTGTCTCCCGGGTCGACGGGCAGCTTGCGCGGGCGGGGGCCCGGTGCTGCAATCGACGTCCACACCTCCGGGGGAGAACCGCATGCGCCCGACCGCCCTCCTGACCCTCGGCGCCCTGCTGGCGCTGGGCTCGGCCCAGGCCACCGACCAGGTCTACCAGTGGAAGGACGCCAACGGCGTCACCCACTACAGCGCCACGCCGCCGGCGCAGGGCAAGTACGACGTCCGCGCCGTGCGCGGCGCCGACGGCACCCCGGCGCCCAAGACCGAAGCGCCCGCCGAAGACCCGGCCTGCGCCACCGCCCGCTCCAACGTCGCCCTGCTGCAGGGCGACCACAAGCAGATCCAGGTGGACAGCGACGGCGACGGCAAGCCCGACAGGATGCTCAGCGACGCTGATCGCGCCAACCAGCTGGAACTGGCGCAGGCCATGCTGAAGGCGCAATGCGGCGGCGCGCCGGCCGCCGGGTGACATGCGCGGGATGCGCGCCGGCTGGGCGGTGATCGGCGGCCTGGCGCTCGGCATCGGCCTGGCGTGGTGGCTGAGCCGCGACCCGGCCGCCGACCAGGCACGCCGGCAGCGCGCCGAACAGGCCGCGGCCGAGCAGGCGGTGGAGGCCCGCCGCGACCTCTACCGCTGGCGCGACGCCGATGGCGTGCTGCACGTCAGCGACGCGCCGCCGCCGGGCGTGCGTGCCGAACGGGTCGACCGCCAGCCGCGGGCCGGCATCGAAGTTCGCGGCGACCGCGACTGACGGCCCGCCGGCGCCGGGGGCCCCTGCCGCGCATGGCAGAATGCGCGTTTTCCCCCGCCCAAAGCCGCCGATGCGCCTGTCGCAGTTCCACCTCCGCACCACCAAGGAAACCCCCGCCGACGCCGAGATCGTCAGCCACCAGCTGATGCTGCGCGCCGGCATGCTGCGCAGGCTGGGCGCCGGCATCTACACCTGGTCGCCGCTCGGCCTGCGCGTGCTGCGCAAGGTCGAAGCGGTGGTGCGCGAGGAGATGGACCGCGCCGGCGCGATCGAGCTGCTGATGCCGACCATCCAGCCGCAGGAGCTGTGGGAGGAAACCGGGCGCTGGGAGAAGTTCGGCCCGCAGCTGCTGAAGATGCGCGACCGCAAGGAGGCCGGCTACTGCTACGCGCCGACCGCGGAGGAAGTGGTCACCGACTTCGCGCGCAACGAACTGGCCAGCTACAGGCAGCTGCCGGTCAACTTCTACCAGATCCAGACCAAGTTCCGCGACGAGATCCGGCCGCGCTTCGGCGCGATGCGCGCGCGCGAGTTCCTGATGAAGGACGCCTACTCGTTCCACCTCGACGAGGCGTCGCTGCAGGCCGAATACCGCAACATGTACGACACCTACGGCCGCATCTTCGCGCGCCTGGGTTTGCGGTTCCGCGCGGTCGCCGCCGACACCGGCGCGATCGGCGGCAGCGCGTCGCACGAGTTCCAGGTGCTGGCCGAATCGGGCGAGGACCAGATCGTGTTCTCGGACGGTTCCGACTACGCGGCGAACGTCGAACTGGCCGAGGCGCTCGCGCCCGGCCCGCGCCCGGCCGCGGCCGAGGCCATGCGCAAGGTCGAGACGCCGACCCAGAAGACCTGCGAGGACGTCGCCGCCCTGCTCGGCCTGCCGCTGGCGCGCACGGTCAAGTCGGTCGCGGTGGTGGGCGAGGATGGTTTCGTGCTGGTGCTGGTGCGCGGCGACCACGCCGTCAACGAGGTCAAGCTGGCCAAGCTGCCGGGCCTGGCCGACTTCCGGATGGCGACCGAGGCGGAAATCCTCGAACACCTCGGCAGCGAGCCCGGCTTCCTCGGCCCGGTCGCGCCGCGCCGGCCCGTCGCTGTCGTCGCCGACCGCAGCGTCGCCGCGCTGGCCGACTTCGTGGTCGGCGCCAACGCGCGCGGCTACCACCTGGCCGGCGTCAACTGGGGCCGCGACCTGCCCGAGCCGCAGGTCGTCGCCGACATCCGCAACGTGGTCGAGGGCGACCCCGCGCCGGACGGCAGCGGCCGCCTGCACCTCGCGCGCGGGATCGAGGTCGGCCACGTGTTCGCGCTCGGCGACCGCTATTCGCGCGCGATGGGCTGCACCGTGCTGGACGCCGGCGGCAAGGCCGCGACGCCGCTGATGGGTTGCTACGGCGTCGGCATCTCGCGCATCGTCGCCGCCGCGATCGAGCAGAACCACGACGATGCCGGCATCGTCTGGCCGGAGCCGATGGCGCCGTGGCAGGTCGCAGTGTGCGTGATCAATCCGAAGCAGGACCCGGCCGTCGCCGAGGCCGCCGAGGCGCTGTACCGCGAGCTGCGGGCCGCCGGGCTCGACGTCGCGCTGGACGACCGCGGGCTGCGCCCGGGCCAGATGTTCGCCGACATCGAATTGATCGGCATCCCGCACCGGGTGGTGGTATCGGCGCGCGGCCTGGCCGACGGCACCTTCGAATATCGCAGCCGTCGCGCCGCGGAATCGGAGAATCTCGACCGCGCCGCGCTGATGGCGCGGCTCGGCGCAGCCGGCTGATTATCCGCGGATCCGGCCGGAAACCCCGCGCGTGAATTGGCCCGCGCGCGGCCTGCGATTATGATTGCGGGTTCCGATAACCACGGGATTATCCCGCCGCATTTTCCGGAGACCGCATGGCCATCAATCTCGAAAGCCTGTCGCCCAGGGAGCTGGACGCCCTGATCAACCGGGCGAAGAAGCGCAAGACCACGCTCAGCAAGCGCAAGCCGATTGCCGCGGTGCGCAAGAAGGTGCGCGCGCTGGCCGAATCGGAGGGGTATTCGATCGCCGAGCTGTTCGGCACCGGTACCGCAGCCGGGGCGACCCGCGCCGCCGGCGCCGGCAAGGCGAAGAAGGCCGCCGCCGGGCGCAAGCTCGGCAAGGTCGCGCCCAAGTACCGCAATCCGGCCAACCCGAAGGAAACCTGGACCGGCCGCGGCAAGCAGCCGCGCTGGCTGGCGGCGGAAACCGCCAAGGGCCGCAAGCTCGACGATTTCCTGATCCGGTAAATCCGTCGCGCATCGGGAAACCGGCCGCACGGCCGGTTTTCTTTTGCCTGCGCTACAGGTTGCGCCGCGTCGGCAACAGCACGTTGCCGAACAGCAGGCCCGCGATCAGGGCCAGCAGGATGTTGAGCACCAGCAGCGCGGCATCGCCGCCGACCGCCGCGTTCTGCTGCTGGATCAGCGAGATCACCCCGCGCAGGCTCGCGCTGCCCGGCACCAGCATGATGATGCCGGGCACCCGCACCAGCGCACCTGGCCGCTGCACCCAGCGCGCGTAGGCGTTGCCGGCCGCGGTGAGCAACAGCGCCGACAGGAAGATCCCGGCCGGGCTGCCCCAGGCCGCGCCGGCCAGGCGCGAGACCAGGTAGCCGGCGATCGCCGCCAGCAGCACCACCGGATAATCCCGCCGCGCGGCGCGGAACAGCAGCGCGAACGCGAATGCCGCCACCGGCAGCGCCGCCCATTCCACCCACTCCGGCTGCGGCCGCAGCGCGCGCACCTGCGGCTCGACCCCCAGCAACTGCGCGAGGGTCAGGGCGAGCACGGTGCCGACGGTGAGCTTGAGCACGGTCGCCAGCGCGCCGGCGAAGCGCGCGGTGCCGGACACCAGGTGCTGGCTGGTCAGTTCGTTGACCGCGTTGGTCAGGCTCATGCCCGGCAGCAGCACGACCAGCGACGCGATGATCACGGTGTTGAGGTTGAGCGGCGCGACGAGCGCGGCGACCAGCACCGCGACGAAGCCGGCGACCATCCCCGCCAGCGCCTCGCCGGCCTCGCGCAACTGCGGGCGGCCGATCGTGAGCAGGTCGAGCAGGCCGATCAGCAGGCCGGTGGCGCCGGCGGTGGCGATGTCCAGCCACGGCAGCCGCAGCAATCCGGCGACCGCGGCGGAGGCCAGGCCGAAGCCGAACACCAGCGCCATCCGCTGGCGCGGCGACGGCGGCGCTTCGAGTGCGCGCAACGCGGCATGGCCGGCGGCGAGGTCCATGCGCCCGGCCATCACGTCCTCGGCGATCGCGTCCGCCGCGCACAGCTTGGCCAGGTCGGTGTCGCCGGGCGGCATCCGGATCACGCGGGTGGTGTCGCCCTCGCCGGTCGGCCGCGCCGGGTCGCCGAAGGAGAGGATCATGCCGGTCGGGTTGCTCCACGGCTCACAGTCGATGCGCAGGCGCGTGGCGACCGCGTTGAGCGCGCCTTCCAGGCGCTGCGCGGTGGTGCCGTAGGCGTGCAGGTGCTCGGCGAGCTCGACCATGAAGGCCAGGCGCGCGGGGTAGTCGGTGGCGGGCGGCGTGGGCTCGGCGGACATGGCGCAAGCATCGCATGCGGTGCCCGCCGCGCGCCCGCACGGTATGCTCCGCGGCATGCCACGGCCCGTGTCCGCATGACCGCCAGCGCCGCACCGAGCATCCGGCTTGGCGACGATGCCTCCGGCCGCCTGCTGCTGGGCGGGCGCTGGACGCTCGAGCACGCCAAAGCGATCTCCGAGTTGCTGCGCACGGCGCCGGACGGCGTGCGCACGGTGGACGCCGGCGGCGTCGAGCGGCTCGACTCGCTCGGCGTGCTGCAGCTGCTGCGCTATGCGCGTCGCGTCGCGCTGGACTTCGACGCTTTCGTGTTCCGGCCCGAGCACCACGCGCTGGTGGCGGCGATCGAGGACGTCGCCGACGAACGCCCGCGCGGCAAGCGCGAATACGGCGTCGCCGCCGCGCTCGGCCGGCTCGGCTTCGCCGTGCACGACAACGCCAGGGAGATCGTCGCGCTGGTCAGCTTCCTCGGCGAGAACCTGGTCAAGCTGGTGCGGATGGCGAAGGAGCCGCGCCGCTTCCGCCTGACCGCGACCGTCTACCACATGGAACAGGTCGGCCTCGACGCGGTGCCACTGGTCGCCCTGCTGTCGTACCTCGTCGGCGCGGTGATCGCCTTCCTCGGCTCCAACATCCTGCAGGACTTCGGCGCGACCATCTACGTGGTCGAGCTGGTCAGCATCGCCTTCCTGCGCGAGTTCGGCGTGTTGCTGACCGCGATCGTGCTGGCCGGGCGCACCGCCAGCGCGTTCACCGCGCAGATCGGCTCGATGGTCGCGCGCGAGGAGGTCGACGCGATCCGTACCCTCGGCCTGGACCCGGTCGACCTGCTGGTCGCGCCGCGGCTGATCGCGCTGATGCTGACCCTGCCGCTGCTGACCTTCGTCGCCGACCTGTCCGGCCTGCTCGGCGGCCTCACCGTCGGCGCGCTCGCGCTGGACATCCCGCCGGTCGCCTACCTGGCGCGGATGGAGGACACGATGGAGCTGCGCCACTTCCTGGTCGGGCTGTCGAAGGCGCCGGTGTTCGCCGCGGTGATCGCGCTGATCGGCTGCCTGGAGGGCCTGCAGGTGCAGGGCACCGCGCAGTCGGTGGGCGAGCGCACCACCTCCAGCGTGGTGCAGACGATCTCGCTGGTGATCGTGCTGGACGCGCTGGCGGCCATCTGGTTCATGCAGGTGGGCTGGTGAGGCGCGCCGCCTCCGACGACGACGCCGCGCCGGTGATCCGCGTGCGCGGCCTGGTCAACCGCTTCGGCGCCCAGGTCGTGCACGACGGGCTCGACCTCGACGTGCGCCGCGGCGAGATCCTCGGCGTGGTCGGTGGCTCGGGCAGCGGCAAGTCGGTGCTGATGCGCTCGATCATCGGCCTGCGCGAACCGAACGCCGGCCAGGTCGAAGTGCTCGGCGTCGACGGCCGTTCGGAGGATCCGCGCGACCGCCTGCGGATCGAGCGCAACAGCGGCGTGCTGTTCCAGGACGGCGCGCTGTTTTCCTCGCTCACCGTCGGCGAGAACGTGCAGGTGCCGCTCAAGGAACACCATCCGGACCTGCCCGATTCGCTGCGCTACGAACTCGCCCTGCTCAAGGTCAAGCTCGCCGGCCTGCCGGCGGACGCGGTGGACAAGCTGCCGTCGCAGCTGTCGGGCGGCATGCGCAAGCGCGCGGGCCTGGCGCGCGCGCTGGCGCTGGACCCGCCGCTGCTGTTCCTCGACGAACCCACCGCCGGCCTCGACCCGATCGGCGCCGCCGCGTTCGACGAGCTGATCCTCGCCCTGCGCGAGGCGCTCGGCCTGACCGTGTTCCTGATCACCCACGACCTCGATACCCTGTACGCGATCTGCGACCGCGTCGCGGTGCTCGCCGACCGCCGGGTGATCGCGACCGCGCCGCTGGCGGAACTGGAACGGCTCGCGCACCCGTGGGTGCAGGAGTACTTCAACGGCCCGCGCGGACGCGCGGCGCGCGACGCAGGCGGCCGCACGCCGGCAACGGAGGCACCGTGATGCGCGCGTTGCCCTGTCCGTCGCGCTTGTTGCGTTTTCACCCCGCGGGCGCGCCGCGCCTGCGGCAATGCCAGACTCCCGCATCCGGACCCGCGAGCTGATGGAAACCAAGGCCAACTACGTCCTGATCGGTGGCTTCACCCTGCTCACCGCCGCGGCCCTGCTGCTGTTCGGCCTGTGGGCGGCGAAGTTCTCCTCCGAGCGCAACTGGCAGCAATACCGGGTGGTGTTCACCGAGCCGGTGACCGGTCTGACCGAGGGCAGCTCGGTGCAGTACAACGGCATCGCGATCGGCACGGTGGAAACGCTGGAGCTCGACCGCAGGGATCCGCGCCGGGTGATCGCCCGGCTGAAGCTCAAGGCCGAGGTGCCGATCAAGGTCGACACCCGCGCCAAGCTGTCGATCACCGGCCTCACCGGCGTGCCCTTCATCCAGCTCACCGGCGGCAGCCCGGACGCGCCGCTGCTGGTCGATGCGGACAAGCGCGACGCCCCGGTCATTCGCGCCGAGGCCTCGGCCCTGCAGAACATCGCGGACACCGCCAATCGCCTGGTCGCGCGCCTGGACCAGGTGCTCAGCGACCAGAACGTCGAGCGGATCAACCAGACCCTCGCCCACCTGGAAGCCACCACCGGCGCGATCGCCGATCAGCGCGAGGACCTGCGTGCGTTGATCGTCAACGCGCGCGAGGCGAGCGCGCAACTGAACACCACGCTCGCCACCACCAACCGCACGATGGAGAGCCTCGACCGCGAGCTGGTCGCCAGGCTGCCGGGCATCGTGGCCAGGCTGGACGCCACCCTCACCCACCTCGACGCCGCCGCCGGCAACGCCAACGCGATCCTCGGCGAGAACCGCGCCGCGATCCGCGGCTTCGCCAACGACGGCCTGGGCCAGCTCGGCCCGACCCTGGTCGAACTGCGCGCCCTGGTGCGCGACCTCCACCACATCAGCGACCGCCTGGAAGGCGGCCCCGCGCAATACCTGCTGGGCCGCGACCGACCGAAGGAGTTCGAGCCGAAATGACAGGACATCGGAAACCGGCCGCCGGCAGGACGCTGGCCTTGCTCGCCGCCTGCGCGCTGGCGTTGTCGGCATCGGCCTGCTCCGTGCTCGGCGGCAACAAGGACACGGTGACCCTCTACGCGCCCGACCCGCGGGTGCCTGCGGACCCGGCCTGGCCGCACGTGGACCGGCAGCTGGAGATCGCCACCCCGCAGGCACCGCGCACGCTCGACAGCCTGCGCATCGCGGTGCGGCCGGCGCCGGGCGAGGTGCAGGTCTACAAGGGCGCGCGCTGGGCCGCGCGCCCCGCCGAGCAGTTGCAGGACGCGCTGCTGCGCACGCTGGAGGACACCGGCCGGCTGCGCGCCGTCGCCCGCCCGGGCAGCGGCATCGCCGCCGACTACCGGCTGGCGCTGGAACTGCGCCGCTACGAGGCCGACTACGCAGGCCGCGCGGTGCCCGATGCGGTGATCGAGGTCAACGCCAAGCTGCTGTCGCTGCGCGACCAGCGCGTGGTCGCGACCCGCACCTTCCTGCAGGCGACGCCGGCGGCCGCGACCGACACGGCGCACGTGGCCGACGCGTTTTCCGCCTCCCTGACCCAGGTCACCCGCGACGTCGCCGGCTGGGTGCTGGGCGCGGCCGCGCAGGACGGCGGGACGCCCGCCGCCGGCCGCTAGCAAGTCCGGCGCCGCAACGCATTGGCGCCGCTCACGGCGGCGCCGGATGCACCCGGCGAAAGGTCAGGTTGATCCGCGGGCCCACCGGCCTGGCCGTGCGCGGCAGCGCGTGGCGGTAATGGCGCTGGGTCTCGCCCGCCATCACCAGCAGACTGCCCGGCGGCAGTTCCAGCGCCAGCCGCTGCGCCGGCGCGCGCCGCGCCTTGAGCGCGAACCGCCGCGGCGCGCCCAGGCTGAGCGAAGCGATCACCGGCGCCGGGCCGAGTTCCGGCTCGTCGTCGCTGTGCCAGCCCATCGCGTCGCGGCCATCGCGGTAGAGATTGGCGAGCACGCTGTCGAAGCCCACGCCCAGTTCACGGACCAGCCGCGCGCGGACCGGCTGCAACGACGACGGCCACGGGTGCGGCAGGAAGCGGCTGCCCGAATAGGCATACACCGCGTGCGGCTCGCCGATCCAGCACGACAGTCGCGGCGAGGCCACCTCGCGCCCGAACAGCCGCAGCCGGTGCACCTCCCACGGCAGTTGCGCGCGCAGGGCGTCGAACAGGCGCGCGGCCTCGTCCGCCGGCAGCCAGGCCGGATCGAAGGCGAGCGTGGCGCCGGGCAGCGGGAGCGGGGCGAGCGGCATGACGCCACCCTACGGCGCCGCGCCCGCGCCGGCTATCCGGTTTCCGCGATTCCGCCACGCCACCGTCACGCCGCGCGGCCCGCACGCGCCGGGGCCGGCCGCCGCGATTTGCCGCGCCGCGCGCAAACCGGGGAAAATCGCCGGATGCCACCGGAGAACGCCATGAGCGAGATCGAACGCGACGTGATGGAGTACGACGTCGTCACCGTCGGCGCCGGCCCGGCCGGCCTCGCCTTCGCGATCCGGCTCAAGCAGCTGGATCCGGACATCAGCGTCTGCGTGATCGAGAAGGGCGCAAGCGTCGGCGCGCACATCCTGTCGGGCGCGGTGATCGAACCCGGTCCGCTCGACACGCTGCTGCCCGGCTGGCGCGACGCGCCGCCGCCGGTCTGCGTCCCGGCAACCGACGACGAGTTCTGGCTGCTGTCGAAGACCGGCGCGCGCAAGCTGCCGGTGCCGCCCGGCATGCACAACCGCGGCAACTTCATCGTCAGCCTCGGCGCGCTGTGCGCGTGGCTGGCGCCGCAGGCCGAGGCGCTGGGCGTGGAGATCTACCCCGGCTTCGCCGCCGCGGCCGCGTTGCACGACGAGGATGGGCGCGTGGTCGGCGTGCGCATCGGCGACATGGGCGTGGCCAAGGACGGTTCGCACAAGCCGGGCTACACCGCCGGCATCGACATCCGCGCCAAGGTCACCGTGCTCGCCGAGGGCGCACGCGGCAGCCTGACCAAGCAGCTGGTCAAGCGCTTCGGGCTGGACGCCGACAGCGACCCGCAGGCCTACTCGATCGGCATCAAGGAACTGTGGCAGTTGCCGGCGGGCCGCACCTCGCCCGGCCGGATCGTGCACACCCTCGGCTGGCCGGCGGACAATCGCACCTACGGCGGCAGCTTCCTCTACCACCTGGACGGCGATCGCGTCGCGCTCGGCTACGTCAGCGGCCTGGACTACCGCGATCCGGACTACAAGCCCTGGGAAGCCTTCCAGCAGTGGAAGAACCATCCCAGCGTCGCCCCGCTGCTGGAAGGCGGCAGCATCGTCTCCGCCGGCGCGCGCGCGATCGTCACCGGCGGCTGGCAGTCGCTGCCGAAGGTGGAGATGCCGGGCGCGCTGCTGATCGGCGACTGCGCCGGCCTGCTCAACGTGCCCAAGATCAAGGGCACCCACCAGGCGGTCCGCAGCGGCATGCTCGCGGCCGAGCACCTGGTGCAGGCGCAACTCGCGCCGCAAGGCTTCGACGCCAAGCTGCGCGCGTCCGAAGCGGTCGCGGAGCTGCGCAAGGTGCGCAACGTCAAGCCGGGCTTCAAGCGCGGCCTGTGGTTCGGCCTCGCCAACGCCGCGTGGGAAACCGTCACCGGCGGCCTGTCGCCGTGGACGCTGAAGGTGACGCCGGACTGGTGCTCGCTCGACAGGATCGGCGAACACGAGCAACCGAAGCGCGATTACGTGCAGCGCACACTGCCGCCGCGCGACCGCCTGCAGGGCGTGTACTTCGCCGCCACCGCCCACGACGAGGACCAGCCGGTCCACCTCGTCGTGCACGACACCAGCATCTGCGTGGACCGCTGCACGGTCGAGTACGGCAACCCCTGCACCCGCTTCTGCCCGGCGGGGGTCTACGAAATGGTCGAGGACGCCGCCGGCCGCCGCCTGCAGATCAATGCGGCGAACTGCGTGCACTGCAAGACCTGCGACATCAAGGATCCCTACGAGATCATCACCTGGGTGACGCCGGAGGGCGGGTCGGGGCCGAATTACCAGAACCTGTAGGCCACCCGTCCGCGCCGTTGCCGGCGCGGACGGATGCGCGGTGCATCAGCCGGAGATGACCCACTGCAGGTCCGAGACCGGTGTGACGGTGATCCGGGTGCTGGCATTGCCGGAACGCCAGATCACATTCTGCCCGGTGGCGTTGTGCCGCCACAGGATATCGGCGCTGCCGTCGCCATCGAAGTCGCCCAGCCCGACCGGCACCCACGCGAAATCCGTGATCGTGGTGAGCAGCGCGCCGTTGGCGGACTTGCCGCCCTTCCACAGGGCGTTCTGGCCGGTGTCGCGGTTGCGCCAGAAAATGTCGGCCTTGCCGTCGCCGTCGAAATCGCCGGCGCCGACGATCTTCCACGCCACGTCGCCCACCGTCGACACCGTGATCCTCGACGTGGAGGTGCCGCTGCGCCAGATGACGCTCGCGCCGCTGGTGTCGTTGTGCCAGAGGATGTCGTCGCGGTTGTCGCCGTCGAAGTCGGCAGCAGCCACCACCGTCCACTCCGGATCGGTCACCGAGGCCACCGCCGTGCGGGCGGCGGAACTGGCGCCTCTCCAGATGGTGTTCTGGCCGGTCAGCGGATTGCGCCAGAATATATCGGCGGAACCGTTGCCATCGAAGTCCCCCACGGCCGCGATCACCCAGTTCTGGTCTTCCACCGTCGTGACCGCAAGCGGGGCGCTGGCCGAGGCGGCGCGCCAGATCACGTTGGCGCCGGTGCCGATGTTCCGCCACAGCACATCAGAGCGTCCATCGCCATCGAAGTCGCCGTTCGCCGCGATGAACCAAGCGGTGTCAGGCACCGTGCTGATCGACTGCCGCGTGGAGGAGTTCGCCGAGTTCCATACGATCCCCGCCCCACTCAGCGTGTTGTGCCACAGCACATCGGACCGCCCGTCGCCGTTGTAGTCGCCACGCCAGGCGACGCCCAGTCCCGGTGCCAGCGGCTGGCGGAAGGACGCGACGATGGTCGCGGTCTTGACGAGCGTCGCGGCGTTGTCCGCCTGGTTCTCCACGCCGCACGGGAAACCGCCGCAGGTGGTCACCCGCGGGTTGGAAAAGATCAGGTAGGGTGTCTGGCCGGACAGACGATTGGCCATCACCGTATAGAAGTTCCCCTCCGAAGCGCCAGTCCGGTAACCGAATGACGCCGTGAAACGGCCATATTCCTCCGGATCCAGCACATCGCCATCGTTGTTGGTGTCGTCGCTCCCCCGCGCAGTCTCGACGTTGTGCTGCAGCCCGAGGTTGTGCCCGATCTCGTGCGCCAGCGAATCGTTGCGACAGCTGTTGCCGGAGCCCGACGGGAACTGGCTGCCGTTGGAGTCGCTGACCACCGATAGCGCATAGGGCGCAAGGCTAGCATCGAGCAGGGTCCGCCCCGCACCGAGCAGCCAAGCCACGCCGCAGCTTCCATGCTCATCGGAGAAAACGCGCACCAGCGAGGCGAGGTCGGCGCCGTTGCGGTCGCGCGCGTCCACGAGCGGCTGCAGCGCGGCGGGGACGCCCACGTTGGAACAGCTCACTCCGGCGTCGGGAAGCTGCGGGACGGAGCCCGTCTGGGACACCGAGCAGTTCTGGCCGCTCAGGGCGAACAGCGCGGAACGGTTGGAAGTGGCATCCGGGTAATCCACCGCCACCGCCTCCTGCAACCGGATCTGCGCGCCGACCCGGCTGTTGATTAGGGCCTGGTTGGCGAGGTCCACCAAATGGTTCAGGCGGGTGAGCGCCTGTGAAGTACCGCCCAGACGCGTGGCGAACGCGGTGGTGTAACCGAGTACGAGATCGATCGTGGCGCTCTGGGACGTGGGGGCTTCCGCCGCCACTGGCTGCCGCGGCATCGCGGCGTCGGCGCGCACAGGCGCGCTGGCGGCCAGCCGGCGGATCGCCGCCGATCCGGCCTCGTGCGCGGGCGGGAGGAAGGAGTCCCGCGAGTTGCCCGCCGGATCGCTGAGCGACCGCGTGTCAGTGCTGACCAGCCAAGTGCGACCACCCTGCGTGGTGATTTCGAGCTGCCGGCCGCCAGTGGCCGGCAACGTTGCGAAAACCGCGTCCGGACCGAAGGTGAACACCGCCTCCGGTCCCGAGCCGCCCGCGCCGAGGCGCCCGACCCAGGTCCAGTTGCCGTCGCGGTGTTCGACATGGCGCGCGTACTTGAGCTGGATCGCTTCGCCCGATGGAGTCGGGATGGTCATGCCACCCTCGGCGATGGCCCTAATGGCCCGCGCCTCGCTGAGCTGGACCGGATACCAGACGGAATGGCCGCGGCGCACGGGCGCCGTGTTGGCGTAGGCCAACAGATCGCCGCGATCGGGCAGGTCCGCGATATGCGATTTACGCTGGGGCGCGGCAAGGGAAGCGGCTGGACGCAAAGCGGACGCCATCACCCCCCCCTGGCCGCCGTCCGCTGCTTCCTCGGCACAGGCAACCAGACCCAGGCTGACGGCCGCGGCAAGAAGTAGAAGGCGCATGACGGGATTCCTCCGTGAAATGGGCCGTTAGGGATACGGCACGGAAGATCACAGGCACGTGATGGGTGTTTGGCGTGCGGCCCGCGCGCAGGCCGGTCGGCAAAAAAAAAGCGCCACGCGATACGCGTGGCGCCGATGGGTGGCACCCGCCGCGGCATCGGCAGCGGCGGGGAGGCCTGCACCCTTCCTCGCCCATCGCGGGCGAGACGTACGCTCAGGGAAAGACCTGCCAGTCCATGTTGGTGACGGCGGTGACCGAAACCTGGGCGCTGGATTTGGCGGACCGCCAGATCACCGACGCCCCGCCGGTGCCGTGCCTCCACAGCAGGTCGTCCGCGCCGTCGCCGTCGTAGTCGCCGATGGCGACGATGTTCCAGCGCAGGTCGGTGACCGGGGTGACAGACTGCGTGGTGGCGGCGTTGGCGCCCTTCCAGATCAGGTTGGATCCGGTGCGGCGATGGCGCCAGATGAGATCAGCCCGGCCGTCGCCGTCGAAATCGCCGACGCCCGCAAGCTGCCAGTCCAGGTCCGAAACGGTTGCCACCGACAGCGTGTCCGACGAATTGCCCGAACGCCAGATCGTATGCGTGCCGAGGGTGACGTGGCGCCAGAACAGGTCCGCCTTGCCGTCGCCGTCGAAGTCGGCCACTCCCGCGATCCGCCAGTTGGCGCTCGGAACCGTCGTGACCGCCTGGCGGGTGCTCGAGTTTGCCGACTTCCAGATCACGTTGGCGCCGGTGCTGCGGTTGCGCCAGACCAGGTCGGCCTTGCCGTCGCCGCTCACGTCGCCTGCACCGACGATCTCCCAATCGAGATCGGTGACATGGCTCGTGGCCAGCAGGGTGTTGGCGTTGCCCGAGCGCCAGATCACATCCGCTCCAGTCGAGGCGCGGCGCCAGGCGATATCGGACTTGCCGTCGCCGTCGAAGTCGCCGGTGGCGACCGGTTTCCAGCTCAAATCGGACACGGCGGACATCGTCTGGCGGGTGCCGGAGTTCGCGCCGAGCCAGATGATGTTGCCGCCGCCACGGAAATCGCGCCAGAACACGTCGGACTTGCCGTCGCCGTTGAAGTCGTTGCGGGCCACCGCTCCCGTCGAAACCACGCTGCTCCTGAACCCGGCGATCAGCGGCATCGTTTCGCTCAGGCTGAGCGAGGCATCCGCCGCGCCGGCTTGCCCCTTCGCCACGCCGCACGGCACGCCATCGCAGGTCTTGCGCGGATTGGAGAACAGGTTGTAGCTGGTCTGTCCGGAATCGCCGTACGCCATGATGGTGTAGAAGCGGCTGCTCAGGTGCGACAGCTTGTAGCCGAAGGCGTAGTCCGACACGCCGTAGTCGTCCGGATTGTCCAGGGTGCCGTCGTCACCGGCCGACGTGTCGCGGTCGTGCGCCAGGCCCATGTTGTGGCCGAGCTCGTGGGCGAAGGTGTGGTCCTCGCAGAAGTAGTTGCCGCCGTCGCCCTCATCCACGTCCTGGCCGTCGCTGACCACGGAATAGCCGAGGTAGTCCCAGCCATCGTTCGGGTCGATGCCCTGCTTGCCGCCGCCGAGCATCCAGGCCACGCCGCAGCTGTCGTTCTCGGGCGTGCGGAAGTCGTGGACGAACGAAACCAGGTCCGCGCCGAGCGTCTCGCGCGCGGCACGCAGGGCCTGGAACGCCGGATCCGGCGTCCGCTCCATGCCGCTGGCGGAGTTGTAGCCGCTGAGCTTCTCCAGCGTGTCGGTGTTGTCGGTGTTGTCGGCGTAGTTGACCTGCATGGTGCCGACCAGGCGCACCCGGCCCAGCCGCGCGGTGCTGTCCTCGGAGTTGGCGTAGGCCTGGTTGGTGTAGTCGACCAGGAAGTTGATCCGGGTCAGCGCGCCCGACTGGCCGCCCATCGCCGTCACGAAGCCGGGCGAATAGCCGACCAGGACGTCGACCACGGTGCCGGCGGCATTCGCCTGCTGGACGCGCGGCGCGAGGGCGCTGGCGCGCACGCCGCCGCGGTCGCTGCTGGTGGAGCCGGCGCGCGGCGCCGGCACGACCAGGTAATCGCGGCCGGCGGTGTAGCGGCCGACGATCTTGGCGAGCTTGGCCGCGTCGGTCGCCACCATCCAGCTGTGGCCATCGCGCACGGTCATGCGCAGCGGACGCTGGTCCGGCTGGCCGATCGAGCCGAACGCGGCCTCGGCGCCGAAGGTGAGCACGGTCTGCACGGCCTTGTTGCCGGCCAGGTGGCCGATCCAGGTCCAGTCGCCGGAGGCGTGCTCGACGTGGCGGTCGTACTTGAAGTCGAGCAGCTTGCCGTCCGGCGTCGGCACCCGCAGGTGGCCGCTGGCGATCGCCGCCAGCGCGTGCGCCTCGCTGACGTCGGCGCGGTACCACGTATAGGGGCCGCGCGTACGCGCGACGTCCTTGCGGTACGCGAGCAGTTCGCCGCGGTCTGGCAGGCTGGCGAAGCCCTGCACATGTCGCGTCAGCTGGGTACCGGTGCTGCCCGCCATCGCGGCAGCCCCCGCGGTGCCTTCAACGGCGAGGGCCTGCGCCCCCGGCGAACCGGCGGCCATCGCGGTCTCCCCACCGCCCGGCCGCGCGCCCTCCTCGCGGGCGCACCCGAAGGCGCCGACGCACAGCGCCAGCACCAGAATCCTGCGTACGAACTTCACGGTCCTGCCCCCTGAGCAAGGAAATAGAGAGCCCAATCGTGACCCAGCCCGCCACCCCGGGCAAGCGCGGGAGTGAACCGCAGGCAGCCGGGAACCAGCCCCGGCGCGCATTCAGGCCAGCAGCGTGACGCCCGTCCGCTCGCGGATTTCGCTTTCGGTCACGTCCGGCGCGCGCTCGACCAGGCGCAGGCCCTCCGGGGCCACGTCGAATACCCCGAGGTCGGTGATGATCCGGTTCACCACGCCCACGCCGGTCAGCGGCAGCGTGCACTCCTTCAGGATCTTGTGCGAGCCGTCCTTCGTGACGTGCTCCATCAGCACCACGACCCGCCGCACGCCCGCCACCAGGTCCATCGCGCCGCCCATGCCCTTGACCATCTTGCCGGGCACCATCCAGTTGGCGAGGTCGCCCTTGTCGGTCACCTGCATCGCGCCGAGGATGGCGAGGTCGATGTGGCCGCCGCGGATCATCGCGAAGGAATCGTGGCTGCCGAAATAGCTCGCGCCGGGGCGCGCGGTGACGGTCTGCTTGCCGGCGTTGATCAGGTCGGCGTCGAGCTCGGCCTCGGTCGGGAACGGGCCGATCCCGAGCAGGCCGTTCTCGCTCTGCAGCCACACGTCCACGCCCGCGGGAATGTAGTTGGCCACCAGCGTCGGCAGGCCGATGCCGAGGTTGACGTAGGCGCCGTCGGTGAGTTCCTGCGCGGCGCGCTGCGCCATCTGGTCGCGGGTCCAGGCCATTACGTCGCCTCCTGGCGGATGGTGCGCTGCTCGATGCGCTTCTCGGGGGTCGGGTTGTGCACGATGCGGTCGACGTAGATGCCGGGCAGGTGCACGTGGTCCGGATCGATCGCGCCGATCTCGACGACTTCCTCGACCTCCGCGACGCAGACCTTCCCCGCCATCGCGCAAGCCGGGTTGAAGTTGCGCGCGGTCTTGCGGAACACCAGGTTGCCGGCCTTGTCGGCCTTCCACGCCTTGACCAGCGAGACGTCGGCGACCAGCGCGGTCTCCATCACGTACATGCGGCCGTCGAACTCGCGCGTCTCCTTGCCCTCGGCGACCACGGTGCCGTAGCCGGTGGCGGTGAAGAACGCGGGGATCCCGGCGCCGCCGGCGCGCAGGCGCTCGGCCAGGGTGCCCTGCGGGTTGAACTCGAGTTCGAGCTCGCCGGCGAGGAACTGCCGCTCGAACTCCTTGTTCTCGCCGACATAGGACGAAATCATCTTGCGGATCTGACGGGTGCCGAGCAGCTGGCCCAGCCCGAAGCCGTCCACGCCCGCGTTGTTGGAGATCACGGTCAGGCCCTTGACCCCGGAATCGCGCAACGCCGCGATCAGCGCCTCGGGGATGCCGCACAGGCCGAAGCCGCCGACCGCGAGGGTCTGGCCATCGGCGACGAGTCCGCGCAGGGCGGTGGCGGCGTCCGGTTGCAGCTTGCCGGGCGCGCGGCCTTCGGCGGGCGTGGCTGGAGCCATGGGCATCTCCTCGATCCGTGAACCTGCAAGTGTAGCCCGCGTCCCCGCGCGCGCCGACTGGACATTCGGACAAGGCCAGCCCGGCACGCCGAGCCCCCAGCGCCCTGGCGGGCCCGGCCGCGGCCTCGGCCCGCGGCGTCCGGCGCGTGGCCAGGGCCGGCACCAGGGCCCGGTCTAAACTTCACGCTCCCAGGAACAGGCGGAGAACCCGCCCAGCATCGGAAGCCGAATGAAGCGCATTGCGATCCTGCAATCGAACTACATCCCCTGGAAGGGCTACTTCGACATCATTGCGGCCGTCGACGAGTTCGTCGTCTACGACTGCGTGCAGTACACCAAGAACGACTGGCGCAACCGCAACCAGATCAAGACGGCCCAGGGAAAAACCTGGCTGACGATCCCGGTGCGGCAACGCGAACTGGCGCAGACGGTGGAGGAAACCGAAATCGCCGACCCGCGCTGCCTGCGCCGGCACTGGACCACGTTCCGGCAGGCGTACGCGAAGGCCCCGCACCTGCGCCATTGCGCAGCGCTGGTCGAGGACCTGTTCCTCGCCGAGCCGCCCCGCCTGCTGGCCGAGGCCAACCTCGGCTTCATCCGGCGGATCTGCGAAGGCCTCGGGATCGACACCCGGATCAGCAACGTCCACGACTACGCGCCGTCCGGGGATCGCAACGAGCGCCTGGTCGACCTGTGCCGCAAGGCGGGAGCGACGAGCTACCTGTCCGGGCCCGCGGCGCGCAGCTACCTGGACGAATCGCTGTTCGCCGCCGCGGGCATCCGCGTGGAATGGATGCGCTACGACGGCTATCCGGAATATCCCCAGCCGCACCCGCCCTTCGACCACTACGTCAGCGTGCTCGACCTGCTGGCGGCGACCGGCCCCGACGCGCGCGCCCACTTGCTGGCCCACTCGCGCGGCCGGGGCGCGTAGCGCCTGGTCATTCCGTCAATCGCCGCACCAGTTGCTCGGCCAGCGCGGCGGCATCCTCGGCGACGGTGTCGAGCACCAGTTCCGGCCGCTCCGGCACCTCGTAGGGCGAGGAGATGCCGGTGAAGTTCGCGATCCGGCCCGCCCGCGCCTTCGCGTACAGGCCCTTGACGTCGCGCTGCTCGGCCACGTCCAGCGGCGTGTCCACGAAGACCTCGAGGAACTCGCCTTCGGCGAACAGCGAGCGTGCCAGCCGCCGCTCGGCGCGGAACGGCGAGATGAAGCTGACCAGCACGATCAGCCCCGCGTCGACCATCAGCCGGGCGACCTCGGCGACCCGGCGGATGTTCTCGACCCGGTCCTCGGCGGTGAAGCCGAGGTCCTTGTTGAGCCCGTGGCGGACGTTGTCGCCGTCCAGCAGGTAGGTGTGCAGGCCCATCGCCAGCAGCCGCTTCTCGGCGAGGTTGGCGATCGTCGACTTGCCCGAGCCGGACAGGCCGGTGAACCACACGCAGCGCGGCGCCTGGCCCTTGATCCGCGCCCGCGCGGCCTTGTCCACCTCCAGGTGCTGCCAGTGGATGTTGGCGGCGCGGCGCAGGGCGAAGTCGAGGGTGCCCGCGCCGACCGTCGCGTTGCTCTGCCGGTCGACCAGGATGAAGGCGCCCAGCTCGCGGTTGTCGGCGTAGGCCTCGAACGGCACCGGCTGGTCGAGGTACAGGTTGCAGTAGCCGACCTCGTTGAGCTCCAGCAGCTTCGCCGCCAGCCGCTCCTGGGTGTTGACGTCGACCTTGTGCTTGATCTCGGTCACCTGCGCGCCGACCGTGCGCGTGCCGATCTTCAGCCAGTAGCGGCGGCCGGGCAGCAGCGGCTGCGTGCCCAGCCACAGCAGGTGGGCGGCGAACTGGTCGGCGACCTCGGGCGGATCGCCCGCGGCGGCGATGACGTCGCCGCGGCTGACGTCGACCTCGTCGGCGAGGGTCAGGGTCACCGCCTGGCCGGCGCCGGCGCGCGCGAGATCGCCGTCGGCGGTCACCACGCGCGCGACGCGCGTGCGCTGGCCGGACGGCAGCACCGTCACGTCCAGCCCGGGGGCCGCTTCGCCGGCGGCGATGGTGCCGGCGAAGCCGCGGAAATTCTGGTCCGGCCGGCACACCCACTGCACGGGCATGCGCAGTCCGCAATGGCGGTCGCTCCGCTCCACCCGAACCGTTTCCAGGTGCTGCAGCAGCGGCTCGCCCGCGTACCAGGGCATCGCCGGCGAGCGATCGAGCATGTTGTCGCCGCGCAGCGCCGAGACCGGGATGCAGGCGACGTGCGGGATGCCGAGCTGCGCGGCGAGCGCGCGGTAGCCGTCCGCGATCGCGTCGAACGCGCCCTGGTCGTAGCCGACCAGGTCCATCTTGTTCACCGCCAGCAGCACGTGGCGGATGCCCAGCAGCGACACGATGTAGCTGTGGCGCCGGGTCTGGGTCAGCAGGCCCTTGCGCGCATCCACCAGCACCACCGCGAGGTCCGCGGTGGAGGCGCCGGTGGCCATGTTGCGGGTGTACTGCTCGTGGCCGGGGCAATCGGCGACGATGAACTTGCGCCTGTCGGTGTTGAAGAAGCGGTAGGCGACGTCGATGGTGATGCCCTGCTCCCGCTCGGCCGCCAGGCCGTCGACCAGCAGGGCGAAGTCGATCTCGCCATTCTGGGTGCCGTGGCGGCGGCTGTCGGCTTCCAGCGCCGCCAGCTGGTCGTCCAGCAGCAGCCTGGTGTCGTGCAGCAGGCGCCCGATCAGGGTGCTCTTGCCGTCGTCCACGCTGCCGCAGGTGATGAAGCGCAGCAGGTCGCGCGACTCGTGCTGCGCGAGGTAGGCCGCCACCGCGGCTGCCGCCGTCCCGGCTTCCGGCTCCCGATTCCCGGCTTCCCGCTGCATCAGAAGTAGCCCTCCTGCTTCTTCTTCTCCATCGACGCCGACGGGTCGTGATCGATCACCCGCCCCTGCCGCTCCGAGGTGGTCGCCACCAGCATCTCGGCGATGATCTTCTCCAGGGTGTCGGCGTCGGACTCGATCGCGCCGGTCAGCGGATAGCAGCCCAGGGTGCGGAACCGCACCTTCCTGCGCATCGGCGTCTCGCCCGCGCGCAGCGGCAGGCGCTCGTCGTCGACCATGATCAGCGCGCCGTCGCGTTCGACCACCGGACGCTCGGCGGCGAGGTATAGCGAGGGCACCGGGATCTTCTCGCGGTAGATGTACAGCCAGACGTCGAGTTCGGTCCAGTTGGAGAGCGGGAACACGCGCACCGACTCGCCCTGGTGGATGCGCGTGTTGTAGAGGTTCCACAGCTCCGGCCGCTGGTTCTTCGGGTCCCAGCGATGCTGCGCGTTGCGGAACGAGAAGATGCGCTCCTTCGCGCGCGACTTCTCCTCGTCGCGGCGGGCGCCGCCGATCGCGGCGTCGAAGCCCCAGTGGTCGAGCGCCTGCTTGAGCGCCTGGGTCTTCATCACGTCGGTGTGCACCGTGGCGCCGTGGGTGACCGGGCCGATGCCCTGGGCGAGCCCTTCCTGGTTGGTCCAGGTGCGCAGCTCGACCCCGGTTTCCGCCGCCCGGCGATCGCGGAAGGCGATCATCTCGCGGAACTTCCAGGTGGTGTCCACGTGCAGCAGCGGGATCGGCGGGCGCGCCGGGAAGAAGGCCTTGAGCAGCAGGTGCAGCAGCACCGAGCTGTCCTTGCCCACCGAATACAGCATCACCGGATTGCGGAACTCGGCCGCGACCTCGCGCAGGACGTGGATGCTTTCGGCCTCGAGGCGGTCGAGATGGGAGGCGGTCTGGGCGGGCATCGGGTCGCCGGTGGGGGAGTCGCCGCATTCTAGCCACGCCGGGTGAACGTCCCGATGCGGGCGCCCCTTTGCGCTGCGGCAAAGCGCCACCCCTCCGCGCGCCGGTCACGCCAGCCGGGTAAAATGGCCGCTTTCGGCGCCCGGGTCGCCCGACGCCTTCCGCAAAAGGAACCCCAGACGATGAAGATCCTCGTCGCCTACAAGCGCGTGGTGGACTTCAATGTCCGCATCCAGGTCCGGCCGGACGGCTCGGGCGTGGTCACCGAGGGCGTCAAGCTCTCCGCCAACCCCTTCGACGAGATCGCGCTGGAGGAAGCGCTGCGCCTGCGCGACAAGGGCATCGCGACCGAGGTCGTGGTCGCCACGATCGCCCCGGCCGACGCCCAGGCGCACCTGCGCAACGGCCTGGCGATGGGCGCCAACCGCGCCGTCCACGTGGTCACCGAGGCCGGCCAGGACGTGCAGCCGCTGACCGCCGCGCGCGCCCTGCTGAAGCTGGTCGAGAAGGAACAGCCGGACCTGGTGATCCTCGGCAAGCAGGCGATCGACGACGACGCCAACCAGACCGGGCAGATGCTGGCGACGCTGTGGCAGCGGCCGCAGGCGACCTTCGCCTCGAAGCTGGAGGTCGAGGGCGGCAAGGCCACCGTCACCCGCGAGGTGGACGCCGGCCTGGAAACCCTGGAAATCGACCTGCCGGCGGTGGTCACCACCGACCTGCGCCTCAACGAGCCGCGCTTCATCAAGCTGCCGGACATCATGAAGGCGAAGAGCAAGCCGCTGGAAAGCATCCCGTTCGCCGATCTCGGCGTGGACGCGGGCGCCGGGCTCAAGGCGCTGTCCTACGCGGCGCCGGCGAAGCGCAGCAAGGGCGTGATGGTGAAAGACGCGGCGGAACTGGTCGCCGCACTCAAGGCGAAGGGGCTGCTGTGATGACCAAGGTTCTGATCGTCGCCGAACACCTGGACGGCAAGCTCAACCCCGCGACCGCGAAGTGCGTCTCCGCGGCGCAGGCGCTCTCGCCGGAATCCATCGACGTCGCGGTGCTGGCCGCCGACCCGGCCTCCGTCGCCGCCGAGGCCGCGCAGATCGCCGGCGTGAGCCGCGTGCTCGCGGTCGCCAACCCGGCCAACGCGCACGCGATCGCGCAAGTGCTGGCGCCGCAGGTGGCGCAGCTGGCCGCCGGCTACAGCCATGTGTTCGGCCCCAGCACGACCTTCGGCAAGGACCTGATGCCCTGCGTCGCCGCGCTGCTCGGCGTGGCCCAGGTGTCCGACCTGATGGCGGTGGACGGCCCGCGCACGTTCAAGCGGCCGGTGTATGCCGGCAACGCGATCGTCACCGTGGAGGCGCCGGAAGGCCAGGCGGTGGTCGCCACCGTGCGCACCGCATCCTGGCCGGAAGCGGCGCGCGGCGGCAACGCGGCGATCGAGTCCGCGTCGGTGGACGCGGCGCTGCCGACCCACACCCGCTACGTCGGCCTCGCCGCCGGCAAGTCCGACCGCCCCGACCTGCAGAGCGCGCGCCGCGTGGTCTCCGGCGGCCGCGGCGTCGGTTCGAAGGAAAACTTCGAGATCATCTACAAGCTCGCCGACAAGCTCGGCGCGGCGGTCGGCGCGTCGCGCGCCGCGGTGGACGCGGGCTACGTGCCGAACGAGCTGCAGGTCGGCCAGACCGGCAAGATCATCGCCCCCGAGCTGTACGTCGCGGTCGGCATCAGCGGCGCGATCCAGCACCTGACCGGCATCAAGGACGCGGGCACGATCGTCGCGATCAACAAGGACCCGGACGCGCCGATCTTCGAGGTCGCGGACATCGGCTTGGTGGGCGACCTGTTCCAGCTGCTGCCGGAACTCGGCGCCGCCCTATGAGCCAGCCGCCGGCGCTCCAGGCCCACGCGCAGCAGCCGGGGCGCCGCGGGCCGGCCCCCCCTGCGGGTGCCTGCCGGCTGAGCGTGGTGACGATGGTGTACCGCTCGCTGCCTTTCCTGCCCGAATTCCTGCGGCAGATGGGCGAGGCGATTGCGGCGACCGGGATCGCCGACTACGAAATCCTCTTCGTCAACGACGGCTCCCCGGACGAGTCGCTCGCGTACCTGATGGAAGCGCATCGCGCCGACCACCGCATCAGGGTGCTCGAGCTGTCGCGCAACTTCGGCCACCACCGGGCGGCCCTCGCCGGCCTGCATTACGCCCGCGGGGAACTCGTGTTCGTCATCGACTGCGACCTCGAGGTCGCGCCGTCGGTGCTCCCGGAGTTCCTCAAGACGATGCGGCAGACGGAGGCGGACGTCGTCTACGGCGTCCAGGAACGCCGTCGCGGCGGCTGGGTCGCGCGGGTCGGCGGCGGGCTGTTCTGGAAGCTGTTCAACCGCCTGAGCGACACCAAGGTGCCGGAAAGCGTCACCAGCGAGCGGCTGATGAAGCGGCCCTACGTCGACGCGCTGCTCAGCCTCGGCGACCGCAACATCTTCCTCGCCGGGATGATGTACTGGACCGGCTTCCGGCAGGTGGCGGTGAAGGTTGCCACCCGCTCCCGCGAAGGCGGCTCGAGCTATTCGCTGCGTCGGCGCGTGTCGCTGCTGATCGAGGCGATCACCTCCTTCTCGGCAGTGCCGCTCAAGCTGATGCTCGGGTTCGGCCTCGCGTTGACCGCCGCCGCCGTCGCGTTCGCCTGCTTCATCCTGGTGCGCAAGCTTCTGGACCCGTCTTCCCTGCTGGCGGGATTCACTACCCTCTCGCTGCTGATCATCGGCATGGGCGGGGTGATCATCACCCTCATGGGCGTGCTGGGTCTCTACATCTCGCGGATCTTCGTGCAGACGCAGGCCCGCCCCAACTTCATCGTTCGCGACTATTTCGGACCGGCGGATCCCCAATGAAAGAAAACCTCGACCAGTACAAGGATGCCTACGAGGAATCGTTCCCCTACTACTGGGACGAAACGGTGCTCATGGAGGCGTACACGCGCAAGGTCATCGCCGCGGTGGCGGGCCAGCGCGGCGTGCGGGCGCTGAGCCTGGGCATCGGCCGCCAGATCGTGAGCCGCGCGCTGTTCGAGAACACCGACCTGGCCGAATACCACGTGGTCGAGGGTTCGCCCGAGATCATCGCGGACTACCGGCGCAACGTGAACCCGCCGGCGTTCGTCGAGCTCCACCACGCGTATTTCGAAGACATCTCGTTCGACCGGCAGTTCGACCTGATCGAAATGGGCTTCGTCCTCGAGCACGTTGACGACCCGGGACTGATCCTGCGCAGGTTCCGCGAGTTCCTCGCGCCCGGCGGCGTGCTGTTCGTCTCGGTCCCCAACGCACGCTCGCTCCATCGCCTGCTCGGCCACGCCGCCGGCCTGATGCCCGACATCTACTCGCTCAGTCCGTCGGACCTTGCCCTGGGGCACAAGCGCTACTTCGACGCCGATTCGATCGCACGGCTGGTCGAGGACAGCGGTTACCGGGTCGCCGCGCGCCACGGTCTGATGCTCAAGCCGCTGACCAGCGGCCAGCTGCACTCGCTGCACATGGGGCCCGCCCTCGACAAGGCGCTGATCGAGGTCGGCTACGGCCTTCCCGACATCGCCAACGGGATCCTGCTCGAAGCTCGCCTGGGATGAGCGGCGCGCTGATCGTCAGCGGCGGCGGCTTCCAGGGGCTCGGGCTGCTGGAATCGCTGCAGTGCATCCCCGGCCTGCGGCCGATGATCGCCGACGTGCACGCCGACAACGTGACCCGCTACCAGTGCGCGGAGTACTTCGTGGTGCCGCCGTTGGCGGACGCGGATGCCTTCGTCGCGGCGCTGCGCCGGCTGATCGAGGACAACGCGGTCCGCGCGGTCTTCCCGGCGACCGCGCGGGAACTGCCGCTGCTCGCCGCGCGCCGCGCGGAGCTGGAGGCGGCCGGCGCGAAGGTGGCGGTGTCTTCCCCGCAACTGGTGGAAGTGCTCCTCGACAAGCAACGCACGGCCCGGTTCCTCGCAGACCGGGGCCTGCCGACACAGCTCCCGGTCGATCCCTCGGGCCACGACTTCTCGTCGCCACTGTTCGGGAAGCCGCGGTTCGGCTGGGGCGGTACCGGCACCGTGATCGCCGCCTCGCAGGACCAGGCGCGCACGCAGCAGGCCGCGCGCGACGAACCCCTGGTGTGGGTGCCGCTGGTCGCGGACTTCCACGAGCATTCGGTTGACTTCGCCCTGTCGCGGCCGGGCGAGCTGTCGCCGCTCGTGATACGGCGTCGAATCCGCACGTCGGGTGGATACGCGGTGATCTCCGAGTCGGTGGAGGACACCGGTCTGGCGTCGCTCGCGCGCGACGTCGCGGCCGCGATCGCGCAAGCGGGCGGGCTTGGCATCTTCAACATCCAGCTGATTTCGCCAGTGGGTGCTCCCACGTTCGTGTCCGACGTGAACCCGAGGTTCGGCACGTCCGCCGTCCACGGGCTGGCGGAAGGCGTGAACCTCGCCGCGTTCTTCATGGGCGCCGCGGACGCGTCGTCTCCGCCCGCCAGGCGCCCGGCCAAGACCGTCCGCCGCCTGCAGACCATCGCCCTGCCTCGGCTCGCCAAGCCGCCGGCGGGCGTCGTCTTCGACCTTGACGACACCCTCGTGGACCACAAGCTCTGGATGATGGAGAAACTTCAGGGCGCGGTGGCCGCGACCGCCGGATGGGTGGATCGCGACGAATTCCTCCTGGCCGCGGCGCAATATGTGGACGAAGGCGAGCGTGCGCACCTGATCGACCGCCTGGCCGAGCGGTTCGGATGGGACCAGGACCGGCACGCCATCCTGCTCGAGGCGTACCGCGCCGCCCGCGTTCCGGACACGCCGGTCTATCCCGACGTCGCGCCGGTTCTGCGCTCGCTGCGCGAGGCCGGACTGAAGCTCGCGATCCTCACCGACAATCCGCCGCCGACGCAGCAAGCCAAGATCCGCAACGCGCCGGCGCTGGCAGCCATCCCGACTGTCGTCTATGCGCGGGAGACGGGTGCGGAAAAGCCGCACCCGGGCGCGTTCGCCGCGGTCGCGGAAGCGCTGTCGATCGAACCCGGGCGCCTGTGCATGGTGGGCGACAATTATTTCCGGGATGCGCTCGGGGCGCTGCGGAGCGGCTATGGCTGCGCGTTCCTCCTGCGCCGGGGGGGCGCGTTCGCAACGCACCACGAGGGAACGCGGAGGCTGGTGCCGGCGGATGTCGAACAGGGCCGCGTGCACGCCATCGACAGCCTCGTCGCCCTGCGCGAGACCTTGCTGCCGGCATAAACCACGTACTACTTTCGCGGTCGACCGGCAGCCCGGCGGGATCCCGTCAGCCGAGCCCCGCGAGCCGACCCGATCCACAGGAATCGCACATGCTTTCCCAACCGCCGAAGGCGCTCGACCACGTCTGGATCCTGGCCACCATCCTGTTCACGGTCAGCAGCCAGCTGCTGATCAAATGGCAGGTCGGGCTGGCCGGGACGCTGCCGGCCAGCACCCACGACCGGGTGGTGTACGTGGCCAGCCTGTTCCTGCGTCCGTGGGTGATCGTCGCGGTGGCGTCCACGTTCATGGCGGGCGTCACCTGGATGATCGCCCTCGGCAAGTTCGATCTCAGTTACGCCTTCCCCTTTTCCGCCCTGACCTTCCCGCTGGTCCTGGCGGCCGGCTTCCTGTTCTTCGCCGAGCCCGTCACCATGCACAAACTGGTAGGGCTTGCCCTGATCATGATCGGCGTGGCCGTGATCGGCGCCGGTCCCAGCCAATAGCCCACGCCGGATGCACGCATGAACGCCGCCCCACACCCGCTCCCCTCGATTCCGTTCAACAAGCCGTACCTGACCGGCGGAGAGGTAGGCAACATCCTCCAGGCGCGCGACAACGGGCACCTGTCCGGCGACGGCCCGTTCACCCGGCAATGCCACCATTGGCTGGAACAGGCCACCGGCGCCAGGAAGGCGCTACTCACGCAATCGTGCACCGCCGCGCTCGAGTTGGCCGCGCTGCTGCTGGACCTCGCGCCTGGCGACGAGGTCATCATGCCGTCGTTCACCTTCGTGTCCACGGCGAACGCCTTCGTGCTGCGTGGCGCCGTGCCGGTGTTCGTCGACATCCGACCCGACACCCTCAACCTCGACGAACGCCTGGTCGAGGCGGCGATCGGCCCGCGCACCAGGGCGATCTGCGTGGTGCACTACGCCGGCGTGTCATGCGAAATGGACGAGATCCTGCGGATCGCGCGCAAGCACGGACTGGCGGTGATCGAGGACGCGGCCCAGGGCATCCAGGCGTCCTACCGCGGGCGCCCGCTCGGCGGCATCGGCGACCTTGCGGCGCTGAGCTTCCACGAAACCAAGAACGTGATCTCCGGCGAGGGCGGCTGCCTGCTGGTGAACCGCGACGACCTCGTGGAGCGGGCCGAGATCATCCGCGAAAAGGGCACGAACCGCTCGCGCTTCTTCCGCGGCCAGGTCGACAAGTACACGTGGGTGGACGTCGGATCGTCGTACCTGCCGAGCGAACTGACCGCCGCCTTCCTCGCGGCACAACTGGACGAGGCGGATGCCATCAACCGGCGCCGGCTCGCGATCTGGGAGCGCTACCACGCGTGGGCCGCGGCGCTGGAACGCGACGGCCTGGTGCGGCGCCCGGTGGTGCCGGCGCACGTCGAACACAACGCGCACATGTACTACCTGCTGTTGCCCAGCCTCGCCGCGCGCACCGCCTTCATCGAGCGGATGCGCGGCGAGGGCATCGGCGTGGTCTTCCACTACATTCCGCTCCACTCCTCGCCGGCGGGCCTGAGGTTCACGCGCGCGCACGGCGAATTGCGGGTCACCGACGACGTCTCCGACCGGCTGGTGCGGATGCCCCTGTGGCTGGGGCTGGAAGACCACCTGCCCCGCGTCTTCGAGGCGGCCGAGCGGGCGCTGCGCGCGCTCAGCGTGGCCTGAGCACGACCCAGCCGCGGCACGCGGCGACGCGCTCGGTGCGGCCCGGCGAAAGCCCGGCGGTTTCCCCGGCCGCATCGCGCAGGAGCAGGACGCTGCCCCCGCGCAAGCGCTGGTCGGGGCGCTTCAGCTTGCGCACCCCGGTCGAGGTATCCGCGCCCTCGATGTCCTTGATGTATTCGATCGCATTGGACAGCGCCTTGCCGCCGCCGCGCACGTAGACCTGCCGTTGCGCCAGCCATGGCGCGAACACTTCGCGACAGGAGTACAACTCGTGCTCCATCTGCTGGCGCCCGTCGAGGTTGCCGGCGGCGGTACGCCATGCGGGCCCGACCGGGTTCCACACGAGCAGGCTCGCCAGCACGACCATCCGCAATGCGGGCCCGCCGGGCGCCCTGGCCAGCAGGAACAGCAGGGCCGGGATTCCGAGCGGGTACGCCAGCGCGAGGTAGCGGTAGTTGTAGTAGAACTGGTGCTCCACGAAGATCTCGTAGAACAGCAGGCTGCCGCCCATCGCCAGGGCCGACGCGAGCGCGGTGCGCCCGCCCGCCGTGCGCAGGTGCCGGAGCGCGGTCAGCGCGATGGCGACGCAGGCCGCCGTCACCACCGCCGGCAGCGCCCACAGCGCGTGCCCCAGGTAGACCCCCGACAGGGGCGTCAGCGAAAACCCGTCGACCGCGATCTTCCCGAGCTCGCGCGCCGCCGGCGTGCCCATGTCGTCACCCAGCGGAGTGAAATGCAGGTACGCGAGGTACGCCAGGCCCAGGACCGCGAGCCACGCGCCCGCGAGCCGCGCCGCCGACAGCGGCAGCAACCTGCGCCCCGGAACCGGCCGCTGCGTCGCGAGCGCGGCCGCGCGCAGCGCTTCGGTCAGCGTGACCGCGACCAGCAGCAGCAACGCGGACGGAAGGCGCAGGCCGCCGAGCACGACCAGCGCGATCACCAGCGGTCCCCATCGCCGCGCGGCGTAGGCCCACAGCACGACCAGGCTGGCGGCGCTGACGATCGTCCAGTCCTCGCCGACGCCGGAAAATTCGACGAACACCGACGACGCGCACACGACCAGCGCCGCAACGCAGGCGCCGATGCGTCCGTAGCCGATGCGGCGCGAGATGCCTTGCAGGGCAAGGAAGGCGACCAGCGTCGCGGCGCCCTGCAGCAGGTGCGGGTAGCCATAGAACAACTCGCGCAGGAGCTGTCCGAAGTAGCGGATCTTCAGGTCCGGGCCGGCCCAGTCCACCCAGATGATGCGGAAATTGGTCGCCGAGATCTGCGGCGGATAGGCCAGGCAGGCACCGAGCAGGAAGGCCGCGGCCGCGGCGACCAGCAGGATGTCGCGTGCCGGCAGCCAACGCGAAGAGCACGGGAAATCCGGCGCTCGGCGCCGGAAGCCGCCCGCCAAGACAGCGAGACCGACCAGCAGGATCAAGGCCAGGTTGCGGAGCGGCTGGCCGGACGCCTCCAGCGCCGGGAAGGCGAAGCCGCTCGAGCGGAGGGCGACCGCCTTCGGCAGGTCACCGCTCCAAAGCAACAGGACCAGGTTGGCGAACAGCAGCAGCCCTAGCCCGCCGAGGAAGACCAGTTGCTCCGGCGGACTCCTGCGCCGGCCCGCCGGCAGCCTCGCCATGGCTAAGGCGCCACCACCCAGACGAACTTCACCACGCCGTCCGCCTCCGGATTGCGCATGGCCAGGGCATCCGTCGCGGGGGTGATGGTGACGCCCACGCGCGATCCACCCTTCTTGACGTACTGCGTGTCGCGCCGCCCCCCGTCCTCGCGCCACGGCTTCGCCGCGTAGCCACGTCGTTTCAGGTCGTGGTCCAGCGCGGCGACGAGCCTGGTTTCGTCGTCGCCGAAGTACTCGAGGATCACCCGGCGCACCGTCTTGCCGTCCTTGCCGGTCCCGACCTTGTCGGACCGGAGCGCGTACTCGAACGAAGGGCGGTAACCATCGAACATCGGTTCGTGGAGCGGCTTGTGCCCCGCTGGCTCCCGCGCCACGCCGACCTTCGCCGCGGCGTCGGCACGATCCGGGGAGGGCGCCTGCTCGTTGCAGGCGACCAGCATGCCCGCGACGAGCATGCACATCATCATCTTTTTCATCGATTCACTACTCCTTGCATTCAGCTGACCCCCGTTCGCCGGCCGTGACGGGAGCAATCCGCTCATGGTATCGGATTGGCCGCGCGCTTCGATCCGGCCGGCGCCTCCGCCCTCGCCTGCCGCCCGAGCCTGGTGAACACGTTGCGCAAGGGCATCCCGGTGTCGGCAAGGACCCTGCCGACTTCCCAGGAGCCGGTCATGCTCAGGTGCCCGTCGTCGTAATAAACGGGCTGCCCGTCCAGATAGGGCGTGCACTCCCCGCCCGGGCAGATCACCCGGACCACATCCATGTAGTACGCCTTGTTGGCCTTGGCGATCGCTTTCAGGCGTTTGTTCATCCTGCTGTTCGCGTTCGCCCCTTCTTCCGCCCGGGTCCTGCAATCCACCGCCGGCAGGCGCAGGCGACGCGCTTCGCAATTGCGGTTGTAGGAGCGGAAACGGGGCACCAGGCCGAGCACGACGACGTGTTGGCCCCTGCGCTTCAGTTCCTTGATGGTTCTGGCCAGGTCGCGCTCGAACCCGGGCACCTTGCTGTGGTAGGCCCACTGCGCGCCGAGGAACACATAGTCGTAGCGCTTGCTTTCCCGCCTGACCGCGTTGCGGTAAGCCGTGCATCCCGGGCGATCGGTCGGCTTGCCATAGGCGTCTGGCGAGCCGAACAAAGGCGGGCAGGACGAGACGGTGGCGTTGCGGAACGAGAAGCCCTGGTCTTCGGCGATCGCTCCCAGGACGCCGATGTAATGGGCTGCATTGGAATCCCCCACCAGCAGCGCCGCGGGGCGCGGCTTCCGACCGCGGGCCTTGGCGCCGACGACACAGTTGGCGTCGCGGAAAAGGCCCGGCACGAAGGTGGATTCCTGGCAGTTGTACTTGAACTTGAGGGCCGAGCGCGTCCTGAGGTCGAGCGCCACCTGCGCCTGGTGGTACTCCGGGTAGGCCCGCTCGATGACGCGTCCCAGCCCGTGCGTGCCCACCAGCACCGCGCCCAGGATCACCACGACGCCGACGGAGGTCGCGTAGCCGGCGAAGACCTTCCCGAAGGGACGCCGCTGCACCCCGCGACGCTCCCGGAACGGCAGCTCGACGTACCGGTAGCTCAGGAAAGACAGCACCAGCATGGCCACGAAGCACGCGACCCCGGCACGCGGCGACACCGTGCCCGCGAAATAGCGCACGAAGGCCAGGATCGGCCAATGCCACAGATACAGGGAATAGGAGATCAGGCCGATCCAGACGACCGGCTTCCAGCGCAGCGGGGCCATCAGCCAAGGCCGTCCGCGGCCGCCGGCGGCGATCAGGAAGGCCGCGCCGAGGCACGGATACAGGGCATTCCAGCCCGGAAACAGCGACTCCCCGTCCAGCTTGTAGAAGCCCAGGTACAGCAACGCGTAGCCGGCCAGCGCGCCGGCCTCGCCGAGCACCCGTACCGCCGGCGATGGCCGCTCCGCCTCGCCCGGCGCCGGCCAAGGCAGCAGCGCGAGGATCGCGCCGGTGAGCAGCTCGCCCGCGCGCGTGGGCAACATGTAGTACGCGAAGGACAGGTCCTTGCCCGCCTGCACGTGGCCGTAGTGGTACGACGCCGCGGCCAGCAACGCGAGGATCCCGAGCAGGACCACCCTGCGCCGGGCGGCCAAGCCGAGCAGCAGCAGCGTGGCCGGCCACAGCAGGTAGAACTGCTCCTCGACGCCGAGCGACCACAAGTGGAGCAACGGCACCTGGTCGCTCGCCTCGGCGAAATAGCTCGTGTCCAGGTACTTCCAGAAATAGACGTTCGGCAGCGACACCGCGCTCCACGCCGCGGAGCGCCCCAGCGCGGCGAGTTCTGCGGGCAGCAGGAGCACGCAGCCGGCCAGCAAGGTCGCGAGAGTGGCGACCAGGTAGGCCGGGGCGATCCGCAGCATCCTGCGCCGGTAGAACTCCTTGAAGGAGAACGTCCCGCGTTGCATCTCGCGATGGATGATGGTCGTGATCAGGAATCCGGAAATCACGAAGAACACGTCCACGCCGATGAAGCCGCCGGGGACGAGGTCCGTGTTGATGTGGAACAGCACGATGCTCAGCACCGCGATGGCGCGTAGGCCGTCGATGTCCGGGCGGTAGGCCATCCCCGGGTGGGGCTTTGCTGCTGTCATGCTCCACCCCTAGCAGAGTCCTGTTGCCTGCTCTTACGAGGCACCCTTTTCCAGCAAAGAACCAGGCGCGCTGGCTTAGCATCCCTTTGCGTGTGCACTCGAAGTGTTGCATGGGTGCGATCGTCGTGTATGAGATTCACACAATGCGTTCCGTTGCCTGTGCTTTGCGTGGATACACGGAAGCCCTTTTCTTGAAGTGCATTCGACACGGCATTGGTCACAGCCAATGGATATGCTTCCGGCAAATCCACGGTGACCATGCGCTGCGTACTTCCATCTGACTGGACCAACACCCTGTCCGCAACAAATACAAACGAAAATGGAAAACGAATGCCGTGACACAAGCGCCTAGGCAACTTGCCTGGCTCGAGCCCTGCGGGTTGGAATAGTTCAATGCGCGTCTGAATATCGGCGCAACCCGGCTGACCCCTGTACTCAATGACCGTCGCCCCTTCCTTGGCTCCATAAGACCGGCTGACCCAACCTTGGATGCGAGGATCCGTACTGCCATGAATCAACTTCGGCGTGAACTGCGGATCAGATACAGTAATGCGTGCCAGGCGCTGCCCATTGGAAAACAAGTCCACGCCACCTGACGAGCGCTCGGCATCAATGCCGGGCGCAAGGTGCCAGTAGGCAACTGGAGCATCTCCTGGCCGAGCGCGAATTTGATCGTAGACGTCCAACCAAGCACCAGGGCGGAACTCTAGCTTGCGGCGATGGCAAAAGAACTCCCCACGCGCCACTTCGCCCTCAACCGAGACCACCCCCTCTGCCACGGAAACCGGGCCGAGCCCGGGGCCCGTCGTTACGGTGTCTTCTGGGCCGAAGTCCCCTCCCACCAAGCCCACTACATTGTGCGCCCGGTCGCTGATGAAGTAGTCACGCCAATCACCTCGGTTGTAGGTGAACTTTCCAGAGTCCACCAGCAAGTGACGACCAGCGTGGTAAAGAATTACGCTCAAGTGGTCAGCATGGGCGTGCGTGCGGCTCAATGCCTGACCCTTCATGATCAGCATGGCCGCACGCGAAGCATCCATCTCGGGATGCGTTCGAATCACTACATATCCACTCTTGGAGAGATCGCGCACCCAGTACGCACCTTCCCCCGTTTCAACAACGAGATCGGGACGTGCGCCAGGAGCCAAAGGTTCCCCCTTGCCGGCGCTGTCTCCGAAGGCCGCTATCGTTTGATCCGGCAAGGTGAACCAGGGAAGGACTTCTTTTGCCTTCTGCAGAGTCTTCGCTAGCTGCTGCTCGATTCCTGGGAACAGTTCAGGTCGGATCTCATTGAACTTCTTGTATATGAGCCTGTGGTATTCGGGCGAATTTTCTACGTGGACTCCATGCGCATCGAATTGCCTCGTCAGGAGCCCCTTCATGATGCGCGATGAATAGAATTGCTCCCCTTTTACAAAAGGCTCGCCGGCCCACACGGCTCCAAGCAGTCGCAGCCCTCTTACCTGAAATATTCCGTGATTGTTCTGGGCTATGAATCCAGGAGCCAGCAATTTCTCCACATGCATCTCGGACAACGCTTGGACGACCGATGCTTCCGCAGAACCAAGACGCATGAATCCGTGGCGGTGGAGATAGGCAATCAATGCAAGGTGTTGAGCACGCAACCCAGTGGCCATGTCGTACCAGGAAAAAGGCGCTTCCTTTCCCCGAGTAACGTGAAACTCATACCAATCCAAAACCCACGGCATGACTTCGTCTTTCAAGCGCTGCCAGTTATTTCCGTAGAGCTCATGCCAGATGGGCCCAAGCATTCGCCATGCGTGCAACTGGAAGCACCAATTGCGATCACCGAAAGGGTCCATTGCCCAGTCTATTGGCGGGCGCATCTTCACCGCAGCAAGTTCGCTTCTAGGCCTGAAGCCGTGCTGTAGTTGGGCCGCGTAACCAGGAACAAAGACTCCGAAGTCCAATCTTCCAAGTTTCGTGCCGCTCTCCTTATTCATATTTAAACTTCCACTCGATCCATCGGCTGTAAGGCACCACCAAGACAGTATTCGAAGCCGTCTACAACCAAGCCATCCAATCTGTCGTACTGCGCCTCTTCCATCCGGTCGATCAGTTGGCTCAATCCCTTGAGGCCGACATCCAGGCAGCGCTCGATCATCGACCGCCGCGACAGGAAGGGGCCGACCCGGTACGCGGGCGCGGACGGATCTTCCAGGCACGCGCCGTCGCGCGCCTGGAAGCGTCGCGCCTTGCCGATCCGCGCCTGGTCCGGCGCGTAGCGGGTGGCGAGCACCAGGTCTTCGACGTAGCGCGGGCCATAGTGGTCGTCCGGGTGCAGCGAGGCGATCCACTGCGCCGACAGCGCGAATGACGGCGTGTCGGCTGCCCCCTCGTCGACGTGGCATACGCCGTCGACGCCTTCCAGGCGCAACCCGATCGCCTCCTCCGCCAGCAGCAGGCACAACCGCTTGCGGCGCCAGGTCTGGCGCACGTACGCCTCGCGGATCGCCAGCAACTCGCGCGCATTGCGCGCGCGCGCGACGAGCAGGACCTGCGGTTCCTCCGCCTCCACGCCGCGGCCCAGCACGGTGGCGCACACCTGCCGCAGGCGATCGCCCGCGGTATGGCCGGCGAGCACGGCGCGCAGTCCGCGCAGGCGGCGGCGATCGCGCCGGCCGGGATCGTCCGCCAGGTCGCGCAGCGTGCCGGCGACGTCCTCGCCGGCGCTGGCGCCCACCACGACGTCGCCGAACAGTCGGGCCACCGCCTCGGTGGGGTTGCTCACCACCACCGCGTTGCATGCCAGCAGCTCGTAGACCCGGCGCGCCAGCATGGTGGGCGAGGCGCGCACGGAATTGACGGTGATCGCGTATGCGTACGACTTGTAGACCTCCGCCATCTCCGCGTACGGCACGCTGCCTCGTATCAGCGGCCGGTAGCGGTCGGGGAATGCGAACGCGGGATCGCCGCGACCGAGGTTGCGATCGTAGATCTCCACCGGCATCACGCTGCCGACGGCCGCGACCAGCGCATCGAACGCTTCGCAACGATCGGGATACGCCCGGTACCACGAGCCGGCGAAGCAGGCGGCCTGGCGGCGCTCGCCCGCAAGTTCCAGCGGGTTGTGCCGGCGCGGCTGGCACGCGAACGCCAGCGCATGCACGCGCGAATGACCGAGCGCCTCGACGTACCGCGGCACGCAGCCGGCGTCGGTGGTGAACACGAAGTCGAACAGCCGGGCCGCTTCCAGGAAGTGCCCGAAATGGGTCGGGTCTTCCTTGTTCCAGAACACCGTCGGGATGCCGCGGCGGCGGCAGCAGTCCACCAGATAGGCCAGCTGCGCCGAGACCGGCGACAACAGGTTGCGCCACTCCCCGTCGCGCCCGCGCCACGCGGATTCGACGAACAGCATGTGCGGAGACAGTTCGTCGAGGATGGCCTCGAATCCCGACGACGCAAGGTTGACCAGCGTGCACTCCGGCGCGAACACCTGTTCGCTGAAGGCATCCAGCACGGCGGCGATGCGCAACTCGCGCAGCGTGCCCGGTGGCGTGCGCTCCCGCCTCGACGCGACCTCCGCCGTGCCCGGCCAGCGCGGAATGGGCGGGACGCCCATCGTTGCCGGCATCGCACCGGCGCGCCCGCGTCGCCGCGCCGCGTCGCGCAAGCGCATGGGCAGGGCCAGGGCCGCCCGCCAGGAACGGATCGCCTCCACCAGCGACCTGCCCAGCGCGAAGGACACCGATCCCTGCACCAGATCCAGCCGCGCCTGCGCCTCGGCGCAGCGCCGTTCGGCTTCCCAGCGCTCCAGGAAAGCGCGCGATGCCGCGTCCTGCGCGTGCAGCAGCGCGAGGACGACCTCGCTGGCGGGCGCGGGATCGCGTTCAGTCATGGCACTGCGCCGGGCTCCCGGCCCGCGTCGTCAGCCGACACGTCCGTCGGCCGCCGCGGCGACCGCGAGCGGATCCTGTCCCGCCGCTTCCTGTGCGCGCATTTCGGCCTCGAGCCGGGCCAGCACCGCCTCCACGCGCTCGGCGACCTGCGTCCAGCTGCGCTCCGCGACCACCCACTCCCGGCCGGCCTCGCCGAGGCGCTTGCGCTTGTCGGGGCTGGCGACCAGGTCGGCGATGGCGTCCGCAAGGCTGGCAACGCTGCCCTTTTCGAAGACGACGCCGGTGCGGTCGTGCTGGATCATCTCGGTCAGCGCGCGCACGCTCGACACCACCACCGCCTTCTTCATCGCCAGCGCCTCGAGCGGCTTCATCGGCGAGACCATTTCGCATACCGGCCACGGCTTGCGGGGGAACGGGCAGACGTCGACCAGCGAGTAGTACGCCTCGACTTCCTCGTGCGGCACGCGGCCGGGCATGATGACCTTCGATTCGATGCCGCCCTCGCGCGCGATGCGCAGGATCTCTTCCGTGATGGGGCCGCGTTCCTGGCCGGAGGCGTTCTCGTTGCCGACGATCAACAGCCGGAAGTCAATGCCGCGCTGGTGCAGTTCGACGCAGGCGGCCGCGAGGTCCTCCAGGCCTTCGTAGACGACGAAGGTGCCGATGTAGCCGATGACCGGAACGCCGGGGGGGATTCCCAGCTTCTGCGCCAGTGTGGCGTCCGGCTCACGCGCATGGAACCGGGACGCGTCCACCGAGTTCGGCAGCAGGGTGATCCTGGAGGGCTCCACCCCGCGCGCGATCAGTTCCTCGCGCATCGGCTCGGTGAGCGTGAACACGTGGTCGGCCTCGCGCGCGACCGTGGACTCGATGTGTCGCTGCACGTCGAACGAAATGCTTTCGCCGAAATCCTGGTCGCGGGACAGCCGGGTGATTTCCCACAATCCGCGCACTTCGTAGAAGAACGGCACCCCGAGGCGGCGCGCGGCGACCAGCGCCGGCAGCGCGGTCACGTAGTTGGACGCGGCCTGGACGAACGCGGGCCGGAGGCGGCGCAGTTCCGCTTCGAGGTTGTCCATCGCCGCCTGCACGTAGCGGTATTCCGGGATGTTGACCCGGCGCGGCTCGACGATGCGCTGGTATGGCACATTGTCGATCCGGTCCACGATCGGCATGTCGATCGGCGCCAGCCCGGGCTTGACGTCGAGCGGGAAGCCGGGCCGGGTGACGCACACCACGTCCCTTCCTCCCGCCGCCAGACCGCCGGCGACGCCGTGCGAGCGCGTGGCATACCCGCCGGAGGAATACGGCAGGCTGTTGTGCAGCACGTAGACCAGCCGCCCGCCCTCTTCGCGGTGCCAACGCTCCGGCCTCGGCGGGATCGATTCGAGGGTCGCGATCTTGTACGACGACGTCTGCCGGAACCGCTGCAGGAAATCGCGGGCGATGCGGTTGCCGCGGTCCGCCGCTTCGTGCAGCTCGCGCAGCGCCGCGCTCGCCGCTTCCATCCGCCGCGCGCGCAGTGCGACGTGCAGGAAGCCGCGGACCATGCCGATCGAGTGGTTCATCTCGAGGGCCGACCGCGCAAGCTCGAACTCGAGATCGTGCCGGCCCTTCCTGCCGCATTCCTGCGCGGCGACCAGCTGCGCGAACGCCAGGGTGGATGCGGATGCGTCGGGAAGGAAACGCGCCACTTCGGCGGCGATCGCATCGCTTCCCTGGTCCATGACCGCGGCCGCACGCGCGCGCAGGGCTTCTTTGCGCCATTCGCCCAGGCCGGCGCCCTCGGCGTTCGCCACCGTCGCGGCCGGCCGCGACTTGCGCTGCGCGACCAGTTCGCGCAGGCGCCGCGGCCATTCCAGCAGGCTGCGCGGCGACCGGACCGCCATCACCAGCAGGTAGCCGAGACGGAACGACGTGCTGCTCCGCAGTTCGGCCGCCTCGGCCTCGAACCGCATCCAGTTCGCGCGTGCCTCGTCGCACTCGCCTTCCAGCTCCGCGACACGGCGCCTGAGTTTCCTCAGCGCGTCTTCCGCGCCGCGTTCGGTGAGGTCCAGCAGCGATTCGGCGGCGGGCCGGGCGACCCCGGGCTCGCGCGCCAGGACTGCGCGCATCTGTCCACCGGCGACGTCGATGCGCTCGACCGCGAAGCCCGCCAACGCCTCGACGAGGTGGCGGGGGAACGACAAGCCGGACTCACCGTAGGCGTAATGGCCGAACGGAAGCGCGAGGATCACCCGCTCGATGTCGGGCGTCGCCGCCAGCGTCTCCAGCAGCGCGCGCAACCCACCAGCGTGCCTGCGGATGACGATCGCGGTGTCGTTGCCACCGGCCCGAACAGCCTCCAACTGGTTCGCCGCATCCAGGGGCGCTAGCGCGACCTGGCCGGGCAGGCCCTCCTCGCGGTCGATCGCCTCCTGGAACTGCCGCCCCTGGGCGTCCAAGACGGTGACGTTCGTGCCCAGGCGTGCCAGCAGCACGCCCGCCAGCGCGGCTCCTTCCCCCAGCACCAGCGCGCCGCGGGCGGACGCCGCCTGGTCGCGGACCCACAGCAGGGTCTGCCACAGCTCGGGCTCCACCGCCGCGACCTCACGGCCTGCTGCGGTCACTTCCGGGACCGCCGCCTCTTCCGTTCGCGTGGCCAGTTCTTCCTGCATCTGCGGCCTCCGCCTGCCGGGCTAGCGCCAGAAACCCACGGGATCGATCACCACCGCCGCTTCGGGGCGGGGAAAGCTGCGGAACGCCGTATGCGCAACCAGCACCACCAGGATCGCGGCGTCGCGCAGCGCTGCGTCCACGCTCCGGAACTGCAGGCCGTGCCGCTCCCGTTCCCTTTCTGGCAGCGCGTCTGCGAAAGGATCCACGCACACCACCCGTCCGGGGTACTCCCGGGTCAGGCGCGCCGCGATCTCCAGCGACGGGCTCTCGCGGAAATCGTCCACGTCCGGTTTGTAGGTCAGCCCGAGACAGGCGATGGTTGCGCCGGGATTCGCCTCTGCCGCGCGCGTGACCTGCTCGATCACGAATTCGGGCTTCGCGTCGTTCACCTCGCGGGCAGTGCGGATCAGGCGGGCGCGTTCCGGCGCGCTCGCGACCACGAACCACGGATCCACTGCGATGCAGTGGCCGCCGACCCCGGCGCCGGGGTTGAGGATCGACACGCGCGGGTGTCGGTTGGCGAACTCGATGACCTTCCACACGTTCACGCCAAGGTCGTCGCAGATCATTGACAGTTCGTTGGCGAAGGCGATGTTGACGTCGCGGAACGCATTCTCGGTAAGCTTCACCATCTCCGCGACGCGATCGGTCGACAGGTGGCAGACGCCGCGCACGAATGTCTTGTACAGCGCCGCCGCCTGGGTGGCGGCGCGCGCGTTCATGCCGCCGATGATGCGGTCGTTCTCCACCAGTTCCTTGAGCATCTGGCCGGGGATGATCCGCTCGGGGCAATACGCCAGCTGCACGTCCGCGTCCTCGCCCGCCTGCTGCGGGAACGTGAGGTCCGGCCGCTCGCGGGCGAACAACTCGGCCAGCATCGAGGTGGTGCCGACCGGCGAGGTCGACTCCAGGATCACCAGGTTGCCGCGCTTCAGCAGCGGGGCGATCGCCAGCCCCGCAGCCTGGACGTAGGACACGTCCGGCGCGTGCTGCGCGTCGTGCCCGACCGGGGTCGGAACCGCGATGATGAAGGCGTCGGCGGCCTCGGCGTGCGAGGTCGCACGCAACTTACCGGCGTGGACGCAGCGCTCCACCAACTCGTCGAGGTTGCCTTCCTCGATGTGGGCCTTGCCGCTGTTGACCGCGTCCACCGCGCGCTGGCTGATGTCGACGCCCACGACGTCCACACCGGCGGAGGCGAACATCGCCGCGGTCGGCAGCCCGATGTAGCCCAGGCCGATCACCGACAGCGTGCCCTGCCATTTCTCTTCCATGGAATCCATTCCCGCCCTCGTCCCTTGCATTTCCATCGTCGTCTTCCTATTTCCGCCCGCCATGAGCCAGTCCTTCCACGAGCGCGCTGTAACGCCGGCCTATCCGGCTCCAGCCGAAGGCGGAGGGTCCGCCGGTGCCCGCCTGCGCCTGCGCCAACGCGCCATTATGCTTGCCGTCCAGCAGCTTTTCGAGCAAGCGCGCCAGTAGCTGCGCGTCGTTCGCGCAACTCCAGCCCGCGCCGAGGCGCTCGATCAGCGGACCCGCGGGATCCGTGCCCCCTGCGCCCAGCAGATGCAGGATCGGGCGGCCCGCGCCGAGGTATTCGTAGAGCTTGCCAGGCGTCTGCGCGGCCATGCCGTCGTTGCCGATGCTGACCAGCACGTCCGCCTGGCGCTGCAGCGCGAGCACCTCGTCGTGCGGCAGGTGCCCGAGGTAGCGGATCCGGCCGTCCGCCTGCGCGGCGAATCGCTCGTAGCCCTGCGGCGGCTCGGGCGAGGCGATGTCCAGGCGCACCCCGCTCGATCCGGCGACCGCCGACAGCAACTGTCCTGCCTGGCGGAAGGGATAGAACCGGCCGCCGTAGAAAAGCCGGAGATCGCCGGAGGCCGCCACCGGCGCCACCGGGCCGCTCGCGCCGCGATCCTCGAAGCCCTGGGTCAACACCGACACCCGCGCCGGGTCGAGCGCATGGCGCTCCAGCAGCAGTCGCCGCGCCTCCACGGTCGTCACCACGACGTGCGTCGCCGCTTGGCACACCCGGCGCTCCAGGCGCAGCGCGCGGCGGGCCCAGCGGCGCGGCGTGTAGGGCGCGAGCACCGGATCGCCAAGGTCCACCACCCAAGGAATGCCCCTCCTGGCCGCGGCGAAGCCAAGCTGGAGGGTGGTCGCCGGCTCGTGCGCGCTGATCACGATATCCGGGACATGCGCCGCCAGTTCGGCGGCCAGCGCGCGCCTGGCCCAAGGTCGCCACTCTGACCGCGCGTCGGGAAACAGGACGACGCCGAGCAGCGCCTGCGCCGTGCGCACCAGGCTGTGTTTCCAGTTGCCCTGGGCCAGATGGCCCGCGGCGGCGCCCGCCCGCGAGGGCGCGGGCGCGGCGGGAGCGCGCGCCTTGCGCCGGGCATTCCATTCCACCAGGCCCACGATCGGGCCCGCGAACGTGCGCAGCACGCGGACCGTGTCGGGCACCCCCGGCGCGCCCGCGGCGGCCGGCAGGCGCGGCGCAAGCACGACGACGTCGTGGCCGTTCGCGGCCAGTTCGCGGCTCAGGTAGCGCCAGCGCAGGGCGCCCGGGGACAGGCTCGGCGGGTATTCGTAGGCGAGGAGGAGGATCCGCATCGCCCGCGCTTCACGCGCCGAGATCGCGGCGCAGGATCTCCACGATCCGGCCCGCGGCGCGTCCATCCCCGTACGGCGAAACGCCCCTGGCCATCGCGCGATAGGCGTCGGCGTCGTCGAGCAGGCGATGGGATTCGCGCAGGATCGCGTCGTAGTCGGTGCCGACCAGCCTGACGACGCCTTCGGCCACGGCTTCGGGCCGCTCCGTCTCGTTGCGCAACACCAGCACCGGCTTGCCCAGCGCCGGCGCCTCTTCCTGGACGCCGCCGGAGTCGGTGAGGACGAAATGCGCGCGCTTCATCGCGGCGACGAAAGGCAGGTATTCCAGCGGGTCGCACAGGATCGCGCCGGGGCAATCGGCCAGCATGCGCGTCGCCACGTCGCGGACGTTGGGGTTTGGATGCACCGGGTACAGGACCTGGATGTCGTCGCGCGCGCGCAGCAGATCACGCACCGCCCGGCACACCTGCTCGAACGGCGCACCGAAGTTCTCGCGACGATGCGCGGTCATCAGCACCATGCGCTTGCCGGCCGGGATCGGAATTCCGAGGTCGAGTTCCCGCGAGGCCACCTGGTGCAGGGCATCAATGACGGTGTTGCCGGTGACGTGCACGTCGCCTTCGCTGAAGCCCTCGCGGAGCAGGTTGTCGCGCGAGGCCCGGGTCGGCGCGAAGTGCCAGCGGCACAGGTTGCCGGCGAGGACGCGGTTCATTTCCTCCGGGAACGGATTGTGCATGTCGCCGGTGCGCAACCCCGCCTCCACGTGGCCGACCGGGACCTTGCGGTAGAAGGACGCGAGCGCCACGGTCAGCACTGTGGTCGTGTCGCCCTGCACGAGCACGACGTCCGGCGCTTCCGCCGCGAGCACGGAATCGAGCGCCGTGATCAGCCTCGACGTGAGTTCCGGCAGGGTCTGGTTCGGGCGCATGATGTCGAGGTCGACGTCGGGCCGGATGCCGAAGACCTCCAGCACCTGGTCCATCATGTGCCGGTGTTGCGCGGTCGCCATGACCCGGACATCCGCCCAGCCGGTCTCCTTCAGCGCCAGCACCACCGGCGCCATCTTGATCGCCTCGGGCCGTGTGCCGATGGCAACCAGAACCTTCTTCCTTCGCATGCCCCTGCCTGCTAGTTTCTGGCCGCGGCCGGCGCGGCTGGTTGGTAGATTTCCTTGTAGGCGGCGATCGCTTCCTTGATCGGCCCGTTGAAGACGAGGCGCCCGTGCTCGAGCACCAGCCCGGTCTTGCACACCGCGCGCAGCATCTGGAAGTTGTGGCTGGCCAGGACGACGATCCTGCTGCCCGCGACGCGGTCGTTCATGCGCGTGCGCGCCTTCTGCACGAACGCGGCGTCGCCCGCGCCGAACCATTCGTCCATCAGCATGATGTCGTGCTGGACCGAGGTCGAAATGGCGAAGCCGAGCCGCATCCGCTGGCCCGAGGACAGGGTCGAAAGACGCCGTCCCGCCACCTCCTCCAGTTCCGCGAATTCCAGGATCGAATCGACCAACCCGCGGATGGTGGACAGCCCCATTCCCATCGCGGTGCCGCGCAGGTAGATGTTCTCCACGATCGTCGCCTCGGCGTTGAAGCCGAGGCCCAGGTTCAGCAGCGCTTGCCGCGACCCGCGAACCTCGACCCGCCCGCTGGTCGGCATGAATGCGCCGGCCAGCACCCGCAGCAGGGTGGTCTTGCCAGCGCCGTTCCTGCCGAGCAGGGCGACCCGTCCGTTGCGCGGGATGTCGAACGAGATGTCGTCGAGGAGGGTTGCGAAGCGTCGCCTGGGCGGCGAGAACGCCGCGCCCACCGCGGTCGCAAGCCAAGACTTGTCGCGCACGCCCGCCTGCTCGAAGTACGGGACTTCCAGCTTCAGGTTGCGCACCCTGATGTGCACTTGCGGCATGGCTACCTCAAATCCACAAGGGCACGAAACGGGCGTATCGGCGGTACAGGAACATCGCCAGCAGCCAGCCGCCCAGTGTCAGCAACGCCATGGCGGCCAGGGTCGTCCTCTCCGGCATGTGGCCCAGCACCGGGGCCCGCACGAACTCGATCAGGTGGAAGGCCGGATTGAGCCGGGCCAGCAGGCCGCGCAGGGTCCCCGGCGGGAATTTCTCGATGTGCCAGAGGATCGGGGTCAGCAGGAATCCGACCACGAGCACCGTGTGGATGACCTCGCCGATGTCGGGAAACCGCGCGCCGACCAGCGAAATGCAGAACGAGATCCAGATCACGTTGAGGATCAGGACCGGGAGGGTAACGAACAGGGAAAGCAGGTTGGCCCAGTGCACCGATGGCGACCAGGCCAGCACCGCGATCACCACCAGGAAGGCGAATCCGAGGTAGACCAGCGGCCGGCACACCGCGCGCAACGTGAAGTCCGTCAGCTGCAGGCGCCCATCCATGATGAAGCCCTTGTGCGATCGGAACACGTTGGTCGAGTCGTTGATGCACTGGATCATGAAGCGCCAGCTGACGTACCCGAGCGCCAGGTACGGCAGGTACTTCTCCAACGGGTAATTCATGAGGTGCGAATAGACGTTGCCCAGCACGACCAGGTACATCGCCGTCGGCAGGACCAGCCAGACCAGGCCCAAGCGGGTGCGCCGGTACTTGGTGATGATGTCCAGCCAGCTCGAATACGCCCAGAACTCCGGGTGGCGCAGGCTCCCAAGGAGATCGGCGAGAAACGGATTGCTGCTTTCGCGCCGGGGGCCGGCGACTTCGACGGACAGGCTCATCGCGCGGCGAGGGCCCCTGCCAGGTCCGCCCGCAGGTCCGCCACGTCCTCCACCCCCACGCTCAGCCGCACCAGGTTGTCGGAGACGCCGATGCGCGCGCGCCGCTCGGGCGGGATCGAGGCGTGGGTCATGATCGCCGGGTGATTGACCAGGCTCTCCACGCCGCCGAGCGATTCGGCGAGGGTGAACAGTTCGGTGCGCTCGCAGAAGCGGCGCGCGGCGTCGAGGCCGCCCTTGACGTAGACCGAGACGATGCCGCCGAAGCCGTGCATCTGCCGCTTCGCCAGCGCGTGCTGCGGGTGCGACGGCAGGCCGGGATACAGCACCTTCTCCACCGCCGGGTGCGATTCCAGCCACTGCGCCAGCGCGAGCGCGTTGTCGCAGTGCGCGCGCATGCGCAGGTGCAGGGTCTTCAGGCCGCGCAGGGCGAGGAAGCTGTCGAACGGACCCTGCACGCCGCCCACGGCGTTCTGCAGGAAGGCCAGCCGCTCGCCGAGCTCGGCGTTGTCGCCCACCACCAGCATGCCGCCGACCATGTCGGAGTGGCCGTTGAGGTACTTGGTCGCCGAATGCATGACCAGGTCGGCGCCGTGCTCCAGCGGGCGCTGCACCGCGGGCGAGGCGAAGGTGTTGTCGACGGCGACCAGCAGGCCGCGCTTCTTCGCGACCGCGCTGATCGCGGCGATGTCGACGATCTTGAGCAGCGGGTTGGTCGGCGTCTCGATCCAGACCAGTTTCGTGTTCGGCCTGATCGCGGCCTCGAACGCGACCGGGTCGGTCATGTCCACGAAGCTGAAGTCCAGCCCCGCGCTGCGCCGGCGCACCCGCTCAAACAGGCGGTAGCTGCCGCCGTACAGATCGTCCATCGCGACCACGTGGTCGCCGCTGTCCAGCAGTTCGAGCAGCGTCGAGGTGGCGGCCAGCCCGGAGGCGAAGGCGAAGCCGCGGCTGCCGCCTTCCAATGCGGCGGCGCAGCGCTCGTAGGCGAAGCGGGTCGGGTTGTGGCTGCGCGAGTACTCGAAGCCCTGGTGCACGCCGGGGCTGGACTGGGCATAGGTCGAGGTCGCGTAGATCGGCGGCATGACCGCCCCGGTGCTGGGGTCGGGCGACTGCCCGGCGTGGATTGCCAGGGTGCCCAGTCCCTGCCGTACCGCGCCTGCGTCGCCGGCGCCGTTGTGCTCTTCCATCGTCCCTGTACCCACGAAAACAGGGGCCGATTCTAGCACCGGCGCGCCCTGCGTCCTTGCGCGTTCAATCCCTCGCGCCGCCCCGCGCCTGGCAACGGCTCACTGCACCCGCCGCCTGAGGAAGTTGAGCAGGTCGATGCGGGTGATCAGGCCGAGGAAGCGGCCGCCGTCCATCACGATCGCGACGTGGCCGCGATCGAACACCGGCAGCAGGGCCTCGATCGGCGCCTTCACGTCGAGCACGTCGAGCTTGCTGACCATCGCGGTGGAGACCGGGTCGCGGAAACGCGCCTCGTCGCCGTAGACGTGCAGCAGGGCGTCCGATTCGTCGAGGATGCCGACGATCTTCTCGCCCTCCATCACCGGCAGCTGGGAGACGTCGTACATCTTCATCCGCTGCCAGGCGGTGATCAGCAGGTCGTTGGGGCCGACCACCACGGTGTCGCGCTGCGAGTACGGGCGCAGGATCAGGTCGCGCAGGTCGCCGTGCTGCTCGCGCTCGAGGAAGCCGTTGTCCAGCATCCAGTAGTCGTTGTACATCTTCGACAGGTACTTGTTGCCGGTGTCGCACACCAGCGTCAGCACCCGCTTCGGCGTGGTCTGCGCGCGGCAGTACTTGAGCGCGGCGGCGAGCAGGGTGCCGGTGGAGGAGCCGCCGAGGATGCCCTCCTTTTCCAGCAGCTCGCGCGCTGTCAGGAAGCTTTCCCGGTCGCTGATCGAGTACGCCTGCTTCACCCGCGAGAAGTCGGAGATCGACGGCAGGAAGTCTTCGCCGATGCCTTCGACCATCCAGCTGGCGGACTTGTCGCTCAGCGTCCCCTCGTTGATGTACTGGGCGAGGATCGAGCCGACCGGGTCGGCGAGGATGAACTCGGTCTTCGGCGACAGCTTCGCGAAGCAGCGCGACAGGCCGGTCATCGTGCCAGAGCTGCCGCAGCCGAACACGATCGCGTCGAGGTCGCCGTCCAGCTGCCGCAGGATCTCCGGCCCGGTGCCGAACTCGTGCGCGGCCGGGTTGTCCGGATTGCCGAACTGGTTGATGAAATAGGCGCCCGGGGTCTCGCGCGCGATCCGCTCGGCGAGGTCCTGGTAATAGTCGGGGTGGCCCTTGGCGACGTCGCTGCGGGTCAGCACCACCTGCGCCCCCATCGCCTTGAGGTTGAAGATCTTCTCGCGGCTCATCTTGTCGGGCACGACCAGGATGAGCTTGTAGCCCTTCTGCTGCGCGACCAGCGCCAGGCCGATGCCGGTGTTGCCGGCGGTGCCCTCGACCAGGGTGCCGCCGGGACGGATGTCGCCGCGCTGTTCCGCGGCCTCGATCATCGCCAGGCCGATGCGGTCCTTGATCGAGCCGCCCGGGTTCTGGCTCTCGAGCTTGAGGAAGAGCGTGCACGGGCCGGTGTCGAGGCGCTGGGCCTGCACGATCGGTGTGTCGCCGACCAGTTCGAGCACGGATTGGTGGATGGGCATGCGCGCGGGCTCGCTGGGCCGATGGCCGGAACCGCGATTATCGCGGCTGGCCCCGGCGAAGTCAGGCGCCGGCCACGCGGGCACGAAAAGGCCCGCGCGCGGCGGGCCCGGGGCGGGGTTGCATCACGGGCGGCGACGGCCGACGAGGAGGCCGCCGCCGCCCGTGGGCAAGTCAATGCTGGAGCGTGTCGTAGAGCGAGGCGAGGCGATCCTTGGCGTGGAGCTTCTCGCGCTTCATCTGCGACAGGGTCAGATCGTCGACCGGGAGCACGCCGAGTTCGGCGTCGAGCACCTTCTTGTCGAGTTCCTTGTGTCGCCGGTAGAGCTGCCTGAACTCGGGGTTGGCCTGCATCAGCGCGTCAAGCTCCGCCTGGGGTTGCCCTTCGAACATGGAATCCTCCTCAGCGCAAAAACACAACGCCCCGGCCGGCTGGCGCGGGGCGTTGAGGTGGGTCGATCGGGATCCACGGCGGCGGAATGCCGGGCCCGGCGGCAGCGCGCGCGGGGCGCGCTGCGGCATGCTCGGGTGGCTCGATTGCGTCCGTCATCGCGTGGTCCGGTAGCCGGCACGGCGCTGTGCCGGTAGGACCGACCCTACTCCTCCCCACCGGACCCGGCAAGCCCGCGCGCGGGGCATCCGATGGGCGGCGGCCAGGCGCCGCGCGCCTGCCGCTTGGCGAGTGCAAGTATTTGACTTCGTTGTCATTTTCCTGAAACGGCGATCACCACGCGGCGATTCTTCGCGCGACCGGCGGCGGTCGTGTTGTCGGCCACCGGATCCGCCTCGCCGCGGCCGTTCGCCTGGATCCGGGCGGCCGCCACGCCGCCCGCGACCAGCGCTTCGCGGACTGCCTCCGCGCGGCGGCGCGACAGCGCCAGGTTGGCGTCCTCCTCGCCCTGGGAGTCGGTATAGGCGTCGATCCGGACCGCCGCCTTCGACTGCCCCAGGTAGGTCGCGAGCGCGCGCAGGCTGGCGGCGGCGGCGGCGGACAGCCGGACGCTGCCGGAGGCGAAGGCGTCCCCGGCCAGGGTGAAGACCTCCCCGCCGGCGGTGCTGCGGGAAGGCGGCAGCTTGCTGCCGGCGACCAGTTCGGCTTCCTGGCGGGCCAGCGCGGCCTCTTTTTCGCGGGCCGCGGCCAGCTTCGCCGCCTGGGCGCCGGCGACGTCGCCGAGCACCTCCTCGGCCTGCTGGCGGGCGCTGGCCTCGGCATCCACGCTGGCCCGCAGGCGGGCGGCCTCCTCTGCCTGGATCTGCGCCTGCAGGCGCAGCCGTTCGGCTTCCTGGCGGGCGCGCTCGGCGTCCTGGCGGCTGGCCTCGAGCAGCAGCTCGCTGCGGGTGCGCTCCAGCGCCACCAGCTGCCCCGCCACGCGTTCCCCGCGCGCGGCCAGGCCGGCCGCCGCGACCCGGCGCGCGGCCACCGCCAGCGCGGCCTCGCGCGCCTTGCCGCGGGCGGCCGCGGCGGCGTCCAGCGCCTGCTGCGCGCGCAGGCGCTCGTAGGCGGCCGCGCCGGCGAAGCGGGGATCGGCGTCCATCGCCTGCAGGCGGGCGGCGAGCGCGGCCGGGTCGGCGGGTATCGCGGCGGTGTCCTCGCCGGCGGCGGCTTCGGCCAGTTCCGCGACCGCGGCATCACCGGCCGCCTCCTCCGCGGGCAGCTGCAGGCGCTGGCGCAGGCCGGCGATCTCCGCCTCGCGCTGGCGCGCCTCGGCGAGCAGGCTGGCGGCGCGGCTGCGCGCGTGGGCGAGGTCGGCGTCGGCGGCGGCCAGGTTGGCCAGGCCTCGCGCGTCGTCGGCGCGGCCGGCCGCCATCGCCGCCTGCGCGCGCGACAGTTCGTCGCGGGCGCGGGCGATCGCGGCCGGGGCGTACTGGTCGGCGTCGGCCTGGCCGGCGCGCGCCACCGCCTGCTGCGCGGCGGCCAGTTCGGAGGTCGGGGGCGGCAGCGTCGCGCACGCGGCGAGCGCGGACGCGAACACGGCGGCGAGCAGGCATGGACGGAAGTATGCGAAGCTTGCGTTCATAGGGGAGCCGTGGCGGAAACTCTTTTCGCGCGGCGCATCGGGCGGCCAATCGCGCCGCAAACGGTAGCACGACGCACGACAACGGGGTCCCGGATGGATATCGGCTATTTCCTCAAGCTGATGACGGAGAAGAACGCCTCCGACATGTTCCTCACCACCGGCGCGCCGGTGCACATCAAGGTCGAGGGCAAGCTGCATCCGCTGGGCAACACCGGGTTGCCGCCGGGCATGGTCAAGAAGATCGCCTACTCGCTGATGGACGAGGGCCAGGTCCCGGACTTCGAACGCGACCTCGAGATGAACATGGCGATCTCGCTGCCGGACTCGGGCCGCTTCCGCGTCAACGTGTTCAAGCAGCGCGGCGAGGTCGGCATGGTGATCCGCGCGATCCGCAGCACCATCCCCTCGATCGAGGAACTGCAACTGCCGCAGGTGCTCAAGGACATCATCATGGCCCCGCGCGGGCTGGTGCTGATCGTCGGCTCGACCGGCTCGGGCAAGTCGACCACGCTGGCCTCGATGATCGACTACCGCAACAGCAACTCCGCCGGCCACATCCTCACCATCGAGGACCCGATCGAGTACCTGCACAAGCACAAGAAGTCGCTGGTCAACCAGCGCGAAGTCGGCCTGGACACCCACGCCTTCCACAACGCGCTGAAGAACGCGATGCGCGAGGCGCCGGACGTGATCCTGATCGGCGAGATCCTCGACGCGACCACCATGGAAGCGGCGATCGCCTTCGCCGAGACCGGCCACATCTGCCTGGCGACCCTGCACTCAAACAACGCCGACCAAACCATCGAGCGCATCCTCAATTTCTTCCCCGAGGGCGCGCACAAGAACGTGCTGATGAACCTGGCGCTGAACCTGCAGGCGGTGGTTTCGCAGCGCCTGGTGGTCGGCACCGATGGCCGCCGGCTGCCGGCGTGCGAGGTGCTGATCAACACGCCGATGATCCGTGACCTGCTGCGCCGCGGCCAGGTGCACGAGATCAAGCAGGCGATGGAGGAATCGCTGGAAGCGGGCATGGAGAGCTTCGACCAGTGCCTGTTCCGGCTGTACAAGGAAGGCAAGGTGGAGAAGGAGCAGGCGCTGCGCGCGGCCGACTCCCGCGAGGGCCTGGCGCTCAAGTTCCGCCTGTCCGAGGGCGCGACCGGCGAGCACGATCCCTACGCCGACGTGTTCGGCGCCGGCACCGAAACCCACTGATTCCGCGGCCGGGCGCGCGCCCGGCCGGCACCCTTCCGCCGACCGGTACGCGGCTCAGGCCGCGGCCGGCGCGTCCGGCTGCCGCTCGGGGCGGGCCTCGTCGAAGGCCGGCAGCGCCAGGCAGGCCTCCTCGATGCGCTGGATGTTCGGATAGCGCGACAGGTCCATCGCGAAGCGACGCGCGTTGTAGACCTGCGGGACCAGGCAGCAGTCGGCCAGGCTCGGCACGTCGCCGTCGCAGAACACGCCGGTGGACGGATGGTCGGCGAGCAGCGCCTCCAGCGCGTCGAAGCCCTCCGCGATCCAGTGCTTCACCCAGACCTCGCGCTCGGGCTGCGGCACGCCCCAGTCGCGCTCGAAGTACTGCAGCACGCGCAGGTTGTTGAGCGGGTGGATGTCGCAGGCGATCAGCTGGGCCAGCGAGCGCACCCGCTGGCGCTCGCGCGCGGTGGCCGGCAGCAGCGCCGGCTGCGGCCACATCTCGTCGAGGTACTCGAGGATCGCCAGCGACTGCCGCAGCATGCGCTGGCCGTGCTGCAGCACCGGCACCAGCTGCTGCGGGTTGGCCTCGCGGTAGGCGTCCGAATGCTGTTCGCCACCGTCGCGCAGCAGGTGCACCGGCACCGTCTCGTAGCTCAGCCCTTTCAGGTTGAGGCCGATGCGCACGCGATAGGCGGCGCTGGACCGCCAGTACGAGTACAGGCACAACCGGTCGGTCACCGTCCGCTCCCCCCGCGCCACCGCGGTGCTCGCCGCACCTTAGCCGGGGCCGACCGGCAGCGGAAGACCGCCGGTCGCGGGATCGGTCCCGCTCATGCCCCCGGCGCCGGCTGCGGTTCGATGCGTTGCTCGATCGCGCCGAAGATGCTGCGGCCCTCGCGATCGAGCATCTCGATGCGGACGCGGTCGCCGAACTTCAGGAACGGCGTCAGCGGCTTGCCGTGCTCGAGGGCCTCCACGGTGCGGCGCTCGGCGAAGCAGGACGCGCCAAGCGAGGTGTCCTGGTTGGCGATCGTGCCGGAGCCGACGATCGCGCCAGCCGAAAGCGGGCGCGTCTTCGCCGCGTGCGCGACCAGCTGGGCGAAGTCGAACTGCATGTCCACGCCGGCCTCGGGCGCGCCGAACCATTCGCCGTTGACATGGGTCACCAGCGGCAGGTGCAGCTTGCAGCCGCGCCAGGCGTCGCCGAGCTCGTCGGGGGTGACGAACACCGGGCTCAGCGCCGAGCGCGGCTTGGACTGCAGGAAACCGAAGCCCTTCGCGAGCTCGCCGGGGATCAGGTTGCGCAGCGAGACGTCGTTGACCAGGCCGACCAGCTGGATGTGGCCGGCGGCCTGCGCCGGCGTCACCGCCATCGGCACGTCGTCGGTGACGACCACGATCTCGGCCTCGAGGTCGATCCCGTAGTCCTCGCTCGTCACCCGCACCGGATCGCGCGGGCCGAGGAAGCCGGCGCTGGTCGCCTGGTACATCAGCGGGTCGGTATAGAAGCTCGCCGGCACTTCCGCGCCGCGCGCACGGCGGACGCGCTCCACGTGCGGCAGGTAGGCGCTGCCGTCGACGAACTCGTAGGCGCGGGGCAGCGGCGCGGCCAGTTGCGCCGGATCCAGGTCGAAGGCATCCGCCGCCTGGCCGGCGTTGAGTGCGTCGGACAGCGCGTTGAGGCGCGGCGCCAGGTTCGACCAGTCCTCCAGCGCGCGCTGCAGGGTCGGCGCGATGGCGTCGGCGCGCACCGCGCGCGACAGGTCGCGGGAGACCACGATCAGGGTGCCGTCGCGGCCGCCTTCCTTTAGGGATCCGAGCTTCATCGGGAGCGTTTCTCGTGCGAATCGATGGTTTCGATTGTAACGAGGCGGCGGCGTCGGGGTCGCGGCCTGCGGCGCGTCACGGTCGCGGCAGCGCGGCGGGCGCTGCAGCATCCGGCAGTTGCCGCGTTGCCGTCCATGGCGCTGCGACCGCGCCTCCGGATCGCCCTGCCCGGCCATCCATGGCCGGGCGCTCGGAGGCGCAGCAGATGCCGACAGGGCACCTGCTCAACGCGCCCCGTCGCCCTGGAACGCGCCGGCGCGGTAGGTCAGCACCAGGGTGTCGCGGTGGCCGTGCCCGGCCAGCGGCTGGATCGGGGTGGATTCGTGGATGACGCGGGTATCGTCCAGCAGCAACGCCGACCATGGCTCGGCGAGGGTGAAGCGCTCGCCGGCCGGACCGTCCGCGGCGAACACCCGGGTCTCGCCGCCCTTGATCCCGGCGCGGGCGACCAGCAGCACGGCGACGAAATCCACGCCGTCGCGGTGCGCGCCTTCCGGCGTGGGCCGGCCGAGCCCGCCCTCGGTGTCGATCCGGAACTGGTGCGCCTCCACGTACCAGCGCGGGGCGGCGCGCACCTGCGCGAACAGCGCGCCGAAGCCGCGCAGCAGCGCGCCCCAGGCGGGTGCGGCGACCGTCTCCGGCCGCACCGGCTCGAACCAGCGGTGCATGCCGCCGTGCAGCGCGTTGTATTCGACCGATTGCCAATGCGCGCGGTGCGGGGCCTGCGTCAGCGCGTCGCCCTCGACCACGAAGCAGGCGTGGCGGCGCCGCCGGTAGCGGCCGCCGTCGCGCAGGTAGGCGTCGGGCTCCAGCGCATCCCAGGACGGCGCCAGCGCCTGCAGCGCGGCCGGCGCGCACCCGCACACCGCGGCGGTCCCATCCGCCGCGAGCACCGCGTAGCCGCGCTCGCGCAACTGCCGGCGCGCGGCATCCGGCGGGACGGCGGGCGGGGGGAAACTGGCGACCATGGTGGCCTCCCGGCCTTGCCTCGGAACCGTGGCTTCGGAAACGCGAAGACCCGCGCGAGGCGGGTCTTCGGGCGGCTGCATCGCAGCCTGGTATGGCAGCCCCGGATGGATTCGAACCACCGAATGCCTGAGTCAGAGTCAGGTGCCTTACCGCTTGGCGACGGGGCTATGAGGCGGATTGTAACGCCGGGACGCGCGTGCGTCCCAGCGCGACGATTAACGCTTGGAGAACTGGGTCGCGCGGCGCGCCTTGTGCAGGCCGACCTTCTTGCGCTCGACCTCGCGCGCGTCGCGGGTCATGAACCCGGCCTTGCGCAGCTCGGTCTTCAGCGACTCGTCGTACTCGACCAGCGCGCGGGCGATGCCGAGGCGGATCGCGCCGGCCTGGCCGGTGGTGCCGCCGCCCTCGACGGTGACCTTCACGTCGAACTTGTCGGTCGACTGGGTCAGCTCGAGCGGCTGGCGCACGATCATGCGCGCGGTCTCGCGGCCGAAGAAGTCGTCGATCGAGCGATCGTTGATGGTGATGGCGCCGCTGCCCTTGCGCAGGAACACGCGGGCGGTGGAGGACTTGCGGCGGCCGGTGCCGTAATTCTGCTGGGTTGCCATGTGGTTACCTTAGATCTCGAGCGGCTGCGGCTGCTGGGCGGCGTGCGGGTGCTCGGCGCCCTTGTAGACCTTGAGCTTGCGGTACATGGCGCGGCCGAGGGGATTCTTCGGCAGCATGCCCTTGACCGCGATCTCGATCACGCGCTCCGGGTGGCGCTCCAGCGCCTGGGCGAGGTTCTCCGACTTCAGGTTGCCGACGTACCCGGTGAAGCGGTGGTACATCTTGTCCTGCAGCTTGTTGCCGGTGACCGCGACCTTCTCCGCGTTGACCACGACGATGTAGTCGCCGGTGTCCACGTGCGGGGTGAAGACGGGCTTGTGCTTGCCGCGCAGGCGGCGCGCGATCTCGGAGGCGAGGCGGCCCAGGGTCTTGCCCTCGGCATCGACGAGGTACCAGTCCCGCTGGACGGTCTCGTTCTTGGCGCTGAAAGTCTTCATGGCGGGTCGGTTCGGTACCTTGTCGGGCTGGTTCCGGGCCGGCCACGGGGGCCGGGCGGGAACGTCGCCACGCGATGGGCGGAGCAAAGAAGCGGAATCATAGCAACGGCCCGCGGCCGTCGCAACCGGCCATTCCAAGAAGTCGTGGAGGCCCCGCAGCGAGGCCGGCCCGCGCCGTAAACTGGCGGGCGCCCGCCGCCCCGCCCCGCCCGCCCGGAACCACCAATCCATGCCCGCCCGCCGCCTCACCGCCCTGGACCGCCTGCTCGACGGCGCGCAGAACGCGCTGGACACCGTGTTCGGCAGCCCCCGCGCCGAGCGGCCGAACCCGGGCGCCCACGCGCCGGAGGTGGTGCTGGACGACGCCGGCCGCCGCCACGCCGCCGGCCTGATGCGGGTCAACCACGTCGGCGAGGTCTGCGCCCAGGCGTTGTACGTCGGCCAGGCCGCGGTCGCCCGCGACCCGCGCACCCGCGCGCAACTGCTCGCCGCCGCCCAGGAGGAGACCGACCACCTGGCCTGGTGCGCCGACCGCCTGCGCGAACTCGACAGCCGCCCGAGCCTGCTCAACCCGCTGTGGTACGCCGGCAGCTTCGCGATCGGCGCCGCGGCGGGCCTGCGCGGAGACGGCTGGAACCTCGGCTTCGTGGTCGAGACCGAACGCCAGGTCGAGGCCCACCTCGACGACCACCTGCGCCAGCTGCCCGCGGAAGACGCCCGCAGCCGGGAGATCCTGGCGACGATGAAGGCCGACGAGGCCCGCCACGCCGACAACGCCCAGGCGCAGGGCGCGCGGGTGCTGCCGCCGCCGGTGCCGACGCTGATGGCGGCGGCCTCGAGGCTGATGAAGACGGTCGCCTATCGGATCTGACAGCACTGCGGCTCTCGGATCGCCACTTGCCTTTCTGGAGGAACAGCCCCTTTTAGTAAAAGGGGCGCGCGGCAGCGGGGGAATTTGGACTGCATGCCCGGGGGCCCGAGGTTTGCAGAGCAAACCTCGGGCAGCGCAATTTGGTCATTCGACCAAATTGCGCCCGTGGAAGAGCTCCTCGATCTCGCGCTTGAGCAGCGCCTCGATCTTCATCCGGTCCTTGAACGAGAGGTTCTTCGCCTTTTCCTCGAACAGGTAGTTGTCGAGGTCGAATTCCTTCAGGTGCATCTTCGTGTGGAAGATGTTCTCCTGGTACACGTTCACGTCGAACATCTCGTAGCGCGAGCGGATGTTCTTGGCCAGGAAGTCCTGGATCGAATTGATCTTGTGGTCGATGTAGTGCTTCTTGCCCTTGATGTCGCGGGTGAAGCCGCGCACCCGGTAGTCCATGATGACGATGTCGGACTCCAGGCTCTCGATCAGGTAGTTCAGGGCCTTCAGCGGCGAGATCACGCCGCAGGTCGCCACGTCGATGTCGGCACGGAAGGTGGCGATGCCGTGTTGCGGGTGGGTTTCCGGGTAGGTGTGCACGGTGATGTGCGACTTGTCCATGTGCGCGACCACCGCGTCGGAGATCACGCCCTTGGCATGGGCCTTGTCGATCACCGGCTGCTCGCTGATCAGGATCGTCACCGACGCGCCCTGCGGGTCGTAGTCCTGGCGGGCGATGTTGAGGATGTTGGCGCCGATGATCTCCGCCACGTCGCTCAGGATCTGGGTCAGGCGGTCGGCGTTGTAGGCCTCGTCGATGTACTCGATGTAGCGCTGGCGCTGCTCCTCGGAGACCGCGTAGCAGACGTCGTAGATGTTGAACGACAGCGCCTTGGTGAGGTTGTTGAACCCCTGGAGCTTCAGGCGCGGCAGTGGCTTGACCACGGGCGTTGGTCCGGTCGGCGGCGAAGGGGCGCGATTATGCGGCATGTGGCGTGCAAGGGGGGTGGCCAGGGTCACGTTTGCCCGCGAGGCTGTGACCGCCTACTCTTGCCGGCATGCCCGCGCCCGCCTCCCATTACCTCCCGGCCCTGCACGGTGTGCACCGCCGGCCGACCAGTCCCCTGGCCCCGGATGCGGCGGCGATCGACCGCTTCCTGGGGTATTGCCACCGCCGGCGCTATCCGCCGCGCACCGACGTGTTCCGGCCGGGCGATCCGGCCGGCACCCTCTACTACGTGGTCAGCGGCTCGACCAGCATCATCACCGAGGAAGACGACGGCCGCGAGCTGGTGCTCGGCTACTTCGGCGTCGGCGAGTTCGTCGGCGAGATGGGCCTTTTCATCGAGTCCGACCGGCGCGAGGTGATCCTGCGCACGCGCACCCAGTGCGAGCTCGCCGAGATCAGCTACGAGCGGATGTACCAGCTGTTCGAGGGCCCGCTGCAGGCGGACGCCACGCGCCTGCTGTACGCGATCGGCGTGCAGCTCTCGCGGCGCCTGCTCGACACCAGCCGCAAGGCCGGGCGGCTGGCCTTCCTCGACGTCACCGACCGCATCCTGCGCACCCTGCACGACCTGACCCGCGAGCCGGAGGCGATGAGCCACCCGCAAGGCACCCAGTTGCGCGTCTCGCGCCAGGAACTGGCGCGCCTGGTCGGCTGCTCGCGCGAGATGGCGGGTCGCGTGCTGAAGAAGCTGCAGGCCGACGGCGTGCTGCACGCGCGCGGCAAGACCGTCGTCCTGTACGGCACCCGCTGACGGCAGTGGCGGCGGGCGCGCTCCTGCCGCCGCCGCGGATCCGCGCCGCCGCGATCGGCGACGCCAGCGACGTCGCCCGCCTGCTCGACCTGCTCGGCTACCCCTGCACCCGCGACGAGGCCGCCGAGCGCATCGCCACCGTGCTCGGCGACCCGCGCCAGCAACTGCTGCTGGCGGAAGTCGGCGGCCACGCCTGCGGCCTGGTCGCGCTGGACGTGCGCTACTCGCTCACCCGCGGCGCCGACCAGGCGCGGATCACCGCGTTGGTGGTGGATCCCGACCACGCCCGCCGCGGCATCGGCCGGGCCCTGCTGCGCGAGGTCGAGGCGATCGCCCGCCGCGTGCGGGCGGTGCGGATCGAACTCACCAGCAACGCCCGCAGGCTCGACGCGCACGCCTTCTACCGCGATTGCGGCTACGCGGAAGGCTCGCGCCACTTCTTCAAGCCGCTGGGCGACTAGCCCTCCCCCCAACCCTCTCCCGCAAGCGGGAGAGGGGGACTGCAGCGCGCTGCCCTCACCTCTTCGCCGAACAGGGAGAGTGAACCGTTCGTGCGCCGCCGGCTACGCGTCCGCCACCGGCGCGCCGCCGCGCTTGCGGCAACCCCAGTTGAGGATCGGCGTGCCCGGCGGCAGCACGCGCCGGAACAGGGCGATCCGCCCGGGCTTGGGATTGACCACCACCGGCGCGCGCGCGGCGCGCAGCAGCGGCAGGTCGGCGCTGGAGTCGGAGTAGGCGACGGCGATGTCGCCGTAGCCGGCCTCGCGCAGCATCGCCATCTTCATTTCCGCGTGGCAGTGCCGGCGCGGGCCGACGCCGCCCAAGCGCGGACCGAGCTCGGTGCCGATCACCGGCACGTCCTCGTGCGCGGCGAAGGCGAGGATCGCGCGCGCCAGCCGCGGCGGCGCGCCGGTGGCGACCAGCACCCGGTCGCCGGCCTGCAGGTGCCGGCGCAGCGCCGCCAGGCCGAGCGGCAGCAGGCGGCGGCGGATGCCCTCCTCGTTCTCGCGCACGTAGCGGTCGATCGCCGCGTCGAAGTCCGCGCCGTCGCGCATGCCGACACTGCCGATCCACACGTACACCGAGATCCCGTGCCGGCGGGTCGGCAGGAAGGCGATCAGCGGCGCGGCCAGCGGCGTCACCAGCAGCGCCAGCGCGTACCGCCACCAGGCGCGGCGGATCAACCAGCCGAACAGGTGGCTGCCCGAGTCGGCGTCGTACAGGGTGTGGTCGAAATCGAACACGACCAGCGGCGCGTCCGGCCGCGGCGCGGAAGCAGGCGCGCTCATGCGAAAAACAACCGCTGCAGGGCGGCGCCCGGGTCGGACTCGCGCATGAAGGCCTCGCCGACCAGGAACGCGTCCACGCCCGCCGCGCGCAGGCGCGCCACGTCGGACGGCGCGAGGATGCCGCTTTCGCTCACCAGCCGACGGCCCGCCGGCACCCGCTCCCTGAGCGCCAGGGTCGTCTCGAGCGACACCTGGAAAGTGCGCAGGTCGCGGTTGTTGACGCCGGGCAGGACCCGCCCGTCGCGATCCGGGATCGCCAGCGCGCGTTCCAGCTCGTCGTCGTCGTGCGCTTCCACCAGCACGTCCATGCCCAGCGCCAGCGCCAGCGCGGCGAAGTCGCGCATGCGCGCGTCGTCCAGTGCGGCGACGATCAGCAACACGCAGTCGGCGCCCAGCGCGCGCGCCTCGTGCACCTGATACGCGTCGACCACGAAGTCCTTGCGCAGCACCGGCAGCGCGCAGGCGGCGCGCGCCTGCTGCAGGAAGGCGTCGGCGCCTTGGAAAAAGTCCATATCGGTCAGCACCGACAGGCAGGCCGCGCCCGCGGCCGCATAGCCGCGCGCGATCGCCGCCGGATCGAAGTCGGCGCGGATCACGCCCTTCGACGGGCTGGCCTTCTTGATCTCCGCGATCACCGCGGGGCGGCCGGCGGCCACCTGCGCCGCCAGCGCCCGGGCGAAGCCGCGCGCCGGCGGCGCGGCCACCGCGCGCGCCGCCATCTCCGCGTCCGGCGTGCCCACGCGGCGTTCGGCGACTTCCTCCCGCTTGCGCGCGAGGATGCGCTGCAGGACGTCGCTCATGGCGCGGCGCGCTCCCAGCCGTAGGCGCGCTCGACCTTCGCCACCCGGATCTCGTAGCGCGAATACCACTCGGCGCGTCCGCGTTCGCGCGCCGCCGCGTGCTCGGCCTGCGCGCGCCAGGCGCGGATCGCCGCCTCGTCCTCGAAGTAGGCGACGGTGATGCCGAAGCCCTCGGCGTCGCGCGCCGACTCCGCGCCGAGGAAGCCCGGCTGGCCGGATACCAGTTCGAACATCCGTGCCGCGGTCTCCGCGTAGCCGTCACCCTCGCCGCCGCGGCGGCGCGAACTGAAGATCACCGCGTAATACGGTGGCTGCGGCAGTCCCGCGAACCCGGTTCCACTCATGCCCCTGCTCCCGCGAGTTCCCTGGTGGTGGCGACGAACTGTTCCATGCGCGCGCGCGCCGCGCCCGAGGCCAGCGCATCGCGCGCCCGCGCGATCCCGTCGGCGATGCTGCCGGCGACGCCCGCCGCGTACAAGGCCGCGCCCGCGTTGAACGCGACGATCTCGCGCGGCAGCCCGGGGCGGTCGTCCAGTGCCTGCAGCACCAGCGCCTTCGATTCCAGCGCGTCGGCCACGCGCAGGTTGCGGCTGGCGGCCATCGCGATGCCGAAATCCTCCGGGTGCACCTCGTACTCGCGCACCACGCCGTCGCGCAGCTCGCCGACCAGGCTCGCCGCGCCGAGCGACAGTTCGTCCATGCCGTCGCGCCCCCACACCACCAGCGCGCGCTCGGCGCCGAGCTCCTGCAGGACGCGCACCTGGATGCCGACGAGGTCGGGATGGAACACGCCCATCAGCACGTTCGGCGCGCCGGCCGGGTTGGTCAGGGGCCCCAGGATGTTGAACAGGGTGCGCACGCCCATCTCGGCGCGCACCGGCGCGACCACTTTCATCGCGGGATGGTGGACCGGGGCAAACATGAAGCCGATCCCGGTGCGGGCGATGCAGGCGGCGACCTGCTCCGGCTGCAGGTCGATGCGCGCGCCCAGCGCCTCCAGCACGTCGGCGCTGCCGGACTTCGAGGACACGCTGCGGTTGCCGTGCTTGGCCACCCGCGCGCCGGCCGCGGCGGCGACGAACATCGACGCGGTGGAGATGTTGAAGGTGTGCGCGCCGTCGCCGCCGGTACCGACGATGTCGAGCAGGTGGCCGCGGTCGGCGACCTCGACCTTGCGCGCGAACTCGCGCAGCACCGACGCCGCGCCGGCGATCTCGCCGACCGTCTCCTTCTTGACCCGCAACCCGGTGAGGATCGCCGCGGTCATCGCCGGCGAGACCTCGCCGCGCATGACCTGGCGCATCAGGTCGACCATCTCGTCGTGGAAGATCTCGCGGTGCTCGATGGTGCGTTGCAGGGCTTCCTGCGGGGTGATGGGCATCATGGCCTCCGGCCGAGGGGGCGGCGCAGGCGCCGCAAGAGATCGAGGATGACGATCGCCGCCAGCAGCGCGATGCCCGCGCCGAGCATCCAGGCGACATACGGGAACCGCGCCGGCGCCGGCAGGCCGTGCCGCTCGCACCAGGCGATGTGCAGCATCGGCAGCACGAACGGGCCGCTGAACAGCAGGAACTCGAGCAGCAGGAACACCAGCCACAGGCGCCTGCGCTGCCGGCGGGTCGCGTCAGGTCGCACGGCCGAGGAAGTTCGCGAGCAGCGCGTGGCCATGCTCGGTCAGGATGGACTCGGGATGGAACTGCACGCCCTCGACCGGGTGCTCGCGGTGGCGCAGGCCCATGATCTCCTCGAAGGATCCGTCGGCGTGGTCGGTCCAGGCGGTGACCTCGAGGCAGTCCGGCAGGGTTTCGCGCGCGACCACCAGCGAGTGGTAGCGGGTCGCCTCGAAGGCGTCCGGCAGGCCGGCGAACACGCCCGCGCCCTCGTGGCGGATGCGCGAGGTCTTGCCGTGCATGATCGACTTCGCCCGGACCACGTCGCCGCCGTAGGCCTGGCCGATCGCCTGGTGGCCCAGGCACACGCCGAGGATCGGGATGCGCGCGCCGAGCCGGCGCACCACCTCCAGCGAGACGCCCGCCTCGTTCGGCGTGCACGGTCCCGGCGAGATCACGATCCGCTCCGGCGCCAGCCACTCGATGTCCTCCACGGTGAGCGCGTCGTTGCGCTCCACCCGCACCTCGGCGCCCAGCGCCTGCAGGTACTGCACGAGGTTCCAGGTGAAGCTGTCGTAGTTGTCGAGCATCAGCAGCATGGCGACCTCACAAACCGCGCGCCGCTTCGGCGACGGCGCGGAACAGCGCGCGGCCCTTGTTCATCGTCTCCTCCCACTCCTTCGCCGGGTCCGAGTCGTGGACGATGCCGGCGCCGGCCTGGACGTGCAGCTTGCCGTCCTGGATGACGGCGGTGCGGATCGCGATCGCGGTGTCGGCGTCGCCGTGCCAGCCGATGTAGCCGATCGCGCCCGCATAGACGTTGCGCTTGACCGGCTCCAGGTCGCGGATGATCTCCAGCGCGCGGATCTTGGGCGCGCCGCTGACGGTGCCGGCGGGAAAGGTCGCGCGCAGCACGTCGGCGTAGCTCATGCCGGCCTTCAGCCGGCCGGTGACTTCGCTGACGATGTGCATGACGTGGCTGTAGCGCTCGATCACGAAACGCTCGCCGACCGCGACGCTGCCCGCTTCGCTGACGCGGCCGACGTCGTTGCGGCCGAGGTCCATCAGCATCAGGTGCTCGGCGCGCTCCTTCGGGTCGGCGAGCAACTCGGCCTCGAGCGCGGCGTCCTCCTCCGGCGTGCGTCCGCGCGGGCGGGTGCCGGCGATCGGGCGCACGGTGACCTCGCCGTCCTGCAGCCGGACCAGGATCTCCGGCGAGGCGCCGACGACCTGGGTACCGCCGACGTCGAGGAAGTACATGTACGGCGACGGATTGAGCGCGCGCAGGGCACGGTAGACGTCCACCGGCCGCGCCTGGAACGGCACGGTCAGCCGCTGCGACAGCACCACCTGGAAGATGTCGCCGGCGCGGATGTAGTCCTTGCAGCGCTCGACCGCGGCGATGAAGTCCTCGCGGCTGAAGCCGGAGACGAAATGCGCTTCGTCCAGCGCCGCCGGCGCCAGCGTTTCCGGATAGCCGGCGCCGCCGTGGCGCAGGCGGTGGGCCAGCGCGTCCAGCCGGCGGTTGGCGCGCGCCAGCGCCTGCGGGTCGCGCGGGTCGGCGTGCACGATCAGGTACAGCCGGCCCTTGAGGTTGTCGAACACCGCCAGCTCGTCGCTGAGCATCAGCAGGATGTCGGGCGTGCCGAGCTCGTCGCGGGCTCCGGCGGCGCCCTCGCGCAACCGCGGCTCGATGTAGCGCACGCATTCGAAGCCGAACCAGCCGACCAGCCCGCCGGTGAAGCCCGGCAGCCCGTCCAGCCTGGGCACCCTGTGCGCGGCGCGCAGGCGCTCGACCTCGGCGAACGGATCGTCCACCGCGCGCGCCTCGACCAGGTCGCCGTGCTCGGTGACGTACAGGGTGTGGCCGGCGAAGGCGTACACCCGACGCGCCGGCAGGCCGATGATCGAGTAGCGGGCGAAGCGTTCGCCGCCCTGCACCGACTCGAACAGGTAGGTGTGCGGGCCGTCGGCGAGCTTGAGGTAGACCGACAGCGGGGTGTCGAGGTCGGACAGGACCTCGCGCACGACCGGGATCAGGGTATGGCCGTCAGCGGCGTAGCGCTGGAACTGTTCGGGGCTGGGCGTGGCGGGCGACATCGGGCGCGGCGTCCTTCGGCGGGGTGGCGGGCATGGCGGCGGCAAGGGGCCACCATCGCCAGCAGCGCGCGGTGCGGAAGGAGTGCGGGAAGGCCCGGATCGGCATGGCGGCCACTCTAGCGGGGCCGCCGGAGCCTGTACAGCTACGTCACGCCGCCGTCATCGCCGCCGCGGAGAATGGGCAGCCATCGCAAGGACGAAAGACGGAGGCGGGATTGCCTCCACCCCTCTCTCCGGGCGGCCGATGCGCCCTTCATCGGTCGCTTTTTTCTTGCCCGGCGTATGCCGCGCGCGCGTTCAGCCGCGCGCGGCGGCCACCGCCGTCTGCATGTCGGCGATGACCCGCGCGTAGTCCGGATGGCCGAAGATCGCGCTGCCGGCAACGAAGGTGTCCGCGCCGGCGCGCGCGATCTCGCCGATGTTGTCGGGCTTGACCCCACCGTCGATCTCCAGCCGGATCGGCTTCCCGCTGCGGTCGATCCGCTCGCGCACCGCGCGCAGCTTGTCCAGCGCGGACGGGATGAACGACTGCCCGCCGAAGCCGGGGTTGACCGACATCACCAGCACCAGGTCGAGGTCCTCCAGCACCCAGTCGAGCACGTCCACCGGCGTCGCCGGGTTGAGCACCAGGCCCGCCTGGCAGCCGTGGCCCTTGATCAGCTGGATCGTGCGGTGCACGTGGCGGCTGGCCTCGGGATGGAAGCTCATCAGCGAGGCGCCGGCCTTCGCGAAATCCGGCACCAGCGCGTCCACCGGCTCGACCATCAGGTGCACGTCGATCGGCGCGGCGACCCCGTGCTTGCGCAGCGCCTGGCAGACCATCGGGCCGATGGTCAGGTTGGGCACGTAGTGGTTGTCCATCACGTCGAAGTGGACCCAGTGCGCGCCGGCGGCGAGCACCCGGTCGACTTCCTCGCCGAGGCGGGCGAAGTCGGCGGACAGGATGGAAGGGGCGATGACGGGCGATTGCATGGCGTGTTTCCTGGCACGGGTCAGCGCCGCTTGCGCAGCGCCTGGATGCGGTCGTAGGCGCGATTGAATTCGCGGGTGCGTTCCTCCGCCTGCCGGCGCAGGTCCTCGGCGGCGCCGCCGAGGCGGTCGGGGTGGTACTGCGACACCAGCCGCCGCCACGCGCGCTCGATCTCGGCATCGGTCGCGTCTTCCTCGACGCCCAGCACCCGGTAGGGATCGTCGCGCCGGCTGCGGAACCAGCCCATGTCCAGCGCGTGCCCGATCAGCAGCCCGACCAGCGCGCCGAACAGGGGGTTGGCGCGCATCAGCAGGGCGCCGGCGATCAGGCCGAGCAGCTTGCCGTACCAGGGCGTCTTCATCGCGCCAGTCTACAGGCCGGCATGGCGGCGGCGCCGTCGCTACACTAGCCGGCCCGCCATCCCGCCGGATCGCATGGCCACCACCCTGTCCGCCGCCGACCTGCCCGGCCTGACCCTGCGCCACCGGGGCAAGGTGCGCGACGTCTTCGACCTGCCCGCCGCCTCGCTGCCGGCCGACGCGCAGGGCTTCGGCGACTGCCTGCTGATGGTCGCCACCGACCGCCTGAGCGCCTTCGACGTCGTGCTGCCCGACCCGATCCCGGGCAAGGGCGAAATGCTGTGCCAGATCAGCAACTTCTGGTTCGGCGAAACCGCGCACATCGTGCCCAACCACCTCACCGGCATCGAGGTCGCGCGGGTGCTGCCCGCGGGCGTCGATGCCGCGCTGTACGACAGGCGCGCCGTGGTCACCCGCAAGCTCAAGCCTGTGCCGGTGGAGGCGATCGCGCGCGGCTACCTGATCGGCAGCGGCTGGAAGGACTACCAGCGCACCGGCCGGGTCAGCGGGATCGCGCTGCCGCCCGGCCTGCGCCAGGCCGAGCAGCTGCCGCAGCCGATCTTCACCCCGTCCACCAAGGCGGCCGTCGGCGACCACGACGAGAACATCGACTTCGACACGATGGTGCGCAGCGTCGGCGCCGAACTCGCCGAACAGGTGCGCGACGCGACCCTGCGGCTGTACGCGTTCGCGCGCGACTACGCGGCGCAGCGCGGGATCCTGCTGGCCGACACCAAGTTCGAGTTCGGCACCGACGCCGACGGCCGGCTGTACGTGATGGACGAGATGCTCACGCCGGATTCCTCGCGCTACTGGCCGGCCGACCAGTACGAGGTCGGCAGCAGCCCGCCGAGCTACGACAAGCAGTTCGTGCGCGACTACCTGGAGACGCTGGACTGGGACAAGACCGCGCCCGGCCCGGCGTTGCCGGCGGAGGTCATCGCGCGCACCCGCGCCAAGTACGCCGAATCGCTGCAGCGGCTGGCCGGGATTTCGGTCGACTGAGCGGGCGGGCGGCGCTCAGCGCGCCGCCATGAGGGCTTCGATCTCGTCCGCGCTGCGCGCGAGCTTGCCGGTCAGCACGCGGTGCCCGTCTGCGGTGATCGCGACGTCGTCCTCGATGCGGATGCCGATGCCGCGCCACTTCGCCGCGACCGAGCGTTCGTCCGGCGCGACGTACAGGCCCGGCTCGATGGTGAACACCATGCCGGGCTCCAGCAGCCGCGACTCGCCGTCGATCCGGTAATCGCCGACGTCGTGCACGTCCAGCCCGAGCCAGTGCCCGGTCTTGTGCCGGTAGAAGCGCTTGTAGTGGCCTTCGGCGATGTTCTTTTCCAGCGTGCCCTTGAGCAGGCCGAGACGCAGCAGCCCTTCGGTCAGGGTCTCGACCGCGGCCTGGTGGCCGGCGTCGTAGGGCACGCCCGGCCGCGCCTGCGCCAGCGCCGCCGCCTGCGCGGCCGCAACCAGGTCGTGCAGCGCGCGCTGCTCCTTCGTGAAGCGGCGGCTGGCCGGGAAGGTGCGGGTGATGTCGGCGGCGTAGCCGCGGTATTCGGCGCCGGCATCCACCAGCACCAGACCGCCGTCCGGCACGACCGCGTTGTTGGCGACGTAGTGCAGCACGCAGGCGTTGGCGCCGGCGCCGACGATGCTGCCGTAGGCCGGCACCGCGTCGTGCGCACGGAACACGTATTCGATTTCCGCCTGGAGCGCGTACTCGGGCATCCCGGCGCGCACCGCGCGCATCGCCGCCTCGTGCGCGGCAACGCTGATGTCGGCGGCCCGCTGCATCAGCCTGAGCTCGTCGCGCGACTTGAACAGGCGCAACTCGTCCAGCAGGTGGCCGAGCTCCAGGAATTCGTGCGGCGGCTGCGCGCCGAGTCGCACCTGCGCGCGCACCCGGTTGACCCAGCCGATCAGCTGGATGTCGAACTCGGTGTCGCGGCCGAAGTGGTAGTAGACACGCGAGCGGCCCTCGAGCAGGCCGGGCAGGATCTCGTCGAGGTCGGCGATCGGATAGGCGTCATCCATGCCGTAGCCGTCGACCGCGCCCTCGGGGCCGGCGCGCGGGCCATCCCAACCCTCGCGCTCGGGATCGCGCTCGCGGCAGAACAGCAGCGCCTCGCCGTGCGCGCGGCCGGGCACCAGCACCAGCACCGCGTCCGGTTCGGCGAAACCGGTGAGGTACCAGAAGTCGGAATCCTGCCGGTACGGATGGTGGGTGTCGCGGCTGCGGATGCGCTCGGGCGCGGCCGGCAGCACCAGGATCGCGTCGTCGCCGGCCATGCGCATCAGCTGGCGGCGGCGGCGCGCGAACTCCTTCGCGTCGATGCCGGTGCGCGCCTTCAGGTTCGCGGCGGAAATGCGGGACGGATCGAGCAGCATCGCGGTTGCCCTCGCGTCAGTGGAACTGCTGGCGGTGGCGCGGCGCCAGCACGCAGTCGCCGTGCAGCAGCAGGGCGGCGACGCGGACGAACTCCTCGAGCTCGGCGAGCGCATCCTCGTCCTCGTCGTCGCCCTCGTCCTGCGGGCTGGCCGCGGCAAGCCGGGCGAGGTCGGCGAGCGCCTCGCGGCTATCCTCCGACAGCGGCGGCTCCGCGCCGGCGGCCAGGCCGAAGCCGCCGAGGAAGCCGCGGCACCAGTCGAACAGCGCGCCGCTGCGCTCGGTGAGCGAGGCCTCGGCATCCGGCAGCAACAGGTCGAACTCGAAGGCGCGGTCGTCGAACTGGGCGGAACTCGCCTGCTGCAGGCGCGCGAGCGGACTGCCCTCGGCCAGCGGTGGCAGCGCGGGATCGGCGAACACCTGCGCCGGCCAGCCAGGACCGGTGGCGCCGCCACCGGCCAGCCAGCCGCACAGGCTGCCGTGCAGTTCGGCGGGGGTGACGGCAAGGCCGAGCGCGCTGGCGGCAGCGGCGACCTCGGCGGGCGCTGGCAGGGAAAGTGACACGGGCCGCAAAAGTCGCCGGGGAGGCACCAGTGTACGGCGGCCACCGGCCCCGGCGCGAGCCGGCCATGCCCTACACTGGCCCGGTCGACCGCCCGGTGCCTCGCCTTGCCTTCGTCCGCTTCCGCCAACGCCGTCCTGCGACGCTGCGCCGGACTCGTGCTGGCGATGCTGTGGACGGCCGGGTCGGTGCACGCGACCGCGCGCGACTACTATTTCGAGCGCATCACCGGCGACAACGGCCTCGCCCAGCGCACGGTCACCGCGCTCGCGCAGGACGAGGCCGGCTTCGTGTGGATCGGCACCCAGGGCGGGCTGCACAGGTTCGACGGCCAGCACTACACCCTGTTCCGCGAGGACGCGCGCAATCCGGACGGGCTGCCGGACAGCTTCGTCACCGCGCTGTCGAACGACCGCGCCGGCCACCTGTGGATCGGCACCTACGCGCACTCGGTGGCGCGCCTGGACCTTGCCAGCGGAACGATCCACCGGTTCGATCCGCCCGCGGCCACCAACGAGCGCTGGTTGCAGGTGCTGGCGGTGCTGGCCGAACGCGACGCGGTCTGGATCGGCACCGCCGCGGGGCTCGAGCGCCTGGATCCGGTCAGCGGCCGGCGCGCGCCCGTGCTGACCCTGCCGGCGGGCGCGGTGCCGCCATCGATCTCGCTGCGTCAGGCGCTGGTGCGCGACACCCGCGGAGTGCTCTGGTACGGCACCAATGTCGGCCTGTACCGATTCGACCCGCGCAACGGCCAGGCCGTGCGCGTGGCCGGCGAGCCGTTGCGCAGCGCATTGCGCGACCGCTCGGGCCGGGTCTGGCTGGGCGGGGACCATGGCCTGTACCTGTTGCGCGACCCCACCGTGGAGGCGCGTGCGCTGCAACGCGTATGGCCGCGGCAGGGCGAACGTGGCGGCGCCGTACGCGCGATCGCGCAGGCGCCGGACGGCCAGCTGTGGCTGGCGGTCGACGCCGACGGGCTGCGCCGGGTCGATCCGGCGACCGGCGCCAGCCGCGCGCTGCGGCAGAACGACGCCCTGCCCGGCGCGCTGCCCGAGGACGGCATCAACGCGCTGATGATCGACCGATCCGGCCTGCTGTGGGTCGGCGGCCAGCTGCATGGCGCGGCGGTCGCCAACCCTGCCGGCGCACGCTTCCGCCTAGTCGCGGAGCTCGCCCACCCCGACAGCATCCGCGCGATCTGGCAGGGCCCCGACCACCACCTCTGGCTGGGCACCGACAACGCGCGCCTGCTGCGATACGACCAGCAGAGCCACGCCTTCGCCGACGCGAGCGCGCTGCTGCCGGCCAGGCCGGGCGGAGTCCGGGTCATGGCCTTCGCCGACCCCGGCGACGGCCGGCCGTGGATAGCGACCAGCGCCGGCCTGTTCCGCCTGGATCCGCAGGCGGCGGCGCTGGCGCCGGTCCCGGTGCCCGGCTACCCGGATCTGCCGCTGCGCAGCCTCGCGGTCGCGCCCGACGGGCGCCTTTGGCTGGGCACCAACGGCGACGGCCTGCTGCGCTTCGATCCGGCGCGGCCGGAGGCGGTGCTGCACGTGCCCGGTCGCGATGGAGGGTCCGGCGGGCTCGCGCATCCGACCGTGCACGCCGTGCTCGTCGCCCGCGACGGCCGGGTCTGGGCGGGCACCGGCCGCGGCCTTGACGTGGTCGATCCGCGCAGCGGCCGGATCGCGCACTACCGCGTGCGCGACGGACTCGCCGGCGACCTGGTGCGCGCGTTGTGGGAGGCGCCTGACGGCGCGGTGTGGATCGGCAGCCATGGCGGCCTCAACCGCGCCACCCGCGACCGCGGCGGCGCGCTGCGCTTCGAGCGGCCGCTGCTGACCGTGCTGCGCGACGAACCGATGCCGGTGGTCTACAGCCTGCTCGCCGACCCGGCGGGACGCCTGTGGCTGGGCAGCGACCGCGGCCTGCTCCGCTTCGATCCGCGCAGCGGCGGCCTGCGCCGCTACACCCAGGCCGACGGTCTGCAGAGCCTGGAGTTCAACGGTGGCGCGGCGGCGCCGATTGCGGACGGCCGGTTCGCCTTCGGCGGCGTCAATGGCCTCAACACCTTCGACCCGCTGCGGGTGGAGGACAGCCGCTACCAACCGCCCCTGCGCCTGCTCGACGTGCAGGCCGGCAACGATCCGCGCGGCCTGCGTCCGGCATGGAACCTGCGGTCGCTGCGCCTGCCCGAGGCAGCGGGCCTGCTGCGCCTGCGCATCGGCGCGCTCGACTACCTAGGCAACGCACGCGTGCACTACCGCTACCGGATCGACGGCCTCGACCGCGACTGGATCGACAACGGCACCCGCAGCGAGATCACCTATACCCTGCTGCCGGCCGGCCGCTACGTGTTCCGCGCGCAGAGCACCAACCACGACGGGGTGTGGAGCGGCAACGAACTGCGCATCCCGCTGGTGGTGACCCCACCCGCCTGGCGCAGCCCCTCGGCGCTGGCGGCCTACACGCTGGCGGCGCTGCTGCTGCTCGCCTTCGTGGTGTGGCGCTGGCGGGTGCGCCGCGCGCTGGAGCGCAGCTACTTCGCGCGCATCCGCGACCGCGAGCAGCGGCTCAAGCTGGCGTTGTGGGCGTCCGGCGACAACTTCTGGGACTACGACCTCGCCACCGGCCGGATGCTGCGCATGCGCACCCGCGACGACGTGCGCAGCGCCTCAGACATCGAGGTCGAGACCGAACTGCAGCAGGACCACCACATCCATCCCGACGACCAGGCGCAGGTCCGCGAGCGCCTGCGCCAGCACCTGCGCGGCGAGACCGCGCTGTTCGTGTCCGAGCACCGGGTGCTGGAGGACGGACAGTGGGTGTGGATGCGCGCGCGCGGCCAGGTGGTCGAGCGCGACGCCAACGGCCGTGCCCGGCGCATCGCCGGCACCGCGCGCAACGTCACCCACAGTCGCCAGGCCGAGCGCGAGCGCCGGATCGCCGCGGAGGTCCTGCGCAGCATGACCGAGGCGGTGTCGGTGCTGGACCGCAACTTCGTCTTCGTTTCGGTGAACCCCGCCTTCACCCGGACCACCGGCTATTCCGACGTCGAGGTGCTCGGCCGCAACGGCAGCCTGCTCGACAGCGCGCAGCACGATCCGGCGTTCTACCGCCAGGTACGCGAGCAGCTGGAGCGGCACGGGCGCTGGTCCGGCGAGATGTGGCAGCAGCGCAAGGACGGCGAGGAGTTCCTGTGCTCCTACGAATGCAGCGCGGTGCTCGACGGCAACGGCCAGCACCAGCTGTACGTCGCGGTGCTCAGCGACATCACCGACCAGAAGCGCGCCGAGCAGGAACTGCGCTACCTCGCCAACTACGACACCCTGACCAACCTGCCCAACCGCACCCTGCTCGCCGAGCGGTTGTCGCGGGCTATCGTGCGCGCGCGCCGGCAGGACGACCGGGTCGCGGTGCTGTTCCTCGACCTGGACCGCTTCAAGGACATCAACGACTCGCTCGGCCACGCCGCCGGCGACCGCATCCTGCGCGCGGCGGCGGTGCGCCTGCAGGAGACCGTCGGGACCCAGCACACGGTGGCGCGGCTGGGCGGCGACGAGTTCACGGTGGTGCTGGAGAACCTCGTGGCGCCCGAGGACGCCGACCGGGTCGCGCGCGAGATCATCATGGCGTTCGAGGCGCCGCTGCTGACCGACGACCGCCAGGAGGTCGCGATCTCGCCATCGATCGGCATCAGCCTGTACCCGGACCACGCGCAGGTGCCGACCGAGCTGCTCAAGCAGGCCGACACCGCGATGTACCAGGCGAAGGCCGCCGGCCGCCGCACCTTCGTGCGCTACACCGAGAGCATGGACGTGTCGATCCGCCGGCGCGCGATGATCACCGGCGCGCTGCGCAAGGTGCTCGACCGCGGCGAACTGCGGGTCGCCTACCAGCCGCGCATGGCGCTGGCCAGCAACCGCATCATCGGCGTCGAGGCGCTGCTGCGCTGGCACAGCCCCGAGCACGGCGACATCCCGCCATCCCAGTTCATCCCGCTGGCGGAAGAAGCCGGCCTGATCCTGGAGATCGGCGAGTGGGTCCTGCGCGAGGCCTGCCTGACCCTGCACCGCTGGCACGAACACGGCCTCGCCGACCTGCGCATGGCGGTCAACGTCTCCGCGCTGCAGCTGCTGCGCGGCGACCTGCCGGCGGTGGTCGAGCGGGTGCTGGCCGAGACCGGGCTGCCGCCGCCGGCGCTGGAACTCGAGCTCACCGAAAGCGTGGTCATGGCCAACGCCGAGCAGACCGCCGGCACCTTGCAGGCGTTCCGCCGGCTCGGCATCTCGCTGGCGATCGACGATTTCGGCACCGGTTATTCGTCGCTGGCCTACCTCAAGCGGCTGCCGATCAACACGCTGAAGATCGACAAGGAGTTCGTCGACGACCTCAGCCTCGGCTCGGAGGACGCGGCGATCACCACCACCGTGATCGCGATGGCGCGCGCGCTCGGCCTGAACGTGGTCGCCGAGGGCGTGGAGACCGAGGCCCAGGTGCAGTTCCTGCGCGAACACCAGTGCGACGAGATCCAGGGCTTCTGGCTGTCGCCGCCGCTGGAGGCGCACCGCTGCCTGGCCCTGATCCGCAACTGGTCGCCCACCTCCCCCACGGCCGCCCCGCCGGCGCCGACCCTGCCCTGAGCCGGCTTCCTTGACCGGGGCAGGCGCCCTGCTATCGTGCCGCCATGGAACCGTCCGAGCTGCTCGCCCAGCTGCGCGCCCTGGCCGCCCGCGTGGATACGCTGGCCGAGCGCGTGCAGCGCCTCGCCGAGGAAAACCGGAGCCTGCGCCAGCAGCAGGAACAGCTGGCCGGCGAACGCGCGCAACTCTTGGCCAAGAACGAGCAGGCCCGTTCACGGGTGGAGGCGATGATCGCGCGGCTCAAGTCGCTGGAGCAGCACACGTGAGCGCGTCCAGCGAAGCGGTCAGCGTCCGCATCCTCGACCGCGAGTACACGGTCGGCGTCGCCCCGGAGGAGCGGGACAGCCTGGCTGCGGCGGCACGCCTGCTTGACCAGAAAATGCGCGAGGTGCGCGGCGCCAACCGGATGGCGGCGGTCGACCGCGTCGCGGTGCTGGCCGCGCTCAACCTCGCCCACGAGCTGCAGCAACTGCGCGACGAGCGTGCCGGCGACGATCGCGAGATCGCGCGTGCGCTGGACGCGCTGCAGCGCAGGCTCGACGACGCGCTGGCGGCGTCTTCACGCTGAACCGCGCGCGCGTGAAGCGCTGAATCCCCGCCATCGCGTGCCGACAGACGGATAGGCCGGCGCCGCCGTGCTGGCTATACTGCGCCGGCGTCCTCTGCTGTGTCCGACGGCGTGCGCAAACATTCGCCTTGTCCCTTAATGACGACCACGGGGGCATGACGGGAGCCCGGAGTGCATGTCCGCCACGAGCGGGAAGCCCGACGGCTTCCAGGTGCCTCCACTTGAACCCCGGGTTCAAGGTCGTTTCGCACGCATCGCCATGGCGGAGGATGCCTTCCCTTTCCGGGCCCGCTGCAGGTGCGGGTCCCGCCCGACGGAGCGGCGCGCGCGCCCTGTAAGATCGCGCCATGACCGACCGCTCCGTCCTGCGCCGTGACCTGCGCGCCATGCGCCGCGCACTTCCCGCTGCCGAGCGCATCGCCGCCGCCGAGGCCTTGGCGCAGCGCCTGCTGGCGCTGGCGTTCGCCCCGACCACCGGTAACGTCGCCGGCTACTGGGCGACCGACGGCGAGATCGCGCTGCACGCCTGGCAACTGCGCCTGCCGCCCGCCTGCCGCTACTGCCTGCCGGTGCTGCACGACGACGGCCGGCTGCGCTTCGCCCCATGGCAGCCTGGGGAATCACTGCGCAACAACCGCTACGGCATCCCCGAGCCCGACGTCACCGAGGACGCCCTGCTGCCCGCCGATGCGATGGCCATGGTCGTCGTTCCGCTGGCCGCGTTCGACCGTCGCTGCCACCGGCTCGGCATGGGCGGCGGCTGGTACGATCGCAGCTTCGCGTTCCGTCACGCCGGCGACGCGCCGCCGTGGCTGGTCGGGGCCGGCTTCGCCGCGCAGCAGGTCGACATGATCGACGCCCAGCCCTGGGACGTGCGCCTGGATGCCGTCTGCACCGAGCGCGCCGTCCACCTCTGCAACGAAGCCACCGCATGACCGCGCGCACCCGCCACTGGCTGATGAAATCCGAACCGGGCGATTTCTCGATCGACGACCTCGCCCGCGTCGGGGTGGAGCCGTGGACCGGCGTGCGCAACTACCAGGCGCGCAACTTCATGCGCCAGATGCAGGTCGGCGACCGCGTGTTCTTCTACCACTCCAACACCGAGGTGCCGGGCGTGTACGGCATCGCGGAGGTCGCGAGCGCCGCGTATCCGGACCCGACCCAGTTCGACCGCAAGTCGAAGTACCACGACGAGAAGGCCACCCGCGAGGAGCCGCGCTGGTTCCTGGTCGACGTGCGCTACGTGCGCAAGCTCAAGCGGCCGATCCCGCTGGACGAAATCCGCGGCCACGCCAATACGCTGGGCGAAGACTTCGCCCTGATCCGCAAGGGCAGCCGGCTGTCGGTGCTGCCGGTGAGCGCGGGGCAATGGAAAACCATCCTGTCCCTGGAGTGAACATGTCCGAAGGCAAGCGCCTGGCAGGCGAGAAGGCGATCGAATTCGTCGAGGACGGAATGGTGGTCGGGGTCGGCACCGGTTCGACGGTCGCCTTCTTCATCGACGCGCTGGCGCGGATCCGGCACCGGCTCGCCGGGGCGGTCTCGAGCTCCGAGCAGAGCACCGCGCGCCTGCGCGGCCACGGCATCGAGGTCCTCGACCTCAACGACACCGGGCCGCTGGCGCTTTACGTAGATGGCGCCGACGAGTGCGATCCGCAGCGGAGGCTGATCAAGGGCGGCGGCGCGGCCCTGACCCGCGAGAAGATCATCGCCGAGGCCAGCCGCCAGTTCGTGTGCATCGTCGATCCGAGCAAGCAGGTCGAAGTGCTCGGTCGCTTCCCGCTGCCGATCGAGGTGATCCCGATGGCGCGCAGCCTGGTCGCGCGCGTACTGGTCGAGCGCACCGGCGGCCAGCCGGTCTGGCGCCAGGGCGTGGTCACCGACAACGGCAACTGGGTGCTGGACGTGCACGGCCTGCGCATCGCCGATCCGGTCGCCCTCGAGCGCGAGCTCAACCAGATCCCGGGCGTGGTCAGCGTCGGGCTGTTCGCGCGGCGGCCGGCCGACGTGGTGATCGTGGGCGGCGAGCCGCCGCAGGTATTGCGCGACTAGCAAGGCGGCCGCGCGCGGCCCGCGTCGCCGCCAGGCGATCACCGGCCCGATTGGGATCCCGCAGCGGGGGCAGGCAGGGCGGTGCCCGGGACTGCTACGACCTCGCGCGCCCCGGCGCGTTGGCCGCAAGCGCCCACCCGGACGGCCGCCGAATTCCAGGGATCGCCCATGGCGATGGAGGCGATGCATGCCCGGCTCCCGCGCCTTCCCGGCGCGGGATTTCCCGCAGACGGAAAAGAAAAACCCCCAGCCGGAGCTGGGGGTTTTGGGATAAAGACCCTGGCGATGACCTACTCTCGCATGCGGATGCACACTACCATCGGCGCGTGCGCGTTTCACTTCCGAGTTCGGAATGGGATCGGGTGGGACCACGCAGCTATTGTCACCAGGGAGAGGGTGGAGGGTCGCGGTCCGGGAATCCCGGTCGCGCCACGCTCTCGCTCGGTTGCTTCCGGCAAGCCCACGAGGGCCTGCCTTCGGCGAATAAGTCGGAATGTAGCGAACGATGGTCCGAACGTCGACGCGTCGTCGAGTCCAAGGCCACTTGAGGTTATATGGTCAAGCCGCACGGATCATTAGTACAGGTTAGCTCAACGCATTGCTGCGCTTACACACCCTGCCTATCAACCACCTGGTCTTGATGGTTCCTTCAGGGGGCTTGTGCCCCGGGAGATCTCATCTTGAGGCGCGCTTCCCGCTTAGATGCTTTCAGCGGTTATCGCTTCCGAACATAGCTACCCGGCAGTGCCACTGGCGTGACAACCGGAACACCAGAGGTTCGTCCACTCCGGTCCTCTCGTACTAGGAGCAGCCCCTCTCAAATCTCCAACGCCCACGACAGATAGGGACCGAACTGTCTCACGACGTTCTGAACCCAGCTCGCGTACCACTTTAAATGGCGAACAGCCATACCCTTGGGACCGACTACAGCCCCAGGATGTGATGAGCCGACATCGAGGTGCCAAACACCGCCGTCGATATGAACTCTTGGGCGGTATCAGCCTGTTATCCCCGGAGTACCTTTTATCCGTTGAGCGATGGCCCTTCCATACAGAACCACCGGATCACTAAGTCCTACTTTCGTACCTGCTTGATCCGTCGATCTTGCAGTCAAGCACGCTTATGCCTTTGCACACAGTGCGCGATGTCCGACCGCGCTGAGCGTACCTTCGAGCTCCTCCGTTACTCTTTGGGAGGAGACCGCCCCAGTCAAACTACCCACCATACACGGTCCCCGACCCGGATTACGGGCCCAGGTTAGAACGTCAAGCACATCAGGGTGGTATTTCAAGGTTGCCTCCACCGAAGCTGGCGCCTCGGTTTCACAGGCTCCCACCTATCCTACACAGACGAACTCAACGTTCAGTGTAAAGCTATAGTAAAGGTTCACGGGGTCTTTCCGTCTTGCCGCGGGAACGCTGCATCTTCACAGCGATTTCAATTTCACTGAGTCTCGGGTGGAGACAGCGCCGCTGTCGTTACGCCATTCGTGCAGGTCGGAACTTACCCGACAAGGAATTTCGCTACCTTAGGACCGTTATAGTTACGGCCGCCGTTTACTGGGGCTTCGATCAAGAGCTTCGCCTTGCGGCTGACCCCATCA
>Ga0268287_100063_pt1 | contig 114242 bp, 102 predicted proteins | sample MetcocultureR3M_FD_191348 | JGI IMG/M metagenome (GOLD analysis project Ga0268287, IMG submission 191348) | Soil microbial communities from Anza Borrego Desert, Southern California, United States - Methanotrophic co-culture R3-M | ecosystem: Environmental > Terrestrial > Soil > Desert | place... | reverse complement strand
CCCGAGCTTTGCTTGATCGCTCCGCCCTCTCGTCCAAGAGGGCGCAGGGAAGGCCGGGTGCCGGCGGCACCCGCGGTCTGCTGCGCAAAAAGGTGCACGCAGGAAACCGCACAGCAGCATACAGGTGAAGCCCAACACACGGCCTTCCCTGCGCGATGGTCGGACGGCTTATGCCGCGCTCTCCCGGGAGCCGAGTTCCTTCTGGCCTCCCTCGCCCCAGCGAAATTCACCGGCGCCGCGCCGGTTGACGCGACTGCCGCATTCGCCAACGCTTGACCGTAGCAACGACGGCCAGGACCACACGGTTTTGCCGTACGCGCGGTTCGCTTGACCCCACCGGCTCCGACGGCCTTGTGCACGTTGCCATCGAGCACCGGCGGGACGAACCTGTCAGCGCCGCTCGTCCGCACGCGGTCGCGGGCTCACGGAGAGCAATCCGCCCTGCCCCCGACCTCTCGTGCACGACGCTGCCGCGTCCACCGCAAGCCCGGCTCGCGAACATGACGACCACACGATCGCCCCTCAAGGATGAGCCGGGATGGGCCACACATACGCCGTTTCCGAATTTCGGTAAAGCGGAATATTTTCGCGCGCGCGGATTGACAGAGGGCGACACAGGCACGCCGCGGACCCGGTGGAGCGCCGGCGTATTCCGGGCAAGCCCAAGATGCCGGGCGAACCGCCCCGAACTGCGGTTCGCTCCCTACGGGCCAGGAAACGACCGCTCAGGCCGACATCGCACTCTTGCGGCTGAACGGATCGACCAGGCGGACGACCTCGCAGACCGCGACGAGGCCGGCAAGCCAGACCGCGCTGGTCAGCCCGAGGCGTGCCACGATGTCCGCCGTGAAGGCGGCCTCTCCACCCAGGAACGGCGTCGCGGCGAAGAGCGCAAGCTCGTAGGTCGCATAGGCCGCAAACAGCGCAATCGCGAGCATCAGGGCCGCACGGCCCTGCGGCAGTGTGCGCAGCACGGCCGACGCTGCCGCCGTGGACAACAGCGCCGCCGCGCCGATCACAAAGCCCCAGGCGATGCCGTTGCCATCGGCCGGATAATGCAGCACGCCGAAGCCGATGGTCTGGTTCACGAGCCAGGCGCCGGTCACGACGAGAAGCGCCGGACGCAGCGGCAGCATCGCGGCCGCCAAGACGGCGAACGCTGCGAAGGGCGTCGCGCAGGCGAACGCCAAGCTTGCGAGCGCGCATGAAACCGTCAACAGCGCAAAGCCGAACATGGGCGCAAGACGCGGCGCCACCGGATGGAGGCGGAAACGGTCAGTGTCGGATGGGAAAATACTGAAAACCATGAGTGATCTCCTTCTTGTCCAATTCTAGTTTGATTTGCGGGCACATGACAGCCCCGTGGGATCAAAACGTGGCACCGGCCTTGAGCAGGTAACTGCGACCGGGCAGCGGGTAGGCGTTGAAGCGTCCGTCCGTGAAGGTGCTTGCGATGGCGTAGTCGTAATAGAGCGCGTTCAACACATTGTTGACGCTGAACGACCAGAAGTAGCGCTCATATTGACCACTGACCTTGAGGTCGATCGTGCCATTGGCCGGAATCGGCTTCTGCGTTCCCGCCTGATCGTTGTCCATGCGGCGCTCGCTCCAGAAGCGTGCGGTGGCATCGAGCACCAGATAGTTCTGCCAGATGTTCCAGGTAACGCCTGCACTGGCGGTGTAACGCGAGACCAGCGGCACGTCGTTGCCCGCCCAGATGCCTTCGCGGAAGACAGCTCGTGTGTAGGCCATGCCGGAACGCAAAAGCAGGGCGTCGCTGATGCGATAGGAGATACTGGTCTCCGAGCCGTAACGGCGGGTCGGATCGAGATTGGTGTTATAGAACAGGACCGGATTGAAATGGATCTCGTTGGTGAGGTCCATCAGGTAGAGACTGCTCTGCATCTGCAAGCCGCCCCCTCTGATGCGCAGCCCGCCCTCGATGTCCTGCGAGGTCTGGGTCTTGAGCTGGAACGTTTGCGGCAGCGGGTTGAAGAACGGATCGAATGAAGGACCCGACGATACCCGCTCGTCAACGTCAGGGGTGCGGAACGCGCGCGCAGCGCGGCCAAACAGCGCGACGGTGTCGCTGACGCGATGCTCGGCACCGAGGTGCAGCGCATATTGAGTTTCATCGCTCCGCAGCGGAAGCGCGCCGATATCGGCATTGAACGGAGCCGCCGGGTCGAAATTGTCACGGGCCGTGAGATGGATGCTCTGCACCCGCGCGCCATAGGAGACGTCGGTTGTAGGCGTTACACCCAATGTGTGCTGGACATACCCGGCAACCGTCCGCTGTCTGAGATCGTAGTTGTGCCAGGCAGCGAGACCCTGACCTGCCCCGCGGTTCTGCCGAAAGCTCGCATCGTAATAGTCGACTCCGGTCAACAGCTGCGACGGCATTCCGCCCAGCAGGCTCTTCACGCTGAGACGCGGCGTGATCGACCATGTCGCGAGTTCAGCATCGACATAGGTCGACGTGAATAAAGCTGGGACCGGCGTCGGGCTCGAGAAAAACGCGCTCTGCTGCTTCTTGTCACGCATGCCGCCGTCAACGATGAGATCGACGCCGTTCACCAGGGTCTTCGTGAATCCCGCCGTCGCGCCAAAGCCCTGCTGGTTGGCGTAGTTGAATGGCGTGCTGGTGCCTCGACGGTTCGTCGCGAGCTCGTCGAGGCCGATCGAGGGATCGACGAGGCGGCCACCCGGCAGCCGCAGCGCCTGATTGTCGCCGGTGACGGTCAGAAAGGCGGTCAGGCCAGGCGTCGTGTAGTTCAAATTGCCGACGCCGTTCTCCTGGACGTAACGATTGTTGTCTCGGTAGCCATCGGTCCTGGCGGCATTGCCGTAGAACGAGGTCGACCAGGGACCAGAATTGAGCGCGGTCGAGACGTTGCCAAGCCGGGTGTTGAACGAGCCGAAACCGGCCTCGATGCGCGCGGTCGCCGGTGGGCCGCCGACGCCGTTCTTGGTGACGATGTTGATGACACCGCCGACCGCATTGTCCCCGTAGAGCACCGCTCCGGAATTGCCGCGCGTGATCTCGATGCGCTCGATGGCATTGAGTGGGATGGTGGCGAGATCCACCTGCGCCATGTCGATGTCATTCAGCCGCCGTCCGTTGACCAGCACCAGCGTATTCGCCGTAGCGAAGGAACCGAAGCCGCGCAGGTCGACGCTGGTCTTGGCACCGATCGGGCCGCCATAGAACGTTGTGATCTGGGCGCCTGGCACTTGTGCCGCGATGATCTCGGCCAGATTCTGCGTGGGCGCGTGCGCGAGGTCCGCGGCCGTGACGACGGTCGTGGCCGCGCCGACGATGCCGCCATCGTTGTCGGCCTCACTGCCCGGGCCGGCCGAGTTGGTCCCCGCCGGCGCCCCGGTCGGCGTCGCCCGGCGCCGCCCCCTATCGCCTTCGCCGGTTACCCTCGCACGCGTACGGTTCTGATCGTCAGAGTTGGTCACCTCGACCGGCGGCAGTTGCTCGGCGGCAAGCTGCTCGGCGTTGGCGATGGAGAGATTGAGCGAATGAAAGGAAAAGGCCGCAACGATGCCGGCGCAGCAGCGCCTGGCGGCAGTGACGAAATAGGACACAATTCTAGCCTCGGAAGACGTCAGTGGCACGTCACAGCGAACGAGGCTTTACGGCGGAGCGATCGATTGCTCCGGTGAAGCTGATGTCCGTACTCCCCGACCGACATCTTCGCGTGTGACCACGGCTGACGGCAGGTCTCCTGGCTCGCGGGTCGTCACCTCTGCATCGCCTTCCCAGGACCGAGATTCCCAGTGGCATAGGACGAGAGATTCACCGCTTACAGTTGCGGGGGCAGCCGTGGCGTTGAGAAGATCCCGGCGTTGGGAAGACCTCGCACCACATTCCCTTTTGATCTCCGAAAGGAGAACCGTCGGCAGCCAATCTACGGGGCGCAGAAGCCGGGAGTCAATCGATCGGCAGCTGCTACGCGACGATTGCTCGGCATCGACGATTCAGGTCCGCCCCCGTAAACGCTGGGCCCGGGCCCAGGCGACAGCGACGTCGCGTGGCGGATCATCGACGCGCTTGATGGGCATCAACTCGCCGGAGGCGGAGACGATCGCTGTTTCCTCGCGCCGGCAGCGCGTGCAGACAAAGCGGACCTCGTTTGGAGACGCCGACCAACTCGACCGCTTGACGTTGGCCGCCATCGGCCAAGCATCGCAGTGCGAGCACGACACCAGAAATCGGCCGGGATCGAGCATACCCATTCCATGGAGCTCCGCGTCTGCCCGCCTCTATCAATGATTGATCCAGGTGAATCGTTCCGGTGCCTGGGCACCAGCCCCTGTGACCTCAGGCCGGAATCGCGAACTCGCGGCTCTCCAAACGGTTCAGCGCGCCCCTTTGAGGGTGCAGGAGGTCGTGCAGGTGACCGTGGTCCCGCGGTCGCACGACCTGCAGGCATTGACGCACTGGCTCAAGTCGCGTGGATTGTAGCTGTAGTTTCGCATCGGACAGGCTGGCGTCGTCGAGCCGGTGATGTCCTGCTCCTGATCGCAGGCCACCGTCATGAGCGCGATAATGATCACCGCAACGAGGCGCATGGGGTTGCCCTGTCAAGCATGACAAATGACACTCACGAGACACGCTGCAATGCAACGAACCCCGGCTTTCCCACCACGAGCCATCACCGGTCAGCGGCAGCTCGCGTGCCTTGACGATGCGCGTTAAATGTTAAGAACGGATTGCTGCCGGCCTCAGGCCGCAGCCGTGGTGGCGATCGCCCGCCGGATGTCGAGCGCCAGCTGGCGATACTGCTCCCCGAGTTTCAGATAAAACTCGCGCTTGCTGCTGTCGGTCGCAAGCTTGGCGATCAGCTCGCATTCGGCGGTGAGCGTCTCGAACCGTTCCAGCCTGTCCGTAAGATGTGTCATCGGCGTATCCCCGTCAGACGCCTCAGGGGCAACAAACCTAATCCCGGGAAATAGGTCACAGCGAACATCGTTATCGGGTAGCATCAATTTTTTCGCGGCAGACTATTTCTGGTCCAGCCGCCAAGCGCCGTCCCAACCGGCATCGGGCGGATTGGCTGCGAACTGGGCGATGCGGCCGAGCATCGTGCGCGAGGGCCCGTCACCGGGGATCGCCTCGAGCGCCGCGTTGAAGGCCGCACGGGCGTCGTCGAAGCGCCGGGCACGATAGGCAGCGAGGCCTTCGGCATAGTGCGTGCGCAGGCCTGCCTGCGCATCGGTGAGTGCGCCGGCCCTGCCCATCACTTCGAAGATCGCCTGGGGCGCGCTCTGGCCCGCCACCGCCAGACGGTCGATCTCGCGCAGTTCAAGGCGCGCGCCGATGGCATCCGCCGTGCCCTGCGCGATCAGGATGCGGGTGCCGTAGACTTTGTTGACGACCTCCAGCCGCGAAGCGAGGTTCACGGCGTCGCCCATGACGGTAAAGCTCATCATGAGCTCGGAGCCGATGCTGCCGGTGAGAACCTCACCGGTGGCAATGCCGATGCGCAGGTCGCACAGCGCCGGCATGGCGCGGATGCCAAGCAAATCGGGCAACTGCTTTTGGAGCGCGGGCACCTGGTCGGCCATCTCGATCGCAGCAAGCGCGGCAAGCAGCGCCGCCTCATCCTCCTCGATGAAGGGCGGCCCCCAATACGCCATGATGGCGTCGCCGATATACTTGTCGATGACTCCGCGATTGCTCCTGATCGGGCCGGACATCACAGTGAAATAGTGATTCATCACCTTGACGAGGCCGCGCGGCGTCATGCCTTCGCTCATCGAGGTGAAGCCGCTCATGTCGCAGAACAAGATGGTCATCACCCGGCGCTCGCCGTCGATCGCGACCTCCGGCCGGTCGATCAGGCCCTGCACCACCTTGGGGTCGATGTAGCGGCCGAACGTCTCGCGGATGCGCTCGTTGTGCCTGAGCTGCTCGATCATGCGGTTGAAGGCCGCGGCGAGCTCGCCGATCTCGTCCTGCGTGGAGACGGTGATGGGCTTGTCGAACCGGCCTGCCTCGACCTCGCGGGTGCCGGCCAGCAGCAGCCGCACCGGGCGAGTGATGCCGCTTGACACCAACAGCGCGAAGGCAAATCCGACGATCGCCGCGAGCAATGTCACGACACCCGAAACGATGATGGCCTGGTGCTGGCGGCCGATCACTTGTGACGTCGAGAAGAAGACCTGCGTCAGCATGTCGGCGCGGATCGTGTCGATCTTCCGGTTGAACTGATCGCGCAGCACGTCGATGTGCTCCAGCGTGCCGCGGGCCTCGGACATCTGCTTCGCCTCGACCTGCTTGATGAGCTTGGTATGGTCCTCGCTCAGGTCGCGGCGCAGCTCGCTGACGGCGGTCTCGATGCGGCTATCGATCCGCCCCAGTGCGGCGTTGTCGGAATACGTCCTGGGATCATCGATGATCGCGTTGATCAGTTTGCGCGCGGCCTCCGCCTCCTCCTCGATCTTGCGGTCCGACGCCTCGAAGTCGCGAAGGCGCGCCGCGTAGGCCTCCTCATCCGAGGGCGCCTCCATCCGGGTCATGACCATCCGCCGCAGCGCCAGCCCCCGCTCCAGCGAGCGGCTGTTGGCGCGCGCCAGATGGCTATAGGCCGGGATGTATCGATTGGTGAGCTCGTCCAGGAGGACGCCGACCTGGCTCGACATCACCATCGACAGGATCGAGGTGAACAGCATCAGGACGATCAATCCGAGGGCGATACCGACGATCTTGCGCCGGATCGACTGGTTGAAAATCGGCATAGGTGCGCAGGCAAAGGCTGAAGGAAGGAACGATGGAACTCCATACACCTGACTGGCCATGGGAACACGCGTTATCTGCGCCCTGCGGTCGCCCCAGGTCGGGTCTGCCGTCGTGGGAGTCCTCATCGTTAACAAAGGTTAAAGCGCGACCTTTTCGCCCATGCGCAAGTTCCGCTCATCACAACCGGATTTTGCCGCATTGTTGCGACAGCGTGAGGAATGCGACACGATGATGTCGCGCCGTCCGGTGCTTTGATTCTCAAGCCGCATGCCATCGCGGACCTTGGTTTGTAGTGGTTTCGCAGGGGGACCATCCAATGAACCAGTGCCTACGCTCGCTCGCGTGTGTCGTTGCCGTGGCCGCGATGGCCTTCGTTCCCACCGAGCTCTCGGCCAAGAGCAGCCACAAACCGTCCGCGCCGAAGAAGACGCATGAGGCCAAAGCCGGCAAGCACGGCCATGCGTCTGCCGGCAAGGCGCGGCACGGCAAGCACTCCGAGGCGAAACGGAAGCCAAAGAAGACGGCCGACGAGCCCTCGGGCAAGCCGGTACTGCCGCCGCTGACCGGCGACCTCGCTGCACTGAAGGACGCCATCGATCTCGCGCGCAAGGGCAGGACCGATGACGCCAGCGCGGCGCGGGACCGTATCGCGGACCCTGCCGGACAGAAGCTCGCCGACTGGTTCATGCTGCGTCATTCCGACAGCACGGCGAGTTTCAAGCGTTACGCAGCCTTCCTCGCCGCCAATCCGGACTGGCCGAGCCGCACGCTTCTGCGCCGGCGCGCCGAGGCGCGGCTGTGGCAGGAGAAGAGCGACGCCGCTACCGTGCACAAATTCACGATGGACCGGCCAATCAGCGCCAAGGGCAAGTTTGCGCTCGCTCGCGTACTGCTCGCCGGGGGCGAGACCGACAGGGCGGCGCGGCTCGTACGCGAGGCCTGGCGCGCTGAGGAATTGTCCGAGCGCAGCGAGGAGGATTCCTACGCGACGTTCCGCGACCTTCTGTCCGCCGACGATCACCGCGCGCGCATGGACAAGCGCCTCGGCGCCAAGGATTACGCAGGCGCGAGGCGCGCGGCCAAACGGCTCGGCGATGACGCGCTCGCGATCGTGAAGGCCTGCGCCGCCGTCACCGGCAAAGCGAGCAAGGCCAAGGACTATCTCGAGGAGGTCCCGGCCGGCGAGCGGCACGATCTCGGCTACGTGCTGTGCCGAGCGCAATGGCATCTTCAGAACGACCGCATCGACGACGCGGCCGAGGTGATCCTCGCTGCCAAGCCCGACATGATGGCGGCGCAGGACACCGATGCCTGGTGGCGCGAGCGCCGCATGCTGGCGCGCAAGCTGCTCGACCAGGGCAAGGCCAGGACCGCCTACGGGGTGGTGCACACGGCCGCCGTGCCCGAAAAGGAAGTCTATCGCGTCGACTATCACTTCATGTGCGGCTGGATCGCACTACGCTATCTCCACGATCCCAAGACGGCGAGGGCGCATTTCGCATCGATCGACGCCGGGTCGACCAATCCGATCGCGCTGTCGCGGGCACATTACTGGCGCGGCCGCGCGGCAGAAGCCATGGGGGCGATGGCAGATGCGCGCATGAGCTATCGGGCGGCGGCGCGCTATCACACCGCCTATTACGGCCAGCTCGCCCGCGCCAAGCTCGGCCTCGAAGGCATCGAATTGCGATCGCCCGCACCCGTGCTGGCCGCCGCCGATACACACGTCGCGGACGAGCGCGTGCGCGCCGCCGACATGCTCTACGCCCTCGGCGAGCGCGACATGGTGTTCTACTACGCTCGGGATTTCGCCAAGGAGAGCACCGACGTCGCGGCGCTCGAAGCACTCGGCGAGCTCGCCGGCCGGCACAACCATGCGCGCGTGATGCTCGAGGTCGGAAAGACGGCGCTGGCGCGCGGGCTCGCGCTCGATCATTATGCGTTCCCGACCATCGGCATTCCCGAGCACAAGCAGGTCGCGCCCGCGATCGAGACGAGCGTGATCTATTCGGTGGCGCGGACCGAAAGCTCTTTCGAGCAGCGAGACAAGTCGCACGCCAATGCGGTCGGGCTGATGCAGGTGACGCCGGAAGCCGCGCGCGACACCGCAAAACGCTTCGGCCTGAAATACGACTGGGACAAGATGGTCTCCGATCCCGTCTACAACACGCAGATGGGCGCCGCCGAGCTCAGCGCGCTGCTCTCGGAATATCGCGGCAACCAGATCATGACCTTCGCCGGCTACAATGCCGGCCGCGGCCGCGTGCGCGAATGGGTGCAGAAGCGCGGCGATCCCCGGGACCCCAACGTCGATCCGGTCGACTGGGTCGAGCGCATCCCGCTGTCGGAAACGCGCAACTACGTCCAGCGCGTGATCGAGAACGTGCTGGTCTACCGCGCAAGGTTCGAGGGCAGCAGCATGGTCGCCGGCAAGAGCGACCAGCGGGTGGTGACCAAGGACGCGGCCGCGGCAACTCCGGTGGCATCTACGGACGCGGATTAGGTTGGGTTCATAGGGTGGATTGGCCGAAGGCGTGATCCACCTCTTCCCCGGCGGCAAAGAAGTTGGAGAATTACGCTTGGCTGATCCACCCTACGCACCTGCGATCAGTCCACCTTGATGTTCGCGGCCTTGATCATCGGCCACCATTTGGCGATCTCGGCCTTCTGACGCGTGCCTAGCGCTTCGGGCGTGAGTTGATCCTTCGGTGTCATCTCCAGGCCCTGGCTTTCGAGCTGCTTCCTCACGGCGGGATCGTTCAGCGCCTCGACGGCCGCGGCGTTGAGCTTGGCTACGATTTCCTTCGGCGTGCCCTTCGGAACCCACATCCCCGACCACAGCGTCATGTTGAAGCCCTTCAAGCCGGCCTCGTCCGCCGTCGGGATCTCCGGCGCCGATGCCAGGCGCTTGTCGTCGGTGATGGCGTAGGCACGAATGGTGCCGGCGCGGACCTGACCGATGGAGTTGGAGGTCTGGTCGACCATCAGGTCGATCTGTCCGGCGATGAGATCGTTCAGCGCCGGCGCGGTGCCGCGATACGGCACGTATTGCAGCTTGATGCCGGAAACGTTCTCGAGATAGACGCCGGCGATGTGGCTGCCGGAGCCGGCGCCGGCGGTGCCTGCGGTCGGGGGCGACGGCCGCGATTTCAACCACGCCAACAGCTCCTTCAGCGAGGTCGCGGGCACCGAATTCTTGGTGACCAGGATCATCGGATTGCTCGGCAGCAGCACCACGGGCTCGAGGTCGGCGACGAGATCGAACTTGAGCTTGTAGACGGCACCGTTGGCGACGTGGGTGCCGAGATGGCCGAAGGAAATGGTGTAGCCGTCCGGCGGCGACTGCACGGCGCGGCCGACGCCGATCGAGCCGCCTGCACCGGTGACGTTCTCGATCACCACGGGCTGGCCGAGCGGCACTCTCATGCGCTCGGCAAGCACCCGCGCCATGGCATCGGACGGCCCGCCGGCCGCGAAAGGCACGATGATGGTGATGGGACGGGTGGGATAGTCATCGGCGCGCGCGGCGCCGGTCACAACGAGAATAGCAATCAGCGCAGCCCAGACGGCCTTCGTCATTGTTCTCTCCCCAGCGAAATCTTTGTTTTTGGCCCTCTGCCCGCGTACGGGAAGAGGGATCATTCGTAGCCTATCGCGCCGCTAGAACTGCGCGTAATCGATCGGCTTGTGGCGATCGAGCGCGCGGGTGACCGGCGGCAGCGGGTACTTCAGGCCAGTCGCGCAGTTGAACAGCATCACGCGGTCACCCTTCGAGACGCGGCCGTCGGCGAGGCTCTGCTTGTAGGCGGCGTAGGTCGCGGCGCCCTCAGGGCACAACAACAGCCCCTCCTCACGCGCAACCTCGTTCAGCGCAGAGGAGATCTTGTCATCGTCGACAGCGATCGCGAAGCCCTTGCTTTCGCGCACAGCACGCAAGATCAGGAAATCGCCGATTGCCTGCGGCACGCGGATACCCGACGCAATGGTCTGGGCGTCTTCCCATCGTGTGGCGTGCTCCGTGCCAGCCTCGTAAGCGCGCACCATCGGCGCGCAGCCGGAGGCCTGCACCGCAACCATGCGCGGGCGCTTGCTTCCGATGAAGCCGATCTTCTCGAGCTCGTCGAACGCCTTCCACATGCCGATCAGGCCGGTACCGCCGCCGGTCGGATAGAAGATCACGTCAGGCACGTCCCAGCCGAGCTGCTCGGCGAGCTCGAGACCCATCGTCTTCTTCCCTTCGATGCGGTACGGCTCCTTCAGCGTCGAGGTGTCGAACCAGCCGACCTTTGCCTTGCCCTCGCCAACGATCTTGCCGCAATCGTCGATATAGCCGTTGACGCGGTAGACGGTCGCGCCCTGCAGCTCGATCTCGCTGACGTTCACTTCCGGCGTGTCGGCCGGACAGAAGATCGTTGTCTTGATGCCGCAGTTCGTCGCATAGGCCGCCAGCGCCGCGCCGGCATTACCGTTGGTCGGCATCGCCATGTGCTTGATGCCGAGCGCCTTGCCCATCGACACCGCCATGACGAGGCCGCGTGCCTTGAATGAGCCGGTCGGCAGCCGCCCCTCGTCCTTGACGATGATCTCGCCGCCGCCCAGCTTTGCGCCGAGCTTCGGCAGCCGGATCAGCGGTGTGGTCACCTCGCCGAGCGAGACGATGTCCCTGCATTTGCGCACCGGAAGCAGCTCACGGTAGCGCCACATGTCGCCGGGACGCTGGCTGAGCGCATCCTTGGTCAGCGCCTGCTTCACGCCGGCGAGGTCGTAGCGGACGAGCAGCGGCTTGCCGGCCTTGGAGAGGTTGTGGACCTGGTCGGCGGCGTAGTGATCGCCTTCCATCGCGCATTCGAGATGGGTGACGAAGGTCGGGCGTTCGATGGTGAGGTTGTCGTTGTCTTTCATCCGTGGGCTCTTTCTTCTTGCTTATTGAAGCAGCTATTTCCTCTCGTCATTGCAAGGAGCTCTTGCGACGAAGCAATTGCTTCGCTTCGCTCGCAATGACGACGGCGGGCGGCGTGCTCGCCGTCAAACATTCAACACCCTTCCATACGCATCCAGCACGGCTTCCTTCATCATCTCCGAGAGCGTCGGATGCGGGAACACCGTGTGCATCAGCTCTTCTTCCGTCGTCTCCAGATTCATGGCGACGACGTAACCCTGGATCAGCTCGGTGACCTCGGCGCCGACCATGTGGGCGCCGAGCAGCTGGCCGGTCTTCTTGTCGAAGATGACCTTGACCAGGCCCTGGTCCTCGCCGAGCGCGATGGCCTTGCCGTTGCCGACGAAGGGAAAGCGGCCGACGCGGATCTCGCGGCCGCTCTCCTTGGCCTTGGCTTCGGTGAGGCCCACCGATGCGACCTGTGGATGGCAGTAGGTGCAGCCCGGGATCATGTTCTTGTCCATGGGATGCGGGTTGAGGCCCTTGATGGCCTCGACACAGATCACGCCTTCATGTTCGGCCTTGTGCGCGAGCATCGGGGGGCCCGCGACGTCGCCAATGGCATAGATGCCGGGGACGTTGGTCTTGCCGTGGCCGTCGATCACGATGATGCCGCGGTCGGTCTTCACGCCGAGCTTTTCGAGACCGAGGTTTTCGATGTTCCCGGCGACGCCGACCGCCGAGATCACTCGCTCGAACTCGGTGGTGACGGGCTTGCCCTTGCCGTCGTCGATGGTGGCGACGACGCTATCGGCCTTCTTGTCCAGCTTGGTCACCTTGGTCGAGGTCATGATCTTGATGCCCTGCTTCTCGAGCCGCTTGCGCGCAAGACCTGCGATCTCGGCATCCTCAACGGGCAGGATCTGCGGCAGCACCTCGACCACAGTGACGTCAGAGCCCATGGTATGGAAGAACGAGGCGAACTCGATGCCGATCGCGCCGGAGCCGACCACCAGCAGCGACTTCGGCATCCGCTCCGGCACCATCGCCTCGAAATAGGTCCAGATCAGCTTCTTGTCGGGCTCGAGCCCGGGCAGCACGCGCGGCCGCGCACCTGTCGCGACGATGATGTGCTTGGCCTGATAGGCACCCTCGCCCAACGCGCCCTTCGGTCCCTCGACGTCGGACTTCTTCACGGTGATCTTGCCCGGCGCGTCGATCATGGCGGCGCCCCAGATTACGCTCACCTTGTTCTTCTTCATCAGGAAGCCGACGCCCTCATTGAGGCGCTTGGAGACGCCGCGCGAGCGCTGCACCACCGCCTTCGGATCGAACGAGACCTTTTCCGCCGAGAGGCCGTAATCCCCGGCATGCTGCATGTAGTGGTAGATCTCCGCCGAACGCAGCAGCGCCTTGGTCGGGATGCAGCCCCAGTTCAGGCAGATGCCGCCCAGATAGGACTTTTCGACGATTGCGGTCTTGAGGCCGAGCTGCGCGGCACGGATCGCAGCAACGTAGCCGCCGGGACCTGAGCCGATGATGATGACGTCGAAGGATGTATCGGCCATGGCGGCTCCCGTTCAACTCAAGAGGCGCCGCGGGCGCGGCGCTTGACGACAACAAACCTGGCCAGCCATTCGATGGTCCCAATAAGGACAAGAATGGCCAGCGCGCTCAACACGACGGGTTGAGCGATGTTCCGCGACAGCTGCTCTCCCGACAGGAAGGCGGACTGAAGAAAATCGAGCCCGACCGGGTTGAGCGCGACGCCAGCGCCGAGCAGCAGCGATATCCATGGCCAGCGCGTCCGGACATGCAAGATCACCCCCTCTGCCGCCGCGTCAGACCATCATCATGACGGGATTTTCGATCAGCTGCTTGAATGCGCCGATCAGCTCGGCGCCGAGGGCGCCGTCGATGGCGCGGTGATCGCAGGACAAGGTCACGCTCATCATGTGCGCGATCTCGATCTTGCCGCCGCGCACCACGGGGCGCTCCTCGCTGGTGCCGACGGCAAGGATCGTCGCATGCGGCGGATTGATCACGGCCGTGAAGTGATTGATGCCGTACATGCCGAGATTGGAGACGGCCGTTGTGCCACCCTGGTATTCCTCGGGCTTCAACTTGCGGGAACGTGCGCGCGCGGCGAAATCCTTCATCTCGTTGGAGATGGTCGAGAGCGTCTTGGTCTCCGCCTTGCGGATGATCGGAGTGATCAGGCCGCCCGGCATCGCCACGGCAACACCGACGTCGGAATGGTGGTGCTTGACCATGCCGCTTTCGGTCCAGCTGACGTTGCAGTTCGGGATCTTCTGCAGCGCGACCGCCATCGCCTTGATAACGAAGTCGTTGACGGAGATCTTGTAGAGCGGCTTCTTCTCCTTGTCCTTCGGCGCGGCGGCGTTGATCTCCTCGCGCGCGGCGAGCAGCTTGCCGATGTCGCAGTCGATGGTGAGATAGAAGTGCGGGACGTTCTGGATGGATGCGGTCAGGCGCTGCGCAATCGTGCGGCGCATGCCGTCATGCGGGATGATGTCGTAGGAGCCGGGCTCGAACAGCGACAGGATCTGCTTGTCCGACATGGTCGGCGCGATCGAGGGCGCGCCTGACGGCGCTGCAGCCGGTGCTTTCAGGCCCTTGCCGGACTTGGCCTGCTCGACGTCGCGGGCGACGACGCGGCCGTGTGGACCAGAACCGGCGATCATCGCAACATCGATGCCTGCTTCCTTCGCAAGGCGTCGCGCCAGGGGCGACGAGAACACGCGACCGCCGTGGCCATTGGCCTGTGCGGCCGGAGCTGCAGCCTGCGGCGCAGCTGTCGCGGCGCTCGGAGCCGCCCTGGGCGCCGCTGGCGCAGGAGCAGGCGCAGCAGCAGGAGTCACAGCGGGCTTGTCTGCCGTCTTTTCAGCAGCTTTCGGGGGCGCGGCCGACGCGCTGGGCTTGGCGCTACCCGCAGCCTTCACGTCCTCGCCTTCGCCCGCGAGCACGGCAATCACATCGTTGACCGGAACATCCTGCGTGCCCTCGGGCACCAGGATCTTCGCGATGGTGCCCTCGTCGATGGCCTCGACCTCCATGGTCGCCTTGTCGGTCTCGATCTCGGCGATGACGTCGCCGGATTTGACCTTGTCGCCTTCCTTCTTCAGCCACTTGGCGAGGTTGCCCTTCTCCATCGTCGGCGACAGAGCGGGCATCAGGATGTTGATGGGCATGCTGACCTCACGAAGAACTTCTCAAAACGTCGCCTCCGACAGCGAAGACGACCAGACCAGGTTTAGTTGCCGATGTCGCCCTGCCACAGGCGCTCATTGGCAGCGATGGAACGCCAATTCTTCATCATGGTGATGGAGCGGTCGTCGGCGAGGTCGATCCAGGGGATCCCGAACTTGTCGAGGATGTCCTTGGATCCCTCGAAGGTGACGGATTCCCCGATCACAACCAGCCTGACCTTGAACAGCGCGAGCGCGCCGGCGCACATCGAGCATGGCGACAGCGTGGTGTACATGACGGTGTCGTGGAACGAGATCGCGCCCGCTTCGCGCAGGCAGCTCATCTCGCCGTGCAGAATGGGATTGTTCTCCTGCACGCGATTGTTGTGGCCGCGCGCGATGATCTTGTTGCCGCGCGTCAGCACGGCACCGATCGGCAGACCGCCCTGCGCGATCGAGGCTTCCGCCTCGCGGATCGCTTCCAGCATGAAATCGTAGTGATAGGATTCGATTGCCACGATCAGTGCCCCTTGCCGCGCGGCGTCGTCGTGCCGGTGTCGGTGGGACGCTCGATCTCGGCCTGGAACATCTCGAGGATCCGGTTCAGCGCGTCCTCCTCGGTATATTCGCTCTCGCGTGCATAGGCTCGCGCGGCGTGACGGGCGAGATCGACCAGCAGGAGGCCCCACATGTCGGGCTCCTCGAAGGCGCGCTGGAACGCCATCGACAGCCCGCCGTCCAGCACGAACACGCGCAGGATCTCGACCGCGTCGTCGCGGGTCATGACATCGGGCGGCAGTGGCTGCTCCTTCGGGCCCGCCATGGTCTACCTGTAACAGACGGCTTTGGCGGCCTCGACGACTTCCGCCGCCGAGGGCAGAGCAAGCTTCTCCAGGTTTGCGGCATAGGGCATCGGCACGTCCTTGCCGGAGACGCGCGTCACCGGCGCGTCCAGATAATCGAAGGCATTCTCCATGATGCGCGCGGCGATCTCGGCGCCGACGCCGCTCTGGGCCCAGCCCTCTTCCACCGTGACCGCGCGACCGGTCTTCTTGACGGAGTTGATGATGGTCTCGGTGTCCATCGGGCGCAGCGTGCGCAGGTCGATCACCTCGGCTTCGATGCCGTCCTTGGCGAGCTCGTCGGCGGCCTTGAGCGCATAGGTCATGCCATTCGACCAGGAAATGATGGTGACGTGGCTGCCCGACCGCACAATGCGCGCCTTGCCGATCGGGATGATGAAATCATCCAGCTTGGGCACTTCGCCGGTGTGACCGTAGAGCACCTCGTTCTCGAGGAAGATCACCGGATTGGGATCGCGGATCGCGGCCTTGAGCAGCCCCTTGGCGTCGGCGGCCGAATACGGCGCGACGACCTTGAGGCCCGGAACGTGCGAGTACCAGGCCGAGTAATCCTGGCTGTGCTGGGCGGCGACGCGCGCAGCCGCACCGTTGGGGCCGCGGAACACGATCGAGCAGCCCATCTGGCCGCCGGACATATAGAGCGTCTTGGCCGCCGAGTTGATGATCTGGTCGATCGCCTGCATGGCGAAGTTGAAGGTCATGAACTCGACGATCGGCTTCAGGCCGGCCATCGCGGCACCGACGCCGACGCCTGCAAAGCCGTGCTCGGTAATCGGAGTGTCGATCACGCGCTTGGCGCCGAACTCCTGGAGCAAGCCCTGCGTCACCTTGTAGGCGCCCTGATATTCGGCCACCTCTTCGCCCATCACGAAGACGTCGGCGTCCCGGCGCATCTCCTCGGCCATGGCGTCACGCAAGGCTTCGCGGATGGTCTGCGTCACCATCTCGGTGCCGGCAGGCACCTCCGGATCGGGCTCGGCGACGGCCTGCTGCGGCACGCCGGTCGGCGCCCTCGACTGCGGCATCTCCGGCTTGGCAGCAGCCGGCGGCGCGGACTCGGCGGCCTTCTCCTGCTTGGCCGGCGCAGGCGCCTTGGCAAGATCAGCCGCGCTTTCGCCGTCGGCCAGGATGGTGGCGATCGGCGTGTTGACGGCGACGTCGGCGGTGCCCTCAGGGATCAGGATCTTGCCGAGCGTGCCCTCATCGGTCGCCTCGACTTCCATCGTCGCCTTGTCGGTTTCGATCTCGGCGATCACATCGCCCGACTTGATCGTCTCGCCCTCTTTCTTCAGCCATTTGGCGAGGTTGCCCTTCTCCATCGTGGGCGACAGCGCGGGCATCAGCACTTGAATTGGCATATCGACTCCAAAGGAAAGCTTGCGCGCGTTCAGCGGTAAACGTCGGTCCAGAGCTCGGCTGCATCCGGCTCGGGATCATGCTGGGCGAAATCGGCGGCGGCGTTGACGATGTCACGCACCTCGGCGTCGATCGCCTTGAGATCCTGCTCGCTGACCTTCGCTGCGAGGAGGCGATTGCGCACCTGCTCGATCGGGTCCTGATCGTGGCGGACCTTCTCGACTTCCTCGCGCGTGCGATATTTTGCAGGGTCGGACATCGAGTGACCGCGATAGCGGTAGGTTTGCATCTCCAGGATGAACGGGCCCTTGCCCGCGCGGCACCAGGCCGCAGCCTCCTCGCCCGCCGCCTTGACGGCGCGCACGTCCATGCCGTCGATTTGCTTGCCGGGGATGTTGAAGGACACGCCGCGCTTGGAGAAATCCTGCTGCGCCGAGGCGCGCGAGACGGAGGTGCCCATGGCGTAGCGGTTGTTCTCGATGACGTAGATCACCGGCAGCTTCCAGAGCTCCGCCATGTTGAAGCTCTCATAGACCTGGCCCTGGTTGGCCGCGCCGTCGCCGAAATAGGTGACGCTGATATTGTCGTTGCCGCGATAGTGATTGGCGAAGGCAAGCCCGGTGCCGAGCGAGACCTGGGCGCCGACGATGCCGTGGCCGCCGTAGAAATGCTTCTCCTTGCTGAACATATGCATGGAGCCGCCCTTGCCCTTGGAATAGCCGCCGCGGCGGCCCGTGAGCTCGGCCATGACGCCGTTGGCGTCCATGCCGGTGGCAAGCATGTGACCGTGATCGCGATAGCCGGTGATGACCTGATCGCCCTGCTTCAGGGCCATCTGCATGCCGACCACCACGGCTTCCTGGCCGATATAGAGATGGCAGAAGCCGCCGATCGCGCCCATGCCATAGAGCTGGCCGGCCTTTTCCTCGAACCGCCGGATCAGGAGCATGTCGCGGAACGCCTTGAGCTCCTGCTCCCTGGTGAATTCCGGAGGCGAACCGCCGTCAGTCTTGTCCTGTGGAGTGCTTGCGGCGGCTTTCTTGGGTGCGGCCATAGGAATTCCGGGTCAGAGAAAACTTTCGCCCTCTCTAACCCAAGTCAACCGCGTGCGGAAGCACCGCGGCGGCATGCCACGCCTTTCATTATGCCGCACTGCAACCTGATCGAAATAATGCAAAATCTTTGGCGCAGATCGGGCAACAAATCTATGTAAGCCATCGCGCACGAATCGTGAGCGGATCAACAACGGTTGGCCACATCGCCGCCTTTCAGCGCGAACGGCGCCGGAACGGCGCCGCCCTCTCGGACGATCCGTTCAGAAGAAGCCGAGCTTCTTCGGGCTATAGCTGACCAGCAGGTTCTTGGTCTGCTGATAGTGATCGAGCATCATCTTGTGGGTCTCGCGGCCGACGCCCGACTGTTTGTAGCCGCCGAACGCCGCATGCGCGGGATAGGCATGATAGCAGTTGGTCCAGACACGGCCGGCCTGGATCTCCCGGCCGAAACGGTAGCAGCGATTGGCATCGCGGCTCCAGACACCGGCACCTAAGCCGTAGAGCGTGTCGTTGGCGATCGCGAGCGCTTCCTCGTCAGACTTGAAGGTCGTGACCGAGACGACCGGGCCAAAAATCTCCTCCTGGAAAATCCGCATCTTGTTGTGCCCCTCGAACACGGTCGGCTGGACATAGAAGCCGCCGGCGAGATCACCCGTCAGTTCGGCACGTTCACCACCGGCGAGCACCTTGGCGCCTTCCTGCCTGCCGATGTCGATGTAGGAGAGGATCTTGGACAGCTGCTCGCCAGAGGCCTGGGCGCCGATCATGGTCGTGGGATCGCGGGGATCGCCCTGCTTGATCGCGGCGACCCGCTTCAACGCCCGCTCCATGAAGCGGTCATAGATGTCCGCGTGGACCAGCGCCCGGCTCGGACAGGTGCAGACCTCGCCCTGGTTCAGCGCGAACATCACGAATCCTTCGATCGCCTTGTCGAAGAAGTCGTCGTCTTCGGCGATGACGTCCTTGAAGAAGATGTTCGGCGACTTGCCGCCGAGTTCCAGCGTGACCGGAATGAGGTTCTGGCTGGCGTACTGCATGATCAGCCGGCCGGTCGTGGTCTCGCCGGTGAAGGCGATCTTGGCGATGCGCGGGCTCGACGCCAGCGGCTTGCCCGCTTCCAGGCCAAAGCCGTTGACGATGTTGAGGACGCCCGGCGGCAGGATGTCGGCGATGATCTCGGCCCAGACCATGATCGAGGCCGGGGTCTGCTCGGCAGGCTTGAGCACGACGCAATTGCCGGCAGCGAGCGCCGGGGCGAGCTTCCAGCAGGCCATCAGCAGCGGGAAGTTCCAGGGGATGATCTGGCCGACAACGCCGAGCGGCTCGTGGAAATGATAGGCGATGGTGTCGTGGTCGATCTCGCTGATCGAGCCTTCCTGGGCGCGGACGACGCCGGCGAAGTAACGGAAGTGATCGATCGCGAGCGGGAGGTCGGCGGCGCGGGTCTCGCGGATCGGCTTGCCGTTGTCCCAGGTCTCGGCAATCGCAAGGCGCTCGAGATTGTCTTCCATGCGGTCGGCGATCCGATTCAGGATCGCGGCGCGCTCGGCGACGCTGGTACGGCCCCACCCCACCTTGGCGGCATGCGCCGCGTCGAGCGCCGCCTCCACATCCTGCGCGTCGGACCGAGCGATCTTGCAGACGATCTGACCGGTCACAGGCGAAGCATTGTCGAAATATTTGCCGGAGGTCGGCGCCACGAACTTGCCGCCGATGAAATTGTCGTACCGTTCGGCAAAGGGAACTTTGGTGACGCTTAGGAATTCCACCTTGTTCATTGATCACTCCCGATGTTTGCTGTTTGCGCAATTCGTCGCGCTGGCGCGACTTGCGCGAACGATGTCGCGGGAGGTGTTTCCTGTCAGCCCGTGGGAAAGCGATGGCGCGGCCGACCTGTCGCAGTTCTGCGACAGTCGCGGGCGAGGCAGTGCGGGATTGCGTGCACGCAGCTTCCACACCGTCGTCGTTGCGAGTGCGCGAATTGCGCGGCTCAATGCGCGTTCAACCCGAACCGCTTGAGCTTCCGGTGCAGCGTGGCTCGGCTGATGCCGAGGGCCTTGGCGGCTGCCGAGACATTGCCGCCGGCGCGGAGCAATGCCCGCTGCAACACCGCGCGCTGACCGCCGGCGAGATGATCGCTCGCGGAATCGTCGCCGAGAAGGTCGGCGGCCGGCACCGGCTGCAATGCCCGGCCGAGCGCCAATCCGAGCGCCACCCGGGCAGAGCGGGTCGCGCCGATCACGAGATCGTCCGCATCGACGGCGATGAGACCGCTGCAACTCCCGTCGGCAGCTTGCGTCAGCACGATGCGGGCATGGGCGAAGGCCTTTCGAAACAGGTCGGCCTCGATACGCTTGGCCGCCTCGCCCGTCGCAAGCGCTATCAGGCCGGCAAAGGCGTCGGTGCGATCTGCGCGGCAGGAGGATACGTCGAGCACGCCCGCAAGCGCCGCATCATGGTCGTAGATCGGAACAGCGGTGCAGCTCAAAAGTGTGTTGCGGGCAAAGAAATGCTGATCGCGATCGATGGTCAGCGGACGCTGCTCGACGAGGCAGGTACCGATGCCGTTGGTGCCCTCGTGCTCCTCGCTCCAGAGCGCACCGGTCCAGAGGCCCCAGGACTGAAAGGTCGCGTCGTCCGCCACCATGCCGCGGCGATCGACCGGCACGCCCTCCCGGTCGGCGAGCAACACGCAGCACCCCGCGGCGCCGACGGCCTGATAAAGCCGGTCCATTGCGCCTTGCGCCGCGGCCAGAAGAGGCGCGATGCGCTCGCGCGCCTCGCGCAGTTCGGCTTCGGTCAGCCGCATCGGTGCGGTGCGGCCGCCGGGATCGAGACGATGCAATCTGGAGGAACGGCGCCAGGACGCCACGAGCGCGGAACGAGCCGCCTGGCCTGACGCGATGGCGGCCTCGATACGGGCCGCGTGATGCCGGGGCGTTGACCCATTCATCACTGTTTCCTCCGGATGAAAGCCTAGAGCGTGCCGGCGCGGCCTGTTTGATCTGCGTCAACTTGGAGCACCGCGACAAAGCCATGGGGCCGTTGCGGCGCTGCCGTCAAGACAGTCACCCGGTTCCCGGCTTACGACTTTCGCCGGAACTCAGACAGGTACATCGGATTTCGGCAGCAGCTTTCGAAGAGCTGCGAATGGCTAATTCGCCGGGATCATCCGAACGAGATCGCGCGGATTGACATAATCGAGCTGGTAGCGCGCCCGCTCATCCAGCATGTCGGGGTCGATCTTCTCGGACCGCAGCAGCGATACCCGATGTTCACTCCTGGCGCGCTCACGCTTGAGCTGGGCCAATTCGCTGGTCAGCGCGATGATCTCCTGATCGAGCTCCTGGCGGGCGTTGAGGCCGTATTTGCCGGTATAGGCATTGACGCCGAAATAGCCGACGATGGCCGCCGCCATCGCATAGAGGGCGAGTCCGGTCAGGATCGATTTCAGGCGGGCGCGCGAGACCATCCCGGGATGATGGGACAGGTTGGTTAAGAGAGCGCTAATTGCAGGCAGCTCCCCGCCCCACCAGACCCTCATGGTGAGGAGGCGCGAAGCGCCGTCTCGAACCATGCAGGCCCGACTGTCCCCGCGGCCATCCTTCGAGACGACCGCTTCGCGGTCTCCTCAGGACGAGGACCTGGGGTGTGGCCGCGGGGTTATCTGGCCTCAGCCTTGGTGCTTCGCCACGTGCGCAGCGAACGCGTCGATGTACTGCTGCAGCACCGCCTTGAGCGAGTCCTTGGTCAGGTTGCCGTCTGCGTCGAAAGCGTCGCCGACTCCACTGAGGTAGATTTCCGGCTGCTGGAGGACGGGACCGGAAATGCCCGGCAGCACGTTCTGCAGATGCTTGGCCGCGCTGACGCCGCCGAGCAGCCCAGGCGAGTTGGAGATGATGCCGACCGGTTTGCCGAGGAGCGAGCTCTTACCATACGGCCGCGAGGCGACATCGATGGCATTCTTGAGGACGCCCGGGATCGAGCGGTTGTATTCGGGCGTGACGAACAGGATGCCGTTCGACGCCTGGAGCTTTTCGCGGAAGGCGACCCAGTCCGCGGGCGGCGTGCCCTCGAGATCCTGGTTGAAGAACGAGATGCCCGCCGGCGTGATCACCTCGAGCTTGAGCGAGCCAGGCGCGAGCTTGGCGAGCGCATTGGCGATCTTGAGCGAGAAGCTCTCCTTGCGCAGGCTGCCAGCGATGGTGACGATGTTGTAGGCCATTGGGTGTCCTTGAAGGCTTGAGCGAAAGTGCCGGGTGGGGACTTAAGCCAACCGGACCGATGGATGCAAGTGCATGAACCGGTCCGATTTGGAAACGCTACGTTTCGCGAAAGTCGCCTGTCATGGGAGGCCGACATTGATCCTCTCAAAACAATCAGGCCGCCAAGTGGCGGCCTGATGTCACGGCAACCCTGCAGCTCCGGCTCAGATCGTCGGATTCCACGCTGACGGGATCAAGCGATACTTGGCGCCGTCTTTCGCGACGTGACCGATCGAAGGGAAAGTGAAGTGGAAGCCGATCACGGTCGCCTTCTCCGCGGCCGCCATATCGTAGAACTTGTGGCGCGTCGCCTGCGCCATCGCGGCATCCATGTCGAACATCACGTGCCAGTCCGGATTGCGCAGGAAGAACTCCGGAATGTTGGTGACGTCGGACTGGATCAGTACCTTGGCATCGCCAGAAGCAACCGCGAACGAGGTGTGGCCGGGCGTATGGCCCGGCGTGGCGATCGAGGTGATGCCCGGCGCGACCTCCTTGCCCCAGTCGTACCTCGTGACCTTGGACTCGAGACCGGCGAAGGTCTTCTTCACGTTGGCAAAGTTGTTCTTCAACGCGGGGGTGGACTCGGCCTTGGCGGCGTTGTCCTCGCTGGTCCAGAACTCCCACTCCTTGCCAGGCACCATGATCTCCGCATTCGGAAAGGCCAGCGCGCCATCGGCCAGGCGAATCCCGTTGATGTGGTCGCCGTGCATGTGCGACAGCAGCACGACGTCGACGTTCTTGGGGTCGACGCCGGCAGCCTGAAGGTTTTGCAGCGTGCGACCGACCGCGCCCTTGCTCGCTTCGAAATTCGCGATGCCGTTGCCGGTATCGATCAGCACAAGCTTGGAGCCGGTGTTGATGAGCTGCGGATTGAACGGCACCGTGACCATGCCCTTTGGCATGTAGGCCGCCTCACCCGCCGCCAGCGCCTCTTCCTTCGGAATGTTGGCGACGAACTTGTCCGGCATCGGGAAGGTTCGCGCGCCATCGTTGATCGAAGTGCACTCGAAGCTGCCGACCTTGTAGCGATAGAAGCCGGGCGCCTGCGTCCCCACCTGCGGCGCTGCGGCATTCGCGGCGATGGGCCGGAGCCCGGTAGCGGCAGCTGCGCCCATGGCGGCAGCGCCTGCGAGCAGGTGACGTCGATTGAGATCGATCATGAAAATGTCCCTCCTGAGCGTCCAGCGGCTGTTCCGCTTCAAATGGCGGTGGAATAATCGCCCGCTTCGCTCAGAAGGCAAGACCTTCCCTTGGTGACGTGCCGTCGCACGCCACGATTATTTATTTGGGTTGATGAGGAATTTTTCGCGGGTCGCGCGTTTAGTGTGCACCGGCGCCGTATGGGCCCCGGTGCGGCTGCGCAGCGCGAGTTGGCTGCCCGTCGGTCTCAAGCCGGTACTGTCGTCCGGGGCATCAGGGATCGCTAGCTCGACGCGAGTATCGCTTCGGCGCGTGGCCATGCACGCGCTTGAAGGCATGTCCGAAAGCGCTCTCCGAAGAGTACCCCACTTGCGAGGCCGTAGCTGAAACGGTCGATCCACGTCGCAGCAGATCGCGCGCAAGCCGCATTCGCCACTGAAGGAGATAGTCGAGCGGCGTCCGCCCCACCAGCAACCTGAATCTCTTCGAGAACACGGATCGCGACATTGCCACCGCGTTGGCCAGTGCCTCCAAGGTCCAGGGGTGGGCGACGTCCTCGTGCATCAGCCTGATTGCCTTGCCGATCCTCGCATCCACCAGCGCGCCGATCCATCCGACTCCTTCGCCGATGCGCTGGTCCAGGACCGCGCGGAACACCTGGACGAGCAGGATATCGACGAGCCTGTCGGTGAGGACGGCTGCGCCGATCTGTGTTTTCCTGATTTCGAGATCGAGAATCTGGAGTGTGGAGTGAATGACGGATGCCGACTGACGGTGCGACGGAATGAGCAGAAAGCGCGGCAATGAGTCGAGCAAAAATTCGGCGTCTGACGCTTCAAAGCTGAAACTGCCGGCAAGCAGAACCGTGTCATTGCCCCCGTGACGAGCGACGTCCGAACGGATCCAATCGAACGCAGCGATCCCGTCTGCGGGCGCCAAGCCTTCGTCATTGGCCAGAACATAGGCCGGGGCATTGGCCAGAAGAAAACAGTCGCCGCTGGCAAGCGGGTGGCGTGCTTCGTCGCCAAAATTGATCCAGCAGTCACCTTGGATGACCGCACCGAACTTCAGGGCGGGCTTGGCCGGAAATCGATACGACCAATGGCCACCCGCCTCGAACCTCGTGCAACGCCCGGCACGAATGTTCAAAAGAGAGAAGACTTGAGAAAGCGGGTCCAGAGCTTGATCCAAAGGCTTGATCCGATCTCGACGATTTTCGAGCACTCCGAGCATAGATCATCCTCGTTCCCGATGCGAAATTCATCTGGCAAACGAGTTGGATGGAACACCCATGACAGGTATCGCAGGCAAGGTCATCGCCATTACGGGCGCCAGCAGTGGGATTGGCGCAGCGACCGCCCGGCACCTCGCAGCCAGCGGCGCTATCGTGATACTCGGCGCAAGGCGCGCAGACAGGCTCGAAATGCTGGCCGCGAGCATCGCGTCCAGCGGAGGACAGGCGTCCTGTCTCGTCACCGACGTCAGACGACGAAACGATGTCGCAAGGCTCGTCGAACGCGCGAAAGAGCAACATGGAAAGCTGGACGTCCTGATCAACAATGCGGGGATTGCGCCGATTTCTCGTCTGGACGATCTGAGGGTCGACGACTGGGAAAACATGATCGACGTAAACGTGAAGGGCGTGCTTTATGGAATCGCAGCGGCGTTGCCGATCTTCCGCCGTCAGGGCTTCGGTCATTTCGTCAACACACTGTCGACTGCGGGCCTCAAGATTGTTCCGACGATGGCCGTCTACGCGGGATCGAAGAACGCCGTCAGAGCGATTTCCGAAGGCCTTCGTCAAGAGGCTGGGCCATCTCTTCGGGTGACGACCATCTCACCCGGTTACGTGGACACCGAGCTTCCATCTTCCATGACGGATTCCGCGCTACGGGAGCATGGGCAAGCAAGCATGAAGTCGCTGGCAATTCCAGCGAGCGCCATCGCAGAAGCGATCGCTTTCGCAATAGCTCAACCCGATAGCATAGATGTCAGCGAGATCGTCGTTCGCCCAACTGCGCAAACTTGAACAAGTCGATCAAGCCGGGCCAAATGTAGCGTAACGCGGCATGGAGATGTTCGCGTCCCAAACTTGCGATTTTCCGCTTTCGGGGACGTGCCGTCGCACGCCACGATTATTTATTTGGGTTGATGAGGAATTTTTCGCCGGTGGCGCGTTTGGCGTACACCGCGATGTTGGCGAGATCGAGCGCCTCGGGGAGCGAGACCACCTTGGTGTAGTGGCTGGCGAAGGTCGTCTTGAGCTCGGACGCCACGCGCTGGCGCAGGCGGCCGATCTCGGCAGGACCGATCTTCTGGAGGAACGGGGTGAGCAGCCAGCCGCCGACTCCCCAGCTCAGGCCGAAGGAACGGTTCAGCTCGGTCGGGCGCGGGTCGAGGCTGCCATAGATGTAGACCTGCTTGTACACGTTGGAGCCGTAGCGGCTGTATTCCTTCGCCGTCTTGTTGGCAGCGATCTCCATGGCCGTGAGGATCTGGCCCGCCAGCTTGCCGCCGCCGATGGCGTCGAAGGCGATCGTCGCGCCGGTCTCGACCAGTGCGTTGGTGAGATCGTCCATGAAGCTCGGTGCGCTGGAATCGACGACGTATTTGGCACCGATCTTGTGCAGGATGTCGGCCTGCTCCTTGCTCCTGACGATGTTGACGAGACCAATGCCGTCCTTGATGCAGATCTTGTTGAGCATCTGGCCGAGATTGGAGGCGGCGGCCGTGTGCACGAGCGCCTTGTGGTTCTCCCGCCGCATCGTCTCGGTCATGCCCAGCGCGGTCAGCGGATTGACGAACCAGGAGGCACCGTCGGCGGCCGTGGTGCCCGCCGGCAGCTCCATGACGTCGCGGACCTTGAGCACGCGGTACTGCGTGTACATCGCGCCGCCGATCATCGACACCGTCTTGCCCATCAGCGCTTTGGCCGCGTCCGACGAGCCGGTCCGGATCACCGTGCCCGCGCCCTCGTTGCCGACCGGTAGCGACTGATCGAACCTCGCCGCCATCATCCGCATCGCTCCCTCCGGCATCCTGGCGGTGATGACCGGCATTTCCTTGGTGCCGGACGCCTTGGCGGCGGACATGTCGGCCGGGCCGATCAGGAGGCCGAGATCGGAGGGGTTGATTGGCGTCGCCTCGACGCGAACCACGACTTCATCGTCGGCCGGCTCCGGGGTCGGGACATTCACGAGGGACAATTCCAGCTCGCCGCTCTTCTTCAGCAGCGAACGCAATTCCAGTCCCGTGGTGCCGTCGCTCATGTCGATCCTCCCCTGTGGTTGTTTCCGTGAAGCGCTGGCTTATGCCAGCGCCTTCAGTGCCGCCTTGCCGCCATAGAGCGCCTGCTTGCCGAGCTGCTGCTCGATGCGCAGGAGCTGGTTGTATTTGGCGGTGCGGTCGGAACGTGCAAGGGAGCCGGTCTTGATCTGGCCGCAATTGGTGGCGACCGCGAGGTCGGCAATGGTGGAATCCTCGGTCTCGCCGGAGCGGTGCGACATCACCGAGGTGTAGCCGGCCTTGTGGGCCATCTCGACGGCAGCGAGCGTCTCGGTCAGCGTGCCGATCTGGTTGACCTTGATCAGGATCGAGTTGGCGCGGCCGGCCTTGATGCCCTCGGCAAGGCGCTTGACGTTGGTGACGAACAGATCGTCGCCGACCAGCTGGCACTTCTTGCCGATGAGGTCGGTGAGCTCCTTCCAGCCCTCCATGTCGTCTTCCGACATGCCGTCCTCGATGGTCACGATAGGATAGCGCGCGACCAGGTCTGCAAGATACTTGGCCTGGTCGGAGATCGAGCGGGTCTTGCCCTCGCCTTCATAGAAATACTTGCCGTCCTTGAAGAACTCGGTCGAGGCGCAGTCGAGGCCGAGCATGATGTCGGTCCCCGCCTTGAAGCCTGCCTTGCCGATCGCGTTCATGACGAAGTCGAGCGCGGCGTCCGCCGACGGCAGGTTCGGGGCGAAGCCGCCCTCGTCGCCGACATTGGTGTTGTGGCCGGCCTTCTTGAGCTCCGACTTCAGGGTGTGGAAGACTTCAGCACCATAGCGCAGACCCTCGGCAAACGAGGATGCTCCGACCGGCAGGATCATGAACTCCTGGAAGTCGATCGGGTTGTCGGCATGCACGCCGCCATTGATGATGTTCATCATCGGCACCGGCAGGAGCCGCGCCGATGTGCCGCCGACATAGCGATAGAGGGGCATGTCGAGCGAGTTCGCGGCCGCCTTGGCGCAGGCGAGCGAGACGCCGAGGATGGCGTTGGCGCCCAGCCGGCTCTTGTTTGGCGTGCCGTCGAGGTCGATCATGATCTGATCGATCTGGGCCTGCTGCTCGACGTCGAGACCGCTCAGCGCCTCGAAGATCTCGCCGTTGACGGCGCCGACCGCCTTGGTCACGCCCTTGCCCAGATAGCGCGCCTTGTCGCCGTCGCGCAGTTCCACGGCCTCATGGGCGCCGGTGGAGGCGCCCGACGGCACCGCGGCGCGACCGAGCGCGCCGTCCTCCAGCACGACATCGACCTCGACGGTGGGATTGCCCCGGCTGTCGAGAATTTCGCGTCCGATGATGTCGATGATGGCGGTCATGAGGGCCTCTTTTCGGGAACACAAAGGGGGGCGGTTGGCGGTGCTTCTACCGCAATGCATCGAAGCGGAAAAGGCCGGGTGACGACCGCCGGATGATTGGCTAAGAGGGCCGCTCGGAGGCGGCCCCATGTCGAAAAAGCCCAGCAAGTCGAAGAACACGAGCCGAGACCCGGCTCCCCTGCAGCTTGGCCGTGCCGTGGAATGGCCGAATGCACCCGAAACGGCCAAGCTCGACCGTGTGCCCAATCAGCAAAACGGCACCGATTATCTGGTGCGCTTCACGGTGCCGGAGTTCACCTCGCTCTGCCCGGTCACGGGCCAGCCGGACTTCGCACATCTGATGATCGACTACGCGCCGGGTGCGTGGCTGCTGGAGTCGAAATCGCTCAAGCTCTACATCGCGAGCTTCCGCAACCACGGCGCCTTCCACGAGGACTGCACCGTCATGATCGGCAAGCGCATCGCCAGCGAGATCAAGCCGAAATGGCTGCGCATCGGGGGCTATTGGTATCCGCGCGGCGGCATCCCGATCGACGTGTTCTGGCAGACCGGCCGCATACCGAAAGGCCTGTGGGTGCCGGAGCAGGGCGTCGCGCCCTATCGCGGGCGGGGCTAGCGTCTTCTTTCCCGCGCCCGTGATTTCGGCCCCACGGCTTATCTAGCGCGCATCCGCCGGGGCACGCTGCTTGAGAAGCCGCGCGCAGAACAAGCCAAGTACCGCCATGATCAACGCGCTCGTGAACAGGGTCGGCATCTTGCCGGCATGCTGGAGTCCAAATCCATAGGCGAGCGGTCCCACCGTCTGTCCCATGAAGAAGAAGAACGAGTGCAGCGACAGCGCGGTGGCACGCGCCTCGACCGAGAGCTCGCTGGCGAAGACCTGCAGGCACCCATGGGCGATGTAGAAGCCCCAGCCCATCACCATGAGGCTCAGCGCCTGCACTTCCCAGCGCGGCCCGAGCGCGACAGCGACGAGCTGAGAGGCGACCAGAGCCATGCCAGCGATCATCATGCCCTTGACGCCGAGCCACGGCAGCAGCCGCGACACCGTCAGCGTGTAGAACAGGCCGCCCACCGCAAAGCCCGCGATGACGATGCCGGCGATCGAAAGCGAAGTCTGCCCGATCTCGAACAGGAACGAGGCGATGTAGGGAAACAGGCCGAGCACGCAGCAGCCTTCGATGAATACGGCGGAGTAGCAGACATAGGCGTTCGGATTGGTGAAGATGGTGCGATAGCCGGCCCTCAGGGCCGACAGGCTCGTCTTCGGCGGATGCTGCACCCTGGCGCCGCGAAAGCCGGCGGCAACCGCGATCGACGCCACGATCACGATCGCACCGAGCACCGCCAGCACGCCGCGCCAGCCGAGAAAATCGCCGATCAGGCCGGAGGCCGAGGCGCCGAGCAGATTTCCGGTCATGGCGCCTGCAAGCGTGCGGCTGATCGCGACCTGGCGCTTGTCGGGACCGACGAGATCGCTGGTGAGACTCAGCGCCACCGGAAAAACCCCGCCTGAACCGATGCCGGCGAGGATGCGGGTCGCAAACAGGACCGAAAACGAGGTCGAGAACGCACCCAGGATGTTGGCGAGGCCAAGCAGCGCGAGGCAGCCGATCATCAGCCGCGTCTTGCCGAACAGGTCGGCGGCGGCGCCGATGATCGGCTGGATGATCGAGAAGGTGAAAGCGAACACCGCGGCGAAGCCCGCAGCGGTGGCGATGCTGACGCCAAAATCCTCGGCGACGTGCGGCAGCACCGGATCGAGCGCGCGAGCCGAGAGTGCCGCGGCGAAGCTCGCTCCTGATATGACGTAGAGCGCTGCCGGCAAGCCCTGATCGTGCGACCGCGTCTCGCCTTGCTGCATCAGCGCGGGTTCTTCGCCAGCGCGTCGAACGCCATCAGCCTGGCGATCAGCCCCTCGAACTCGCGCAGCGGCACCATGTTGGGCCCGTCAGAGGGCGCCCGGTCGGGGTCGGGATGGGTCTCGATGAAGACACCGGCAACGCCGACGGCAACGGCCGCGCGCGCAAGCACCGGGACGAACTCCCGTTCGCCACCCGACGAGGTTCCCTTCCCGCCCGGCTGCTGCACCGAATGGGTGGCGTCGAAGATGACCGGCGCGCCGGTGGTGCGTGCCAGGATCGGCAGCGCGCGCATGTCGGAGACCAGCGTGTTGTAGCCGAAGGAGACACCGCGTTCGGTGACGAGCACGTTGGGATTGTCGCCGCCCGTGATCTTGCTCACGACATTGGCCATGTCCCAGGGCGCCAGGAACTGCCCCTTCTTGACGTTGACGACCTTGCCGGTCGCGGCCGCGGCAAGCAGGAGATCGGTCTGCCGGCACAGGAAGGCCGGGATCTGCAGGATGTCCACCGCTTGCGCCACCTCGGCGCATTGCGCGGCTTCATGCACGTCGGTCAGCACCGGCAGGCCAAGCGAGGATCGGATCTCCGCGAAGATCGGCAGCGACTGCGCAAGGCCAAGCCCGCGCGCGGCGGACGCGCTGGTGCGGTTGGCCTTGTCGAAGGAGGTCTTGTAGACGAGACCGATCTTCAGCCGCGCGGCGATCTCCTTCAGGGCGGAGGCCACCTCCAGCGCGTGCGCACGGCTTTCGAGCTGGCAGGGTCCGGCAATGATCGAGATCGGCAGATCATTGCCGAACTTGACCGTGCCAATGGTGACGACCGGCGCCGCTGACGTCGAAGAGCTCAAGGCAGATCCCTCGTTTCGGCGCGACCATAGCCGTGATGAGGGTCGGATCAACCCTCTTCCGCCCGGGCCGTACGAATAACAGGGTTGCGCCAGGGCTCACCGCTGCCGTGGGCTGCGCTTACCTCACGGCCGAGAAGGCGGTCGGCGCCAGAATCTGGCTGACGATGTTGCCGACGATCTGGCCGTCCGCTTCCGACTTTGCCCGCGCCTCGAGCCAATCCGGATCGGTCATGAACGCGCCCCACTTCTTCTCGCGCTCGGCGAGCGAGTCCCAAGCCAGGAAATAGGTCAGCTCCTGGTTTGACTCACCGATCAGCGTCGTGAAGAAGCCGGCCTGCTTGATGCCGTGCTTTTCCCAGAGCTTGAGCGTGACGGCTTCGAATCGCTTCAGGAGCGCCGGCAGCCGGCCGGGCACGCAGCGATAGACGCGCATTTCGTAGATCATCGAAGTTCACTCCCTGCTCTGTTGTTCTTGCGCAGGGAGTTGTCGCAACAATCCGCGCGGTCGTCAAAGGTCGGAGAAGCGTTACACCAGCCGACTCTGCTTCGCCGCCGCCTCGATGAACGAGGCGAATAGCGGGTGCGGCTCGAACGGCCGCGACTTCAGCTCGGGATGGAACTGGACGCCGATGAACCAGGGATGATCCTCGTACTCGACGATCTCAGGCAGCACGCCGTCCGGCGACAGACCCGAAAATTTCAAGCCGTGCTGCTCGAGACGATCCTTGTAGGCGGTGTTGACCTCATAGCGGTGGCGGTGCCGCTCGGAAATCTCGGTGGCGCCGCCATAGACCTGCGACACCCGGCTGCCGCGATTGAGCGCCGCCGGATACGCGCCGAGCCGCATCGTGCCGCCGAGATCGCCGGCCTGCGAACGCTTCTCGAGTTCGTTGCCGCGCAGCCATTCCGTCATCAGGCCGACCAGCGGCTCCTTGGTCGGGCCGAACTCGGTGGAGTTGGCATCCTCGATTCCGACGAGGTTTCGTGCGGCCTCGATCACCGCCATCTGCATGCCGAAGCAGATGCCGAAATACGGCACGTCGCGCTCGCGCGCGAACTGCGCCGCCTTGATCTTGCCCTCCGCGCCGCGCTGGCCGAAGCCGCCCGGCACCAGGATGCCATTGACGTGCTCGAGGAACGGCGCCGGATCCTCTTTCTCGAAGATCTCGCTCTCGATCCAGTCGAGATTGACCTTCACCTTGTTGGCGATGCCGCCATGCGAGAGCGCTTCGATCAGCGACTTATAGGCATCCTTCATGCCGGTGTATTTGCCGACGATGGCGATGGTGACGTTGCCCTCGGGATTGCGGATGCGCTCGTTGATCTCCCGCCAGCTGCGCAGCTCCGGCGGGATCCGCGAGGCAATGCCGAAGGCGGCGAGCACCTCGTCGTCGAGCCCGGCGTCGTGGTAGGCCTCGGGAACGGCATAGATGTTGTCGACGTCGCGGGCCTCGATCACGGCGCTTTCGCGCACGTTGCAGAACAGCCCGAGCTTGCGCCGCTCTTCCTTCGGGATCTCGCGGTCGGTGCGGCAGAGCAGGATGTCCGGCTGGATGCCGATCGAGCGCAGCTCCTTCACCGAGTGCTGCGTCGGCTTGGTCTTCAATTCGCCGGCGCTCGGAATGTAAGGCAGCAGCGTCAGATGGATATAGACGGCATGGTCGCGCGGCAGCTCGTTCTTGAGCTGGCGGATCGCCTCGAAGAACGGCAGTCCCTCGATGTCGCCGACGGTTCCGCCGATCTCGACCAGCACGAAGTCGAACTCGTCATTGCCTTCGAGGACGAATTCCTTGATGGCGTTGGTGACGTGCGGAACCACCTGAATGGTTGCGCCGAGATAATCGCCGCGACGCTCCTTGGAGATGATGTCCTGGTAGATGCGCCCCGTGGTGATGTTGTCGGCCTTGGTCGCTGGCCGGCCGGTGAAGCGCTCGTAGTGACCGAGGTCGAGATCGGTCTCCGCGCCGTCATCGGTCACGAACACTTCGCCGTGCTGATACGGCGACATCGTTCCGGGATCGAGGTTGAGATAGGGATCGAGCTTGCGGAGGCGGACCTTGTAGCCCCGGGCCTGCAGCAGGGCACCCAGTGCCGCTGAAGCCAGACCCTTGCCGAGCGAAGAAACCACGCCGCCGGTGATGAATATGTACCGCGCCATGGGACTTAACCTCTAATCCCCTACATTCGATTCGCCAAAGCGATTCGTATTCCGCCCCAAAGATTTTGCGGGCCTGTGGGTGAGCCAGAACTAACAGTGGTGACAGTGCCTTGATGGGGATTGTTGATGCAGGACGGTAGCAGCCGCCCTGCATGGCCCCCCTGCTTTATTGCGAACGCGGCACCTGCGGACCTGACGGCGCCTGGTTCTGCTGCTGCTCGTCGGCCTTCTTCAGCGAATCCAGGATGCCGCCCGAGGTGGGCGGCGCGATCGGCGATCCGCCGGCCGGCTGGGTCTGCGACGGCTGGCCGATGATCGACGACGGCGCCCGGTTGTAACCAGCGTACCAGGAGAGGAACAGGCTGGTGATGAAGAAGCCCACCGCCAGGATGGCGGTGGTCCGCGTCAGAAGATTCGCCGTGCCGCGGCTCGACATGAAGCCGGCGCCTCCGCCCATGCCGAGGCCGCCGCCTTCCGACTTCTGCAGCAGGACGGCGCCAATCATGACGGCGACGATCATGAGGTGGATGACGATGACAACGGTCTGCATGATATCCTTCCGTCACAAGCGGGCGGCGCCTGACGGCGGCCGATCGCGCTTCGCGGGGTTGTCCTGAAGTTGCGCGGTGTTACACGATCGGGAGGGCTATTGCCACCCCCGATCGGTCCGACCAATGGTTTGGGTTTAGCTAAGGGCAGCCCTTGGCAATGGCAAGGAAATCGGCCGCTTTCAGGCTCGCGCCGCCGACCAGGGCGCCGTTGACGTTCTTCACCGCCATCAGCTCGGCCGCATTCGACGGTTTGACCGAGCCGCCGTAGAGAATCCGCATGTTGGTCCCCTCGTCCTTGAACCTGGAGGTCAGGAGTTCCCGGATAAAGCCATGAATCTGCTCGACATCCTGGGCCGTGGGGGTCAGGCCGGTGCCGATCGCCCAGACCGGCTCATAGGCGACGATCAGATTCGCGGCGGTCGAGCCGTCCGGCAGCGAGCCGCCGAGCTGGCCACGCAGGATGTCCAGCGTCTGCCCGGCGTCGCGCTGGGCCTGCGTCTCGCCGATGCAGACGATCGCCGCCGCCCCGGCCCGCCAGGCGGCTTCCGCCTTCTGCCTGACGAGAGCGTCGCTCTCGCCATGGTCGGCGCGGCGCTCGGAATGGCCAACAATGATGGCGTTTGCACCCGCGTCCGCCAGCATTTCGGCGGCGACATCGCCGGTATGGGCGCCGGAGGCCTTGGGGTGGCAATCCTGGGCTCCGACCGCAACCTTCTTGCCGCGCGCCTTGTCAGCGAAGGCGGCGATCAGGGTCGCCGGCGGGCAGACCAGGAGATCGGCCTTGCCGGCCACGTCTGCCGCGCCGCTGAGCATGGCGTCGAATTCGGCAGCCTGGGCCTTGAGGCCGTTCATTTTCCAGTTGCCGGCGATCAGCGGTCGGATGGCGTCGGTCATGTCATTTCCAGCAGGATGAGGGTTTGCGCATGCGCTAGCAGAGCTGCCGCGGCAGTTCCAGACCTAGAGGCTTTTAACCGCAGGCTCGAAGCGGCGCCCGAGGCGAGGTTGCGGGGGGAAAGCCGCCACTTTATGATGATTGATCAATTTGGTGACGCGCTTTTGCGGAATCTGCATTAAGACGCGCTCCGTTCCCCTCCTGACCAAACAAGTTGGACCAAATGCTTCGAGGAATGCGCAAGGCCTCATCAAACTGGCTCGGCAAGACCATTATGGCCATGGTGATGGGCGTGTTGATCATCAGTTTCGGCATTTGGGGCATCGCCGACATTTTCAAGGGCTTCGGGCAGTCCACGGTGGCCAAGGTCGGCAGCACCGAGATCTCCCTCAACGAGTTCCGCCAGATCTACACCGACCGGCTACAGCAGATCAGCCGCCAGTTCGGCCGTCCGCTGACGCCTGACCAGGCGCGGGCCCTCGGCATCGATCGCCAGGTGCTTCAGCAGACCATCGCCGAAGCCGCCCTCGACGAGGAGGCGCGCAGGCTCGGGCTCGGCCAGTCGGACGAGCAGATCCGCCACGTCATCATGAACGATCCCAACTTCAAGGGCGTCGGCGGAAACTTCGATGCGAACCGCTTTCAGGCCGTGATCCGCAATTTCGGCTACACCGAGCAGCGCTACGTTGCCGAGCAGCGCAAGGTGTCGCTGCGCCGGCAGATCACCGGCACCATCGGTGCCGGCATCGAGCCGCCGAAGACCATGATCGACATGCTGACGCGCTACCAGAACGAACAACGCTCGATCGAATTCGTCCGGCTCGACGCGGCTCAGGCCGGGACCATCGACCCGCCCTCGCCCGAGGCGCTCGCCGCCTATTTCGAGGATCATAAGGTCCAATTCCGGGCGCCCGAATACCGCAAGATCGCCTTCGTCGTGGTCTCGCCGGAGGACATCGGCAAATGGACCGAGGTGTCGGACGAGGATGCCAGGAAAGTGTTCGAACAGCGCAAGGACCGGCTCGGCACGCCGGAGAAGCGCCAGATCCAGCAGATCGTGTTTCCGAACGTGGCCGAAGCGCAAGCCGCACGCGAGCGCCTCGTCAGCGGGACGTCGTTCGAGGATCTCGGCAAGGAACGCGGGCTGAGCGCCTCCGACATCGACCTCGGGCTCGTGACCAAGTCTTCGCTCACGCCTGCCGTCGGAGATGCCGCCTTCGCGCTTCCCGTCGGCGAGATCAGCCAGCCGATCCAGAGCGGGCTCGGCGTCGCGATCGTCAAGGTCGACAAGATCGAGCCGGGCAAGGAGGCCGACTACGCCAGCCTTGCCGGCGACATCAAACGTGAGATCGCGACCGAGCGTGCGCGCGTCAAGGTCGCCGATCTCCGCGACAAGATGGAAGACGAGCGCGGCGGCGGCTCCAGCGTGATCGACGCGGCGCAGAAGCTCGGCCTCACCGCGGTGACCATCGACGCCGTCGACCGCTCCGGCCGCGCCCCGGACGGCCAGCCGGTCGCCAACATCCCGCAGGGCCTCGACGTTGTATCGCAGGCCTTCAACACCGATGTCGGCGTCGACAGCGACGCGATCTCCTACAAGGGCGGCTATGTCTGGTACGACGTGCTCGCCATCACGCCCTCGCGAGACCGCAATCTCGACGAGGTCCGTGACCAAGTCGAGGCGCGCTGGCGCCAGGACCAGATCGCAGCCAAGCTGAAGACGAAGGCGACCGAGATGGTGCAGAAGCTCGAAGCGGGCGGCAAGCTCGCGGATGAGGCCGCCGCGATCGGCGCCAAGGTCGAGACCGCGACCGGATTCAAGCGCGACGATTCTCCGGCCGGCGTGCCCGGCACGGTCGTCGCGGCCGCTTTCCGCACCGCCAAGGATGGCGTCGGACAGACCGCCGTGAGCGGCGGCAGCGAGGTGATTGTCTTCCGCGTCACCGACATCGTCGAACCCGCGGTCGACGTCGCCTCCGATGCGGTCAAGAAGCTGAAGGAGAGCCTCGACCGGGCCCAGACCGAGGAACAGGTCGCCTCCTACATCAACAAGCTCGAAGCCGACATCGGGACCACCATCAATCAGGCCGCCTTCGCGCAGGTGACCGGCGCGAACCAGTGAGTTGAAAGCACGCGATGGACGACCTGAAATCGATCATTGGAAAAGTCGCGACCGGTGCCAGCCTGTCGCGTGACGAAGCCGCTTCCGCCTTCGATGCCATGATGAGCGGCGAGGCCACACCCTCGCAGATGGGCGGCCTGTTGATGGCGCTGCGGGTGCGCGGCGAGACCGTTGACGAGATCACCGGCGCCGTCGCGGCGATGCGCTCCAAGATGCTGACCGTGACGGCCCCGCCTGAAGCGGTCGACATCGTCGGCACCGGCGGCGACGGCTCGGGCTCGGTCAACGTCTCGACCTGCGCCGCATTCATCGTCTCGGGCGCCGGCGTGCCGGTGGCCAAGCACGGCAACCGCGCGCTGTCGTCGCGCTCGGGGGCCGCCGACGTGCTGGCCTCGCTCGGCGTCAAGATCGACCTGAAGCCTGAGCAGGTCGGGCGCTGCGTGCGCGAATGCGGCATCGGCTTCATGTTCGCCCCTGCCCACCATCCCGCCATGAAGAACGTCGGTCCGACCCGGGTCGAGCTTGCCACGCGCACGATCTTCAATCTGCTCGGCCCTCTCTCCAACCCGGCCGGCGTGAAGCGGCAGATGGTTGGCGTGTTCTCCAGGCAATGGGTGCAACCGCTGGCACAGGTGCTGAAGAACCTCGGCTCGGAATCTGCATGGGTGGTGCACGGCTCCGACGGTCTCGACGAGATCACACTCACCGGCCCGACCTTCGTGTCCGCGCTCCACAATGGCGAGATCCGAAACTTCGAGGTGACCCCCGAGGAGGCCGGGCTCTCGCGTTGCGAGGCCGGCGCGCTTAAGGGCGGTGACGCCGATGCGAATGCGGTCGCGCTGCAAAGCGTGCTCGACGGCAAGCCGAGCCCCTACCGCGACGTCGCTCTGATCAATGCTGCCGCCGCGCTGGTCGTGGCCGGCCGTGCCAAGGACCTCAAGGAGGGCGTCGCGATCGGCGCCCGTTCGATCGACAGCGGCGCGGCCAACGCGAAGCTGAAGCACCTGGTGGCAGTCTCCAACAGCTGAATGCGCATGTCGGACATCCTGACCAAGATCGAAACCTACAAGCGCGACGAGATCGCTGCCGCCAAGTGCGCACAGCCGCTCTCGGACCTCGAGGCGAAGGCGAAGGCGCAAGCCGCGCCACGCGGCTTCGTGCGGGCGATCAAGGCCAAGCACGCGCATGGCGATTTCGCGCTGATCGCCGAGATCAAGAAAGCTTCGCCTTCCAAAGGTCTCATTCGCGCTGATTTCGACCCGCCGGCACTCGCGAGAGCCTACGAGGCCGGCGGCGCAGCCTGCCTTTCGGTGCTGACCGACACACCCTCCTTCCAGGGGCATCTCGACTTCATGGTGGCGGCGCGCGCGGCGACGTCGCTGCCGGTGCTGCGCAAGGACTTCATGTTCGACACCTACCAGGTGGTCGAGGCCCGCGCCCACGGCGCCGACTGCATCCTGATCATCATGGCGGCGCTCGACGATGCCGCCGCGAAGGACATCGAAGATGCCGCCATCGCCTATGGCATGGACGTGCTGATCGAAATCCACGATCGCGCCGAGCTCGAACGGGCGCTGAAGCTGCGATCCCCGATGATCGGCGTCAACAACCGCAATTTGCGCACCTTCGAGACTACGCTTGCGACCAGCGAGCTGCTGGCACCGCTGATCCCTCAGGAACGGCTGATGGTCGGCGAGAGCGGTATCTTCACGCCCGAAGATCTCACCCGCCTCGAGCGCGTCGGCATGTCGACGTTCCTGGTCGGTGAAAGCCTGATGCGCCAGGCCGACGTCACTGCCGCGACGCACGCGCTGCTCGCGCGCAAGACCGCGGCGCACGCGACGGGCACGCGCTGAAATGGCGCGCAAGCCAGCCAATACAAAGCCAATCAAGAGGAAGCCGGCTGAATCCGGGGCCGGTCCCGCCCTCACCCATATCGGCGCCTCCGGCGAGGCCCGGATGGTCGACGTCTCGGACAAGCCCGCGACCGAGCGCCTTGCGGTCGCGGAAGGGCGCGTCGTCATGACCAAAGCAACGCTCGACCTGATCGTATCCGGCAACGCCAAGAAGGGCGACGTGCTCGGCACCGCGCGCATCGCCGGCATCATGGCCGCCAAACGCACCTCTGAACTGATCCCGCTCTGCCATCCGCTTGCGTTGTCGAAGGTGACGGTCGAGATCGAGCCTGACGTCAAATTGCCGGGCTGCCTCGTTCGCGCCAGCGTGAAGGTGACCGGCCCGACCGGCGTCGAGATGGAGGCGCTCACGGCCGTCTCGGTCGCGTGCCTCACCATCTACGACATGATCAAGGCGGTCGAGCGCGGCGTACGCATCGAGGGCATCCATCTCGTCGAGAAGCTCGGCGGCAAGTCCGGCCATTATCGCGCGTGAAGCGCGCTCGCCCGCAACGGCCCAGCTCTCGTGCCGCGCGCTTGGCTTGGATTGCCTTTGTGCGCAATCGTTCATGCCGCGTTAACCGCGCTTCCTAACTTTACCTCCACACCGTCACCGTAAACCAGCGGATGTCTACGGGGTCATGAATTGATCCTGACGTGTGCGCGGCAATGATCCAGCATGAAGATGAAATTCGGCAGTCGTCTCTTTGACCAAGTCTTCGTGCGCAGCGGACCGATCCGTTGGCTGGTGGCGGGCGGCACGCTTCTGATCGCAACCATCGCCATCGGCTCGGTCCTGATGGCGCAGAACTTCCGGGAGCGGGCGCTGCGCAACTCCAGCCGCGAGCTGGAGAATACCGTGCTGCTGCTCGCGCACCACTTCGATCAGCAATTGCAGGATTTCGGGGTCATCCAGAAGGCCTTCGTCGATGACGTCCGCTCGATCGGAATCACGACCCAGGAGCAATATCGCTCGCGCCTCTCGGGCCAAGACGTCCACCAGATGCTGCGGTCGAAGATCGAGGCCCTGCCCTACATCGGAGGCGTCAACGTCATCGATGCCGAAGGCAATCTGATCAATTCGTCGACGGCATGGCCAGTCCCAAAAGTGAACGTTGCCGATCGCGCCTATTTCCGCACCTTCAAGTACGACCCCTTTTCGCCTGACGTGCTGATCGAGCCGCTTTATAGCCGCCTCTCCGGTGCCTGGACCATTCTGGTAGCCCGCAAAATCGTCGGACCCGGTGGCGAGTTCCTCGGTGTCGTGGGTCGCGGGATCGAGCCCGCCAATTTCGAAAAGTTCTTCGCCTCCGTCGTGCTCGGCGAAGGCGCGACCATCTCGATGCTGCATCGGGACGGCACGTTGCTCGCCCGCTATCCGCACTCCGGCGAATTGATGGGACGGAACTTCAAGACCGGCCCGTTCGAGCATCAGAGGGTGTTCGGGCTGGATCATTTTGCCGGCCGCTTTACGAGCCCCGTCGACGGCCAGGACCGGCTGATCTCCTCGCGGGCCCTGCCCCACTTCCCGATCCTGATGATGGCCACCACGACGCGCGCGGCGGCCCTGACGGACTGGCGCGAGCAGATCGGAATCCTGATGTCGGTCGCCGCCTCGTCCGCGCTCGCCATCACGGGCGTGCTGATCGCGGTCGTGCGCAAGCTGCTGGAGCAGCACCGCCTCTCTCGCGAACGGCTGACGCTGGAAAAGCAGCGGCTCGATCACGCCGTCAACAACATGACGCAAGGCCTCTTGCTGTTCGACGCCGAGCGGCGGCTCGTGGTCTGCAACCAGCGCTACATCGAGATGTACGGGCTGTCGGCCGACATCGTGAAGCCCGGCTCCAGCTTCCACGACATCATCGCCCATCGCAGGGCCACCGGCTCGTTCACCGGCGACGTCGACGCCTACGTCGCGCTCGTGCTGAAGGACATCCATGTCCGCAACTCCATGGTGGTCGATACCTCCGATGGCCGCTCCATCCACATCCTGAACGAACCACTCGCGGATGGCGGCTGGGTCGCGACTCACGAAGATATCACGGAGCGCCGGCGCATCGAGGAGCGCATCACCCATCTCGCCCATTACGACTCGCTGACGGATCTGCCCAACCGCACCATGTTCCATGAGCATCTGCGCGAAGAGCTGGCTGTACTCCGCGACGGCGAGCAGATCGCGGTGCACTACATCGACATCGACGAGTTCAAGGGCGTCAACGACGCGCTTGGCCATCTGGTGGGCGACGAGCTCTTGAAGTCGGTGGCCACGAGCCTCCGCCGCTGTGCGGGCTCCGCCGATTTCGTGGCGCGGCTCGGTGGCGACGAGTTCGCCATTGTGCAAAGCGCTGTGACGTCATCGGACCGGGTCAGCCAACTCATCGCGCGGGTTGTCGAAGCCATCCGCACGCCGTTCGACTGCATGGGCCATCATCTCACCACCGACGCCAGCATCGGCATCGCGCTCGCGCCGGAACACGGCACGGTGCTCGATCAAATCCTCAAGAACGCGGACATGGCGATGTATGCGGCCAAGTCCGCCGGACGCCGCACCTATCGTTTCTTCGAGCCGGAGATGGACGCCAAGGTCCGCGAGCGCCGCCAGCTCGAAAGCGACCTGCGCCACGCCCTTGCCCAAGGGGGTCTGGAAGGCGGGCTCGAGGTCTACTACCAACCCTGCCTGAGCCTGAAGGATGATCGCATCACCGGCTGCGAGGCATTGGTGCGCTGGCGCCATCCCGAACGCGGCATGGTCTCGCCGGCCGAATTCATCCCGATCGCCGAGGACACCGGCCTGATCAACGAGATCGGCGAATGGGTGCTGGCCACCGCCTGCCGCGATGCGGCGAGCTGGCCCGACGACATCCGCCTCGCCGTCAACGTCTCGCCAGTGCAGTTCAAGAGCGGCACGCTGGCACTGAAGATCATGGCAGCGCTCGCCGCCTCGAACCTGCCGGCGAGCCGGCTCGAGCTCGAGATTACCGAGGCGGTGCTGATCCGCGACGACGATGCCGCGCTCGCGATCCTGCACCAGCTCCGCGCCATCGGGGTGCGGATCGCGCTCGACGATTTCGGCACCGGCTACTCGTCGCTGAGCTATCTGCACCGCTTCCCGTTCGACAAGATCAAGATCGATCGCTGCTTCGTCGACGACATCGCCCGCCCCGACGGCTCGGCCAGCATCGTACAGGCCGTCGTCAATCTGGCGACTGCCCGCCGCATGACCACCACGGCCGAGGGCGTCGAGACCGAGGAGCAGCAGCGCCTGCTGCGCACGCTCGGCTGCTCGGAGATGCAGGGCTATCTGTTCAGCGCCGCTAGGCCCGCCGACAAGATGCTGGAACTGTTCGCGCTGCACCGCAGCCGGCTCGCCCGGCGCGAAGGCAGCGAGAGCCGCCGCCGCGAGGCCGGTTAGGCTTCGGCGAGACCGAGGGGCTGACGTCGACGCGGAGACAGCGCCCCGAACAAATTCGCCCGGAAGCGGACATCCACTCCCGGGCGATCAAGATCTAAGTCTGAGGTCATCAGATCAGTTCGGCACCGCAGCTTTCGCCGGCCGCTTGGCGGCGATGGCGTTCGCCGTGCCGCCGTGCAGGAAGTCGAACGCTGCATGCAGGGCCTTGTCGTCCTCCTCCTTCGGCGGAACATAGGATTGCGACCCGGTCTGCTCGCCGCCCTCGCCGGCCGAGAGATGCCCGCGCATCTGGGCCTCGGCCATGGTGTCCATCCGGCCCTTCAGCTCCGGCGGCACGTCCTGGAGGATCTCGATGTCGGGCGCGATGCCCTGGGCCTGGATCGAGCGACCCGACGGCGTGTAGTAGCGCGCCGTCGTCAGCGCCAGCGCGCCGTTGCCGGAGCCGAGCGGAATGATGGTCTGCACGGAGCCCTTACCGAAAGAACGCGTGCCGATGATCGTCGCCCGCTTGTGGTCGTGCAGCGCACCGGCGACGATCTCGGAGGCCGAGGCCGAGCCGCCGTTGATCAGCACCACGATCGGCTTGCCCTTGGTGAGATCGCCGCCTTGGGCGGTGAAGCGCTGGGTTTCTTCCGGACTGCGGCCGCGGGTCGACACGACCTCGCCACGCTGCAGGAAGGCGCTGGACACCGACACGGCCTGGTCGAGCAGGCCGCCGGGATTGTTGCGCAGATCCAGCACGTAGCCTGTGAGCTTCTCCGGCGACACCTGCTTGGAGATCGACGCGATCGCCTTCTTCAGGCCATCGGTGGTCTGCTCGTTGAATGAGGTAATGCGGATATAGCCGATGTCGCCGTTCTCGACGCGGAAGCGCACGGGGCGCACGTGGATGATCTCGCGCGTGATCGCGACTTCAAGCGGCGCGTCCGCGCCCTTGCGCACGATGGTCAGCTTGGTCTTGGTGTTGACCGGGCCCTTCATCTTGTTGACCGCCTGCTCGAGCGTCATGCCCTGCACGGCTTCGCCGTCGATCTTGCTGATGAGGTCGCCGGACATGAGACCGGCCTTGGACGCCGGCGTGTCGTCGATGGGCGACACCACCTTGACGAGGCCATCCTCCATCGTGACCTCGATGCCGAGCCCGCCGAACTCGCCGGAGGTGGTCTCCTGCATCTCGGTCCAGGCCTTGGCGTTCATATAGCGCGAATGCGGATCGAGCGAAGTCACCATGCCGGTGATCGCACCCTCGATCAGCTTGGCATTGTCGGGCTTCTCCACATAGCTCGCCTTGACGCGCTCGAACACCGCGCCGAACAGATTGAGCTGGCTGTAGGCATCATTCGCGCCCGCCGCCGCCCGCGCCGCCCATACGGAGCCGTGCGGGCTCGCTACCAGAAGGGTCAGGCAGGCTCCGGTGAGTGCGCCGAGGGGGAACAGCAGGGATTTCCGCATGGATGAGGGTGCCTTTTGCTTGGCGGTTCTCTTGGAGCTGAGGAGGCGCCATACAAATGGCGATCCAGCCCGCTTCTCACAATACCATTCCGGTTTCTTCAAGGCCGGGATGCCACGTTGGCGGGTATGCCGACGAAATCCCTTCGCCCTGGACTAAACTTTTGGCAACGTCCCGGTTGTTGCGCGGAAAGCGCAAACCGGTCGGCCCGCCCGCGCCTCGCAGCTATGCGATTTTACGATGGTTTGGGAGGCCCGGACGCGATAGGCGATGACGATAAGACTTCAAATCCTCGGGAGGATAACAATGAACGAAGCGCCCCGCATCCAGCCGGACCGGAACGTCGAGCTCGGTGCCAGCAACGAGCCGTTCCAGAACCTGCACGAGTTCATCCGGAAAGCGCGCGCCAACCTCAACCAGAATGCCTGGGACTACATCGTCGGCGCCGCCGAGACCGAAACCACGATGCGCCGCAACCGCATGGCTCTGGACGAGATCGCCTTCCGCCCACGCGTGCTGCGCGACGTCCGCAAGGTCGACGGCGGGGTCGATCAGTTCGGCCGCAGGATGCGCTTGCCGGTCGTGCTCGCTCCCGTCGGTGCCCTCGAGATCTTCGATCCGGATGGCGCGGCAAGCGTGGCGCGCGCCGCCGGCGCTTTCGGTGCGGCGCACATGCTGAGCTCGGTATCCGAACCAGGACTGGAAAAGACCGCCGAAGCCGCGCCCGATGCGCTACGGCTTTATCAGCTCTATGTCCGCGGCGACGATGCCGTCGTCGCCGATGTCGTCAGCCGGGCCGAGAAGAACGCCTATGCGGCCTTCTGCCTGACCGTTGACACCGCCCATTACAGCCGTCGTGAACGCGACATCGCCAAGCGCTACGTTCGCGAGAGCCGCCTGCGCGCCACAGGGGGCGATTTCCAGAAGGGCCTGGAATGGCGGACGGTCAAGATGATCAAGGACAAATTCGAGATACCACTGATTCTGAAGGGCATCGCCACGGCAGAGGACGCGCTGATCGCACTCGATCATGGCGTGGACTGGATTTACGTCTCCAACCATGGCGGCCGCCAACTCGACCACGGCCGCGGTGCCATGCATGTGCTGCCCGAGATCGTCGATGCCGTGAAGGGCCGCGCCAAGATCATGGTCGACAGCGGTTTCGGTCGCGGCACCGACATCGTCAAGGCGATCGCTGCGGGCGCGGACCTCGTCGGCATCGGGCGGTTGCAATGCTGGGCGCTGGCGGCGGCAGGCGAAGCCGGAGTTGCACGGATGCTGGAGCTGCTTGAGGACGAGGTGCTGCGCTGCCTTGGCCTGTTGGGCGCCACCTCGTTCGCCGAGGTGGACAAGTCCTGCCTGCATCCGGCAACCGCCACCAACGCGCCGAGCGTGTTCAGCGCGTTCCCGCTGTTCGACCATGAGCCCTATCGCTACTGACCTGCCAATACTGACGTCAGAAGGAAGCAATGACATCGCTCTCTCCCGGCAGCGCGGATGCGCTTCTGTTCGACCTCGGGCGCGTGGTGCTCGACATCGACTTCTCCAAGGCGATCGCCTGCTGGGCAGGGCATGCCGGTTGCCAGCCGGAGGCCATCGTCGCGCGCTATGTGCGCGACGAGGCCTACCGGCTGCACGAGATCGGGAAGATCAGCGACGAGGACTATTTCGCCTCGTTGCGTGCTTCACTTGGAATCGGCATCTCGGACGCGCAATTCCTGGAAGGCTGGAACGCGATCTTCGCCGGGGAGATGCCTGACATCGCCGAGCTGCTGCCGCGCGCGGCGAAACTGATGCCGCTCTATGCCTTTTCCAACACCAATCGGCCGCATGTGGACTATTTCTCGAAAGAATATGCCAGCGTGCTCGGCCATTTCCGCGAACTGTATTTGTCGTCCAGCATCGGCCTGCGCAAACCGGATGCCGAGGCATTCGATCACGTCGTGGCGGCGATCGGCGTGCCGGCGGAGCGCATTGTGTTCTTCGATGATCTGGCAGAGAATATCGAAGGCGCACGGGCGCGCGGCCTGACCGCCGTCCATGTCACGTCGCCGCGCGATGTCGGCAACGCATTGAGGGCCCTGGGTATCTGAAACCCCTTGCAGGCGTCACGACACGGTTCCCGGAACTGATTGGCGCAGCCCAGGAACCCGAGGCCTTTGTGCATTTTTATACGGAGTTCCCGGAACAGAATACCACCCAACGGACTCATGAGTCCGTTGGGACTTCTACATTGGACTTATCCACGTGCTGGGCAAAACCTATCTCACCAGGCAGGCTTCTCTGCTGCTTGAATTCGCCAGAACCACCTCGGATTCTGAACTTTCCGCCAAGCTGATCAGCAAGGCCGCCGACCTTAAGTCCCAGGCCGACCCTCTGCCAGACAAGGATCAAAGCCCCAAAGCGCCCGACGTCGCCTCGAACGACGGCTCGGGCCGACCAAGCGGGAGTTGACCGACGTTGGCCGTGGCGCTCGTTCTTCTCGTGCTCGCCATGGCCATCCTCATGCCGGTCTGTCTCACCTTCCGGACCATGCCCAGGCGGAGTTGAGCCTCATTGATGACGCAGGATAAATCATCCTGCTTCCCGCTTTGCCTCGCGTTCGCACTCCGCTAGAACTCTCGCCGCATTTGCGATCTGCTCAGCAGGAGTTTCCGCCCGTGGCCCTGATGCCGGTTTCTGACGCGCTCGCGGCGGTGCTGGCCGGGGCCGAGCCGCTGGCCGAAGAAACGGTTTCCCTCGAGGGGGCCTACCATCGCGTGCTCGCGCGCGACGTCGCGGCGCGGCGCACGCAACCGCCCGAGGCGATGTCGGCGATGGACGGTTACGCAGTGCGGGCGGCCGATGCGGCCACGATCGATTCCAGGCTGACGGTAACGGGCGAGGTCGCAGCGGGCCGTCCGTTCGCTGGAAGGGTCGGCGCCGGCGAAGCCGTACGAATCTTCACGGGCGGCGTCGTTCCCGATGGCGCCGACGCGGTTGTGATCCAGGAGGACACGATCGCCGAAGGCAAGCTCATCACGATCAAGGAGGCCGCGGTTCCCGGCCGGCACATCCGCCCCGCCGGCGTCGACTTCCGCGAGGGCGATGTGCTGCTGCGCAAGGGAACCCGCCTCACCGAGCGCGATCTGGCGCTGGCCGCGGCAATGAATCACCCGCAGCTCGCCGTCTGCCGCCGTCCGAAGGTCGCGATCCTTGCCACCGGCGACGAACTGGTTGCGCCGGGCAGCTCGCCCGGTCCCGGCCAGATCGTCTATTCCAACGGCTACGCCCTGCACGCGCTCGCGCGCAGCGAGGGCGCCGAGACCATCGATCTCGGCGTTGCCGCCGATACGCTGAAGTCCACGTCCGCCGGCATCCGCCGCGCCCGCGAGAGCGGTGCCGACATCCTGATCACCACCGGTGGAGCGTCGGTCGGCGACCACGACCTGGTCCAGCAGGCGCTGAGGGACGAAGGCATCTCGATGGCGTTCTGGAAGATCGCGATTCGGCCCGGCAAGCCGATGATGCACGGCCGGCTCGGCGCGATGCGCGTGATCGGCCTGCCCGGCAATCCCGTATCATCTTACGTGTGCGCCTTCCTGTTCATGGTGCCGCTGATTCGTGCGCTATCGGGCCGCTCAATGATTCATCATCAGCGCGAGCGCGCCGTGCTGGGTCGCGACCTCGGTGCCAATGACCAGCGCGAGGATTATCTGCGCGCACGCCTGGAGCTGCGCGACGACGGCGCGCTCGTTGCTGTTCCCGTGAGCCATCAGGACTCCTCGCTGCTTGCGAATCTTGCTGCGGCACAGGTACTTCTCGTGCGCGCACCGTTCGCGCCGAAGGCCGAAGCCGGCACGCCATGCGAGGTGCTGCGGCTTCCGGTCTGAGCTGCGGGGCCACACGCATTCCGCGAACTCCGCCCCGTTCACCATAAATTAAGCAGTTGCGGAACACATATCGAACATATAGTGTCCGTTCATGATTTGTTTCGAGATGTAGCGGCCTTATCGCCGAAATTCATCGTCTCGGAATCGAACGACATCAACCGGGGGACTTTGGTCGAGATGTTGACGCGCAAACAATACGAGCTTCTGCGGTTCATCAGCGAACGTCTGAAGGAAAGCGGCGTGCCGCCATCCTTCGATGAGATGAAGGATGCGCTCGACCTGCGCTCGAAGTCAGGCATCCATCGCCTGATCACGGCGCTCGAGGAACGCGGCTTCATCCGCCGCCTGCCAAACCGCGCCCGTGCCATCGAGGTGATCAAGCTGCCTGAGCTCCAGGCCGCTGCCGGCAGCCGCCGCGGCTTCACGCCTAGCGTCATCGAGGGCAATCTCGGGAGGATACGCCCCACGTCCAGCCCGCCTGCGGACGAGGGCGAGCGTCCCGTTGCGGTGCCCGTGATGGGGCGCATCGCAGCCGGCACGCCGATCGAGGCGTTGCAGACCCGGAGCCACACCATCAGCGTGCCGCCTGACATGCTCGGATCAGGCGAGCATTATGCGCTCGAGGTACGCGGCGATTCGATGGTCGAGGCCGGCATCCTCGACGGCGACATGGCTCTGATCCAGCGCAACGAGAGTGCCAATACCGGTGACATCGTGGTGGCGCTGATCGATGACGAGGAGGCCACGCTCAAGCGCTTCCGCCGCCGCGGTGCCTCGATCGCGCTCGAGCCTGCCAATGCCGCCTACGAGGTCCGCATCCTGCCGCCGAACCGCGTGAAAATTCAGGGCAAGCTGATCGGGCTTTACCGGAAGTACTGAGCGGATCCAGCGTCCGAGCTTTGTGGCGCGGATGAGGATCGCTCCGGCTGGATGGTTTTCTGGTTCTGCGCAGATTATCCGGCCCCTTTTTCTCCCGCGCGATGTCTCAGGCTTGCTTGCGAGCAGCATCGCCCCCCGGGCCGATTCAAGGCGACGACCGCGCGTCGGTTCGCTTTGAGCGGAAGCGCAGCGGCGCTGATGGCAGCATCGGCGTCGCGTGGCTATTGCACGATCGCCGCATCGTCTGCAGAGCAATCGTATGCGGCTGCTGAAATGCTCCGAAGCGAGCTTTGTTCCTATTGGATTGGGGAAAGATAATGTGATCGCGGCCTGCGGACGCAGCCGCAGATTTGCCTACAACGAAGCAGAGCGTTGCGTGCTTCCACCCTGTTAGAGGCCTGCGCCTCAAAGAGGTGCGGGTCATCTTCACATGAGGAGCACCCGATGTGTGACTACAGCCTGCATGCCATCGCGACGCGCCCGGCCGAAGTCGGCGAGACCATCGTCACGACAACGTTCCGCGGCACCTCAACGCGCGGCTTCGCGTCTGAAGCCGATCTCTCCGTCGCAGTCTGCCTGCTGCCGGGCACCGAGCTCGCTTTTGCCGACAACGTCCGTTACGATAACCGCTGGATCTGGACGCGCACCGTCAACTCCCGCGTCGGCAAGTTCGGCAAGATCGACCCGCACATTCCCGATCGCCATCATGACGCGATCGAATTCCCGGACGGCAAGTCCGTGCTGGTGACACAGCTGGTCGAAGGCCAGCGCGCGACCGTGCTGCAGCTGCCGGTGACCCAGACAATTGGCGAGCGCGAGCACAAGCCGCAGATCGCCGCCGGGACCCGGTCGACGATCACCCGCCTGCCGATCGACTGAAGCCGTCGTCCCGACCGAGAGGTCGAGAACCAGGATCAAAATGCCATCGCCGGCCGCGGCCGGCGAGATGGTATGGGTGCGTTCATGGAAGCCCGTCGGTTCGCCTGGTCCCGTCTATCCTCCATCATCAGCCTGCAAGTCGGCATCCGATGGCGTTGCGTCCCGATTGCGGGGCAGTGCCGTCTTCGGCGCGAGGTTGCCGTCGAAGTCTCCCTCGCCGGCGCCCGCCGGCAACCAGGGGCGGCTTGCGCTGCGCGCCCTCACGGCCTGAACCGAGAAGCCTTCGCCGCTCCGCGTCAGAGCCAGTGCACCCTGACTGGCCAGACGCGGCCGGTCGATGACCATCGCCGCGCAATCAGGGGGCACGGGCCGCGCCGTCACCACCAGCGCGGCGCGGCTGCAATCGTCTGCCAGCGCGTCGATGCGCAGAGAAAGCGCGACCAAGCGCCCGTCAGCCAAGGCCGTGACGCAGCCGGACGCGTCGCAAGACACACCGTCGGCCAGCGAGACACTGCCGGCGTCGCGGGGATCGCCGTCGGCAGCCAGCCATTGCTTGAGCAGGAAGCCATCCCTGCTCGCGCGGATCACATGCAGATGCCCGTCCCTGCCCCGCACGGCGACGCTCGCGCCGTCCCCGGCGATCAGGATATCGGGCTGTCGCACCGACAGCCCCCAGATGATCGCGGCAAACAGCACCAGCGCACCGGACCAGCGCAAGGGCGTGCGCAACAGGCCCATCATGATGATCCCGAGGCTCGCCGCGATCAGCGGCGCGATGCCGAATGCGGGAATGCGGCCGACCGCGCCGGGCAATGCCGCCACCCAGCGCGAGACCGCGACCATCCAGTCGATGCCGATCCCCATCAGCCACCAGAACACGCCGTCGAGCCCGAACGGCGCCGCGAGCAGCCCCAACAGCCCGGCCGGCATCACCAGCGCCGAGACCACCGGCATCGCGCCGAGATTGGCGAGCACGCCGTATGGCGTCACGCGGTGGAAGTGGAAGGCGGCATAGGGCGTGGTGGCAAGCCCGGCGATCAAGGAGGCCAGGAACAATATCGCGATCTCGCGGCCGCCCCACAGCGCGATCCGCGCCGTTACGGAATGATCGGGCGATGCGAGCAGGTTCGGCATGCCGATCTGCACCAGCGCCACCAGCCCGAGCGTTGCGGCAAATGACATCTGAAAACTGGGATGAACCAGGGCCTCCGGTGCGACCGCGAGCACGATCAGTGCGGCCACCGCAAGCGTCCTGAACGTGATGGCGCGGCGGTCCACCATCACGGCGATCAGCACCACCGCCGTCATGAAGAACGACCTCTGCGTCGCGACCTCTGCGCCCGACAGCAGCAGGTAGAACGCAGCCGCAACCAGCGCCGCTGCCGCCGACCACTTCTTGATCGCGAATCCGGCCGCCAGTCCCGGGATCAACGCCAGCAGCGCGCGCACTGCGAAGAATACGACGCCGGCGACGACCGCCATGTGGTAGCCGGAGATCGACAGCACATGGCCCAGCCCCGAGACGAACATGGCATCGTTGACGGGCGCGGTGATCGCATCACGCCGGCCGGTGAGCAGCGCCGTCGCGATCGCTCGGTTGTCGCCTTCGAGCGTGGCACGGATGCGCCCGTCGATCGCATCGCGCAGGCCCTGCATGAAAGCCGCGTAGCGCAGCCGCAAGCCGCCGGCATCCGGCGGCGTCGACGCCGTGATCGTGCCCATCACGAAGCCGGAGGCGCCGATGCCCTGGAAGAACATGTCGCGTGAGAAATCATAGCTGCCGGGGCGCACCGGCGAGATCGGCGGCAGCAGCCGGGCTTTCAGCTGCACGAAGCTGCCGACCTCCGGTGCCGTTCCCTTCCGAACCGAAAGACGCACGCGCTCGAGCTTGATGTCGCTGCGCTGCGCCTCCATCGCGGTGACGCGCAGCACGAAACGATCGGTGCGCTCGCGGATGTCCCGCGCTTCAACGAACCCCGACAGCGACACCGAATAGAGCGGCTTTGCCAAAACGGTGTGAGCGACGCGCGCGGTCTTCCAGGTCGCGACGGCAAAGCCGGCGGCGACCGCTGCGATCATGATGGCGGGGGCGAACAGGCGGCTCCGCCGCAGCAGCACCGCGCCGAGCATCAGCGCGGCCGCTGTCGTGGCCACGACCCACAGCACAGGCTCGTGATCCGCGGCGAAGTAGAGTGCGATCCCGCCCCCGAAGGCGACCGGCACCCAGGGCAACAACCGGCCAGGCCCCGCCTCGGCGCGGGCCCATTGGCGCAGCGTCTCGGCGATGGCGGGCCAAAGGCCAAGGTCAGCCGGCGCGAAGCCGCCAGCGGGCGCGACACGGCCGACTGGCCACGTCCCGGCGACTCCCTGGGAGCGCACTGGCCGGCTCCGCTCCGCCATTCCCCCTGCACCTTGCGATACGCGACGGGCGACGAGGCTACTGGAAGGTGCGACTGCTCAGATGGGGATTATATACTTGACACCACACGGTACAGAATCTAGTTCTGCGCGGTCGCCGGTAGATGCGCTGGCGGCTGGCGCGCCCGCGAATTACTGCCGAGGTGTAAGGTTGCCGGGAGGCATGTCACGCGAGTTGTGTGATGAACTGGTCTTGCTCATTGCCCGCGATAGTGATCCAGAAGACGGCGCCACCACGGACGAGTTGGCAGTTTTGATCTTTGAAGCTGTTGAACGGCGTCGGTCGAGAAAAGCTTCCTGGATACGTCGCATAGCTGGTTGTGAGCCATATTGACGATATCGGCGTGCGCATGTAGGCGCCGAATTGGCCATACGTCTGAGATGCTGACGAATACCTCGTCTTTCGGACGGTACTTAGTCACGTTGATTGTTATCTCCTGAGAGTGCGGGTTGTAATCTTCAACAATCCCATGAATTAGGGCATTCCTGTCCTCCGCTAGGCGCTTCAGCCCGATAGCTGCGTCGATTGCGGGCGCCTTAAATTTTTCTAGGCCCGGATGTCGGTTGAAGTATCGTTTGAAGAGTTTGATCTTTTGGTCGAATGTGCCGGGATGTCGCGGGCTATAAAGATCTAGTATTTCGTCTGAGTGCTGCGCCTTGTTGATGTGGATCAGTATCAGATCGATATGCTGCTCCATCCGTGCCCAAGATGCTGCAACGCGACCGACGGCGGCTAGTGCTTCTGTTGAAACGGCGTGATCGTCAATCGGACCGCCTTGCAGACGGTACTTGTGATCGCCTGCTTCAACTACATAATGGTTGGCCATGACTCGCGCGCCAAAAAATGAAGATTACGACGAGAAGGAAGCCCAAGAGCGTTTCGAGGCTGCGCTACGTGGCGCGCTCAAGACGCCAGCGAAACCGCTGAAGGAAAAGCCGAAGGTAAGGAAAACGCCAGAGAAAAAGCCCGGCAAGTGAGGCCGGGCTTTTGTATGGTTTAAAAGCCTGACACCGTACCGTCGTCAGCCTCAAGGGTGGCGGCTAGAAAGCCCCGACGCTGCGGGACGTGCTTGTCGTCGAACCATTCGCAAGTGACGTACCCGTCGGAGTCAACTTCTGAGACGGTCATTAAGGGGCCGCCCGATTTGAGACGCACCGTATCCCCGACCTTCAATTGAGGCATCTTGAAATCTCCTAACCTAAAATTGTGCGATGCGGTTGAATCGCCGTCAGATTAAAGCAAGCGAACTGCGTTTGGTAAAGCGAGCAGATGCCTATCAAAACGGTGGAGATTTGCCCCTGGTGCTGGGAAACTTTGTGCGCCTTAATAGCGGCGGCCCTACTATGCTTGTCGTGGACGCGCGACAAGACACCATTACCGCTGCTTGGCGGGCGTCCGAGTGCACTAGCGAGTTTTCTTGCGCCAGGGCTTGCCTTCACCGCGTTTGCCCTGCCAACGCTTAAAGCGGCGCGCTAGTCGTGACAGATCGCGCTTAGTGAGATTGACGATACGTCAGACGCTTGCCAGCCGCGCCTTTGACGGCAAGGTCTGCACGTTCCCCGTCCTCGACGCCGAGCGCGGAGCGGTTTGAATAGCGGAAGTCGAATTCCGCGAGATAGCGGTGCAGGTGCTTCTCAGCGCAGTGCTGATAGACGCCCTTCATGCCGCGCTTGAAGATCGAATAGTAGCCTTCGACCGTGTTGGTTGAGATCGTTTCGCCCGCTTCGTAGCGGACATATTCGTCACGCGAATGCACGACGGTCTTGTGGCTGGCAACGCCGTGAATATCGACAATGACGCGATAGTGGCTGGCTTCGTCCGTCATCAGCTTGGCCTCGCGGCTGAGGTTGTTGCGGATGATCGGCAGAATGTCGCCAGCACTTGCGCCGTCGATATGGAAGCTACGGGCAGCGCCGCCGCGCTCAACCAGGGTCAGGACGGCGTTCTTGTGGTGGCCCGCGCGGCTTTTCTTCGCGCCAAGCTTGCGGCCAATGAACGTTTCATCGGCTTCGACGGTCTTGCCGCCGCTGCCTAGAAAGGGAGCCATGAGGCCGCCAGCGCGCATTGCTTCGCGGATGCGATGGGCGAGGAACCAAGCGGTCTTGTAGGTTACGCCAAGGGAGCGGTGGAGCTGATGGGCGCTCATGCCCTTCTTGCTCGACGCCATCAGGTAGAACGCCTGCAACCAGACGTGCAGCTTGATATGGCTCGACTCCATCACGCTCTTGGTCGTGACGGTGAAGTCCTTGCGGCATTCCTTGGATGCGCAGCGATAGACGCCGGGCTTCTTGGCGTTCTCGTATGATTTGCCAACCGTGCCGCAGTGCGGACAGACGCGCTCAGCGCCCCAGCGGAGACCTTCTAGGTACTTCCGGGCGTCGTCGTGGTTCTGAAAGTGCGGCGCGTTGAACTGAGACATGGGGCCAAATCCCTAGAGAATGTGGAGATTCTAGGGATTTGGCCTTGTGGTGTCAAGTATATAATCGCCGCTCAGATAGCGGTACAAATCAGGAACAAGCGGCCGAGCGCCCTACTTTTCCTCTTCCATCGTCACGGCCACCGACGCCTTGGCGGACAGACGGACCTTGTTGCCTTCGACATCGGCAACGAGGCCCTTGTCGATGAAATGATGGTGACCTTTGTGACTGCCCTCGCCACTGTCCTTCTTGGTCAGCTTGATGCGATTGCCCTCGACGCGATCGACGGTGCCGACATGGACGCCGTCGGCGCCGATCACTTCCATATGCTCTGCAATGTTCTGCATGGCCGGATCCCTGTTTGGATCCCACTCAACGCACTAGTCCCAAGTTCGTTTCCAGCACCTGATGAGGATCCTGTGTGCGGCGAGGCGCGTCAGATCAGCGGCGCCTGCGAGGAGGCATGGTGGTTGACGATCTTCCAGTCGCCGTCCTCGCGGACGATCACCCAGCTCATCTTGACCATGAGATCGGCACGCTCGCCGGCAAGATCGAACGAGATGGTCGCAGCCATGTTGATGAGGTCGGGACCCGACTGTGCCGCCTGTACGTCCGAGAACGCGGCGCTCGGTTTGCGCCAGCGCGGCAGGCCGTTGAAATAGTCGGCGACGCCGTCCCTGCCCCGATAGAGTTTCGGATTGGAGCCGAAGAAGAACGCGTTCTTCGAGTACAGCGACGACAGCGCCGAGGCGTCGAGCTTTGCGAAGCCTGCGCACCATTTCGAGATGATGGCGGAAACGATCTCGCCGGCCTCACTGCTCATGACCGCTCCCTCAGCCTTTGGCGACTTCCTTCGCAAACGTATCACGCAGGCCGATGGTGCGCGAGAACACCGGCTTGCCAGGCGTCGAGTCCTTGTCACGCACGAAATAGCCCTGGCGCTCGAACTGCATCGGCTCGGTCGAATTGCTCTCGGCAACGGAAGCCTCCACCCGCGCGTCGGAGAGAATCTCCAGCGAGTTCGGATTGAGATCGGCTGCAAAATTGGAGGCGTCTGGGCTCGGATTGGCGAAAAGCTGGTTGTAGATGCGGATCTCCGCCGGCTTCGAAGTCGCGGCCGGCAGCCAGTGCATGGTGGCCTTGACCTTGCGGCCGTCGGGCGCGTTGCCGCCCTTGGTGGCGGGATCGTAGGTGCAGCGCAGCTCCACCACCTCGCCCTTGTCGTTCTTGATCACGCCGGTGCACTTGACGAAATAGGCATAGCGCAGCCGCACCTCGTTGCCCGGCGACAGACGGAAGAACTTCTTGGGCGGGTTCTCCATGAAGTCGTCCTGCTCGATATAGATCTCGCGGCCGAAAGTGATCTTGCGCGTGCCGGCGCTGGCGTCGTCGGGATGGTTGATCGCCTCGAGCTCTTCGGTCTGCCCTTCCGGATAATTCTCGATTACGACCTTCAGCGGCCTCAACACCGCCATGCGGCGCTGCGCCGTGCGGTTCAGCTCCTCGCGGATGCAGAACTCGAGCATGCCGACATCCACCACGCTGTTGGCCTTGGCGACGCCGATGCGCTTGACGAATTCGCGCAAGGCGGCCGGCGGCACGCCGCGGCGGCGCATGCCTGCCATGGTCGGCATGCGCGGATCGTCCCAGCCCGCGACATGGCCGTCGCGGACCAGCTGGGTCAGCACGCGCTTCGACAGCAGCGTGTAGGTCAGGTTCAGCCGCGCGAACTCATACTGGTGCGGCTTGGACGGCACCGGCAGCTTCTCGATAAACCAGTCATAGAGCGGCCGGTGGTCCTCGAATTCCAGCGTACAGATCGAATGCGTGATGCCTTCGATGGCGTCCGACTGGCCATGCGCATAGTCGTAGCTCGGGTAGATGCTCCACTTCGTGCCGGTGCGCGGATGGTGCGCATGCAGGATGCGGTACAGCACGGGGTCGCGCAGATTGATGTTGCCCGCGGCCATGTCGATCTTGGCCCGCAGCACGCGCGCGCCGTTGGGGAATTCGCCGGCCTTCATGCGGCGGAACAGGTCGAGATTCTCCTCCACGCTGCGGTCGCGGAACGGCGAGTTCTTGCCGGGCTCGGTCAGCGTGCCGCGCGAGAGACGGATCTCCTCCTGGCTCTGGTCGTCGACATAGGCGAGCCCGTCGCAGATCAGCTGCTCCGCCCATTCGTACAGGCGGTCGAAATAGTCCGAGGCGTAGAACAGGTTCTTGCCCCAATCGAAGCCGAGCCAGCGCACGTCGGCCTGGATGGAATCAATGTATTCCTGTTCCTCCTTGACCGGGTTGGTGTCGTCGAAGCGCAAGTGACAGCGGCCCGGAAACTCCTGGGCGATGCCGAAGTTGAGCGCGATCGACTTGGCGTGGCCGATATGCAGATAGCCGTTCGGCTCCGGCGGGAACCGGGTCACAATCTCCTTGTACTTGCCCTGCTCGAGGTCGGCCTGGATGATGTCACGAATGAAATCGCGCCCAACCTCAGCTGCCACCGGTTCTGTCATCACGAAAATCCTGTAAGGAAATCAGCGGTCCTTCTGCCAAATTCGCGTGGCCGCGCCAAGGCCTTCGGCCGTCCGCCGTCGGGCTTTAGTTATGCTCCGGGCCTGCTATACACCACCGCTTCCAATGCATGGGCCCTGCCAAGAATGTCCGATTCCGTCGTCACCCGCTTCGCTCCCTCGCCGACCGGCTTTCTCCATATCGGGGGTGCCCGCACGGCGCTGTTCAACTGGCTCTATGCGAAGAAGCATGGCGGCAAGATGCTGCTCCGGATCGAGGACACCGACCGGGAGCGCTCCACGGAGGCTGCCATCGCAGCCATCCTCGATGGCCTCAAATGGCTGGAGCTCGGCTGGGACGGCGATGTCATCTACCAGTTCGCCCGCGCCGCCCGCCACCGCGAAGTCGCCGAGCAGCTGCTGGCCGACGGCAAGGCCTATCGCTGCTATGCCACCGCCGAGGAGCTCGCCGCCATGCGCGAGAAGGCGCGCGCCGAAGGCCGCACCCGGCTCTATGACGGCATGTGGCGCGACCGCGATCCCGCGACGGCGCCGAGCGATATCAAGCCAACCATCCGGCTGCGCGCGCCGCAGACCGGCGAGACCGTGATCGAGGACCAGGTCCAGGGCCGCGTGGTCTGGCAGAACGAGAACCTGGACGACCTCGTCCTTTTGCGCGGCGACGGCAACCCGACCTATATGCTCGCCGTGGTGGTCGACGACCACGACATGGGCGTCACCCACGTCATCCGCGGCGACGACCATCTGATCAACGCCGCGCGCCAGAAGCAGATCTATGATGCGATGGGCTGGACGCTGCCCAGCATGTCCCATATCCCGCTCATTCATGGTCCGGACGGCTCCAAGCTGTCCAAGCGTCACGGCGCGCTCGGCGTCGATGCCTACCGCGCCATGGGCTACCTGCCGGCTGCGCTGCGCAATTACCTGGTCCGGCTTGGCTGGAGCCATGGCGACCAGGAGATCTTCTCGACGGAGGAGATGATCGCGGCGTTCGATCTCGCCAGCGTCGGCCGTGCCGCCGCCCGCTTCGATTTCGCCAAGCTGGAAAACCTCAACGGCCACTACATCCGCCACAGCGACGATCAATCGCTCGTGAGGATGTTCGAGGACGTGCTCGACCACGTCGTGCCGAGCCGCGACGAGATTAAGGCCAAGTTAAACGAGACGACACGGGCACAGCTTCTCAAGGCCATGCCGGCCCTGAAGGAGCGCGCCAAGACGCTGATCGAGCTGATCGACGGCGCCCATTTCATTTTCGCAGACCGGCCCTTGACGCCCGATCCCAAGGCGCAAGCGTTGCTGACGCAAGATAACCGCAGGCTGATCGGCCAGCTTCATTCCGCGCTGGAGAAAGTCGAGACGTGGAGCGGCCCCACCACTGAAGCCGCGCTGCGCGCCTTTGCCGAGGAAAACGGTCTCAAGCTCGGCGCGGTCGCCCAGCCTTTGCGGGCGGCGCTCACCGGACGGACGACGTCGCCTGGTATATTTGAGGTTTTGGACGTCCTGGGGCGCCAGGAGAGCCTTGCCCGGCTTAAGGATCAATCTACGACGTAAGTCGACCATGCGCGCGGCGATCTTGCAGCGCACATAGCAATAATATACCCATCTCCCCGTACATTCTGGAACTTCCGGCCTGCCCCCATGATCTCCCTAGGGGCGCCTCCGGCTCCGGCCCGTTTCACCACACATCGGGGACCTACGATGGACGCAAAACCAAGCAACAAGACCGCCACTCTGACGGTTGGAAACAAGAGTTATGATCTTCCGATCCTCAGCGGCAGCGTCGGGCCTGATGTCGTCGATATCGGCAAGCTTTACGGCCAGTCCGGCCTGTTCACTTACGACCCGGGCTTCACCTCCACCGCGAGCTGCCAGTCCAAGATCACCTATATCGATGGCGACGCGGGCGTCCTGGAGTACCGGGGCTACCCGATCGAGCAGCTTGCCGAGCACGGCGACTTCCTCGAGACCTGCTATCTCCTGCTCTACGGGAACCTGCCCACCGCCGCGCAGAAGAAGGATTTCGATCATCGCGTGACCCATCACACGATGGTGCACGAGCAGATGGCCCGCTTCTTCCAGGGTTTCCGCCGCGACGCCCATCCGATGGCGATCATGGTTGCGGCCGTCGGCGCGCTCGCCGCCTTCTATCACGACAGCACCGACATCAACGATCCGCAGCAGCGCATGATCGCGTCCATGCGCATGATCGCGAAGATCCCGACCCTGGCGGCGATGGCCTACAAGTACACTGTCGGCCAGCCCTTCATGTATCCGAAGAACTCGCTGGGCTTTGCCGAGAACTTCCTCAACATGTGCTTCGCGGTGCCCTGCGAGGATTACAAAGTGAGCCCCGTGCTCGCCGATGCGCTGGAGAAGATCTTCATCCTGCACGCCGACCACGAGCAGAACGCCTCCACGTCGACGGTGCGCATCGCCGGCTCTTCCGGCGCCAACCCGTTCGCCTGCATCGCGGCGGGCATCGCCTGCCTCTGGGGCCCCGCGCATGGCGGCGCCAACGAAGCCGCACTGAACATGCTCTATCAGATCGGCACGGTCGACAAGATCCCCGAGTTCATCGCCAAGGTGAAGGACAAGAGCTCCGAGGTCCGCCTGATGGGCTTCGGTCACCGCGTCTACAAGAACTACGATCCGCGCGCCAAGATCATGCAGAAGATGTGTCACGCCGTGCTCAAGGAGACCGGCCATGGCGACGATCCGATGCTGAAGGTGGCGATGGAGCTCGAAAAGATCGCGCTCAGCGACCAGTACTTCATCGACCGGAAGCTCTACCCGAACGTCGACTTCTATTCAGGCATCACGCTGAAGGCGATGGGCTTCCCGGTGTCGATGTTCACCGTGCTGTTCGCGGTCGCACGCACCGTCGGCTGGATCAGCCAGTGGAGCGAGATGATCGAGGATCCGCAGCAGAAGATCGGCCGTCCGCGCCAGCTCTATACCGGCGTAACAAAGCGCGATTACGTTCCGATCGACAAGCGCTAACGCCGGCCGTCACGGGTTTCGAAGCGGCGCCATCGCAAGATGGCGCCGCTTTCGTTTGGCGGAACATTGCGCCTGACCTGGCTGCTCGGTCCCGGCAGCATTCGCGTCCACGTGATTGCGAAGGGCGTGGTGATCACCGAGCGCCGCCGCCGGCTGCGGTATCCGAAAGGTGCAGGCCATTGCCAAGAGGCGCTCGCGTCGGGGCGTCCGCGGTGCGGCGAGGCCCGACGACATTGCCACCATGGAGCTGTTCCTCGCCTCCCGGGACAGCCATCGCATCGCCGGTCAGTATTTTCGAGCCGATGCGGGTCTCGCCCAGGGCGTGCACTCGAATTCGTCTCGGGTTCGCGTTGCGCGACGGAGATGTCGCGGATATTGATCCAGGTCGCGATCAAGGTGATCTACGATCGATGGTCTCTTGGGGTGCGAAATGGGCAGGCGTAGCAACGGATGTTTGCCCACCGAAATCGTAAACATCCGCTCCGTGTCAATCGCCTTGGTGTCACGCTCGGCTGCAAACTTCCGGTCACATCCTCGCGGCTGATGATGGCGGCAAAGTCGGAGCGAGCGATGCAAAAACGTAGAACCGCGCAGTAGACGGCTGGAAGTTGTGTTGCGAGCCAGCACAATGCTGCGCCGCGTCCTTCACCTGTCAAGCTGCTATCTCGCCACGCCAAAGAACAGGTTCGGGAAGTACAGCGCGATATCCGGGAAAACGATCAGGATCAGCACACCGACCATAGTCACAAGCACGTACGGAATCACGGACCAGTAGATATCACCCATCGTGACTTCCGGCGGCGCAACGCTCTTCAGATAAAACAGATTGAAGCCGAAAGGTGGTGTCATATAGCCGATCTCCATCATGATGATGAAGATCACGCCGAACCAGATCGGATCAAAATTGTAGGCCTGGACCACCGGCAGGAACACCGGAAGCGTGATCAGCATGATCCCGACCGGGTCAAGCACCATGCCCAGGATCAGCAGCACAAACAACATGAACGCGAGGGCTCCCCACTTTCCGCCGGGAACAAGCGTCATCAGGTGATTCATCAACTCGCTGGCACCCAGCGTCGTGTATGCCGTCGAGAACGCATGGGCGGCGAACAATATCCACATGATCAGCGCGGTCAGCCGCAGGGTTTGGAGCGCCGCGTCGTTCAGCACGGCCATCGACAGCCTGCGATGAACGGCGGATGCGACCAGTGCGCCGAACACACCCAGCGCGGCAGCCTCAGTCGGCGTTGCAAAGCCGCCGAAGATGGCGCCGAGCACCAGAAACACGATGAACAGCGGCAAGAACACCGCTTTCAGTGAAGCGAACTTCGTTTGCCAGTCGCCGCGCTCCTCGATCGGCAATGCAGGCGCAAGAGATGGCTGCAACCAGGCGCGAACGCCGATATAGATCGAAACCAGCACGAACAGCAGGATGCCGGGACCGATTCCGGATGCGAACAGCCGGCCGACTGATACCTCGGTCAGCAAAGCGTAAAGTACCATCAGGATCGATGGGGGGATCAGGATGCCCCAGCCGCCGCCGCAGTTGATCGCGCCGACAGCGAGCCGCTTGTCGTAGCCGCGCTCCAGCATCCGCGGCAGCGCTATGGTGCCCATCGTCACGACTGCGGCGCCGCTGATCCCGCTCATCGCGGCAAAGATCGCGCAGATCGCGACGGTGCCGATCGCAAGCCCGCCGCGAAAGCCGCCGAACCAGAGATGCATCATCCGGTAAAGATCGTTCGCGACACCCGACTTCTCGAGCAGCATCGCCATATAAACGTACATCGGTATCGCGATCAGCGTGAAGCTCATCATCGAATCCCAGAACTTGGACGCGACGATGTAGAACCCGACCGGACCCATCGTGAAGTACAGGAAGACGACCGAGATGCCGCCGAGGGTGAAGGTAAGCGGCGTGCCGATGAAAAGGAAGACCAGCAGCGAACCGAAGAATAGAAGCGTGAGAAGCTCGACTGACACAATGGATCCGTTCGTCTAATGAGAGGGTTCGTCGGTCGCCTGCTTGCCGAACGTATCCGGGTCGTTCTCCAGCCCCTTGACGGTGCGGATGTCCGAGGCAAACCGGACGAGGCCCTGCAGCAGCAACAGCACGCCCGCGACTGGGATGATGATCTTGACCGGCCAGATATGCGGATTCCAGAGACTGGACGATCTCTCGAACTTAGCCGCGGAATCCCAGGCCATGTCGACGCCTTGCCAGATCAGCACCCCGAGGAAAAGGAAGAACAGGAATGAAGTAGCGAGATCGACGACCGCCTTGTTCACGCGGCTGAATTTGCCATAGATGATGTCGACGTTGACATGGGCTCGCTCGACCAACAGATACCCGCCGGCAATCACCGCGTACCCGCCGAAGATCAGCTGTGCGAATTCGGCGGTCCAGATAGCCGCACTGCCGACGACGTAGCGCATGATCACGTCGGTCATCAGCAGCAGGAACATCGGCGCGATCAGCCATGCCGCGACCTTGCCGATCCAGATATTCAGGTGCGTGACCGTCCTGGCGAGTTTCAGCATTCTATGACCCGTATTCTGACGACCGCAAGTCAGCGCCGCCTGTTCACGCTGTCGGTGATTCGGAACGATATTGAAGCAGCCGTGCCGCCTGCCGTGCCCCGCCGGCCGGCGGCCGGTAATGTCAGACGTAACCGAGATCGGTCATCAATGTCGTCAGGGCCTCGCCACCCTTGCTCGCAACAGGTCCCTTGGCGATCTCCTTCTGGAGAATGCCCTTCGAAGCATCGGCGAACTTCTTGAGCACGTCGTCGGGAAAGCGAACTACCTCAACGTTCATCTTCGTCTTGCCGGTGGTCAGCGCAATCGCTTCCTTGTGCAGATACTCGACCGAGCGACGGAAGTAGCGCTCTTCGATCAAGGCGAGAAACTGGAGCCGGAGATCGGCAGGCAACTTGTCCAGCGCAGCGGTGCTGATGATCCAGCAGTCGTTGGTGACGCCGAGCGCCGGTTTCATGTGATAGGGCGCGACCTCCCAGAACTTCATCGACAGCGCGCCGATCGCCGCGCCCCAGTGAGCGCCATCGACGACGCCCGTCGAAATCGCCTGGTAGATCTCGGGGCCGGCGACCTGTTGCGGCGAGGTGCCCGCGGCCGACAGGTAATCAAGCATCGTGCCGGCCGAACGCACCTTCAGGGTCCCGAGGTCTGCCGCAGAGGTGATCTTCTTCTTCAGCACGATCTCGGTCGGATAGGCCTTTTCGCCGAGCAGGATCACGCCCTTGGGTCGCAGTTCATCGTTGACCATCTTCTCGATGCCGAGATTCTTAGTCAGGTGCATCAGCTCCCAAGTCTCGCGCAAAGTACCCGGAACTCCGTAGTACAAACCCATCGCCTGCGCCTCGCCGAGGATATAGGCCGGCGAGATCGTGCCCATCTGAACGACGCCCTTGCGGACTACGTTGAAGATCTCGCGATCCTTCGCGATTTCGCCCGCGCCGTACAATTCCATCTTGAAGCGTCCGCCGGTACGTTCTTCCAGCTCCTTTTGCAGTACGACAAGACTGTCGTTGAACGAGCCCGATGCTTTGGGCCAGTGTGACTGCACCTTCCAGGAAACCTTTTCCTGCGCGTGCGCGCTTCCAATGATCGAAGGCGTTGCAAGCGTTGCTACGGAACCCATCAACACGTTTCGGCGATTGAACTTGCTGTTCTGATCCGACATGTCTCTCTCCCTTGCCAGCCCTTCTGAATAGCTGAGCCGTTCTTTTTAGAAATGAGAACATGAGACAACTCGGCAAGTCAATCAGCGTTCGTCTTTGCCGTTCCGCGCAGCGGAACACGTTGGGATGGCTGAGCGCTTTCGGATCAAGTGGCCGACGTGACGGGCCCGCATGTCAATCAAAGCGTGTGGCTCCAGCGTGCCGTCGAGCCAAAGCCAGTCGGCGGAGACATTTTCATGCCACCGGTCCCTGCCTGGTGGAGCGTGACGCTTACACGTTGTACTGGGTGTCGAAGGCGCTGGTTGCTGTCCCGTTGAGCGCATGTTGTACGTTGCGCGCATACACAATCGTTTGTTCGTTCCCGCTTTCCTCAAGCAGACGCTTATGAGGACACGCCCGAGCCCGTTCGCACGCCCTTTCGCATTGCGGCCAGCACGATGTCGGCGGCGAGCACGCTAGGCGATGTGTTACCCGTCGACATGATCTGATCGAGCTGGGCGAATGCTTCCACCTGTCGCCGGCGAAGCGGCGAATCCGTCAGCAGTTCGGCGAGCGCCGGCGCGAGCTTATCCGGCGTGCAATCCTCCTGCAGAAACTCCGGAATGACGTCCTTGCCGATCACGAGATTGGCAAGGATCACCGACGAGACGCGGATCGCGCGGCGCAGGATGAAAGCTTCGATAGCGCCGACGCGATAGGCGGTCACCATCGGAATGCCCGACAGCGCGAGTTCGAGAGTCACCGTGCCGGATTTGGCCAGCGCGGCGCGCGCGATCCGGAAGGCGGCACGCTTCTCGTTCTCCCCGATCACGAGCTGCGGCTTGACCGGCCAGTTGGCAATGCCTTCACGGATGGTGGGTTCGAGATGCGGCATGGTCGGCAGCATCAGCTCGAACGCGCGCCCCTCCGCCTGCAACCGGCCGAGTGCCGCGCCGAACACATCGAGGTGATGCCGGATCTCGCTGCGCCGGCTGCCTGGCAGCACCAGCAGCACCGGCGGCTCGCCATCGCGTCGTGTCTGCTCCTCCGCGCTCGGCCGCAGCGACGCCAATTGCTCGATCAGCGGATGACCGACATAGCTGCAGGGCGGCCCGCCGAGCTTGCGGTATTCCTCCGGCTCGAACGGCAGCAGGCCCAGCACATGGTCGACGTAGCTGAGCATGGTCCGCGCCCGTCCCGGCCGCCACGCCCAGAGCTGCGGCGAGACGTAATCGACGATCGGGATCTCGGGACTGCGCGAGCGCACGCGGCGGGCGACGCGATGGGTAAAATCGGGGCTGTCGATGATGACGAGCGCGTCGGGCGCGGCATCGGCCACGGCGTCGGCCGTCTTTCGGATCAGCCGCAGGATCTTCGGCAATTGCTGCACCACCGCGGCAAAGCCGACGATCGACAGCTCCTCGATCGGAAACAGCGTTGCAAGGCCCTCGCGGGCCATGGTGCGGCCGCCAACGCCGACGAACTGCACACCGTCGCCGAGGCGCTGGCGCAGTACCTTCATTAAGGAACTGCCGAGCCGGTCGCCGGATTCCTCCGTCGCGATCAGGAAGATCTTGCGCTTGGGATCACGCGACTGCATCACGCGCTCAGCCCTATGACGAAGAGATATTTTGCGTCGGCAAGCGCGATCATCGCCTGCGGCTCGGCGGCAATGGTGTTGCCGGCGCTGACCGCGATGCCCGCAAGGCCGGCGGCCGCGACGCCCTCGATCGTGCGCGGGCCGATCGTCGGCAGGTCGAAGCGCAGATCCTGGCCGCTCTTCGGTGCCTTCACCAGCACGCCGCGTCCGGTGGCGGCGCGGATGCGCCCTTCCTCCCGCAGCCGCGCGACGCGAGCGAGCAGCGCGTCGGTACCCTCGATGTCCTCGACGGCCACCACGTGGCCATCGATCACCACGACAGCCTGGCCGATGTCGAACGGGCCGAGCGCGGTCAGCACCGCGCGGCCGCGTTCGATGTCGGCCTTGCTGGTGTCGCTGGGCCAGGCGCGACTGATGCAGCCCTCGGGCATCAGCAGATCCGGCGCGACATCCTTGATGCCGACCATGCGAAAGCCATCCTGCTCGAGCATGCGGCCGACACCGGACAAGAGATGGTCGTCGCCCCCGCGAAAGGCGCGGATGACGTTGCCGAGCAGGCGCAGCGTCTTGATGTCGAACCGGATCTCCGCCAGCGACGGCCGCACCAATGTGCCGATGAAGATCAGGTCGCGGCAGCCTTCCTGGCGAAACAGCCGCATCGCGCGGCCGAGCTGGCCGACCGAAATCCAGCGATGGCGGAACTGCTCCACCCGCGCCGGATCGCAGGCCCCGCGCAGCGGAAACAGCACCGGCGTGATGCCGCGCGCCGCGAGCGACTCGGCGACTGCAAACGGCATTGCGCCGCCGCCGGCCACGATCCCGACCGGTGACGAAACTTCCGGAGCCGCCGATGTCATTCCCGCGGCCATCGCAGGGTCACTTCGCGATAGCGGGAAGACAGAGCGGGCGCTTGCCCTTGCCGATGAAGTCGAGGATTTCGGCGATCGCAGGGTCCTCTTCCGCCAGCGGACGCGCCGCCTCCAGCCGTTCGGCGAATGTGCCGGAGCCATGGAAAAGCTTCTGGTAGAACGCGCGCACGGTCGCGAGCCGCTGCTTGGTGAACTTGCGCCGCTTCATGCCGATCAGGTTCAGACCTTCCAGCACCGCATATTGACCGTTGACGAGACCGAACGGAATGATGTCGTCGCGCACCCCACAGACGCCGCCGACCATGACCTGCGATCCGATGCGGGTGAACTGGTGCACCGCGGACAAGCCACCGATGAAGACGAAATCGCCGATCTCGCAATGACCGCCCAGCGTCGCCGAGGTCGCGAAGATCACGTCGTTGCCGACATGACAGTCGTGGCCGACATGGCTGCAGTTCATGAAATAGCCGCGGTCGCCAACGGTCGTGACGCCGCCGCCGGCAACAGTGCCGGCGTTCATGGTCACGGACTCGCGGATGGTGCAGCCCGCGCCGATCCGGAGCTGCGTCAGCTCGCCACGATAGCCGAGCGACTGCGGCGGCGTGCCGAGCGAGGCAAAGGGATAAATGGTGCAATCGTCACCGATGGTCGTCTGCGCGGTGATGTGCACATGTCCGATCAGCTTGCAGTTCTTTCCGATCGCGACGTTCGGGCCGATGATGCAATAGGGTCCGATCTCGGTACCCTCGCCGATCACGGCGCCGTCCGCGACCCGTGCGGTGGGATCAATCTTGCTCATCAAGCCAATCTTACTCGTCAAGAAGGTCTGGTTATCTATTGAAGTCGCTCGCTTTTCCGGTGGTTAGCGCGACTATGCCCGATCTGTCCAGTGACGTATCATCTCGCCGTGTTTCAAGTGCCGGATGAGGCGGCCTTCCCGGTCCATCAGGACGTTCATGCGGAGCTTCAATTGTCGTGGTCAGGGCCCTGGTCCTCTTGCTAGCGCAGCTCGCGGGTACACCGATCGTGTCAGAGACGATCGAGACTGGCGAGCAGCGGATCGTCGATCTCGTCACGTTTGAATGCCGGGACATCACCCGCAGCACGGTGCTTCAGCGGGTCTGTTACAATCGCGCGCAGCAGGACCTGATTGTCGCGAGCAACGGCGCCTATGTCCGTTATTGCGGCGTGGCGGCGGACACCGTCGAACGCCTCATGGGCGCACCGTCCATGGGTCAGTTCTTCAGCCGGAATATCAAACGTGAGGCGACCACCGGGCGCTACACGTGCCGGACGCGCGAGCCGGTCCAGAAGAGCTGATCCGCTCAGTCCGTCAGCATGGCGCCGACGTCGGCCTCCGCCACCACCTGGCCGTTGACCTTGGCATCACCGTGAAACCACCACATGGCTTTGCGGCGCCCCAGCGAGCGCATGTGATACTCGATGGTGTCGCCGGGCAGCACCGGCTTGCGGAACTTGCACTTGTCGATCGTGAGGAAATAGACCGCCCGCGGTTTCTCGGTGCCCTCGACCGACTTGATGCCGATCACGCCCGCCGTCTGTGCCATTGCCTCGATCATCATGACGCCGGGATAGACGGGGCGCTCGGGGAAGTGCCCCTGGAAGGCCGGTTCGTTGAAGGTGACGTTCTTGATGCCGATGCCGCTGTAGTCGGCCCGGATGTTGATCACGCGGTCGATCAAGAGCATCGGAAAGCGGTGCGGCAGGGTCTGGAGGATGGCGTTGATATCCACCAGCTCGAACTTAACAGGTGATTCCGCCGTCATTCCCGTCCCTCGTCTTTCGGCTCCGCCTTGCTGTCGCGTACCAGGCGCTCCACCGCGATGATCTCTTTGAACCATTGTTTGGTCGGCTTGGCGAAATGCCCGCCCCACCGGCCGCCCGGGGGGATGTCGTCCTTGACCGCGCTCATGGCCGTCACCTGCGCTCCGTCGCCGATCTTGAGGTGATTGTTGATGCCAACCTTCGCTCCCAGCGCCACGTTGTCGCCGATGGTCAGGCTGCCGGCGAGACCGATCTGCGCCGCGAGCAGGCAATGCCGGCCGATCGTCACATTGTGGCCGATCTGGACCTGATTGTCGATTTTAGTCCCCTCACCGATCACGGTATCCCGCAAGGACCCACGGTCGATCGTGGTGTTGGCGCCGACCTCGACGTCGTTCTGGATCAGCACCCGTCCGGTCTGCGGCACCTTCAGATGGCCTTCGGGGCCGAAGAAGATGAAGCCGTAGCCGTCCTGACCGATCGAGCAGCCGGGGTGGATCAGCACGTTGTTGCCGATCAGCGCGCACTGGATGGCGGTTCGGGCACCGACATTGCAGTCGCGGCCGATCTTGACGCCCGGGCCGATCACCGCGCCGACGCCGACCACGGTGCCGCTGCCGATCTCGACGTCGGGGCCGATCACGGCCAGGGGATCGACGACCACGCCATCCTCGAGCCGGGCCGTGGGATCGATGATGGCGGATGGCGCGATACCGTCGTTGCCGACCCAGGATTGCGGCCTCAGCGCGTCTCCATGCCATTCCCGCGCGATCCTGACGAAGGCGCGGAATGGCTGCGCCACCCGCAGCACGGCCACATGCGCGGGCACCTCGGCCTCGAATCGCGGGCTGACCAGGCAAGCACCAGCCCTGGTCGCCCGGAGCTGATCGGCATATTTGAGGTTGTCGAAGAACGCCAGATGCATGGGGCCCGCCTCGTCCAGCGAGGCAAGGCCCGTGATGACGTGGCCGCCCCTCGCGGGGTCGACCAACTGCGCCTTGGTCAGCGTGGCAATCTCGGCCAACGCTGTGGCAGGCGGCTTTGTGAAGAAGATCGGCTGCGCCATTCCACCCCGTCGCGGTCCGGCTTCGGCATGAAGCGGCCAGGCCGCATCATGCCTCATGACTTGGATTGGCACGATCCCCTTCGGAAACCGGCTCCACTGATCCGGATCGTGCCGTATTGATCGAACTAGAACGTGGTGCCGCCGCCGAACCGGAATTCCTGCACGCGATCGTACTTGCCCTTGCTGAGCGGCACGGCGTAGTCGAAGCGAAGCGGACCGAACGGCGATTGCCAGATCAGGCCGACACCGACCGAGGAGCGCACGACCTTGCTGTCATCATACACGAGGCCGGTGCAGGTGCCGCTGCTCGCCGGATCGATGGTCGATGGGATACAGCCGGGCGCATTGACTTCGTTGGTCGTGGTCCAGCTCGTCGGCCCCCTGTAGTCGTAGAGGCCACCGGCATCGGCATAGACCGCACCCTTCAGACCCACCTCCTTCGGCAGGAACCAGAACGGCATCTGCAATTCGAACGAAGCGCCCCAGTACTGGGTGCCGCCGAGCGCATCCCGTGAACCGTACGGATTCAAGTCGCGCGGGCCGATGCCGTTCGGGGCAAAGCCGCGGACGAGGTTCGGGCCCATCTGGAAGTGGTCGAGCATGCGCAGATCGCTGCTCATCTTGTTCAGCATGCCGCCCTGCAGTCGAATGAGGCCGACGATGTCGGACACGAGCGGCGTGTAGTACTTCGCATCGACCACCGACTTCAGATAGGAGACGTCGCCACCGACGCCGGCGAAATCCTGCCGGAAATCGACAAGCAGACCGTCGGTGGGGTTCTTGTTGTTGTCCAGCGTGTTGTAGGTCAGCGTGTAGCCGAGCGCCGAGGTCAGGGTCTTGCCGTTGGCTAGCTCCCTGCGCACCGGCAGCGAGGCTTCGCCATCGTTGTAGCAGCCGAGGCCATTGGTGGACGGATCCAGAGGTATACCAGTGGCAGCAGAGAAGGCCGGGCTGGGATTGAACGCCGCCGAACCGACCACGTTGTTACAGTTCGCAAGGTAGTACGGAAGCGTGATCTCCTGCTGGTAGATCGAGTAGCGCACCTGGAGCGCCAGATCTTCGCGCAGCGAGAAGCCGAGGCGCGGCGAGAAGCCGAGCGTCTTGGTGCCGTAGGAGATGTAGCTGTTGGACAGCTGCTGGCGCTGATAGAGGTCGAGACCGAGCGCCACGCGGTAGTCGAGCAGATAAGGCTCGACGAACGACAGCGAGTAGCCGCGGGCATACTGGCCATACGTCACCGACGCCTTGGCGAACAGGCCGCGGCCGAGCAGATTGCGCTCGGAGACCGACACTTCGGCCAGCGCGCCGTCGGTGGTGGAGTAACCGCCCGAGATCGAGAAGTCGCCGGTCGATTTCTCTTCCATGTCGACATTCAGGATGACGCGGTCGCTCGACGAGCCCGGCTCCGTCGTGATCTTCACCGTCTTGAAATAGTCGAGGTTCTTCAGGCGCCGCTCGGCGCGGTCGACCAGCGCGCGATTGTAGGCGTCGCCCTCCGAGATGTCGAACTCGCGGCGGATCACGTAGTCCCGCGTGCGGGTGTTGCCGCGCAGGTTGATGCGCTCGATGTAGGTGCGCGGGCCCTCGTCGATGTTGAAGACGACAGAGACCGTGTGCGCCTCGAAGTTGCGGTCACCGCCGGGCCGGACCACGGCGAAGGCATAGCCGCGACGCGAGGCCTCGATCTGCATCTCCTCGACCGACTTTTCGACCGACTCGACGTTGTAGAGCGAGCCGACATTGACGCGCGAATAGACGCGCATCGACGCGGGATCGAAGTTGGGAATGCTGGAGCGGAAGTCGACCGTGCCGACGCGGTACTGCGCGCCTTCCTCGATCTTGAAGGTGACGTTGAAGCCCTTCTTCTCCGGATCGTACTCAGTGAGCGCGGCCACGACCTGGACGTCGGCGAAGCCGTTCTTGAGATAGAAGCGGCGGATCAAGTCGCGGTCGGCCTCGACGCGATCGGGATCATAGATGTCGCCGCTGGCGAGGAAGCTCAAGAGGTTCGATTCACGCGTCTTGATGACGTCGCGCAGGCGGTAGGACGAGAAGGCGTTGTTGCCGACGAACTCGATCGACTTGACGCCGGTCTTGGCGCCCTCCTCGATTGTGAAGATCAGGTCGACGCGATTGTTGGGCTGCTCGATGATCTCAGGCGTGACGCGCACGTCATAGCGGCCGGACCGGCGATAAATTTCAGCGATTCGCAGCGTGTCGGACTGCACCATGGCGCGGGAGAACGTACCGCGCGCCTTGGACTGCACCTCGGCGGAGAGCTGCTCGTCCTTGATCTTCTTGTTGCCCTCGAAGGCGATCCGGCCGATCACCGGGTTTTCAACCACCGAGACGATGATCTGACCGCCGGGGCCGCGGTTGATCCTCACATCCTGGAACAGGCCGGTCTCGATCAACGCCTTGAGACCGTCGTCAATGGCGCCCTGATCCAGGCGGCCGCCCGGACCCGGCCTAAAATAGGAACGGATCGTCTCCACTTCGACGCGGCGATTTCCCTCGACGGAAATCGACTGGACGCTCTGAGCGAGCGCAGACGAAGACGGGAAAACAGCCCCGACCGGGGCAATTACCGGCGCGCCGAACATGATCAGGGTTGCGAGCAAGCCCCCCCGGAGTCGCAGTCCAAACTTCATCGCGCAACGCGCCCTTATCATTCCGTGCCAGACCCAACCCCAACGCCGGTCCGGAGATTCCCCAAGTTCAGGCTGCTTGTAGCCAATTTCGCCGACGCCGCAAACGGCGGAAAGCGCCGTAATTTCAATTTCATTGCAAGACGTTGCTCAACAGCAACGCCACAAAAAAGCCCCTATCAGGAAGCGGCCATCCGCAGGATGTCGTTGTAGGTCGCAAACACCATCAGCATCAGCACCAGGCCGAGACCGATTCGGAACCCCATTTCCTGGGTTCGCTCGGACAAGGGCCGGCCGCGGAGCACCTCGGCCGCATAGAACATGAGATGGCCGCCATCCAGCAGCGGGATCGGGAAGAGGTTCAGCAGACCAATCGAGACCGACAGCACCGCACAGAGATTGATCACGAACTGGAACCCGGCGCTCGCCGCCTGCCCCGACATCTTCGCGATTCCCAGAACGCCGCTGACCTCGTTCGGATTGCCCTGTCCGACGAACAGGGAACCAAGGAACTTGAAGGTGCTGGTGATGATGAACCAGACCTGCTCGACCCCGATTTTGAGCGCTTCGCCGATGCCGACCGGCGCGGTCGACGCCTCCCCGGCCTGCGACTTGTGCTCGATGCCGAGCACGCCGAGACGGTGGCTGTTGCCGAACGGATCCTTGCGCTCGAGGAGCGCCGGGGTGGCGGTCAGCGTGACGATGGCGTCATCGCGCTTCACCTGGAAAGTAAGCGCCGAACCGGCGTTCATCGCAACGATTCGCTGCATGTCGGCAAAGCTCTCGATCGGCTTGCCGTCGATCTGAAGGACGACGTCCCCGACCTTGAAGCCGGCCGCCGCCGCGGCGCCGGTGGCGACGACGCCGTCGACGCGGGCGATGGTGCTCGGCTTGCCGTAGTAGAGGGCCATGCCGGCGAAGATCAGCGCGCCCAGGATGAAATTGGCGATCGGTCCGGCAGCGACAATGGCAGCACGCGGGCCGACCTTCTTGTGGTGGAAGCTGCCGGCGCGCTCCTCGGCCGTCATGGACGAGAGTGTCTGGGCCGACGGGGTGGAGGCCTCGCTCTCGTCGCCAAAGAACTTGACGTAGCCGCCGAGGGGGATCGCCGAGATCTTCCAGCGGGTGCCATGGCGGTCGTTGAAACCGACCAGCTCAGGTCCGAACCCGAGCGAAAAGGTTAACACGCGAACGCCAGCCCAGCGCGCGACCAGGAAATGGCCGAGCTCGTGGAAGAACACGACGATGGTCAGGACGAACAGGAAGGGAACGGCGTAACCGAGGAGCCCATGGCTCAACGTGTTGAAACTATGGACGAAAAAGTCGATCATCGATTTCCCTCACCCAGCGCCGCAAGGCCCTGGCCCGAACCAACTAGGATGCCTTTAAGGCAATTTGAGGCAATAGGGCGGCCGCCCTATTTCGCGCAACATGGTCAACGGAGATTGCATCGTCGGCGGACGTCAGAGGGGCCTGGTTCCCGCCTTTGATCCAATCATCGAGGGTCGCCTCGACCAGCCGGGCAATCGCCCCGAAGCGGATCTTGCCGGCGATGAAGGCGGCCACAGCGACCTCGTTGGCGGCGTTGTAGACGGTGGTCGCCCCCTTCCCTGTCCGGAGCGAATCGTAGGCCAGCCGGAGACCTGGGAAACGCTCGAAGTCCGGCGCTTCGAAAGTCAGCTGACCGATCTTGGCGAGGTCCAGCTTTGCTGCCGGCCCCTTGATCCGATCGGGCCAGCCGAGGCAATGCGCGATCGGCGTCCTCATGTCGGGCGCGCCGAGCTGGGCCACCACCGAGCAGTCGGAAAACTCGACCATGCCGTGGATGATCGACTGCGGATGCACGAGCACGTCGATCTCGTCCGGCGAGAGCGCAAACAGATACGACGCCTCGATCACCTCGAGGCCCTTGTTCATCATCGAGGCTGAATCGATCGTGATCTTCTGGCCCATGCTCCAGTTCGGATGCTTCAGGGCCTGCGCAAGGGTCGCCTGCTCGATGTCCGCCGGCTTCCAGGTCCGGAACGGGCCGCCGGAGGCCGTGATGATGACGCGGACGAGCTCGTCGCGATTGCCCGAGCTGAGCGCCTGGAACAGCGCATTGTGCTCGGAATCGGCCGGCAGGATGCAGGCGCCTGCCTTTGCCGCGCGCTGCATGAAGAAATCGCCGGCGCAGACCAGGCACTCCTTGTTGGCGAGCGCGACATGGGCGCCGCGATCGACCGCGGCCAGCGCCGGCTTCAGGCCCGCAGCGCCGCTCACGGCGGCCATCACCCAGTCGGCCGGGCGCGCGCCGGCCTCGATCACCGCGCTTTCGCCGGCGCCGCATTCGGTGCTGGTGCCTGCGAGTGCAGCCTTGAGTTCGGCGAGCTTGGAGGTGTCGGCGATCGCGACGTAGCGGGCGGAGAATTCCTTGGCGAGCTTTGCCAGGGCTGCGACATTGCCGTTCGCCGTCAGCGCCTCGACACGGTAGCGCTCTGGCGTGGCCCGCAGCAGGTCCATGGTGCTATCGCCGATCGAGCCGGTAGCGCCGAGAACCGTGACACTGCGGACGTCGGACGCCGCAAGCCTGTTGTTACGCAATGGGACCGCGCTCATGTGCTCACCAAACCATAAGACCGCTTCCGGCGCTATGCACACCATGGCGGAGAAAGCCGATAATCCAGGCCGCCAGGATGGCGGCGACAAAACCGTCCAGGCGGTCCATTAGCCCGCCATGTCCGGGAATTAAGTGACTGGAATCCTTGACACCGAAGCGCCGCTTCACCGCGGATTCGAACAGGTCGCCCAATGCCGATACCACCGAGAGGACGGCGCTGACGAGCAGCAATGGTCCCATCTTCCCAAAGCCGAAGGCCGCAAAGCCCACCGCGACCAACAGGCTCGCGCCAAAGCCGCCGAATGCACCCGCCCATGTCTTCTTCGGGCTCACGCGCGGCCACAGCTTCGGTCCACCAATGCTGCGGCCGGCGAAATAGCCGCCGATGTCGGTCGCCCACACCACCAGCAGCACGAACATCAGCGCGGAGAAACCGTTGACGAGATCCTTCCGCACCAGGATCGCGGCCAACAGCGCCGCCGCCGCGTAGGCGAAGCCGGTAGCCGCCCACAAGAACTTGCCGCGCGCGATCAGCGTCACAATCGCCCCGCCGATGAGACCGGTGATGACGGCGGTCTTCAGCGCGCCAAACGCGACAGCGGCCCCCATCATGGCGATCACGACCGTCCCTGCCCCGGTCAGCGCAGCCGATCCCGCGCCCACCACCATCAGCCATTCCGCGAACAGTCCGATCGAGACCAGGGTGACGAGAAGGGCCCACAGCCAACCGCCGGCATAAGCGATCGCAATCGTCAGCGGCGCCAGCACCAGCGCTGCGAGGACTCGCACCACCAGATTGCTTGGGGCAGGCTTGGCGCCTGCCGATGCGGCGTCGGGTTCGCTCACGAGGCTGTTTTCGCGACCAGGCCGCCGAAACGGCGCTCGCGCCTGGCAAATTCGGCGATCGCGCTTTCGAGCGCCGCCTTGTCGAAATCGGGCCAGTGGATCGGCACGAACACGAGCTCGCTGTAGGCGGCCTGCCACATCAGGAAGTTGGACAGACGCTGCTCGCCGCTGGTGCGGATGATGAGATCGGGATCGGGAATGTCGGGCGCGTCGAGATACGCCCCGAGCGTCTCGGCGTCGATGGTGGCAGGATCGCGCTTGCCCTCCGCGACCTCGCGGGCGAGCCTCTGGGCCGCCTTCGCGATCTCCTGCCGCGAGCCGTAGTTGAAGGCGACGACGAGCGTCAGACGCGTGTTGTCGCGCGTCAGCTCTTCGGCCTCATTGAGGAGCGCGCAGATGTCGCTCTCAAGGCCGTCGCGCTCGCCGATGATGCGAACCTTGACGCCGTCACGATGCAGGCTCGCCAGATCGTTGCGGATGAAGCGTCGCAGCAGCCCGAACAGGTCGCCGATCTCGCTCGCCGGGCGCGACCAATTCTCCGAAGAGAACGAGAAGATGGTGAGATAGCGAATTCCGAGCTCATGCGAGGCGCGCACCACCCGGCGCAGCGCGTCCACACCGCGGCGGTGCCCTTCCGCACGCGGCAAGCCGCGCGCCGCCGCCCAGCGCCCGTTGCCATCCATGATGATGGCGACGTGCGCAGGCGCCTCGGACCGGTCGGGCCCTTCCGTTGCTGGCGCGGCGGCGTTGGACATGGAGGTGGCCCTAAACGGTCAGGATTTCTTTTTCCTTGATGGCCAGCAACTGGTCGATCTCGGCGATGGTCCCGTCGGTCGCCTTCTGCACCTCGTCGGCGTGACGCTTCTGATCGTCCTCCGACATCTCGTGATTCTTCTCGAGCTTCTTGAGCACGTCGAGGCCGTCGCGGCGGACATGGCGCGCGGCGACCTTGGCGGCTTCCGCGTATTTGTGCGCGACCTTCACCAGTTCCTTCCGCCGTTCCTCGTTGAGCTCGGGGATGCGCAGGCGCAGCACCTGGCCTTCGGTCGCCGGCGACAGGCCGAGATTGGAATCGACGATCGCCTTCTCCACCGCCTTGACCATCGACTTGTCCCAGACTTGCACCGAGATCAGGCGCGGCTCCGGCACGCTGACGGTGGCGAGCTGATTGAGCGGCATGTGACTGCCATAAGCCTCGACCTGGACCGGGTCGAGCATCGAGGCGGAGGCGCGCCCCGTCCGCAGGCCGCCAAGCTCGTGCTTGAGCGATTGGACGGCGCCCTGCATGCGGCGCTTCACTTCGTTGAGGTCGAAATTACCCGTGGCCATCACGTTTCTCCTTCAAAATCCCGGCGACCGCTCCGCGCCCTTCCCTTTCGGGCGCGCCAGACGAGCCGTCAGCCGGCGACGATGGTTCCGTGGCCGACGCCACGCAGCATCGCGCCTATCGATCCCGGCTCCGCGATCGAGAATACGATGATAGGCAGCGAAGTCTCGCGGGCAAGCGCGAAGGCAGTCGCATCCATCACCTTGTAACCGCCTTCGATCGCCTGCGAATGCGTCAGGCGGTCGAATCGCGTGGCGGTCGGATCCTTCTTCGGGTCGGCCGAGTAGACCCCGTCGACATTGGTCGCCTTCAGCACCGCCTGCGCGCCGATTTCGGCGGCGCGCAGCACCGCGGTCGTGTCGGTGGTGAAGAACGGATTGCCGGTCCCGCCGCCAAGCAGCAGGATCCGGCCCTCGGCCAGGTATTTGTGTGCTGCAGTGCGGGTGAACAGCTCGGAGATCTCGGGCATGACGAAGGCTGACAGCGTCCGTGCCGGCGTGCCCTTGCGCTCGATCGCTGCTTCCAGCGCGAGGCAATTCATCATGGTGGCGAGCATGCCCATGGTGTCGCCGGTGGTGCGCGTGACGCCGCGGGAGGAGACCTCGACGCCGCGAACCATGTTGCCGCCACCGATCACGACTGCGACCTCGGTGCCGAGATGGCGGGCCGCGATCAGGTCGTCCGCAACCCGGTCGACAGTCGGTTGATCGATGCCAAAGCCTTGCTGCCCCGCGAGATATTCGCCGGACAGCTTGATCACGACGCGACGATAGACCGGATCAGTCATGAGCACTTTCCTTGTCCGCGCGCCGCTTCCGGCGGCACGCCGGAAGGAACGTTCCGGCGCTTACTTCTTGCCGCTGGCCGCGGCGACCTCGGCTGCGAAGTCGCTTTCCTGCTTCTCGATTCCCTCGCCGAGAGCATAGCGCACGAAGCCGGCGATCTTCACAGCGCCGCCGACCTTGCCTTCGGCCTCCTTCACGGCCTGCGCCACCGACTTGCCGGTGTCGTGGATGAAGGCCTGCTCCAGCAGGCAGACTTCCTTGTAGTAGGTCTTGAGGCCGGACTCGACGATCTTCTCGATCACGTTCTCGGGCTTGCCCTGCTGCCGGTATTTGTCCGCGAGCACGTCCTTCTCGCGCTTGACCACGGCCGGATCGAGGCCGGACGGATCGAGCGCCAGCGGGTTGGCGGCCGCGACATGCATCGCGATCTGGCGGCCAAGCGCGGCGAGCTCGTCGGCCTTGCCTGGCGATTCCAGCGCCACGAGCACGCCCATCTTGCCGGCGCCCTCGATGACGGCGCCGTGGACGTAGTGCGAGACCACGCCCTGGCTCACCTCGAGCTGGGCGGCGCGGCGCAGCGTCATGTTCTCGCCGATGGTGGCGATCGCATCATTGATTGCGGTGTCGATCGTGACGTCGCCGACCTTGGCGGCCTTGATCTTCTCGACATCGGCGCCGACGTCGAACGCCACCTGGGCGATCATCTTGACGAGGCCCTGGAACTGACCGTTGCGCGCGACGAAGTCGGTCTCGGAGTTGACCTCGACCACGACGCCCTTGGTGCCCTTGGTGAGCGCGCCGATCAGGCCCTCGGCCGCGACGCGACCCGACTTCTTGGCGGCCTTGGACAGACCCTTCTTGCGCAGCCAGTCCTGGGCCGCTTCCATGTTGCCGTCGTTCTCGGTCAGCGCGGCCTTGCAGTCCATCATGCCTGCGCCGGTCGACTCGCGCAGATCCTTGACCATCGCAGCTGTGATCGTTGCCATCGTTGAAAATCCTTTGTGCCTGCCGGTTTGCCGCGGCGCGGCATCCAATTGGCCCCGCCGCGGTCCATTTCAGGAATTCGCGTCAACTGAAATGGTGGCCGGATCCTATCCGGCCAACCCATCGTTCTTTTTGACTATTCCGCTTCCGCGGTCAGCGCCTTGGCCTTGGCCACCCAGGCATCCGCGCGGCTCGGCAGACCGACTTCTTCGCCGATCGTGTGTGCGGTGTCGTGGTCGAGCTCGGCGAGCTGCCAGTAATGGAAGATGCCGAGGTCGTTGAACTTCTTCTCGATCGCACCCGACACGCCCGGGAGCTTCTTGAGGTCGTCGGCGGTGCCGCGGGGGCCCGCAAGGCCCTGGAAGCCGCTGGACGACGCGGCCGGCAGCTCCTCGGCGACCGGCTGAGCGGAGGCACCGATGTCGATGCCCGAATCGCCCTGGGCGCGCGAGATTCCGTCGATCGCCGCACGCGCGATCAGATCGCAGTACAGCGAGATCGCGCGGCCGGCGTCGTCATTGCCGGGGACCACATAGGTGATGCCCTTAGGGTCCGAATTGGTGTCGACGATAGCGGCGACCGGGATGTTGAGCCGCTGGGCTTCCTGGATCGCGATGTCTTCCTTGTTAGTGTCGATCACGAAGATGAGGTCGGGCAGACCGCCCATATCCTTGATGCCGCCTAGCGAACGATCGAGCTTGTCGCGCTCGCGCTGCAGCGTCAGGCGCTCCTTCTTGGTATAGGAATTGGCTTCTCCGCCCGAGAGCACGTCGTCGAGGTGACGCAGGCGCTTGATCGAGGCCGAGATCGTCTTCCAGTTCGTCAGCGTGCCGCCGAGCCAGCGTGAATTGACGAAGTACTGCGCGCAACGCTTGGCCGCGTCAGCAACGCCGTCCTGGGCCTGGCGCTTGGTGCCGACGAACAGGATGCGACCACCCTTTGCCACCGTGTCGCTGACGGCCTGAAGGGCCTGGTGCAGCATCGGCACGGTCTGAGCGAGGTCGACGATGTGGATGTTGTTGCGGGTGCCGAAAATGAACGGAGCCATTTTCGGATTCCAGCGGTGGGCCTGGTGGCCAAAGTGCACGCCAGCTTCGAGCAGCTGACGCATGGTGAAGTCGGGTAGCGCCATCGTTCTAGTTCTCCGGTTGGTTCCTCCGGAAACGTGTGAGCAAAACGGAGCGTTCTCGCCCCGGCTGCCACCGGACGGCCTTGTGAGCCATGTTTCCGTGTGAGATGGCGCGCTATATAGCGCCATTTCGGCCAGAAGCAAGGAAATAAGGGCCATCCGGGACGCCGGAGAGCTTCAGTCGCTTCTTGATGCCTCTTCGCTTCCTAGCACCTCGGCTGACCGGGTGGGCAGCTTTTGGGTGCCGGCCCTGCGGGCCGCGCCGGCGGAGGTGGAGGCGGCGCCGCACGCGGCGGCGCGGCCGCCATTGGAGGTGGCGCCGGCCGGGCCACGGGGGGTGGAGGTGGCGCGGGCCGGGCCATTGGAGGCGGAGATGGCGCCGGACGCGCCATCGCAGGCGGAGGCGGTGCCGGTCGGGCAATAGGCGGCGGTGGCGCCGGTCGAGCCACGGCCGCAGGTGGAGGCGCTGCGCGCGGCGGCGGAGGTGGCGCGACCCGCGGCGGAGGCGGCGGCGTCGGCTTCGCCAAGGCCTGAGGATGCGGTGGGGGTGCGGCAGGCCTTGCAGCCTGCGGCGGTGCCGGCCGGTGATCCTGAACTCCGGACGGCCCTCTCGCCGCCACGGGCGGCGGTGGCGGCGCGATCCTGGCGGTGGGCGGGACCGCCGGCTTACCGGAGGCCGCGCTCGAAGGCGGCGCAGCGACCGGCTGGGACCCGGGCGCCCTGCCGCGCAGCTCAGACGCAGGCGGGTTTATGGTCCCCGGCGGCTTCGGCAGGCCTGCGGAGGGCGACGTCGCACCTCGGGGAGCCGGCGGAGGGTTGGGCGCCGCAGCGGTTGCGGCGTTCGGCTGCGCCGCCGGGATATTGCCGGCGGGAGCCGTGACGGTCGCAGCCGGCCTGCCATGAGGCGGGGCAGCGCCCGGCGCGCCCCCTGCCCGGGCCGGCGGCGGCGGCCCGCCCGGGGTTCCGGGCACCGGCAGCGTATTGGCCTGCGGCAGCTTGGCAGGCGCCGATGCTTGCGGCGTCGCAGGAACGTTGCCGGCTGGAGCGGTCGCCGTCGAACCCGGCCTGCCGTTCGGCGGGACATTGCCGGGCGCCGCTCCCGGACCGGCAGGCGGCACTCCGGAAGTCCCTGGTGCCGTCAATGTATTGGCTTGCGGCGTGGCCGCAGCCGGCGGCTGCGCTGTCGTGCCAGGAGCGACACTGGCCGGAGCGGGTGCCGCAATCGCGGGCCTCACCGTCGGCTGGATCGTCGCGCTCGGCGGCATCGGCGCCTTGCCTTGCTGGATCAGGGCGGCGCGTTGCGCGACCGCCTGCGGCACGGCGGGACCTGCCGGCGTGGCGCGGCCGGCAACCGCCGGCGCCAGATTGCCCGGACCAAGCGCCGGCCCCGCGGCCGGCGGCGGCGCCGGCGGGCGATTGATCACGGTGTTGATGACCGTCGTGTTGTGGATGTTCTGATAGATGATGTTGTTCGGCGGCGGCGCGACATAGACCGGCGCCCTGACGAACACCGGGATCGGCACGAACACCGGCTGCGGCAGCACGAACAGCCCGACCACCGGCAGCGGCGGCGGCAGCACGACGAAATCCGGTGGCGGTGGCGGCAGATAGTACACGGGCGGCGGCGGTGGCGGCACGAAGCCGAAATCGGGATCGCTGAAGTACAGCACCGGACGATCGACATAGAACACCTCCTCCGGCGGCGGCGGCGGCACGTCGTAATCCAGCATTGTGAAGGTCGGCGGCGGCTCGAGCGGCGCAGTCAGGATCGCAAGCCTCCGCCGGGCATCTCCCGCATGCGGCCCGCGCGGGTACCGGCGCAGATACGACCAATAGGCGTCCGGCGTATCGGCGCGATAGGTCCGCCGCCAGGTAAGCGCCTCGCGGCGTGCCGCCACGATCGCCCTCACTCGCTTTGCGAGCGGATCATTCGGATAGGCCGCGAGGAATTCCTCATAAGCCGCCAGCGTGTCGCGTTCGAGCGCCGCGGCATAGGCATCCTGCACGCCGAGATCGCGGATCGGCTTGTTGCGGATCGCGGCGACCTGGTCGGGCGCCGTCTCCGGCGGCGCGTCGGGCCCGCGCTCGAAGAACGAGAACTGCGCCGATATCTTCTGCTCGTTCCAGGGCACCTGCGCGCCCTTGCTGGCTTCGTTGACGCGGAGGCGCACGCGGTCGAACACCTCGGGCAACGGCAGTCCGCCGGTGCGGATCATCTCGGCGAGCGACTGCGCGTAGATGCCGTACGGCCCGGGCTCCTCCGGCGCCACCGTGCCGGGCGCCGCATTGAAGGCGATCAGCATGTTCGCCTCCGGCTCGACCAGCGCGAGGCCGCTCGCGATTTGCTGACCGCCCTCGATGAAAGGCTGCGCGCGGGCCGCGTCGAGCACGACGATGTTGGCCTTGAGCGGAATGGACGCGAACTGGCGCGCATAGTCGCTGATCCGCAAGGCCTCGGTCGGTACGTCGGTATCGCGGGCGATGCTGGAATCGACCGGGATGAAATAGTTCTCGCCGGCAAGCTGCACGCCGTAGCCGGCAAGATAGATCATCGCGACGGTGCCCGGGCCGGAAGCCTGCGCCTTCTGGATGAAATCGCGCAAGCTCTTGCGCAGCGTGTCGCCATCGAGATCGCGCGCGCCGATCACGTCGAAGCCGGCCGCCTGGAGCGTCTGTGCGATCAATCCGGCATCATTGGCGGTGGTCGCGAGCGGCGCCTTGGCATAAGCGCCATTGCCGACCACCAGCGCGATGCGCTTTTCCGGCTGCTGCGCGCGCGCCGTCTCGGGCGCGCCGGCGGCAAGGGCCACGATCGGCAGGAGAAGACAGATGAAGGCTCTGAGCGTCCCACGCATGGCTTGCTGGCCCGTTGTTGTAGTTGAGGTGCCGCCGCGCATGAGGCGCGCTGCCGGCTGAACGGCGGTTGAACGAAAGGCCCGGATTGAGGCGGTGGCGTGGCCACGCCGCTGCCGGCGTCGGCACCGGGCCGGCCTCAAGTCTTGGAAGGGCGCAAGGCTCCTTGAAGTCCCGAGACTATACGATGCGATCGAACATCGCTCGTGCAGGCACCTCACTCCACGGCTTGCAACTCGGCAAGTTTCGTTCGCGCGGTCGCCTCGTCCAGCGCAACGAGCTCGGCCGGCCCGGGATTGGCATCTCCCGCCGTTGCGATGGAAACGACGGCAAGCCCGGCCAAGCCGCCGAGGATCGCGCCGCCCGTCGTGGCATCGTGCCTGGGGCTGCTCTTGATGAGATAAAAGTGCGTGCGGCCGGCTTCCATCACGATCTCACGCTTGGTGTCGCCCGGAAACATCAGCTCGGTCACCAGCAATTCGTGCCGCCCCGCCGGCCGATCGGCATAGGCATATTTTCCGGCCACGACCTTGCCGAGCGGCGCGCCATCGAGCTTCACCTCGCAGGCGCAGACCTGCATGCTGAGGCCATTCCTCCTGTCCTGGAGCAGAACGACGCGAGAGTGCCCGGCGCGCGGAGGCCCCACCTTCTTTGATACAGACGCAAAATCGGTCCCGACCTGATTGCTGACGCAGCCCACCAGCATCGCGCCAACGGCCAGCAACAACGCGGCTCGTCGCAGCATCGCACACCCCAGTCCATTCCCCGGATGCATGTTAGCTGGAATCAGCGACAGGTTGCAACCAGATCCGGCGACCACTGCGCGGATCGCGCGGACCTGTGCCCGGCGGCCGGCCTCTGCTGAAAAGAGGCGCGACCGGCCCCCTGCTCCGGAATCTGGCTCAGCCCTGGGTAAGCAAGTCGACGGCTCCGGTGCTCAGCCGGTAGATCCCGCCGACCACCTTGAGCTTGCCCTGCTCGACCGCAGCGTTGAGGATCGGGGCGGCCGATTTCAGCTTCGCGACATTGTCCATGACGTTCTGGCGAATGGCGTTGTCGAGCGCATTCCCGCTCTGCTGGGCTGCCGTCTTCACCGCCGGCGCGATCGCGGCGACGAGGGAGGGTATGTGTCCCGGCAACGGCTTGTCGTCCTTCAGCGACTTGATCGTCGCATCGACGGCGCCGCAATTGTCGTGGCCGAGCACCAGGATCAGGGGCGTGCCGAGCACGGCGACGGTATATTCCATGCTCGCAACGGTCTCATCGCCGGCGAAATTTCCGGCGACGCGGCACACGAACAGGTCTCCGCGTCCGCTGTCGAACGCGTATTCAGGCGCGATGCGGGAATCGGCGCAGCTCAACACGGCTGCGTATGGATTCTGGCCGCCGACCAAAGCTTCGCGCTCGTGCTTGAAGTCGTGGCGGCGCGACACGCCCGACACATAGCGTGCATTGCCTTCCATCAGCCGCTTCAGCGCAGCATCGGGCGACAGCACGTTCTGCGGCTTCGGCGGCGCCTTCGCCTCCTTCGCCAGCGCGGACCCGCCAAATGCCGCCGCCGCAAGTGCCGAACCGGCGAAAAGCATCATCGCGCGCCGGGAGGGAGCAACAGGTTGATGCAGATTTTCAGAGCATTTGTCGCACATGGTTGTTTTTCTTCCTGGTTTCCCGCCGAACGAGATTGTCGAGCCAGCAACTGATAGCTGCGCTCGCGCAAGTTCGAAACCACGTGCGAGCCGAATAGTTAAGCTTTGGTTTGCAGCGCTGCAGGCAAACGTCAGAGCTGCTGCACGTCCACCACGCCGGCGACCGCCTTGATCGCTCCGGCAATCTGCGGCGAGACCTTGAAGCGGCCAGGCAGCTTCATCTCGACCTCGGTCTCGAGGTCGAGCATCATCACCAGCGAGATCTCGCCGTCGCCATTGGATCGCGGCGCCATGGCGGGACTGCCGGCCTTTGGTGCGCTGCCGTTCGAGCCGGCCATGTCGGGGCCGGCCAAGCGCTTGGCGATCGAGTCCAGCGGCTTGGTGTCGCGCAGGAAGATGCGAAGGCCCTTCTGTGTCTTGGCAGCCGCGTCATCGAGCGGCTCGGCGTGCAGCACGCGGGCACGGACGTCCTCGCCCTGCAGCTCGGCCCCCAGTTGCAGCAGCACGGCAGCGCCCGGCTCCAGCACGTCACGATATTGCGCAAGCCCTTCCGAGAACAGCACGGCCTCGAAGTGGCCGGTGGGATCAGAGAGCCCCATGATGCCCATCTTGTTGCCGGTCTTGGTGCGCCGCTCCATCCGCGAGACCACAGTTGCCGCAACCTTGCCGGCGGTGGCGCCGGTCTTCACCGCGCGCGAGAACTCGGCCCAGCTCTGCACCCGCAGCCGCTTCAGCACGGTGGCGTAATCGTCCAGCGGATGGCCCGAGAGGAAGAAGCCGATCGCGTCGTATTCGCGTCGCAGCCGCTCCGCCGGCAGCCACGGCTCGACCTGCGGCAGCATGATGGTCGGTGCATCCGCCGACATCCCGAACATGTCGTTCTGGCCGATGGTCTCGGCCTGGTGCGCCCGCTGACAAGCTGCGAGGATCGAATCCGCGCCGGCGAAGACGCGAGCCCGGTTCGGCTCCAGCGTGTCGAAGGCGCCTGCGGCCGCGAGGCTTTCGATGATGCGCTTGTTGATCGCACGCGGATTGACCCGCGCGGCGAAGTCGGCGAGCGAGGTGAACAGCCCCCGCTTGGTCCGCTCCTCGATGATCTGCTCGATCGCCTGGATGCCGACGCCCTTGAGCGCTGCGAGCGCGTAGTAGATCGTCTTCTCGCCGACCTCGAACGTGGCGCCGGACCGGTTGATGTTGGGCGGTTCGACCTTGATGCCGAGGCGCTGCGCCTCGGAGCGGAATTCGGAGAGCTTGTCGGTGTTGTTCAGATCGAGCGTCATCGACGCCGCGATGAACTCCACCGGATAATGCGCCTTCATGTAGGCGGTGTGATAGGACACCAGCGCATAGGCCGCCGCGTGGCTCTTGTTGAAGCCGTAGTCGGCGAACTTGGCCAGCAATTCGAAGATGGTCTCGGCCTGTCCCTTCGGCACCCCGTTCTTCACCGCACCCGCGACGAAGATATCGCGCTGCTTGTCCATCTCGGCACGGATCTTCTTGCCCATGGCGCGGCGCAGAAGGTCGGCGTCGCCGAGCGAATAGCCCGACATCACCTGCGCGATCTGCATCACCTGTTCCTGGTAGATGATGACGCCGAAGGTCTCTTTCAGGATCGGCTCCAGCACGGGATGCAGGTATTCCGGCTCCTCGTCGCCGTGCTTGCGCGCGCAATAGGTCGGAATGTTCGCCATCGGGCCCGGGCGATAGAGCGCCACCAGCGCGATGATGTCCTCGAAACGGTCCGGGCGCATGTCGATCAGCGCCCGCCTCATGCCCTGGCTTTCAACCTGGAACACGCCGACTACGTCGCCGCGCGCCAGCATCGCATAGCTCTCGGCATCGTCGATGGGCAGGGTCGCAAGATCCACATGGATGCCGCGCGGCTTGAGCAGCTTGCAGGCGACGTCGAGCACGGTCAGTGTCTTCAGGCCGAGGAAGTCGAACTTCACGAGGCCCGCGGGCTCCACCCATTTCATGTTGAACTGGGTCACCGGCATGTCGGATTTCGGATCGCGGTAGAGCGGCACGAGCTCGCTCAAGGGGCGATCGCCGATCACGATTCCGGCGGCGTGCGTCGAGGCGTGGCGTGTCAGGCCTTCGAGGCGCTGGGCGATGTCGAAGGCACGCGCGACCACCGGATCTTCGTCGCGGAACGCCTGGAGCTTCGGCTCGCTCTCGATCGCTGCCGCCAGCGTCACCGGCGCGGCCGGATTCTGCGGCACCAGCTTCGTGAGCTTGTCGACCTGGCCATAGGGCATCTGGAGGACGCGGCCGACGTCGCGCAGCACCCCGCGCGCCTGCAGCGTACCGAAGGTGATGATCTGCGCGACCTGGTCGCGGCCGTAGCGCTGCTGCACGTAACTGATCACCTCGCCGCGGCGATCCTGGCAGAAATCGATGTCGAAGTCCGGCATCGAGACGCGTTCGGGATTGAGGAAGCGCTCGAACAGCAGGCCGAACTTGATCGGATCGAGGTCGGTGATGGTCAGCGCCCACGCGACCAGCGAGCCGGCGCCGGAGCCGCGGCCCGGCCCGACGGGAATGCCTTGGCTCTTTGCCCATTTGATGAAGTCGGACACGATCAGGAAGTAGCCCGCGTATTTCATGCGGGTGATGACGTCCAGCTCGAAGGCGAGCCGCTTGGCGTAGGTCTCTTCGGTCGTTCCCTGCGACAGGCCGTGCACGCGCAGGCGCTTGGCAAGCCCCTCCTCCGCCTGGCGCTTCAATTCGGCGGCCTCCACGGCGGCAGCATCCGAGCTCGAGGCGGCGCCGACGGTGAAGAACGGCAGGATCGGCTTGCGCGTCATCGGCCGGAACGAGCAGCGCTCGGCGATCTCGACCGTCGAGGCCAGCGCCTCCGGAATGTCGGCGAACAGCAGCGCCATCTCGGCGCGAGTCTTGAAGCGATGATCCGGCGTGAGCTGCTCGCGCTCGGTCTCGGCGATCAGTCGGCCGCCGGCAATGCAGAGGAGCGCGTCATGCGCTTCGTAGTCATCTGTGGCGGCGAAATACGGCTCGTTGGTCGCAACCAGCGGCAGGCCTTTGGCGTAGGCGATGTCGATCAGGCCGCTTTCGACCCGCCGCTCCTTCTCCGTGTTGTGACGTTGCAATTCGACGTAGAGGCGGTCCCCGAACAGACCGGCCAGACGCTCGCAGCGCAGGGCGGCAAGCTCGCCGAGCCCGCCGGCGAGCGCCAGCGAGATCGGCCCGTCCGGTCCGCCCGTCAGCGCGATCAGGCCTTCGGTCTCGCCCTCGAGCCAGTCAAACTTGATGAACGGAGCATGGCTGTCCGGCGATTCGAGGAACGCGCGTGAGTTCAACCGCATCAAGCTGCGATAGCCGCGCTCCTGCGCGGCCAGCAGCACCACGCGCGAGGGGCCCATCGCGTTGCGCGCATTGGGATCCTGGTCGGCGAAATCGATCGCCAGCTCGCAACCGACGATCGGCTGGATGCCGGAGCCCGCCATCTTGTCGGAGAACTCCAGCGCACCGAACAGATTGTCGGTGTCGGTCAGCGCCAGCGCGGGCTGGTGGTCTTTCTTCGCAAGCTCGGCGAGCTTGGCGATCTTGATCGAGCCTTTGAGCAGCGAATAGGCCGAGTGAACGTGAAGGTGAACAAATCCGGCGCTCGGCATGGTCGCGTGACGGCCTCTTGCAGATGAGATGGCGCGGTCGCCGGCTCGTCAAGGCATCAAGCACTCTCCCGGCCGACTCGCCACCCAATGGTGAGGTGTCACAGCTTCAGAGTCCACGCCGGAGCGGCCGATCGGCTGCGTCGTCCCGCTTTTCCCCAAGGCACCGGTAGAGACGCGCACCGGCGTAAGGGACCACTGCGCTAGACTCGCAGAATCAGAGCTGCGGGATCACCTGCGCCCAGATCGCGATCATCCCGACGAACAGCGTGATCGACGCCAGTGCGGCGGCTTCTTCGACAAAAACCCTGAACATGTCTCGCTCCTACCAGAACGTATGAAGAACATTGTTCTCATTTCGTTCCAAGGAGTCAAGCTGTCTGAACCGCTCTGGAAAAGAATGGTTAACTCGCTGATCTGCAACAATAAAAAAGCCCCGGCACAAGGCCGGGGCTTTCGACGATCGCTCCCTGCGAAGCGGTTCGCCTTAGTAGCGGGCAATCATCGGGCCGCCGAACTTGTAGTTCAGGCGGACGAGGCCCATGTCGACGTCCTGACGGATGCGATCGGTTCCGGCGAAACCGGCGAAGGTCACGTCCTTGTCGGCCAGGAAGATGTGGTTGTACTCGACACCAACCGACCAGTTCGGCGCAAAGCCGAACTCGAGGCCAGCGCCGACGGTACCACCCCAGCGCGTGTCGCTGGTCGAGGCGAGCAGCGGACCGCCGACGGCGGACAGCTCGTACTTGTTGCTGACGACGGCCGCGCCGCCCTTCACGTACAGGAGCACGTTGTTCCAGGCATAGCCGACCTGACCGGTGATGAGACCAAATGCATCCATCCGGGTCCGGTTACGATTGGCGGGGAAGATCAGGCTGACATTGTCGCCCGAGAAATCGGCCCAGTTGCCCTGGCCCTCAACGCCGAACACGAACTGACCCGACTGCATGCGATAGCCGATCTGGCCACCAACCGTGCCGCCCGACGCATCGTGGGAACCTTCACGACCGACGCCAACCAGATCCCAGGTCGTGCGAGCCGAACCGCCGCCGCCGTTGATGCCGATGTAGAAGCCGCTCCAGTCGTAAACGGCAGCGATCGCCGCCGGCGGAGCTTTGGTGTAAGGCCGCGCCGCGAGGTCAGCAGCCAGCGCCGGCGCAGCCGCGCTGAGCGCGACGAGGCTGACAGCGGCAAGCAACAAATTCTTCTTCATTTGATTCCCGTTCCAGTTTCTTAGAGGCCCCCGGGCCGTGACGTCGTCATAACAGCGATCGACAGAATTGCTGTAACCGTGACGCAACAGTCCGGTCGAAAGGCCTCTGCACATTAACGAATGTTTATCGGCGCATGCGCGGAAACCCTTTGAAACAAGAGTCTTCATAAGTTCCAGTGTGGACTACAGGGCACAGGCCTCATGCGCGCGGCACGACGTTGTGCGCACATTCACGTGATTGGAGAAATGAAATGCGCGGCCGAGTCCCACGCCCCATTGTCGCCACATTGTCGCTCGCATTCGTCACATTTGTACTCGCATCGATTGCAAGCACACCCGCACGCGCATTCGGCAAGAACCATCCATTCTGCCTCACCGGAGATGAATGGCCGGGTCTCAGCAATTGCAGGTTCGACACCTACGCTCAGTGTCAGGCGAGCGCGTCCGGCCGCGCCCTCGCCTGCATCGCCAACCCGTATTTCGTCGGACAGACCGACGACCCATACGCGTATCAAAATCGTCCGCGCGCGCAGACGCCGGGCTACGTTCTGCCGCGCTGAGATGCACCGCGTCTGCCTCGCTTTCGCGCTCGCCCTGCTGGTGGCCAGCCAACATGCGCATGCTCAGACCTACGATCCGCGTTATCCTGTCTGCATGCAGATCTACGGTCCCGTCGGCTATTTCGACTGCGGCTACGATTCGCTTGCCCAGTGCAGACATCTCGCCGTCGGACGCTCGGCGAGTTGCACCGTGAATCCATACTTTCCGAGGTCGAAGTCGACACCGCCTCGCCGCTCGGGACGCGCCGCTGGTGCCGGATGATCGACAGCTGCCTATCAGCGACATGCGGCAACGCACGCCGGGGCGTACTCCGAGCGCTTGATTGCCGGCCGGACGCAATAAAACGCGCATCGACGGGCGACCGCAAGTTGTGACCGCGCGAGTCCTCGTATAGCCTCGGTCCGAGCTTCCTTGCGCGTAGTCGATCCGTCCATGTTCGCCCGTATCCTGCTCCTCGTGGTCTCGCTGCTGCTTCCCAGCACCTTGGGTGCACAGGCGGCCCCGAGGGAAAAAGCCGGCCTTGCGTCGAGGTTGACGATCTATCTCGCCAAGGGTTCGCCCAACGCATGCGGCCCGGGCTGCGATCGCTGGATCGCCATCGAGGGCGAGATCGATCGGGAGGCTGCACGGCGCATTCGCCGCTTCCTCGCCACCGTCAAGGACCTGCAGCGTCCGATCTATCTTCATTCGCCCGGTGGCAACGTCGAGCAATCCTATGCGATCGGGCGGCTGCTGCGCAGCCGCAGAGCGATTGCCAGGGTCGGCCGGACGATCCCGACCGCCTGCGCCGCGGGCAAGCAGGCGGATGCCGCATGCCTGAAGATCAAGAATGCAGGCGGCGAGGTGGAGGCCGAACTCACCACTCAGCGTGCCATGTGCAATTCGGCCTGCGGCTACCTGTTTCTCGGGGCGACATCGCGCGAGGTCGCCCCCGACGCGGTAGTGGCGGTCCATAGTTCCAGGCTGGTGCTGGCCTTTGACGGGCGGCCCGACCCGGCGGCAGTCGCGGAGTACAGACGGCGGCGGCTATTGGCGGCCGATCGTGACCGGGCCGCCTTCATCACCGCGATGGGAATCAACCGCGAGCTCGACGCTCTGATCCGGACAGTGAAGTTCGAAAGCCTGCACGTGCTGACGCGATCCGAGCTCTACGGTTTCGGCATCGATACGCGACCGCTTGCCGAGACGAACTGGACGCTGGAGAAAGAGGCGCGGCCGTTCGTTCGCAAGATGGCGACGACGAAGAAGGAGAGCGCCTCCAAGTTCAGAACGATGGAGTTGCGCCTGTCCTGCGAGAACAGCAAGGGCGTGCCGCTGACGTTCGCGTCCGAGGTCGACGAGACGGCTCGCGGCAAAAGCACGATCCTGATCGCGGCGGATGCCGACACCGAGAAGGTGACCGGAGGATCTCCGCTTCGCTTCGGCAAGTACGAGGTGTGGCGCGGCAACATCGACGCCGACATGGTCAACACGATATTGGCTTCGCGCTCCCTCCAGGTCCGCGAAACCACGCAGATGCCGGACGACAAGACGAACAACACGAAATTCGAGATAGACCTGACGGGCCTACCGTCAGTGTGGGACCGGCTGAGGGCATCCTGCGCATCGCCGGCGGCAGGCCCAGCAAGCCTCTTGCCGGCGATGCTTCGGCATGCGGCTCCCTAACAGGCGGCTCATTGGCCCGCGAGCCCCTGGACCGCTCCCCAGCCGACCGCCAGCACGACGCCTTCTTCCGCACCGTCGCCGTAAGATGCGGACGGCAGCGCTCGACTAAAGCCTATTCAGCCTTCGTCGAGCAGGTGACGAACCTTGGCGGCCAGGTCTTCGATTGCAAAGGGCTTGGACAGCAGATGCTTGCCGGCGTCGAGCATGCCGTTGTGAACGATCGCGTTGCGCGTGTAACCCGTGGTGAACAGCACTTTCAGTTCCGGAAGTCGGTTCGACAGCTCGGTCGCAAGTTCCGCTCCGGTCATGTCGGGCATGACGACGTCGGTGAACAGCAGATCGGGGACGAAACCGCTTTCGATTTTCCTGATCGCCTCGTTGGCGCTCGCGGCCTCGACAACGGTGTAGCCAAGCTCGCGCAGGCTTTCGGACGAGATGCTGCGGACGCGCTCATCGTCTTCCACGACGAGAATGGTCTCGCTCTGCAGACTTGCACCGGGATGTGTCACGCCTTGTGATGGAGTTGGGATGGCCTCCTCGCCCGCGAACCGCGGAAGATAGATCTTCACCGTCGTGCCGACATCGATTTCCGAGTAGATCTTCACATGGCCGCCGGACTGCCGCACGAAGCCATAGACCTGGCTGAGGCCGAGGCCGGTGCCCTTGCCCACGACCTTGGTCGTGAAGAACGGATCGAAGACCTTCCCCAGCACGTCGGCCGCAATTCCTGTTCCGTTGTCCGTCACGGCAATGAGAACGTACTGCCCGGGTGCCAGGGCGTATTCGCGGGCATATTTTCGATCGATCGAAGCGTTGCCGGTTTCTATGGTCAGTCTGCCGCCCTTCGGCATGGCATCCCGCGCATTGACCGCAAGATTGATGAGAGCGCTTTCCAGCTGAGCCGGATCGGCCTTGACGCGCCATAGGCCGACCGCAAGCACCGTCTCGAGGCGGACAAGCTCGCCGAGCGACCGCTCGAGCAGCTCACTCATCCCGCCAACCATCTTGTTGACGTCCACGACCTCAGGCGCGAGAGGTTGCTGACGCGAGAACGCGAGCAGCCTTTGCGTCAACGTGGCCGCACGGTTTGCACCATCGATGGCGCCCTCGATGAAACGATCGATGTTGACCTCTCCCTTGCCGAGCCGCCGCTTGGCAAGGTTCAAGCTGCCCAATATCACGGCCAGCATGTTGTTGAAGTCGTGGGCAATGCCGCCGGTCAATTGCCCGACAGCTTCCATCTTCTGGGATTGCCGCAGTTGCTCTTCAGCCTTCATGCGCTCGGCGATCTCATCGGCGACCCGTTGCTCCAACTCGGCATTGAGGGCCTCGAGCCGGGTCAAAAGCCTCGCGTTATCGATAGCCGTCGCGGCATGACCGGCAATTCCGAGCAGTGCGGCCTCGTGCTCGGCCTGGAATTTTCCGACATCCGCATGGCCGAAGAAAAGTCCTCCGAGCACCTCGCCGCTGCGCGAGATAACGGGGACCGCCAGGTAGGACCGAACCGGAAGATGGCCCGCCGGCATTCCGTAGTGCGGCGTGTTCTTGCCATAACGCGGGTCCTTCAGGATATCATCGGACCTGACCACGCCCAGCCCCTTGAACGTCGGCTCGAACACGCCGGTGGCGCGCGGCATCGGGAAGCTCTCGAAAGCCGATCGGGGTACGCCGGACAGCGAATAGAGCATGTAGCTGCCGCCATCCGCAGCGAGGACGTTGTAGAAGAAAGCTCCGAACTGAGCGCCGGTCAGCTCGACGCCGGCGTCCGTTACGATCTGCACGATCCTGCCGAGATCACGTTCGCGAGCGACCGATGCTCCTGTGTCGTTGAGTATCCTGAGATGACGTTCGGTTTTCTTTTGCGCAGAGATATCCAGCACGGTCCCGATGAATCGAGTGGCCCGGTCGTCGGAAAAAATTGCGTGACCAGTTGCGGCGATCCAGCGCTCGATGCCATCCTCGATACCGATGGTTCGGTATTCGATGTTGTAACTTCCCGGAGAACGAGGCTGTAGGGCCGCCGATACGGCTTGATGCGCGCGCTCCCTGTCGTCGGGATGAATGCCCTTCAGGAACGACCCTTCGTAGCTCACGTCGGCGTCCGGTGAGAGACCGAATACCTCCTTGCAGCGGTTATCCCATCGGAGGACGTCGTTGACCGGGTCATAGTCCCACGTCCCGATGCCGGCCGCGTTGTTGGCAAGGACCAGGCGTTCGGCAGCTTCGCGGGCCGCCTGCTCCGATCTGACCCGCTCGATGTGCGCCCATGACCGCTCCGTCACCTCGGTAAGCAGGGCAAGTTCGTGCTGTCTCCAGCGATACGGGCCCCGGTGATGTATCGCCATCAAGGCGGTCAGTCGCCCTTCCTTCACCAAGGGCATGCAGATGGTCGAGCCTATCCCGATGCGCTGGAAAGCGGCGGCTTCCTCCGGCGCAATCTCCGTCAGGTTATCGTTGATGATGAGCGGTCTGCCCGCACCCAGCTCTCGAACCGCCTTTTTACCGAAATCAACAAGGCTGTAGTGCCCGAGGATGTGCATCGCACCCGGAGCTGCCCAATCCCCGCGTATGGTGAAGCCGTCCTGATCAGGATCCATGTCGGCATAGGCGCAGTTTGAGACCCCGAGATGCTCACCGACCATTCTCGTCGTCACCGCCATGACGCTATCCGCATCGCGGGTCTTGGCTGTTTCCTTGTTGAGAGCGTCGAGGAAGAGCAGCCGTGCCTCGTTCTCGCGCACTGCCGTCTCAGCACGGCGGCGTTCGACGGCAGTGCGGGTCCGCTCGGCGACCTCTCGGATAAGCGCCAGCTCGGCGGGGCTCCATTCGCGCGGCTTGGCATTGTTGAGGTAGAGCAGCGCCACGACCCCGTCGGGCTCGGAGATAGGCATGTTGACGAAGGCGCGCGCCGAAATTGCCTCGAGAGCTCGGGCGCGGTCGCCGACGCGAGGGTCCCTCTCGGCATCGGCGCAGATGACCGTCTCGCCCCGCTTCAAGTCTTCGATATAGCTGCCATAGTCGCGAAAACGCAGCACGCCGGCCAGGCTCAATATCCCGGGAGCGTTCCAGTCGCGCCCGATCGTGATGGTCTCGGCTGATGTATCAACGGTACCGTAGCCTGCCCGGCTGACGTTGAGGCTGCGGCCAAGCAGCTCCGCCGCGGCATAGGCGAGATCGTCGGGGTTACCGATCTCCCGAATATGGTCGCCGAGGGTGGCTAAGACGGCGTTACGGTCGGCCGAGGATACCCCGGTCGCTGTCGTCATCGGTCTTCCCCGGACACTTCCCTCGCTCCACCAAACACACCGATGACACGGTAACCGTAGGACGGCGCTTAGGTTCCCGGCGTCAGGCGCGGCTCAGCAACCAGACCGGCCGCTCCGAATATCGCGTGCCTCTCACCATTTGACGAATTCCGGAGCTCGATCTCGTCCATGCCAATGAAGCGGTCGCCCACGCCGCGGCCAAACCCGGTCCGTTCAAATGACGATCATCAGGCCTTGAGCCCGCAGTCGGCGGCAGAGCACTGTTGCTGTTTTCTTTAGGTAATTCCGCCAAGCACTTGGCTACTGTGCATGGGGTTGTTTTCGCGTGACCTTAGTCGAGCTCGACCACCTGACCGTTCGACAACGAGACGCGCCGGTCCATGCGGCCGGCAAGCTCCATGTTGTGGGTCGCGATCAGCATCGACACCTGCGTCGCCTTGACCAGCTGCATCAGAGCCTGGAACACGTGCTCGGCGGTACCGGGATCGAGATTTCCGGTCGGCTCGTCCGCAAACAGCACACGCGGCGCGTTGGCCACCGCGCGCGCGATCGCGACGCGCTGCTGCTCGCCGCCCGACAGCTCGGCAGGGCGGTGGGTGATGCGGTCGCCGAGGCCAAGATAGCCAAGGATCTCCTTGGCGCGCTTGACGCTCTCGGACTTCCTGAGGCCGCGGATCATTTGCGGCAGCATCACGTTCTCCAGCGCCGAGAACTCAGGCAGCAGCCGGTGCGACTGGTAGACGAATCCGATGTCGGTGCGGCGCAGCTGCGTGCGTTCGATGTCGGGCAACTGCGAGGTCGGCGCACCCGAGACGTAGACTTCGCCGGAATCGGGCGCCTCCAGAAGGCCGGCGATATGCAGCAGGGTCGACTTGCCCGAGCCCGACGGCGCGACCAGGGCGACCGACTGGCCGGCCCACAGCGCCAGCTTGGCGCCATCGAGGATCGTCAGCGGCACCTCGCCCTGCAAGTACTGCCGCTTTATCTCGTGGAGATAAATGACCGGTACATCTTCCGCCCCCTGCTGCTGCTCCATCAGCCCCTCACTCGTACCGCAGCGCTTCGACGGGATCGAGGCGCGCGGCGCGCCACGACGGATAGAGCGTCGCCAGGAACGACAGCGTCAGCGCCATGATGACGACGGCCGTGGTTTCGCCGACATCGATCTCGGCGGGCAGCTTCGACAGGAAATAGAGCTCCGGCGAGAACAGTTCGGTGCTGGTCAGCCACGAAAGAAATTGCCGGATCGATTCGATGTTGAGACAGATCACGAGGCCAACGCAGAAGCCGACCAGCGTGCCGACCACGCCGATCGACGCACCCGTAATCAGGAAGATGCGCATGATCGAGCCCTGAGAGGCGCCCATCGTGCGCAGGATCGCAATGTCGCTGCCCTTATCCTTCACCAGCATGATCAGGCCGGAGACGATGTTGAGCGCGGCGACCAGCACGATCATGGTCAGGATCAGGAACATGACGTTGCGCTCGACCTGGAGTGCGTTGAAGAAGGTCGAGTTGCGCTGGCGCCAGTCGACCAGGAATATCGGCCGGCCCGCCGCCTCCGTCACAGCCTTGCGGAAGGCATCGATCCGGTCGGGATTGGTGGTGAACACCTCGATCGAGGTGACGTCGTTGCTGCGGTTGAAATAGGCCTGCGCCTCGGCGAGCGGCATGAACACGAAGCCAAGATCGTATTCGGACATGCCGATCTCGAACACCGCCGCGATCTTGTACGGCTTGATCCGCGGCGTGGTGCCCATCGGCGTGACCGCGCCCTTTGGCGCCACCAGCGTCACGCTGTCGCCGGCATGCAGCGACAGCTGGTCGGCGAGCCGCCGGCCGATCGCAACGCCCTGCCCTTCGTCGAAGCCTTCGAGCGAGCCCTGCTTGATGTTCTTGGCGATCGAGGTGAGATTGTTGAGATCGTCGGAGCGGATGCCCCGCACGAGGACGCCGGATGCGTTCCAGGGCGATGATGCCAGCGCCTGACCATCCACTACGGGCGCAGCGAGCCGGATGCCCTCGACTTGACTGAGGCGGTCGGCGACGTCCTTCCAGTCCGTCAGCGGCGATTCCAGCGGCTGGACAAGGATGTGGCCGTTGAGCCCCAGGATCTTGTCGAGCAGTTCCTTGCGAAAGCCGTTCATGACCGCCATGACGATGATCAGCGTCGCCACGCCCAGCATGATGCCGAGAAAGGAGAACCCGGCGATAACCGAGATGAATCCCTCCTTGCGGCGCGCCCGCAAATAGCGCGCCGACAGCATCCACTCGAATGGCGCAAAAGGCGCGGTTTGCACGGTCTCGGTCATGGTCTCATCCATCGCTCGATAATCCCATGATTCGGGGTCAATTGTGGCCGGATTGGCGGCCTCGATATCGCGCGATGAACAATATTCAGCCGACCAGACGGGCGACCGCATCCGCAGGCGACATGGTCTCGCGGGAGCCGTCACTTCGCCGCTTGATCTCGACCTTGCCGTCGGCGAGGCCCTTCGGCCCGATCATGATTTGCCAGGGGATGCCGATCAGATCGGCGGCGGCGAACTTGGCGCCGGCGCGCTGGTCGGTGTCGTCGTACAGCACGTCGACCCCCTTGGCCGTGAGTTCGGCATAAAGCTTCTCGCTTGCCGCATCGACCGCGGCGTCGCCCTGCTTGAGGTTGAGGATCGAGACGCGGAACGGCGCCACGGCCTCGGGCCATTTGATGCCGGCATCGTCATGGCAGGCCTCGATAATGGCACCTAACAGGCGCGAGACGCCGACGCCGTAGGAGCCGCCATGGATCGGCACATCAACACCGTCGGGCCCCGCTACCAGCGCCTTCATCGGCTCGGAATATTTCGTGCCGAAATAGAAGATCTGGCCGACCTCGATGCCGCGGGTGTTGACGCGCTTGTGCGCCGGCACCTCCCGCTCGAAGCGAGCGGCGTCGTGGACGTCCTCGGTCGCCGCATAGACCGAGGTCCATTGCTTGATGATCGGCGTCAAATCGCTCTCATAATCGACGTCCTCGCCCGGCACCGGCAGGTCCAGCACGTCACGGTTGATGAATACGCCCGATTCCCCGGTCTCGGCCAGCACGATGAACTCGTGGCTGAGATCGCCGCCGATCGGGCCGGTCTCGGCCCGCATCGGAATCGCCTTCAGCCCCATCCGCGCGAAGGTGCGCAAATAGGCGACGAACATCTTGTTGTAGGCGACGCGCGCCGCGGCCTCGTTGAGGTCGAACGAATAGGCGTCTTTCATCAGGAACTCGCGGCCGCGCATCACGCCGAAACGCGGACGCTGCTCGTCGCGAAATTTCCATTGGATATGATAGAGATTCAGCGGCAGGTTCTTGTAGGACTTCACGTAGGCGCGGAAGATCTCGGTGATCATTTCCTCGTTGGTCGGCCCATACAGCAGCTCGCGCTTGTGGCGATCGGCAATGCGCAGCATCTCCGGCCCATAGGCGTCATAACGGCCGCTCTCGCGCCAGAGATCGGCGAGCTGCAGCGTCGGCATCAAGACCTCGATCGCCCCGGAGCGGTCCTGCTCCTCACGCACGATCTGCTCGATCTTCTTGAGCACGCGAAAGCCGAGCGGCAGCCAGGCATAGATGCCGGCCGCCTCCTGCCGAATCATGCCGGCGCGAAGCATCAGTCGATGCGAGACGATCTCCGCCTCTTTCGGGTTTTCCTTCAGGATGGGCAGAAAGAACCGCGACAACCGCATGGTAATACTCTGGGAATCAGTGATCGCCTGCAGTGAAACCGGATTGGGAGCGAAAACACAAGGCCGGGAATGAGGAAAAGCCGCTAACGCAGCGAAATTCCTTGTCATTTTTCCGTCGGCTTCAGGTTCAGCTCGAAGCCGCCGTGGGCAACCTCACGGCGGCTTCGGTTCAAGAACGTCGTCCAGCGCGGCCTACTGCAAATCGGCTACCCGCCCGTCGATCCGCACCTGCAGCGGCCGGCCAGATCCGCCTCACTTCATCTTCATTCCCGAATGATCCGGCATTTTCTTCATGTCCATATGACCTGAATGCCCGGCGTCGCCCGGCGACTGCGCGCCGACGCCCTGGACGTCGAGGGAGACGGCAACATTGCCGGCCTTCTCGAATTGCAGCATCACCGGCACCTTGTCGCCCTGCTTGAACGGGCCCTTCAACTCCTGGAGCATGAGGTGATAGCCGCCGGGCGCAAGCTTCACGGTCTTGCCGGGGTCGATCACCAGTCCCTTGTCGAGCGCTCGCATCTTCATCACGCCGTTGTCCATCGCCATCTCGTGGATCTCGGACTTGCCCGCGATATCGGCGGAGACGCTGACCAGCCTGTCCGGCGCCGTCCCCTTGTTCTCGATAGCGAGATAGCCGCCGGCAACCTTTGCGCCGCCCGGAGTCGCACGGCTCCACGCCTGCGAGATGACGAGATCGCCGGCCTTCACGTCGTCGGCGAGCGCCGGTGCGGCGGAGATCGCGAGAGCGAACGCAGCGAGCAGCACGTTTTTCGAGATTGTCTTCATTTCCGTATTTCCTTTTCAGACCTAGATTTCAGTGTTTGGAGAGCTGCTGCGCCGACCATTTTTCCAGATCGGCGATTTCAGCCGAGCCTTCGATCGTCGTGATGGTCCCGTCCCGCGAGATCAGCATGGTCCGAGGGATGTCGCCCTGCCAGGCCGGATCGATCTCGAACCGCAAGCGCTCGACGAAGCCGTCGTTGAAGATGAAATTTTCGGTGGACGACAGACCCGCCCTGTCGAGCATCGATTGCGTCGCCGCCGGCAGGTTCGGCACGAGATCGGCGCTGACCGTGACGACGTCGATGTCAGGATGATCCTTGGCGAATTGCCCGAGCAGCGGCAGTTCGACTTTGCATGGGCCACAGGTCACGCCCCAGAAATGCACCAGTACCGGACGGCCGGCATGCCCCCTGAGGACGCCTTGCCAGGTGCCGCGTTCGAATGGCTTCAAGGCGGGCGATGCTCCGAAAGCAGCCGCGGATGCGATCAAAACGCTCAGACTCGCAACGCCTGCAAATCGAAATCTCATGGCTGATCCTCGATAGCTGTCAACCGATAGCCGTCCGCCTTCGTCATCCACGATAGATAGGTCTGCTTGTCATTGGAGACCAGCAAGGGGTGATCGGACGTGTCGCTCGTGCTCGCTATCACCTTCGGCGGTGACCACGTCTGGCCGTCATCGCGGGAGATCGTCATCTGGACCGAGGTCTTTTCGCCATCGAACTCCTTCCACACCATCACCGTTCCCGCCGGGGCCGAAAGCACGAAGGGGCGCGTCGGACTGCGATCCAGGCGCCCGAGCGCGACCGGCACAGAGAATGTGCGCCCCTCGTCACGCGAGTGGGCGTAGAATAATCCCTTACGAGCCTTCCCGTTCGTGTACCAGGCGACATGATAGGTTCCGTTCGGCCCGATGGTGAGGCTAGGCCCGTGGTGCGGGCAAGCATTGATCTGCCAATCGTCGTTGCTGACCCGACCGATTTCGCCTGGTGTCGAGACTGCGGTGAAGGTCATGACCGCATGATCTCGCACGCCGCCTTCGAAGATGTTCCTGAAGATCACGGCCGGCCGCCCCGGCGCCGCGAACGCCAGCCCTAATCGGCAGCACTCGCAGGTGCCCTCGTGCGCGAGACGGGCCTCCGCGTAGGTGGCACCGCCATCGCGTGACGAGGCAAAGAACAGCGCCGCGCCCTCGTACTTCCGCCCCGCCTCTTTCGCAGAGACACGATTGCGCTTGTCGAGCCAGGCCGCGAGCACCGTTCCGTCCTGATCGAGCGCCAGCGCCTCGAACCGCTGGCTCTCGTTGTTGGCGGTGATGGGCTTAAGCTCGGCAAAGCTCTTCCCGCCATCGGCCGAGCGCGTGTAGAGCACCTGACCATTGAAGGCCTCGTCCCTGAAGATAGAGAACGCGAGCGCGATGCCGCCCTTGCGATCGACCACGATCTTCGGGCGCGCATCCGGTCCCCAGTCGAGGTTCAGCCGCTTCGTCGTGACTTGGGTGGGCGGCGAAAAACTGCGGCCCGTATCCTGCGAGCTTGCGACCGAGATCTGCCCTCCCGCCATCCAGACCAGCCACAACGTGCCGTCTGGACCGAAGGCCGGCGTCACCTTGGTGGCACAGCGCAGCGTCGGCTCCTCGCACGCCGCTTCGGATGCAGGCGGGGCACGCATCTGTGCGAGCGCCGTGCCCAGCGCGAGTGCGAGAGCCACGAGCGCGAGCAAACTGGTTCGGATCATGGCCCCACTCCCTTCCAGAGCCCGGATCATCTGAAGGCCACCTTCATACCCGCAACGAATGTGCGCGGCGAGCCCGCATAAATGGATCCCGTCGTGTTTGCGAGAACGCTCGCAGGGTTTTGAAGGCCTGTCGCCGTGACTGTGTTCGCGATGTTGTTCGCCGAAGCGACGTAGGTACGGTCGAGCACGTTTCTGACCTCGAGAAACAGATTGAGCGATCTGAAGGTGTCGGACACCAGATCGGCTTTGTAGTGGACGTTGACGTTGACCAGTTCATAGCCCGGTGCCTTCAGCAGATTGGCGTTGTCCATGTAGAAGGAATCCTTCCATTGAACCTCGACGAAGCCTCCGAGGCCGGTCAGCGGTCCGACGAACTCGTCGTAGCCAATTCGAACCGTTAGTTCGTTGGGCGATATCCCGGGAATCTTGTTGCCTGCACGGTTGAAGCTGAACACGGCGCCATTGGTGATGTTCTCGACATACTCGGTGTAGACCTCGTCGAGATGGGTGTACGCCGCCATGAACCGCCACCCCGGATGGAACTTCCAGTCGGCGGCAAGCTCAACGCCGCGATGCTCCGATCGCGGCGCGTTGAACGTGTAAGTCGCGTTGGGCGAGCCGGCGGGCGTCGCCTGACTGACGATCTCGTTGCGGAAGAACTCGTAGAAGCCGGTCGCGCTGAGCTTGAGCGTATTGTTCGGCGTCCAATCGAAGCCGAGATCGTAGCCGAGATTCTTCTGCGCCTGAAGCTGGGTGTTGTTGCCCGACAGGCCGTTCGGAAGAACGAAGAGATTCGAAACCTGCGGAGTGCCGTACCCCGTAGCAACCCGTCCGCGGAACAGCCACTCGTTATCGAGATTGTAGAGGAGCGCCAACTCCGGCGCGGCATTTTGAAACTGCCTGTCCGCCGACGTGAGAGTTGTGGTGGTGATGCCGGTGGGACCTGAGTATGCATAGGCCGTGTTTGTTCCCTTCAGCAGCGTCGTCTCCCAACCAACGGCGGCGACCGCCGTCAGCGAGGTCGTCAGCCTGAGCTCTTCCCTGGCACGCACACCATAATTGGTCGTTTCGCTGAGGAGATTGCTCGAGAGCCTGCCGAGCGTAGCATTGCCCCCCGGCATTACGTTCCGCGTGTCGCTCGACGCCATCAGGGTGTTGAAGAACGCGCCGAAGAACGCGGTCGACTCCAGGCCGAAAATCTCTCCACGCTTGGTGAGATCACTCATGTAGTTGTACGACGGAAAATCTCCGATCGCTGCCGTCGTCCCGGTTGGCTGAGTGATGTTCCGGTCGTCGAAGACGAACTGATTGCGCCAAGTCAGCGTGTTGTCAAAATCGTGCTCCCATCGACCGCCGACGATGGTGCGGCGATCGTTGCGGCCTAGCCCGGCCTGGACGGCCGTTTCCGTGTCGGTTCCGGCGGTTGAGTTGAAACCATTGTTGAACAGCCTGACCGTACCGCATCCGGGCGCGGCGGTGGCGCCGGTCGCGCACCCCTGCTGGAAGGGGTTTAGGTAGTACTGGTTCAGCGACTGCCGGATCGGCAGCCGCGCACTGAGATCGTTGTTGATGATCTTGACCGTGAAGCGATCGTCCGGCGTTGCCTTGAGCGTGCCGAGGAAGTTGACGGTCTGCGTATTGAACCAGCTGTTGCCGATATAGCCGTCACCACGCACATCGCTTGCAAACAGCGAACCCTCGAAATTCCCGACCTTCTTGCCGGCTGCCAGGTAGTTGTTGAGATAGCCGTAGCTGCCGCCGTCGACGCCATATTCGACACCGTCGATCGTGCCGCCGGGCCGTGTCCGAAAATTCAGCGCACCGCCTGTTGCGTAGTTGCCATAGAGCGCCGAGGAAGGGCCGCGGATCACGTCGATCGCAGCATAGGCGTGGGGATCGATCAGGTCGCTCCGCGACAGTCCATCCGGCTGCGTGACGGGGAAGCCGTCCTCGAAGATCACGAGATTGCGGATGGCGAAGCCGTTCCGCGCGTTGGACCCCCGAATTGAGATGCCGAAATCGCGAGGACCGTTCCCCTGCTTGATCGAAATGCCCGGGCTGTCCCGCAAGACATCGCTGACCGAGAACGCGGGGCGATTGTCGAACTGGCTGCGATCAATCGTCGTCGCGGTCTGGCCGGCGGGCGATTGATTGAGGCCCTCCCGCGCCGCGCCGGCAGACATGGCCGGATTTTGGGCCGGCGCGCTGGCGGTCGGGTTCTGCGCGACGGGTCTCGCGGCGCGCCCGGCCGCAGCTGAGCGCAGCCGCGATGGCCGGGGCGCCGGCTTGGGGCGCGAAGCCTGCGGCGCCTCAACGGTGACCGTGGGAAGCGCTTCCGAGGCGCCTTGGGCAAGCGCGTCTGCACCGATCGAAGACACCAGCCCGCAAAGCACGGGCAAGCCCGCGCGGCTGATCGCACGAATGCGTAACATGTCTTGAATTCCTGACATCCGGCACATCGGCCGGTCCATTGAACACGCCACCGGCGCGGCAACGGCGCGCGCCAATGGTTCGGTTGGTCGCTACGTCAGGAAGATTGAGGCGGTGCGCGAGCTTGGGCGCTCGAACCCTTGTAGGCAGTGATGGCGGACGCATGCGCCGGATGCCACACCACACGCTCGGCATGGCGGACAGGAACCGCGAGTGCTTCATGCGTCGGCGAATCGAGCGTCGCGTTGGCCTGGGCCAGGCAGCACAGGGCGCACGCGCCGGCATGCGCAGTAGGCGCACCGGTCCGATCGTTCGGGCCGCCCTGCTCGCTCGCGCTGTGGCAGATGACGGCGGCAGAGAGCGGATCGGCAACAGCCTGACCCGCCACTAGGCAAGCGGCGATCGGCGCCAGCACCTGCATCACCAGGGCCAGCAGGACCAGAGGTAGGAACTTTTGCAGCCGTGCGCGCATCCGCCGAACCATTTGTTCGTGGCCTGACTAAACACCGCGATGGCGCGCGAGTCGAGACCAGTTCCGCAGCCCACTTGGCCCAGGACAAATGTCGCGAGAGCTGCGGTCGGGGTCCCCAGCTGCGGGCCGAGGGTCCGGCATGAGGCAGCCAAATGCCCCGCGTCATCCACAGATTTCTTATATCTGTCATATACTTAGGCGACTCGAAGCCCGATCATTTCGTCAACTGCTCTTATTTTGAACATTCGTTGCCGAAAATGATGACAAGTGAGAAAAGTTGATCTAGCATCCCTCTTGCTCAGGCTGGCCGCGAGGTCGAAGTCTGGTGGTCCAAGTCTCGGGAGGAGCCCCTGGCGCGCAAAACGCAGCGTCGCCCCGTCAATCAAGAGCAAATCTTAAGATCGGGGATAATAGGGTCGACACAATTTTCGAGCGGGGCCAGGGCCCCGCTCTTTTTTTGTCCGCGAGGCTGAAGTGACGATGAATGCCTCCTCCAATTCCAATCCGATCGAGCTCAGCTTCGAACGCCGATCTCCCGCTCCTCGTCTATCAATCAACGCCCGCTCGACGAGCACCCGGAGGCGCAGCCGACGTTTCGGCACGGAGGGCAGCGATCCCGGTGAAAGGGAGCGATGCTCGCGCTGAGCATCGAGGACATCTTCGATTTCGCTGGCTTGCTCGGGATACGCTGCGCGAGCTTCCCGGCGATGAATGATCGAGCGAGATAGCACAAGGCTGGGACACATTGCTCGCCGACATCGACGACTTCGCCGCTGCTCCCGCCTGGCGCTTTGCGCTGCAACCAGCACAAGCTGCGGCGATGTCGCGGCTGATTGCAGATTGAGTGCCAACAACTCTTGTGCGAGACTTTCGGTGATCGGTCGCGCAGGCAATGACGCGCCGACGAGATAATACATGGGAGCGAGCGATGTCCGGGACGAAAGATTTCTCGACGACGAGGCGCGATCTTCTTCAGGCGGCCGCGACCGCCGGCGCAGCAACTGCCTTGCTCGGCAGCATGGGCATAACCCCCGCACTTGCAGCCGCAGTCGGACGAAGCGAGAAGCCGCTGAAGGCAGCGTTCTCCAATGCGGGCCTTCAGGCCACCTGGTGCGCGCAAGGCAAGCAGGCCGCGGAGTTCTGGGGCAAGCTCTTCAACGTTGAAGTCACATGGTTCGACGGCCAGCTCGACGCAGTGAAGCAGCGCGCGGCGATCGACAACATGGCCTCGCAGAAATGGGACTTCGTCGCAATCCAGGCCTTCGGCATCGGGACCCTCACCCAGCCGGTGCAGAAGATGATCGACGCCGGGACGCCGGTGATCGACATGGACACGCTGATCGCGCCGCTCGACCAGATCAACGTCCACTCCTTCCTCGCCCCCGATAACGAGTTCATGGGAGCCTCGGTCACGCAGGCGCTGTGCAACGCCATGGGCGGCAAGGGCAAGATCATCATGACGCAGGGCGCGCTCGGCCACACCGGCGCGCAAGGCCGCGCCAAGGGCTTCAACACGGTGGTCAAGCAATTTCCGGGCATCGAGGTGCTCGACACCCAGCCGGCCGACTGGGACGTCTCCAAGACCGCCCGCCTCTGGGAAACGTACTTGACCAAATACCCGCAGATCGACGCCGCGTTCTTCCACAATGACGACATGGCGCTCGCGGCCGCCAACATCATGAAGGCGCGGGGCCGCACCAATATCCTGATCGGCGGCGTCGATGCCATGCCGCCGGCGATCCAGGCGGTGAGCGAGGGCCGCATGTTCGCGACCGTGCGCAATCCGTCCTGCCGCATCCATGGCGGCGCGATCATTGCGGGCGTGTCGGCCGTGGTCGGCGGAGAGAAGAGCGGACAGGGCATCCCGAAGAACGTCGTCACCGATGGCCCGGTCGTCACCAAGGCCAACGCCGCCGGGATGCAGTGGATGCAGGATCACTTCCTGATCTAAGCCTCCAAGATCTGAACCTTCATGCCTGAGGGACAACAGCCCATCCTGGAACTGCAAGGCATCACGAAGAGCTTCGGCGGGGTCGAAGCGCTTCGTGGTGTGGACTTCGCGCTTTGTCCCGGCGAGATCCACGGTCTCGTCGGCGAAAACGGCGCAGGGAAAAGCACGCTGATGAAGATCATCGCCGGCGTGCATACCGAGTTCTCCGGCCGCTTCCTGGTGGACGGCCGGGAGACACATTTCCGCTCCGCGCGCGATGCGCACGCGGCCGGCATTGCCATGGTGCACCAGGAGCTCAGCGTTGCCCCCGACCTGACGGTTGCGGAGAACGTCTTCCTGGGCAACCAGCCGACCAACCGCCTCGGCCTCGTGCAATGGCGGCGGATGGCGCGTGAGGCAGGCGAGCAGCTCGCCCGCTTCGGTATCGACGTCGATCCGATGTCCAGGCTCGGCGACCTTCCGATCGGGCTGCAGCAGCTGATCGAGATCGCGCGCGTGCTGTTCTCCGGAGCCCGGATAGTGATCCTGGACGAGCCGACCTCCGCCCTCTCTCCGCCCGAGGTCGAGCGGCTGTTCGCGACGCTCAAGCGGCTGCGCGAGGAAGGCACCGCCATCGTCTTCATCTCGCACTTCATAGAGGACATCCTGCGCGTGTCGGACACCGTGACCGTGTTCCGCAACGGACGGAAGGTCGCGGAGACTGCGAGCGCCGCGACCAGCAAGAGCGCGCTGATCGAGGCCATGATCGGCCGCGGCGGCGAAGCGCTCGAGCACAGTTACGCCGACGACCTGATGCTGCCGCGGCCGAGCGAGAGCGCAGTGGTCCTGAAGGCCGAGCAATTGTCGCTCGGCCGCAGCCTCAACGATGTCTCCTTCGAGGCCCGCGCCGGCGAGGTTCTCGGCATCTACGGTTTCATGGGCTGCGGCCAGCAGGAGCTGTCGCGCATCCTGTTCGGCAAGCTGAAGCCGGACCGCGGCACACTCGCCGTCGAGGGTAGGCCGAAGACCTTCGCCAGCACGGCGGCGGCGCGGCGTGCGGGCGTAGCACTGGTGCCCGAGAGTCGGCGCGACATGCTGTTTCACCAGGAGCCCGTCTACAAGAACATCTCGATCGCCATTCTCGACCGCATTTCGTCCCTGCTGCTCAAGCCAGGGCAGGAGCGCGACATCGCCAAACGCCAGGTCGAGCAGTTGCAGATCAGGCCGCCGGTGGTCGGTCTCGACCTTGGCATGCTCTCTGGCGGAAACCAGCAGAAGGTCGCCCTGGCGAAATGGCTGACCTATCCGCCGAAACTCCTGGTCCTGTGCGAGCCGACCCGCGGCATGGATGTCGGCGCCAAGAACGACGTCATCAACATCGTCCGCGACCTCCGCACAAAAGGGCTGGCGATCATCGTGCTGTCGACCGAGCCGGAAACGGTGCTGTCGCTGGCCGACCGCATCCTCGTGCTCAAGCGCGGCGCATTGGTGCGGGAGTTCAGGAACGAGCCGGTCAGCAAGGACCGCCTGCTAGAGGCGGCGTGACGGAGAAGCACATGAGCAGCGAGACGGCTTTGGCGACAGGACCACGGGCGCGGGGCCTCGCGCCCTTCCTGCGCTCGCAGATGCGCAACATCGCCCCGTTCCTGACGCTGATCTGCCTCTTCACCTTCTTCGCCTTCGCCAGTCCCTCCTTCGCCACGCTCGACAATCTCGGCAACATCCTGACGCAGGTATCGATCACCGGCATCATCGCCGTGGGCCTCACCTTCGTGATCCTCTGCGCCGAGATCGATCTTTCGATCGCCGCCATCGCCAACGTCACCGGCATCGCGGTGGCCTACTTCACGCTCCAGGAATCCTACGTCAACATCGCCAACGTGCCGCTGCCCGGCGCGGTTGCGATCCTGCTGTCGATCCTGCTCTGCGCCCTGCTCGGCCTTGTCAACGCGCTGGGGCTGACCGTGATCGGAATTCCCTCCTTCATCATGACCTTGGCGATGATGCAGATCGCCGCCGGCATCTCCGCGCTGTTGGTGCGCGGCCAGATCGCGTACAAGGTGCCAAGCCTGATCACGACTCTCGGCTCGGGCTCGATCGGCGGCATTCCTTGGCTGGTCATCATCGCCGCGCTGATGCTGCTCGGCGGCCATCTGGTGCTGACCTACACGCGCTTCGGCCGCTACGTCTACATGGTCGGGGGCAACCGCGAGGCCGCCGAATATTCCGGCCTCAACGTCAAGCTGATCCTCGGCGCGGTGATGGTGATCTCGGCGGTCTGCTCAGGCATCGGCGGCATGCTCGGCGTCGCCCATTTCGGCAGCGCGCAGCAGAACGAGTTCGACACCTACCTGCTCGACTCCATCGCCGCCGTCGTCGTCGGGGGCACCAGCCTGTTCGGCGGCCGCGGCGGCATCGGCAACACCATCGTCGGGCTTTTCGTTCTCGGTGTTCTCAACAACGGCCTCGACCACGTCAACATCGACAGCTTCTTGAAGATCCTGATCCGCGGCCTGATCCTGCTGGCCGCGCTGATCATCAATGTCTACGCGCAGCGCTTGAGGGAGAAAGCCGCGGAATAGACGGACGCCAAAGCAAAAGTGCGAAAACAACCCCATGCACAGTAGCCGGGCTCATGGAATCAATGGCTTGCCCGGCGCCTCGCGAGACTTGCGGATTTAGCGAAGTGAATTTTGACTCGTCGGGCAAAACAGGGTTATGTTGCCATCATGGCGGTTGCTCCGATCAGTCGTGGCTTACGCCGTGTGGCGGCAGGAGAGCGATCCGGCATCCTTACCGTCGCGTGGGGAGACGCGGAGCCACTCTCAGCCTTTCGTATCCTCAGCTTCTCCTATCGATGCCACTCGCGAGAAGCGGAAATTGCAGTGGCTGGCGCCGCCCGCCAGCGTCCGTGTCCTTTCCAGGCGAATGCCTCGCGTGGCGTAGGCATCGAAGTCGAGGCCACAGATGTTCGGCAGAATCTCCGTGTCGCCATGGCGCGTTGCGAGCTTGCAGAAGCCGCAAGCCTTGTAGTCGATGCCGAATTCAAACTCGTCACCTGGCCCCGGCTCTACGAAATCGTAGACGAAGTCGTCCGGAAACTCCTTCTGATGGCTCTCCGTGGTGCTCCTCGCGGCCTGCTCGCGCAGCAACACCTGGTTTTCGGGCGACATGAACTGACGTCCCAAGGCAAGGCGCTCTGCTTCCGGCTCGGTGAGCAATTGCGCCGCGTAGGTTTCCCGCTCGATCTCACCGATCACCGGCACCGGCACGCGGTGGCGCCGGAGCACCCGGCTGATGGCCATGAAACCGGTTAGGCGCATGAAGAAATCGCTCATGCGGCTGGCTGCACCGCCGACATAGGGCATCTGGGTGAGGACGATCCCAAATTCGTCCATCACCTCCCGCCTGATCTCATGGAGATCGGAGAGATGCGTGCGCTCGCGCAACATCGGCTCGGCAATGTCGAGGCGACCACGCATGGTCGCCTCCATTGCTTCCCGATGCGTCTGGTAGAAGGGATGGATCTCGGCCATTGAACACCTGACATGATGGCTCGTTGCGACAATCGGCAGTGCCGGCTTTCACTCCGCGGCGATCGCCTCGATCTCCAGCAGCCATTTGCTGTCGACGGTTTGCGCAATCATGACCGTGAGCGCGGGTTCGTGTCCCGCCAGCATCCTGCGGCGAACGACGCGATTGGGCACGACCTGACCGAGATCCGTCAGGAAGGTGGTGACCTTGACCAGATGCCTGACGCCGAGGCCGGCAGCGGCGAGCACCTCGATGACGTTGCGCCAGGCCTGCTCGCATTGCGCTTCGAAACCTTCGGGCACGCTGCCGTCGGACGTCTCCGGCACTTGACCGCTGACAAACAACAGCCGTCGATGCTGACTGATTTCAAGCCCCATGCTGTAACCACCGGCGGGAGCATGGACCGTTGCGGGATTGTGGCTGACAATGTGAGCGGCGGGCATAGGGTTTCTCCGGATTACGGGTCGACCGTACCCGGCGGAAGCGCCGCGGCGCAAAGCATCATTCCTGCGATTCAGCGCAAGAAAATCTATTGCAAGGGCACAGTTCATCGGTGTCAAACTGCGTTGCGATGACCTACGCCCTTCCCCCGCTCAACGCGCTTCGCGCCTTCGAGGCTGCCGCCCGGCATCTCAGCTTCAAGCTCGCCGCGCACGAGCTGCACGTGACCCCGGCCGCCGTGGGGCAGCAGGTGAAGGCGCTGGAGGCTCGCCTCGGCGTCCAGTTGTTCGAGCGGCTGCACAAGCAGCTCATCCTCACCGCCGCAGGCCAGGCTTACCTGCCCGGAATATCCGAGGGCTTTCGCCACATCGCGGAGGCGACCTCGCAATTGAAGCCGGCAGGTGCAGTGCAGCTTCATCTGGGAGTTCACGGCGCCGTCGAGCTGCGCCGCCTGGGGTTGGCGGAGTTTCGCAGCGCGCATCCGGACATCGGCCTGCGGGTGCTGCAGCCCGCCGGCTTGCACGAACTCGTCGAGGGCAAGGTCGATCTGTTGATCGGCCGCGGTCTCAGCCACCATCCCGGTTATCGCTGCGACCGGATCGATGCGGGATCGGGCCTCGGTGATTGGCTGGTTGCGCCCGAAGGTACCGCTGATTGCCCTGAGATCGTCAGCTTCCGCGAATGGCTGCGCTCTCTGCCGGCCGACATCCCGCGCCCAAGCCAGCTTCGTCCTCGTCTGGTCGACGTCAGCAGACGTTGAACTCTCAGCCGGACAGCTCCGGCATCCAGTCCCTCAGTTTTCGCGCAGCGCCGGCGACGTCAGCGATCGCCGGAAACGCCTTCGTCTCCATCATCATTGCCCGCGCCAGCCGCACCGCCCGCGCCTCGCAGGTCGCGCGCGCCTGCGGGTCTTCGATCAGCTCGAAGTCGATGTTGTGGGCGAGACCGAAGATGCGGCGGATGACCTTGGCCGCGGCGAAGCCGACCGTGTCGGCAAACAGGCGCTGCATGTAGGCCTGCCGTTCGGCTTCCAGCCGTGCCGCCCCCTTCTCGCCCGCGAAGAGCGAGACGGGATAGCCATCGCCTTCCGCGCCGGCGCGCCAGAGATCGAGGAACTTGCGGGCGAACTCATTCCAGACCTGCTCGACGGTCTCCAGCAGCCACGTCTCGAACGCACGGCGATCGCCCGGTGCGCGCTCATGGCCGCTTGATGCAAAGTAGGCCATCAGCAGGTTCGCCAGCACGGCGCCGACATCGAATCCCATCGGACCGTAGAACGCAAATTCAGGGTCGATCACCCTCGTCTCGTTCTCCGTCACCATGATGGAGCCGGTGTGGAGGTCGCCATGAAGCAGCGCTTCAGGGCTTGCCATGAACTTCAGCTTCAGGCGGGAGACCGCAATATGCAGGTCCATGTCTTCGCGCAGCTCAGCGGCCAAGCCGTCGAGATAGGGCGCAGTCCAGCGGTTCTGCTCGGCGATGCGGTAAGGATCGGTGAAGATCAGGTCCTCTGTGATCTTGCACAGCGCGTGGTTGCCGGCAAAGGCAGCAATGCCCTGCTTCTTCTCGGCTGCGGACAGCGCGAGGTCGGACGTGAAGAACAAGGTCTGCGCCATGAAGGTGGTGATGTCGTCCACGAACCGCGGATATTGCGTCGCCGCAACCAGCCCCTTGCGCATGATGATGTGCGGCTCGAGCAACTCCATCACGGTCAGCGCCAAGGGTTCGTTGTGATGCAGCAGCGACGGCACGAGACCGGGCGCGAGCTCGGCCTGCCGGGACAGAGCGAGATATTCGTAATGGGCCCGTGACAGCGGCAAGGGCCAGCTTTCGCCGACCAGCCGGACATAAGGCAGCGCCTGCTTCACGGCGATACCGGCGCGCGCCCCCTTGACGATAAAGACGAGGTTGAGATTGCCGTCGCCGACCTCCGTGATCTCCCAGGAGGACGGATCGCCGCCGAGCAGCGCCTTGAGCTCCAAAATCCCCGCGAGATAATCCCGCAGGTCGGCTTCATGTAGAATCCGATAATCCCCTGCCCGGTCCCCGGTCATGACGATCCCATCCCACCTATGGACCGGATCGTTACTCCCGACGCTGGGAAGCTCGAGCCGATCCCGGCCATTCTTTTGACCGGATCGTAATCGCAATCGACGCGGTCTGCCACCCGCCTGTCGCTGGGCGCACTCCAAGAGCAGCCACCACACCGTCCGCGGATCGGCCCAGCAACGGCTCCATGCAGCGACCATCTGGGGTCAGCGAGCTAGACGCGCTGGGACGCCTGGTCGCGAGCGGGCCGATCTAAAGGAACACAAGCGGGCCGAGACAGTTTTGCGTGTCTGACCTTTCGAAGGAGTTGCCAGATGCGCCGCGGAATGCCCTCCATGACTGCCCTTTTGGCCATGCTGGCCATTGCAGGATATCAGAACCGCGACAAACTGGCTGAGCTGATGAAGGGCGCAGGGGGTGGCGGCTCGTCCGCAGGCGGTCAGCAGCCGCTCGGAGGAATGCTCGGCAATCTCGGCGGCATGCTCGGAACGGGCGGAATCGGCGGCCTCCTCAACGGCGGGATTGGCGAGCTCCTGGAGCGGTTCAACCAAAATGGGCAGGGCGAGGTCGCCGATTCATGGGTGAAGCCCGGGCCTAACAAGGACATTTCCTCCCAGCAGCTCAAAGAAGCCGTCGGCAGCGACGTCCTGGAGAAGCTTGCACAACAGACCGGGCTTTCTCAGGACGATATCGTCGCACGGCTGTCCCGCGAGCTTCCTTCCGCAATCGACAAATACACGCCTGACGGGCGTCTGCCCGAGGCATAGAAGCAGCGGCTCAACTCAGAAGAGGTCTACACATGAGTATTCTTTGGACCATCATCATTGGCTTTCTCGCCGGCGTGATCGCCAAGTTCATCATGCCCGGCGACAATGAACCTTCCGGCTTCATCCTGACGACCATCCTCGGCATCGTCGGCGCGTTCGTTGCCTCCTACCTCGGGCAAGCGCTGGGCTGGTATCGTCCAGGCGAAGGGGCCGGTCTGATCGGTGCGGTGGTCGGCGCCATCATCGTGCTGTTTGTCTACGGTCTCTTCGCCGGGCGGCAACGTCGAGCGATCTAGGACTGGCGCGAGCTGCTGGCAGACCCGCTCTCAGCGGAATGCCTGCCGGACAGCTCGCGTCGCTGCGATGCCGCTGCTGTCGCGAACTTGCCGCGCCTCTCAAATGCGTTGCGCCAGCCAGATGGTGTGACCACCGCAATCGGGGTCCTCTATCACGTACGACACCGTGCGGAATCCGTTGCGGTCGAGCAGCGATCGATACTCGGCGGGATCCAAGCTGGCATGATAGAGCGGCTCGCCGCCGAGCGCGCCGATCGCCTCGCCCCGGGCCGGACCGCTCGTGAACATCAGCGCCGCCTCAGGCCTTGCATGGTCGCGGAAGATCGGAAACATGCGTCGCTGGTCGTCGAAACAGAGGTGAAAGAAGCTATCCCAGGCAAGGATGCCGCAAAAATTCCGGCCCATCGCAAGCTGGCGCATATCTGCGACGATCCATTCCTGCTCGGGGAAACGTCGTCGGGACGCATCAATCATGGCCGAAGAGGAATCCACTCCCGTGACGGGATGATCAAGCCCGATCAGATACTCCGCCAGCGGCTCCGCCGAGCCGCAGCCGAGATCGAGAACTGAGCCGGCAGGCGGCAGCAGCGCACGAAAACGGTCAAGCCAAGCTCGTTCGAACAGACTGCTTCGGGCGCGACTCTCGATCCAGTCCAAGGCCTTGCGCTGGTAGAGATCGATGATATCCGCTGCGGCTTTCGATGCCATCCAGGAGCTCCAGCGCTTCGGCCGAAGCTAGAAGGTTTCCCGCTCCAGGAAGCTGGAACCGATGTCGGCCTTTCTCTTGATGGGATCGTAATCACAATACACGCTGTCCGCCACCAGCGTGTAGCTGGCGTAGACGCTGTATTTGTCGGTCTTGACCGAATTCAGGCCGATCACCGAGGTGCTCTTGCCGCCGTTCCATTTGAACGGCGTCGAACTCTTCGCCTGCTCGCAGGCCATCACGGCCTCGTTGAAGACGTAGCCCTCGACGAAGGCCTTCAGGGTGCGAACCTGCACGGCCATTTTCCATTCGAAATAGCCGACGGCACCAAGTCCGGCGACGATCAGGACCAGAAGCGCGACAACGATACGCTGAAAAGTCATTGGTTTCCCCGAACAAACTAATCGCAAAATTCTAGGCGAGTAACGCGATCAAGCAAAGTCTATCGCCGAGCTAACTCCACCTCTCCCCGACGGGGAGAGGTGACACTAGAACGGCATTCCCATCAATTTCGACAGGCGCTCGATCGAGAGGTAGCCGGCATGATAGGCCGCGACGCCGACCCCGTAGACGATCGCCGAGATGATCGTGGTCCAAATCAGCTTGCGGCCCATCCGCGTCAGGATCGGCGCGCCAGGATCGGTCCCGGGTGCGCCGACGCCATCTTCGTGCTGGCTGCGCACGCCGAACGGCAGCGTCACGAACAGCGCGACCCACCAGATGACGAAGTAGATCGCGAGCGCGGTGGAGATCTGGATGGCCATGGGGCGGCCTTACGCCTGCTCGATCTCGACCAGCGCGCCGGAAAAGTCCTTCGGGTGCAGGAACAGCACCGGCTTGCCGTGGGCGCCGATCTTCGGCACGCCGTCGCCGAGCACCCGCGCGCCCTCCTTCACCAAGGTGTCGCGCGATGCGATGATGTCCACGACCTCGTAGCAGACATGGTGGATGCCACCGTCCGCATTGCGCTCGAGGAACTTCGCGATCGGCGAGGACTCACCAAGCGGCTCGATGAACTCGATCTTGGTGTTGGGCAAGGTCGCGAACACGGTGGTGACGCCGTGCTCGGGCAGCGGGACGGCCTCCGAAATCTCGGCCCCGAACGCCGCGCCGTAAATCTTCGCAGCCTTGACGGCATCCCTGGTTGCGATCGCGACATGGTTGAGCCGGCCCAGCATCTTATCTCTCCCTCCCCTCAAACTGTCAGCACATGTACCAGACAGGGGGGCTTCTTGCCCCAATGTTCGTTGATCACGGCCCGGACCGCACGTCGCACCGACTCGGCCAGAGCATCCGGATCCCGCCGTCGCGCCCTTGGCAGCCCCTCGATCGTGGACATCACGGCGTCAAAGACGAGGTCGTCGAAAGTCTCACCCGCTCTGTTCTTCTCGGGGATGCCGACCAGATCGACCTCCGGCTCGTCGGCGAGTTCGCCCTGCCCGGTCATGGCGATGGCGACGAAGGCGCAGCCGGAAAAAGCCATGCGGCGCCGCTCGACCACGGCGCGGGACTTGGAGTCCTCCAAAATCGTGCCGTCCTTGTAGAGACGGCCGGAAGGCACCTCGCCGACGATGCCGGGATCGCCGGGACCGAGCTTGACGAGGTCGCCGTTGCGGCACACCAGCACGCGCGGCACGCCGGCGGCGCGCGCCAGCTTTGCGTGCTCGTGCAGGTGCAGGGCCTCGCCATGGACCGGAATCAGGAGCTGCGGCTTCACCCAGGAAATCAGGTCGCGCAATTCCTCGCGGCGGGGATGGCCGGAGACGTGGACCAGGGCGTCGCGGTCGGTGATGATCTCGACGCCCTGGAGCACCAGATTGTTGACGATCGAGCTGACGGCCTTCTCGTTGCCCGGAATGGTGCGCGAGGAAAAGATGACGCTGTCGCCGCGGTTGAGCGTGATCTCGGGATGGTCGTCGTT
>Ga0268287_100061_pt1 | contig 116092 bp, 112 predicted proteins | sample MetcocultureR3M_FD_191348 | JGI IMG/M metagenome (GOLD analysis project Ga0268287, IMG submission 191348) | Soil microbial communities from Anza Borrego Desert, Southern California, United States - Methanotrophic co-culture R3-M | ecosystem: Environmental > Terrestrial > Soil > Desert | place... | reverse complement strand
CGTATGCCTTGAATTCGCCACCAAAGCGCTCCGCACCCACCTTGGTCAGAGCCGCCGTCAGGGTCGTCTTGCCATGGTCAACGTGACCAATCGTCCCGACGTTCACATGCGGCTTTGTGCGCGTAAACTTTTCTTTGGACATCCGCCAATACCCCTTAATCTGATAACCGATACATTCAAACTGGAGCCCATAACCGGACTTGAACCGGTGACCTCTTCCTTACCAAGGAAGTGCTCTACCGACTGAGCTATATGGGCAAGAAACCTGACGCCCTTTTTTGCTGGAGCGGGTGATGGGAATCGAACCCACGCCATCAGCTTGGAAGGCTGAGGTTCTACCATTGAACTACACCCGCGCACAAAATCCTAAATCTAATGGTGGAGGGGGAAGGATTCGAACCTTCGAAGGCAGAGCCGTCAGATTTACAGTCTGATCCCTTTGACCGCTCGGGAACCCCTCCAAGGGTTAAGATGTGAATTATTCGGTATTCGATTGTCGGTGTCAATATTCAAGACGCGCCAATTCTTGAATCGTTATGCAGACAGCTTGTTACAGCGCCGAGGTCCCCCTGCAAGATCGCGGGAAACAGTTCGATCACTCGAGAAATTGCGCGATCTATTGATTCGCGCTCGTCACTACCCGGCTTGCCGAGCACATAAGGTACGACATCGTCGCGATTACCGGGGTGACCGATGCCAATGCGTATACGACAAAACCCAGCCGCCCCCAACTTGTCGATTAGATCCCTCAAACCGTTATGCCCCCCGTGCCCACCGCCGCATTTCAGTCGAGCGACACCAGGAGCAAAATCGAGCTCATCGTGAGCCACCAATATCTGCTCGACACCGATTTTATAATATCGAGCCAGTGCCGCGACCGATTGCCCACTCCGGTTCATGAACGTCATCGGCTTTAGGAGCAGAACGCTTTCGTTTTCGAGTTCCGGCGTCGCGACCAATCCCTCGAAACGCCGATCCTCCCTAAACGGAACGCCATACGAAGATGCGAGCTCATCCACAAACCAAAACCCGGCGTTATGCCGGGTTTTTTCATATTTGGTCGTCGGATTCCCTAAACCGACAACCAGCCGGAATCGAATAGACAAAAGCCCCTCCCGGCCATTTTGTCAGCAATGAACCAGCCTATTCAGCCGGACTCTCCGACGATTCAGCAACCTTCCCGGACTGAATCGCCGCGACCGGCAAATCGTGCTCCGGTCCATGAGCGAGAGCGAGAATTTCAACTCCTTCAGGCACCTTCAAATCCGAGAGATGGACCGACTGCCCCACATCAACATGCGCCAGATCAACCTCTATGTATTCGGGTAGCTGGTCCGGTGTACAAGCGACCTCCACGTCGACCAAGTTGTGGGTTACTACCCCGCCTTTTTTCACGCCAACCGAGATATCCTGATTGACGAAATGCAAAGGCACATGAACGCGAATCTTCTCTCCCCGGCTTACACGCTGAAAATCCATATGCATGATAATCGGCTTACTCGGATGCCTCTGCAAACCCTTCAGGATCGCCCGCTCCTCTCGGCCACTGACCTTAACAGTCAGAACATGGGAATAAACGGCCTCGCTCTCCAGACTCTTCACGACCTTATTGTGCTCCAGCACCAAGCCAATCGGGTCGGCGTTACCGCCGTACAAAACCGCCGGAACCTTGCCAGCCCGACGCAGCCGCCGCGCATCACCTTTACCGGTATTCGTTCTCAATTCAGCATCAAAGACAAAACTGCCTACCATCTTTCTCTCCAAAATACTCTTAGCAGTGAGTTAAAAAATTGGATCAATCTACATAAAGCGAACTGACCGACTCGCCGACCGCGATACGGCGTATCGTCTCCGCCAACATCTCAGCGACGCTCAACTGCCGGATCTTTTTACATTGCTGAGCATCCCGACGCAGCGGAATCGTATCCGTCACAACCAACTCATCGAGCACCGAATCTTCGATATTTTCTATCGCCCGCCCGGACAACACAGGGTGAGTACAATACGCCACTACTCGCCGCGCACCATGGTCCTTTAATGCGCCGGCCGCCCGGCACAAGGTTCCGGCCGTGTCCACCAGGTCATCGACCATGATACAGGTGCGCCCTTCGACATCGCCGATGATATTCATCACTTTAGCCTCATTCGGCCTCGGACGACGCTTGTCGATGATCGCCAAATCGGCATCGTCGAGACGTTTGGCCAATGCCCGCGCCCTTACCACCCCACCCACATCGGGGGAAACAACAATCAGATTCTGATATTTCTGCCGCCAAACATCGCCCAATAAAATTGGCGACGCGTAGACGTTATCCACAGGAACATCAAAAAAACCTTGAATCTGATCGGCATGGAGATCCACGGTCAACACCCGATCCGCTCCGGCCGCACAAATCATCTTGGCAACCAGCTTTGCCGTGATAGGAACGCGGGCCGACCTGATCCGTCGGTCTTGGCGCGCATAGCCGTAGTAAGGAATCACTGCCGTAATCACGGACGCCGACGACCGACGAAAAGCGTCGATCATGACTAGCAATTCCATGATATTTTCATTGATTGGCGCGCAGGTGGGCTGAATCAGAAAAACCTCTCGCCCACGGACATTTTCCTCGATCTCGACTGCTATTTCGCCGTCAATGAATCTTCCAATGGTTGCCATCCCCAAGCGCATGTTCAGCTTGCGTACAATGCCTTCGGCCAAGGCAGGATTGGCATTCCCGGAAAACACCATAAACGAGGCGTCTGTCATTCAAGACACTCCAAAGTCGAGACGTCGAGTCGGAATTACTATGGCTGGGGCGCCAGGATTCGAACCTGGGAATGCCGGGATCAAAACCCGGTGCCTTACCGCTTGGCTACGCCCCAATAATGTTGTTGACGGCCCTATTCAGACCAGCTTCAGCGCCTGATGGAGAGCCGACCGATTCCGTCCTCGCGCGACAAACACCGACCACTCGCTCTCTAATGTCATGGCCGCCGCCCGCGCATCAGCTTCATCAGAAAATGCGGCAAACACGCAGGCCCCGGTACCGGTAAGTCTGGCGGGCGCAAAACGCCCCAAACTGCTCAAGGCAACTCCAACTTCCGGGTAGAATTCCGAAACCACAGGCAAACAATGGTTTTCCTGCTGCCCCGCAAGAAAGTCCGCTATTTTGATCGGTTTGTTATTTCGTGTCAAACCGGGCGCCGAAAAAATTTGCGCGGTCGCCACATGGCAGCTAGGCACCACGACGACATACCAAGGCTCCGGCAGCTCCAATGGAGTCAACACCTCCCCAACCCCCTCGGCCCAGGTCGAACAACCATTGACAAAAACCGGAACGTCAGCGCCCAACTGAAGACCCAACACCATCAGATCCTGCAAAGACAAGCCTGTCCGCCATAAGGCATTCAACCCAAGCAGCGCTGTTGCGGCATCCGAGCTTCCGCCCCCAAGCCCACCTCCCATGGGCAGATTTTTCTCAATTTCAATCTCGACTCCGTATTCAACATCGGTTACGCGACGCAGGAGTTGCGCAGCCCTTACCGTGAGATCCTGCTCTTCCGGCACACCGGGGAGCGGGCTCAACAGCCGAATGCGGCCATCGGAGCGACGGCGCAGCGTAATCCAGTCGCAACGATCGATGAATTGAAATACGGTTTGGAGCAAGTGGTAACCATCGTCTCGCCGGCCCACTATTCTCAGCATTAGATTAAGCTTGGCCGGTGCTGGCAGACGAAGCACTTCCGCGTCCATCATGCACTACCCCTTAACACGCCAGCTATCCGCTATTAGTTTGAGCCTAACATCTGGCCCTTGAATCGCGATCTTCTGCGGCATAACCCGGCCCCCCACATTCATATAATTTTGGAACTGGAGCGTCCAACCCGATTGCCTAAACCCCAGCAAGGAACCGGACTCCCCATAAACAGGGGTATGCGTTTCGTTCGGATCGGGCAACCCCACAATCCAGTACCGCAAGCTCGACAATGGCACGGCGAACCCCAGCCGGTCCTTTAACATGGCGTCGGGATCGCGGGACAACTCTGTAACCCCATCGCCTTCGTTAACGTAAATCAGGTCTTTTTGCAGAACGATAGAAACCATGCCCTGGCTAAAAGGCCCCGACACTCGCAAGCGATCCTGCTCCGCATCGTGCTCCCAGAACAGATTAGCCTGCCAGGCATCGTTCGCGGTTTGCACGCCAATCCGCCCCTCCAGCTGCCAGACTTTTAAGTCATAATTTTTCTCTTCGGCCTTTGGGGCTAGAGCAGGACGAGGCGGCTCCTTTTTGAAAACAGCGCAACCGGTCAGCGACGCGACCAACACAAAAACAAGGAATCTAAACAAAATTAGGCCTTTCTAACACCCGCTATTTGAAGGCTTCCCGATACTTGATCTTAATTTTTTTCATGTCCTCATGGCCTGGATCCTTCTTGAGCGCCTCTTTCCATATCTTTTTGGCTTCTTGATGTCGACCGGACTCCCACAACACCTCCCCCAAATGTGCCGCTATCTCAGGATCACTGACTGACTCATAAGCGCGCCGCAGATAATCGAGTGCCGAATCGTAGTTTCCCAAACGGTATTGCAGCCAACCGTAACTATCCAGGATAGCCGGATCGTCTGGCTTCAGCTCTATTGCCCGATCGAGATACCGCTTGGCTTCATCCAATCGGTCGCCGCGATCGGCCAGGGTGTAACCCAAGGCATTAAGCGCGTTGGCATCGTCTGGATTCTTTTCCAATACTGCACGCAGGTCCGCCTCTAACACCTCGACACGGTCTAGCTGTTCGGCAACCAAAGCGCGGGAATAAAGCAACTCCATCTGGCCCGGCATTTCTTCCAACGCCTCCGTCAGCAAATCAAACGCCGCCTCATAGTCCTTAGTTTTGGACAAGAGCTCTGCCTCCAGCAGGTAGAGCCGCAACGCCTCATTCGGAAATTCTTTGCGCACGTCAACTAAACGCTGCCGAGCGTCGGCCATACGGCCGAGATTAATCAACGCGGTAATTGAATTAACCTTAGCGTCGAATTCCAATGGCCCGGACCCAACTTTGTCGAACCGCTCCAGCGCATTTTGCAGGCGATTCTGGCGCGCTTCGATCAACCCCAAATAGAAATAGGCCTGTCCCCGCCACTTGGGTACGGTCGTTAGATCGGAAAACTCTTTCCTCGCCTTCTCGTCTTGCCCCGCCTCCATCAACAATGTCGCAAGGCCGAAACGCGCATCATGGTTATCCGGATCCTTCTCCAAAATACGAGTCAGCTCTTTCTCCGCCCCTCGAAAATCTCCAGCTTTCGCCAAAAATTGGGAATAGATCAGGCGCAAACGGACATTATTGGGATCGCTCCTCAGCGCCTTCTGAACCGTAGCCCTCGCCGCCTCGGAGTCACCCATCTGAGACATGACTTGGGCCTGCAATAGGCGAGCCCTATTCCAATCAGGGTGCAGAGCCAGCGCTTTTTCTGCTTCCTGCAGGGCTAACTGATACTCACCCCGGCTGCTGGCCAAAAGCGCATACGCGAAGTGAATCTCGGCCATACTCGGAAATTCTGTGACCAAGCGCTGCATTACTTTCGCCCCATCTTCCTTCGGAACCTCCGAATCCAGCCACTTGACCAATTCGATCAATGCATTTTCCAGGTCTACGTCGGGCAGGGTCAGTAGCGCCCTCAATTGATCCAGAGCCTTATCAGTTTGCCCGGCTTTCAGAAGCAACAAAGCCGCAACACGACGCGCCGAGGCATTTCCCGGATCTCGTTCGCTCCACAATGTAGCCGCTGTTAGAGCTTTTTCTGTATTCTTAAGATAGAGCCCGATTTGTGTTGCTCGCTCTGCAACCTGAGCATCTTGGGTAAGCTTGGCGGCTTCCAAATAATTGTTCAGAGCAATCTCGTACTGCCCGCGCTGGCCGGCCAATTCTGCCGACAATAACAAGTAGACGACTTCCGAATGCTGATTAAGCTCTTGGACATCTGCTTGACGGACCCCTTCCAAGGACTCGTCAGTATGAGGCCGCGATGGATTAATACCCGCGCATCCCGATAGCCCAATAGCACCGACACACGCCAAACAGACCAATCGTTTCAACACTGACGAAATTCCTAAGCCGAAGTTAATAAAAGAACCTTGGATAGTATTGACAACGCTTTTCTCCCTTCATCCGAAGCAGCATCGCGAAAATGTCCCGAGCTTTCGATTAAAGCGGGGTAGACTGACTTATAAGCCGGCGAGATTGTACGCTGTCCGTAACATGCAACAATAGACCCGAACCAACGGTATTTGGCTGCATTTGAGGTTTTTCTTAGAATTATATTTGGAAAGTCTCAGAAATTTGAGCTCATGAGCATTTTAACCTTAGGGTTGAATCACAACACAGCACCGATTTTGATCAGAGAACGCCTGGTCTTTCCGGCCGAACGAATCAAATGTGCCTTGCAGGATCTGATTCAATTACCCCAAATTGGCGAAGCCGCGATTCTATCCACGTGCAACCGAACGGAATTGTACTGTGGCGTCGAAACCGATGATCAAAACATTCTGATCGACTGGATCGCTCAAGAGCAGAGTCTTCAACGGGAAGATTTTCAACCGTATCTCTATGTCCACACCGACGGTGAGACGATCCGTCACATGTTTCGCGTCGCCTGCGGGTTGGATTCGATGATACTGGGAGAGCCGCAGATTCTCGGACAGATGAAATCGGCCTATCAAGCCGCAGCCGAAGCCGGAACTCTCGGCAAAACCTTGAGCAAACTGTTTCAGCACACCTTCACCGCCGCCAAGAAGGTACGAACCGACACCGCGATAGGTTCCAGCCCGGTTTCGGTTGCCTTTGCCGCGGTGCGCCTAGCACAACGAATTTTCGACGATCTTTCCGAACAGGCTGCCATACTGATCGGCGCCGGAGAAACGATCGAACTGACAGCCCGCCATCTGGCCGAAAGCAAAATCGGCCATCTGATAATCGCCAACCGCACCTACGACAAAGCACACACTTTGGCCACCCAGTTCAACGGGTTTGCCATCTCATTGGCCGAATTGCCGAAGCATTTGGCCAAGGCCGACATCGTCGTTTCATCCACCGCCAGCCAATTGCCGATTTTGGGTAAAGGCGGCGTCGAGAGCGCCCTCAAAGCCCGCAAGCATAAGCCGATGTTCATGGTGGATTTGGCCGTGCCTCGCGACATCGAACCGGAAGTCGCCCAACTGAGGGACGTTTATCTCTATACCGTCGACGACCTGCGGAACACCATCGAAGAAAACCTGAAATCGCGCCAGGAAGCAGCCAAGAAGGCCGAAGAAATTATCGACACCGAAGTGGAGCATTTTTTGGGCTGGTTGCGCGCTCAGGGTGCGACCTCCACCATCCGCGACTTCCGCAGCCACGCCGAAACGATCCGAGCCGAAGCCTTACATCGAGCAAAACAGGCATTACGATGCGGTAAATCTCCCGAAGAGGCGCTGGATCTTTTGGCGAATCTGCTCACCAATAAATTGATTCACATACCCAGCGTCCAAATCAAGCAAGCGGGCATCCATGAACGGCACGATCTGATTGCCGCCGCCCGAGAACTTTTTCAACTCAAAAACAGCTCTTCTTAATACGTGAAACCATCCATTCGCCAAAAACTCGATCATCTTGCCCAGCGATTCGAAGAAATTACCGCCCTCCTTGCCGAACCGTCGATTCAGAACGATCAAGACCGCTTCCGTGCCCTGAGCCGCGAGTACGCTCAACTCAATCCGTTGGTCGGCTGTTTCAACAAGTATCTCGGTGCAATCGAAGATCTTTCCTACGCGCAGAGTCTGCTCGACGACAGAGACCCGCAGGTGCGTAGCCTCGCCAAGGAAGAACTGGTCGATGCCGAGGACAGAAAGGAAGCCTTGGAAAAGGAATTGCAAATCCTTTTGCTGCCTAAGGATCCAAACGACGAACGCAATATCTTTCTGGAAATCCGGGCCGGCACCGGTGGTGCCGAGGCCGCACTGTTCTCCGGCGATTTATACCGCATGTACAGCCGCTATGCCGAGCAAAAGGGATGGAAGGCGGAGGTGATCAGCGAAAGCGAGGGCGAACACGGTGGCTACAAAGAAATCATCGTCCGCATCAGCGGTCAGGACGTTTATTCACGCCTCAAATTCGAGGCCGGCACCCATCGTGTACAACGCGTGCCGGAAACAGAGGCCCAGGGCCGTATTCACACTTCGGCCTGCACGGTCGCGGTACTGGCCGAGGCCGACGAAATCGACGTCGACATCAGCCCGGCCGATCTTAGAGTCGATACCTACCGCGCATCGGGCGCCGGCGGCCAGCACGTCAACCGGACCGATTCGGCGGTGCGCATTACCCATATACCCACCGGGATTGTCGTGGAATGCCAGGACGAGCGCTCTCAACACAAGAACCGCGCTCGCGCCATGTCTTTGCTGAAATCGCGCATCCTCTCCGCCGAACAGGAAAAACAGAGCGCCGAAATCGCCGCCTCACGTAAACTGCAAGTCGGCAGCGGCGACCGTTCGGAACGCATACGTACGTACAACTTTCCCCAGGGCCGACTCACCGACCATCGCATCAACCTGACTCTTTATCGGCTCGAAGCCATCATGGAGGGCGATCTCGACCCGGTAATCGATCCCTTGATCAATGAGCACCAAGCCGAATTGCTGGCGCAACTGGCCCAGGACTAATGCGATGAGTACTCCTCTTGCCTCACCGAGATCCAGCGGCATCACCATAGCGGCCGCGCTTCAGACCGCCAGAAGTCGCCTCGAAGGTTTGAGCGAAACGGCGCGGCTCGATGCGGAAATTTTGTTAGCCCGCGCATTAAACCGAGATCGATCGTATCTTCGCGCATGGCCGGAGCGAAAGCTTTCGCCCGATGTAGAAGACCGTTTTCACCATCTGATCGAGCGACGACAGTCCGGAACTCCGGTCGCGTACCTATTCGGCGAAAAGGAGTTCTGGTCTCGTACGTTTAGGGTTAGCCCCGACGTGCTCATCCCACGCCCCGAAACCGAGTTGCTGGTCGAATTGGCGCTGGCGGCCACTCCGGCATCCCAGACGGCCGATATTCTGGATCTGGGGACCGGCAGCGGCGCCATTGCCGTGACTCTCGCCGCAGAGCGCCCGGCAGCCCGCGTCACCGCAACGGATCTTAGCCCCGGCGCTTTGAACCTCGCGCAGGAAAATGCGGTTCTGCACGGCGTCCGCAACGTTCGCTTTCGACTGGGCGATTGGTTCGATGCGGTAGCAAGCGACGAGCAGTTCGATTTGATTGTCAGCAATCCGCCTTATGTCGCAGACGATGATCCGCATTTAAACCGAGGCGATGTGCGCTTCGAACCGAGTTTGGCACTAACAGGCGGACTACACGGACTGGATGCTTTCCGGATCATTGCTCGGGAAGCCTGCGATTACTTAAAACCGCATGGACAACTCATACTGGAACACGGTTTCGATCAGGCGGATTCTCTGGCTGACCTTCTGAACGAATTCGGTTACGCCGAAATCAGCCGCCATTCCGACCTTCAAGGTCACTTCCGCGTCACAACCGCACGGTGGGAACCGAGCAGCCGATCCTTTTCGGAATAAAAGCATGCACGATAAAGAAATTCATATCCCCCGCCCCTTAGTCAACCAACTGTTGCACTATGCCCAAACATCGCCGGAAGTTGAAGTCTGTGGTCTGATCGGCGCGAAAGACGGCACCCCAAGCCACTGTTATCCGGTCAAGAATGCGTCGACTACGCCCGACTGCCGGTTCCAGATGGAACCTCAGGACCAAATCGATGCCATGCGTAAAATGCGGGAGCGAGGAGAGGAACTGTTCGCGATCTTTCATTCGCATCCGGCCGCTCCCGCCGAGCCTTCCGCCGTCGATCTCGAACAAGCGGCCTATCCCGATGCGGTATATATCATTATCTCCCTGAACACAAAGGGAGTTCTTGAAATGCGAGGTTTCCGGATCAATCAAGCGCGCCAAATCGAAGAAATCGCGTTGCTCCTGTAACGCTCACGGCGCAAAGTCGGCTAACGGGGCAGGCCTAGAGCCTCTTGCGATTTCGGAAAATCAGACCCCACGCTCATGACGAAACTCGTCACCTCCGAGATATCGAGAGCGGATTTGACTACCTTCGACTCGTGCACGATGACGGTGAACCCATTGGTCGGATTCGGCGAAGTGGGCACGTATAGAACATATCTGTCGCCCTCTCGGTTCGTGACGTAAGCCGGCAGCCACATCCCTTCCCTAGGATATTCCACATAAACGATTTCCCGCTTTTGCTCATCGGGCCTGCTGCGAAACATATCGACAATCTTTTTGGTCACCCGGTAAACCGTGTTTAGGAACGGAACTCGCTCTATCGCGAGATCGACTAGGGAAAGAACCAGGGAATGGCGCCGTTTGTTGACGGTGTGCCCGATGTAAGTCAGCAGGCCGAAAACGCCGGCGAACGCGAGAAAAGTTATGCCGTAATTGCCGACCGCCTCTTGCACGCCGAATACCGTACTCAGAATCAAATGGGCGAGAAATATGACGATCTGCGCCACTACGATGATTGGCAGTACCGCCAGAGTACCGATCAAGAAATTGTTCAAGACGATCTTGGCGAGGTGCTTGGCCTCAGCGAAATTACTCGGCGCCATGAGTTTTCTCCCTGAATGTCTAATTTGCCTTGTTAGACAATACGCCGCGCAACAATGATCACCAGGCCTCCTCATGCCTGAAGCGGCGGCTCCTTCACTGACTCGGCCCGACTTCGGTCCGGCTGTCGAACCACCCGCGCCGAATCATCCACTTCGCTGCTTCCAACACCGGGAGTATCGTGGCCGACGCGCCCAGCACTACCGCCCACTCGATTCGCGACAGGCCGAAAGTGCCGAATGCCTCCTGAAAGAACGGCACATAGATGATAGCGAGGAGCAACATCGCCTCCCAGGCGATCGCCAGATTCAGCCATTTGTTCGCGAACGGCCGACGAAACACGGAAAAACGGTCGGATCGAAAATTGTAGGCCTTGAAGAACTCGATCGAGACCAGCGTCGCGAAAGTCACCGTCATCGCCTTGGAAAGCTCGTTGCCGTTGTGTAACGCCCAGACAAAGACACTGAGATTGACCAGAGTCGACCAAATACCGCCGACCAGCATCAGCGAAACGACGGGAAAACTGAAAATCCCCTGCTTCGGGTCGCGCGGCTTCTGTTGCATCAAGGCTTTGTCCATCGGATCGACCGCCAACGCCAGAGCGGGAAGTCCATCGGTAGCCAAATTCACGTAAAGAATTTGCACCGCGCTTAAAGGCAGCGGCAACCCTGCCAGCGTAGCGCCCGCCATCAGGCCGATTTCACCGATGTTGGAAGACAACAGATACATCAGGTATTTCTTGATGTTGCTGAAAATCCCCCGCCCTTCCTCTACGGCGGCGACGATGGAGGCGAAATTGTCGTCGGTGAGCATCATTGCAGCGGCCTCCTTGGATACATCGGTGCCGGTGATGCCCATAGCCACTCCGATGTCGGCCTGTTTGAGAGCCGGAGCGTCGTTCACGCCGTCTCCGGTCATGGCGACGATGCGGCCTTGTTCTTGCAGAGTCCGGACGATGCGAATCTTATGCTCGGGAGCGACACGGGCGAAGACCTCGATTCGCCTGACCGCCTGCGCGAATTCTTCATCGCTCATCGCGTCCAGTTCGACGCCCGTAATCACTCGTCCGTGGTTCAAAATGCCCAGCTCGCGGGCAACCGCGCGGGCGGTGGCAGGATGGTCCCCCGTAATCATGATGACCTTAATGCCGGCCTTTTCGCAGGTGGCGATGGCGGACTTGGACTCGGAGCGAGGCGGGTCGATCATCCCGACCAGCCCCAGGAAACACATGTCTTTTTCAGCCGTTTCCAGAGACGTGTCTTCCTTTTGCGCCACTGCCAGAACACGAAGCGCCTCGCCGGCCAAGCGCTCGGCTTCGGCCTGTATCACGCCGCGGGCCGCATCGTCCAAAGGAGCCTCCCCCTCTGCGCTCAGCCAGCGATCGCTGGCGCTAAGAATGACCTCCAAGGCACCTTTGGAATAAGCTATCCGCCCGCCCTCGGCATTCTCATGGAGCGTCGTCATCCGCTTGGATTCCGAGGTAAAGGGAATCTCGCCCACGCGCGGAAACCGGCGGTCCAATTCGGAGAGTTTTAACCCGGCCTTGGCGGCAGCGACCACTAACGCGCCTTCCGTGGGATCGCCTTTAACCTGCCAGCGGCCCTCTTCAGTTCGATGCACGCCCGCATCGCTCGCCAGTGCCGCCGCTTGAAGCAGATTCAACACTGGAGGGGTAGGAGCGACTTCCCGAGCCTTATGGAGAAACCGGCCCACCGGTTCGTAACCGGCACCGGTAACGCTGAACAGGTTTCCGGAGACCCAAATCTTGCGGACGGTCATTTCGTCCTTGGTCAAGGTCCCGGTCTTATCCGAACAAATGACTGACGTGCTGCCCAAGGTCTCGACGGCCGGCAAACGCCGGATGAGCGCGTGACGCCGGACCATCCGGCGAGCGCCGATGGCCAGAGAAATCGTCACCACGGCAGGCAGGGCTTCGGGCACCACGGCAACGGCCAGGGCAATGCCGAAGATCAGCATGTGCTCGAAGGATTCGCCGCGCCAAATACCGAGAGAAACGATAACAGCGACGATGAAAACGGCGGCGACGGCGAGCACGTTCCCGACTTTGTCCAGGCTCTTCTGCAGCGGCGTCTCGCGCTGTTCAGCCCCGCGCAAGAGCCCCACGATACGCCCGAATTCGGTTTCCATCCCGGTCGCGACGACAATGCCCTGGCCCCGCCCATAGGTCACGGCAGTGCCGGCAAACCCCATATTTTGGCGATCACCGATGGCTAGCCCAGGATCGTTCAGCGGCGCGGTACGCTTTTCCACCGGCGCCGATTCACCTGTCAGGGGCGCCTCGTCGATTTGAAGGTTTACGACTTCGATCAGACGCAGATCGGCGGGAATGCGGTTGCCGGTCAGCAAACGGACGATGTCACCGGGAACCAGATAACGTGCGGGCATCTCCACGAACTTGCGGTCGCGCATCACGCTAGCCATCGGTGCCGCCATCTGCTGCAGGGCTTCCATCGCGCGTTCGGCGCGGTATTCCTGAAAAAATCCGAGCAATACGGCGAATAAAACGATCACCGCGATGACGATGGATTCGACGGTATGCCCCAAATAAGCCGAAAAGCCGATGGCAACCAGCAGAATAATGACCAGAACGCTCTTGAACTGCGACAGAAAAAGTCTGAACGCCGAGGCTCCCCTGCCCTGCTCGATCTCATTGAATCCATGCTCGGCGAGACGGTGATCCGCCTCCTCTTCGGTCAATCCGCTTGGACCGGATCTAACGGCCTCATAAGTCTGTTCGATCGTCCTGGCATGCCAGGACGGTTGCTGCTCCGTTGCATCGGCCAGATCGGGTTTTATCAGCTCGATCCGATTCAGACTATTCCACACGAACCGCCAATGGAAACCGATGCCGGCCAACACAGCAATATGGAACAACTCGTGGGGGCCTAACACCCCGCCGACGATAACCGGCCATCGCAAAAAGTCGAGAAGCGCTCCCGAGGTGTAAGCCAATGCGCTGAACAGCAGCGTTTTGACGAATGAAAAACCGTAACGGCGCCAAACAGCGATCCCGGACGCCAGCCCCAGCCAGCCTAACCCTAAATACAGTGTCAGACCGAGCGCTTCCGGGATGTCCTCGAAAAAGATGACCTTGAGGGTCAACCCCGTAATCGCCAATCCCCAAATCAAAAGCAAAAAGCCCCAGCGCCAAAGACCGGAGAAAAGAATGCAGTGAACAGGGGTGAAACTCCCGGCGATTAACAAAAAGATCGCGGCATGATCCAGCCGCTGCAATACCGCGCGTCCTGCCCCGCCGACGGACAGCAGATGGAACACGCCGCTCATGGAGAGGAGAAAAATGCAGGTAAAAACGAACACCCCGACAGCCACTATGTGGCCGACGTTGCCCCTGGCCCGGCGAATCAAGAAAAACCCCAGAACGGCAAACACGCCTGCGGCCAGCAAATGCATGAGAGAGCTTACGGGATCGGCAAAACCAGGAATCGAATAAGTCTCCATAGCGGGATAGGGCGTCAAAACGGCCAATTGAAAGGGGCAGGGATCTTGCGCCGGCGATGGAGTGCGGCCAAGAAACGGGGCTTGGGCCGGCAAACGCGCGAACGGCCCCACCGCGCCGAAACATCTCGCTTCGGGCGGCACTTAGATTCGGGAAGTGATCGATGGGACCTTAAGGGCTTGCTGATCGCCGCGGTATGACGCAAGGCTACTGCAATTTTTTCTTTAGCAAATCGTTCAACTGCTGCGGATTGGCCTTGCCTTGGGTCGCCTTCATAGCCTGGCCGACGAAAAATCCGAACAGCTTGTCTTTACCGGCCTTGTACTGTGCCAACTGCTCCGGATTCGCGGCGATGATTTCATCGATGATTTTCTCGATCGCTCCGGTATCGGTGATTTGCTTCAGCCCTTGTTTTTCGATAATGGCTTCGGCGGTCTCGCCGGATTCCCAAAGTGCTTCGAAAACCTGCTTCGCCAGCTTTCCGGAGATCGTATTATCGGCGATGCGCCTGATGAGACCCGCGAGGCGAGACGCTTCGACCGGGCTTTTCTCGATCTCCAAGCCGGCCTTGTTGAGTGCGCCGGACAAGTCACCCATGACCCAGTTGGCACACAACTTGGGATCGCTGCCCGCCGACTCCCTAACCACGGCTTCGTAATAATCGGCAAGCTCCCGCGTGGCCGTCAGCACGGTCGCGTCGTAATCGTTCAGACCGTACTGGGACTTGAAACGGTCGCGCTTTTCGTCCGGCAACTCGGGCAACCCCTTGCGCACGTCTTCGACAAAATTGCTCGATATTTCCAAAGGCAGCAGATCGGGATCGGGAAAATAGCGGTAGTCGTTCGCTTCTTCCTTGCTGCGCATGGAGCGGGTTTCGTCCTTGTTGGCATCGTACAAACGGGTTTCCTGTACGACTTGTCCGCCGTTTTCGAGAATTTCGATCTGCCGCTCGATTTCGTAGTTGATGGCACGCTCCACGAAGCGGAACGAGTTCAGGTTCTTGATTTCGGCACGGGTACCGAATTTTTCCTGACCTTTAGGGCGAACCGACACGTTGGCGTCGCAACGGAACGATCCCTCCTGCATGTTGCCGTCGCAGATCTCCAAATATCGAACTAGGGCATGCAGCTTTTTCATGTAAACCACCGCCTCCTTCGCCGAGCGAAGATCCGGCTCGGACACGATTTCCAGCAGCGGCGTGCCGGCCCGGTTCAAGTCGATTCCGGTAAAGCCGTGAAAATCTTCATGCAAGGACTTGCCGGCGTCTTCTTCCAAATGGGCGCGCGTGATCCCAATGATTTTCTCGATGCCGTCCACGGAAATGTTCAAATGCCCCTGGCTTACGACCGGAAGATCGTATTGGCTGATTTGATAGCCCTTCGGCAAGTCGGGGTAGAAGTAGTTCTTGCGCGCGAATACCGAAAAAGGAGCCACGCGGGCGCCGATGGCGAGACCGAATTTGACCGCCATGCGCACCGCCTCGCCGTTCAAAACGGGCAATACGCCGGGCAAACCCAAATCCACCGTACAGGCCTGGGTGTTGGGCTCGGCGCCATAGGCCGTAGCCGCACCCGAAAAAATCTTGGATTTAGTAGCGAGCTGGGCGTGAATTTCCAACCCGATGACCGTTTCCCATTCCATACAAACCTCTTAAACGAAATCTTTCGGAGCCCGCCGGTGCCAATCGGTCGCTCGCTGATACCGATGCGCGACATTGAGCAAACGCTCCTCGGAAAAGTAATTGCCGATGATCTGCATGCCGACCGGCAAATTCTTGGAAAATCCGACCGGAACCGACATGCCGGGGAGACCGGCCAAATTTACGGCGATCGTATAGATGTCCGACAGGTACATCGCGATAGGGTCGGCGGTCTTCTCGCCGAAGCGGAATGCAGCGGACGGCGAGGTAGGCCCCATGATCACGTCGACATCCTCAAAGGCCCGTTTGAAATCGTCGCTGATCAAGCGTCGGACTTTTTGGGCTTTAAGGTAATAGGCATCGTAGTAACCCGCGGACAGCGCATAAGTGCCGATGAGAATGCGCCGCTTCACTTCCGCACCGAAACCTTCACCGCGAGAGCGCATGTACAGATCGTGCAAGTCTTTCGGATCCTTACAGCGATACCCGAAACGGACGCCGTCATAGCGGGCCAGGTTGGACGAACATTCGGCGGGTGCCACAACGTAATAAGCCGGTACCGACAACTTCATGTTGGGCAACGAAATCTCTTTCACGGTCGCGCCCAGCTTCCGATATTCGTCAATAGCGTCGTCAATCAGGCGCGCGATGTCCGAATCCAAGGCCTCATCGAAAAACTCTTTGGGCAGGCCGATCCTGAGCCCTTCCAAGCTGTTGTTGAGAGAGGCGGAATAATTCGGCACCGGCCTATCTACGCTAGTCGAGTCCTTTTCGTCGAACCCGGCCATGACTTGGAGCATGAGCGCGCAGTCTTCCGCGGTTCGGGCCATGGGACCACCTTGGTCGAGGCTGGACGCGAATGCGATCATTCCCCAGCGGGAAACCAAACCATAGGTGGGTTTCAAGCCAGTGATGCCGCAAAAAGACGCAGGCTGGCGAATCGATCCGCCAGTATCGGTACCGGTGGCCCCCGGAGTCAGACGGGCCGCCACCGATGCCGCCGAGCCGCCGGACGAACCGCCCGGAACCGCATCGGTGTCCCACGGATTTTTTACCGGTCCGAAATAGCTCGTTTCGTTGGATGACCCCATGGCAAACTCATCCATGTTGAGTTTGCCCAGCATGACCGTTCCGGCCTGCTTGAATCGCTCAACGACCGTGGCATCGTACGGGGCGATAAAATTATCGAGCATCTTCGATCCGCAACTCGTCTTCACGCCTTTGGTGCAGAAAATATCTTTCTGAGCGATGGGGACGCCGGTCAAGACACCGGCAGAACCCTGTGATATCGCCGCATCCGCCGCTGCAGCCTGCTCTAGCGCCTGCTCGTCAGTGACGGTCACAAAGCAATTGAGTTGCGGATCGTAGAGCCGGATGCGTGCCAGAAAAGTCTGTGTCAATTCGATGCTGCTGAATTCTTTTTTTCTGAGTCCGTCAGCTAATTCGGCAATGGTTTTGTCGTGCATGAGATAGTTCCGAAATCCAGAATACGCGCGAAACGGCGGTAGCCCTCCGGCTTCGGCCGTTCCTATCGATCACTCGATAACCTTGGGCACCAGATAAAGCCCCGCTTCCACCAAGGGTGCATGGGCCTGGAATAACTCCCGCTGGTCGGTCTCGCTCACCGTATCCGGCCTCAAGCGCTGAGCCTGATCCAAAGGGTGAGCCATCGGAGTGACCTCCGAGGTATCCACGGTGCTCATTTCCTCGACAAAATCCAATATGCCTGTAAGATCTCGAGCATAAGCGGCCGCTTTTTCGGCATCAATGGCAAGCCGGGCAAGCCAAGCAATTTTGTAAACTTGGTCAATATTTAAGGACATATTTGCATCCGATGTTTCTTTCAGTCATATAATACCTGATATATGGCTTTTGTCGCTCCGGGCTATCCGTTGTAAAATCACGGCATTCACAAGGACTATATGCCTATGTTCTTCAGACACCTCCGAGGATTTTTCTCGAACGACTTGTCCATCGACCTTGGCACCGCAAACACCTTGATCTACATCCGTGGCCAAGGCATCGTGGTGAACGAGCCGTCAGTGGTGGCTATCCGCGAGGATCGCACCCGCGGACAGAAATCCATCGCGGCAGTCGGTTCGGCTGCAAAGTCGATGTTGGGGCGAACCCCCGGCAACATCACTGCCATCCGGCCTCTCAAGGACGGAGTGATCGCCGACTTCACCGTCACGGAGAAGATGCTCCAGTACTTCATCCACAAGGTACACAGGAACAAGCTTTTTCGGCCTAGCCCCAGGGTTTTGATCTGCGTACCGTGCGGTTCTACCCAAGTAGAACGACGGGCGATCAAGGAATCGGCGGCAGGAGCTGGGGCACGGGAGGTCTATCTCATCGAAGAGCCCATGGCGGCAGCCATCGGTGCCGGACTGCCGGTGCATGAAGCGCGCGGATCGATGGTCCTGGACATTGGCGGCGGAACATCCGAAGTAGCGGTAATCTCGCTGAACGGTATCGTCTACTCCGCCTCGGTGCGTATCGGTGGCGACCGCATGGACGAAGCCATTATGAATTACGTACGCCGGAACTATGGGACACTGATCGGAGAGTCCACCGCCGAACGGATCAAGTACGAAATCGGTACTGCCTATCCGGGTAGCGAGATCAAGGAAATTGAAGTCAAGGGACGCAACCTGGCGGAAGGCGTCCCGCGCAGCTTTGTCTTGAACAGCAACGAAATCCTCGAAGCGCTTCAGGAACCTTTACAGGGGATTATCGGAGCGGTAAAAGTGGCGCTGGAACAGACACCGCCCGAACTGGGTGCTGATGTCGCGGATCGGGGCATCGTTTTGACCGGCGGGGGCGCGTTGCTTAAGGACATGGACCGCCTGATCGCCGAAGAAACCGGACTTCCCGTTTTTATCGCGGAAGATCCGATGACCTGCGTTGCTCGCGGAGGTGGGCGAGTACTGGAACTGCTGGACGAAATTGGCGCGGCAGCATTCTCACTTGAATGAAGTCGGCCGGCTGCCGGCTCGCGTCGTTTTAAGAGGATTGGGATATCAAACGGCTGTTCACGCGAGGCTATTCACTCAATATCCGTCTATTGCTGTGTTTGGCGGCTGCCTTGGTCTTGCTCGCCGCCGAGCAACACGGCGTCTTTCATGCCGCGCGAACGCCTTTCGCGTCCGCGACCTACCCTTTACAGCAAATCGTTAGCTCGCCCGTACGTTTTGGACAGCACATTATAGAATCCGTATCTACATACGCGGGGCTGGTGGCGGAAAACCAAAAATTAAGGGAGGAGCAGCTCGTCCTCAAGACGAAGCTGTTGAAATTCGCCGCCTTGGAGCAGGAGAATATCCGGCTTCGCGGGCTTTTGGACACCTCTTATAAAGTTGGCGAGCAGGTATCGATAGCCGAGCTACTGTCCGTCAATCTTGTCCCCTACGAGCATATCGTCGTGGTAAACAAAGGTGCCCGATTCGGCGTTCACGCCGGCCAACCTGTGTTCGACGCGAACGGAGTCGTGGGGCAGGTGCTGCGAGTTGGGCCCTACAGCGCCGAAGTGATGCTGATTACTGACCCGAATCATGCCATTCCGGTACAGGTAAATCGGAACGGCCTTCGTACTCTTGCTTTGGGCACCGGACAAACCGATCGCCTGGCACTACCCTATCTTTCCAGCAATGCCGATATTCAGGTAGGCGACCTCCTCGTAACCTCGGGACTCGGAGGCGTTTTTCCCCATGGTTATCCCGTGGCGACGGTAACAGACGTCGCACCGCAAAAAACATCCTTTGCAAAAATCTCTGCCGCGCCGGTAGCCCAGCTCGACCGAAACCGCGAGCTGTTGTTGGTCTGGAGCGACTCGCGATCCATCCCGCGCATCCCTGCCGGTCAAGAGCAGCATTCAAACACTTTACCCCCTAATGGCGACCGTTAAATCGTCCTCGGCCGGACTGATGGTGGTACCGCTAAGCCTGGTATTTGCCATGACTTTGCGCATTCTGCCTTTACCTCACGAGCTATTCGTACTCAACCCTGATTGGACCGCTTTGTTCCTGATTTACTGGACGATTGCGATACCGGACCGTGTAGGGGTAGGCACGGCCTGGCTCACCGGACTTTTCGTCGACACCCTAACCGGCCGCATGTTAGGTCAGCATGCCCTGGCTTACTCCGTCATTGCCTATGTCAGTCTGCGATTGTATCGCCGACTGCGCCTTTACCCGCTCCCCCAGCAATCCCTCTGGATACTCCTGCTCCTGCTGATCAGCCAATTTCTGATCCTCTGGACGCAAAACATCAAAAACATGAGTGTCCTAAATTGGACATATTGGCTACCATCATTCACCGGCGCACTCGCCTGGCCGGCGGTTTTGATGACGCTACGGCGAATCAGGCGCCATTTCAGCATCTTCTAACGTTCGGCTATGCGGTAAGTGATCGCTATGAGCCGCCCCTTCGACCTCAAAGGCAAGTTTTACGAGAACCGACTGTTTCTCAACCGCATCGCCGCCAGCGTGCTATTCATGCTGCTGGCTACCGCGGGACTTGTAATTCGCCTGATTTATCTCCAGGTGATGGGGCACGAGCACTACACGACCTTATCGCGAGACAATCAGGTCAAGATATCTCCATTAGCGCCGTCCCGCGGCTTGATTCTCGACCGTAATGGCGAAGTTCTGGCAGACAATACGGCCACTTATAGTTTGGAAATCATTCCCGAGCAGGTTCCGGATCTGAACGCCACCTTAGCCGAACTCAAGAACCTGCTCAATCTGAGCGACGAAGATATAAGCCGATTCAAAGCTCAAAAAAGCCAACGAAAAAGTTTCGAAAGCGTACCCTTGCGCCTGGAATTGACAGAGGAAGAAATTGCCCGCTTCGCTGTCAAGATGCCTTATTTCCCCGGCGTCGAAATCCGAACTCGGTTCATGCGCAGTTACCCTTACGGCCATTTGACATCCCATGTCGTAGGCTACGTAGCTCGCATTAACGAAGCTGAGCTCCGATCACTGGATCCGGCACAATACCGCGGAACCTACCATATCGGAAAGAGCGGCATCGAAAAGGCCTACGAATCCGTTTTGCATGGCAAGACTGGCTACGAGGAATACGAGACCAACGTCCAGGGCCGCGCTATCCAGGTGCTGAACACCACTGATCCCGTAGCGGGAGCCGATCTTTATCTTTCGCTGGACATCCGATTGCAGAAAACCGCGTTCGATGCGCTCGGCGAGTATGACGGATCGGTGGTCGCCCTAGATCCTGCTACCGGCAGAGTATTGGTATTGGTTAGTAAACCAGGCTTCGATCCTAATCCGTTTATCCACGGCATCCGCAAAGAAGACTACGATATCCTTCAGAATGCACCGGAGCGGCCGCTATACGACCGGGCACTGCGGGGCGCGTATCCCCCGGGCTCGACGATTAAGCCGTTCGTGAGCTTGGCGGGTTTAAAAATCCTGGACATAAGTCCGGCAAGACGAGTGCTTTGCCCCGGTTATTACCGCCTTCCCAACGCGGACCACAAGTACCGGGACTGGCGCAAGCAAGGACACGGCTCAGTGGATCTCAAATCGGCCATCACCCAATCCTGCGACGTTTTCTTCTACGACCTCGCCCACCATATCGGCATCGACCAGCTACATGATTTCATGCAGCTATTCGGCTTCGGGGAGCGAACCGGAATCGATCTCGTCGGCGAAAAATCAGGCCTCTTTCCTTCGAAGGAATGGAAGAAAAAAAAGCGCAAGCAAGTATGGTATCCCGGCGAGACGGTCATCGCGGGCATTGGACAGGGCTATGTCCAAGTTACGCCTGTCCAACTAGCCAGAGCCACGGCGGTACTCGCCAGTCGAGGGCGAAACGTGGAACCTCGGGTCGTGGACACCATGAAAGCTCCGTACGAGATCCAAAACCCCTACCCTAAGAGCGGTGACGAATTTGTCGCCGATCTCAGACCCGAGCACTGGCGTACGGTGATTGATGCTATGGTCGATGTGGTCCATAGTCAACGGGGTACAGCCAAAGGAATAGCCCACGGGCTTTCATATACCGTCGCCGGCAAAACCGGGACCGCACAGGTGTTCACCGTGAGGCAAGACCAAGAATACAAGAACTTGAAGATTACCAAGGCTATGCGCGATCACGCCTGGTTCATAGCCTTCGCGCCGGCGGAAGCGCCTCGCATCGCGATCGCCGTACTTGCCGAAAACGGTGGGCATGGCGGGTCCGTCGCTGCCCCGATCGCCCGCGCCATCATGGATCAGTATCTACTGGAAAACCCATGAACATAGACCCCGTTCTCGCTCAACTCCGGATCACGCCGCCTCAGCACGTTTCGCCGCTGCAAAAGTTCCATATCGACGTGCCGCTGTTGGCCGGACTGGGAGGATTGTGCACTCTCGCCTTCATCATCCTTTATAGCTCCGGCGGCCAAGATATAAACGTACTCTTACGTCAGTCGGCGCGCCTCGGGCTGGCGATGGCCATCATGATCGCCATCGCGCAAATTCACCCGCGTCACTTCAAGTTTTATAGTCCGGTTCTTTATCTGCTCGGAGCACTGCTTCTGACAGCCGTTCTGGTGATGGGCAAGATAAGCATGGGCGCCCAACGCTGGCTAGACCTCGGAATCATTCGCTTTCAACCATCCGAACTGACCAAGTTGTCCACCCCCATGATGATCGCCTGGTATTTGTCCGGAAATACATCTCCGCTACGATTGAAGCAATTGGTTCTTGCCGGTGTATTGGTTCTGATTCCCACGGCGATGATCGCCAAGCAGCCGGACCTCGGCACGGCTGTATTGGTAGCCAGCGCCGGCTCGGCCGTGGTGTTCCTCGCGGGAATCCCGTGGCGCTACATACTGGCCCTTGCAGTTTTGGGTGGAAGCTTGCTACCTGTAGGCTGGCACTTTATGCACGGCTATCAGCGGGATCGGGTTTTGACATTCCTGAACCCGGAAGGGGACCCTTTAGGACGCGGCTATCACATTATTCAATCCAAAATCGCGATCGGTTCCGGCGGCATCTACGGCAAAGGATGGCTACACGGCACGCAGGCGCACCTGGAATTTCTGCCGGAGCGCTCCACCGATTTCATTTTTGCGGTGTTCGCCGAGGAGTTCGGATTGGTCGGCTGCTTGGGCCTTTTGGGGCTTTATTTGTTTGTTCTCGGGCGTTGTTTTTACATCGTGGTCCAGGCGCAGGACAACTATAGCCGACTCCTGGCCGGGGCGCTGACCGTGACTTTCTTTGTATATGTATTCGTCAACATCGGCATGGTGATCGGCATTCTCCCTGTGGTGGGAGTACCCCTGCCCTTGATCAGCTACGGCGGCACGTCAATGGTGACCCTGCTCGCCGGGTTCGGTATGCTAATGTCCGTCCAGACCCATCGTAAACTCCTGCCGAACGGATGATTATGAGATCCCTCAGTCTCATTTTGCTCATTGCTTCTCTTTATGGCTTTTCTTCACTCGGGAAGGCTGCGGAAAGTCTGCCGCAGCGACCGGACGTCCGAACTTTCATTCGGGATATGAGCCGCAAACATCACTTCAGCGCCTCAGAACTCAACAAGATATTCCAGGACGTGACCATCCAGGAAAAGATTCTCGAAGCCATGGCCAAACCATATGAAGCCAAGCCTTGGCATGTCTACCGCAAGCTGTTTCTCACCGAGAAACGCATACAAAGCGGGGTCGACTTCTGGGGCAAGAACGCTGCCGCTTTGAAGGCCACGGCCAGTAAATACGGCGTTCCCGCCGAGGTGATCGTCGCCATTATCGGAATCGAAACCAGCTACGGCCAGTCGCCGGGCAAGTACCGGGTGATCGACGCACTTTCAACTCTGGCCTTTGCCTATCCGAAACGGGCCGAGTTTTTCCGGCGCGAGTTAGAAGAGTTCCTGGTGTTATGCCGGGAAGAACACATGAATCCCGGCAGTCCCACGGGATCCTACGCGGGCGCGATGGGTATGCCGCAGTTCATGCCGAGCAGCTATCGGAGATATGCCGCCGATGGCGACGGCGATCAACGACGCGACATCTGGAACAATCCGGCCGACGCCATTGCCAGTGTCGCCCGTTATTTCTCCGTTCATGGATGGCAGTCGGGCGAGCCGGTAGCCTTCCCCGCTTCGGTGAACGGCGCTGTACACGAGCGGCTGGCAAACGGCAACCTAAAACCGAGCCGAACCTTGCAGGAATGGCTTTCGCTTGGCGTCATCGATTCCAGCGCGTCCTTGCCCGCCAACGTCAAGGCTGCTCTGGTCAAACTCGATGAAGAAACGGGGCCTGTCTATTGGCTGGGGCTTCACAATTTTTACGTCATCACCCGCTACAACCATAGCCCGCTATACGCGATGGCCGCCTACGAACTGAGTCGTGAATTGGTTTCTCGCCGTAGCGCCGGTAGTTCGTCCTGACCCAAAGACTCCAATGCCTTATCCGGCGGCCCCGGAACGCCGCATGCCCGTGTTACAATGCGGCGCCGATTTTTAACCTGACCGAAAGCAGAAAGCCGTGAAAATAAAATTACCCAGCTTGCTTTTCCTTTTCGCCTTGCTCGGATTTTACCGTCTCAGCCTCGCCGATCAGGTTTTGATCCCGGCGCCCCCCGAAATCGGCGCCAAGGCTTATATTCTGGCGGATTTCAACAGCGGACGAGTGCTCGCCGAGAGCAATGCGGATGAACGCCTCGAGCCTGCCAGCCTGACCAAGATCATGACCGCCTACGTGGTATTCCGGGAATTGGCCGCAGGCCATCTAAAATTGGATGACATGGTCATGGTGAGTGAAAAAGCCTGGCGCACCGAAGGATCGCGCATGTTCGCCCAGGTCGGCGCCCAGATTCCGGTCGAAATGCTGCTCAAGGGCATGATCGTTCAGTCCGGAAATGACGCTAGCGTGGCCTTGGCCGAACATATTGCCGGCGACGAAGCCGTGTTCGCTCAGATGATGAACCAACAGGCCGAACGGCTGGGTATGAAGAACACCCATTACAAGAACAGCATGGGCTTGCCGGATCCCGAGCATTATACGACCGCTCGCGATTTGGTTATTCTCACTCGTGCCATGATCGACGAATTCCCCGAGTTCTATAAATGGCACGCCATCAAGGAATTTGAATTCAACGGCATCAAGCAGCATAACCGCAACCGCCTATTATGGCGCGACCCGACCGTTGACGGCGTGAAAACCGGACATACCGAGGGCGCGGGATTCTGTTTGGTGACATCCGCGGTAAGAGAAGACATGAGACTGATCTCCGTAGTCTTGGGCACCAAAAGCGATAATGATCGAGCCAATGCCAACCAGGCTCTGCTCAATTACGGCTACCGTTTCTTCGAAACTCGGCCGATCTACAAAGCCAACGAAAAATTATCCGAAACCCGAGTGTGGAAGGGCGAAGACACCGAACTGGCTTTGGGTCTCAACCGTGATTTCTACGTCACGTTCCCGCGCGGCCAGTACCAAAATCTCAAAGCTGGCATAGAAGTCAACGGCATGGTCGTCGCTCCGGTGAAACAAGGCGACAAACTCGGCATGGTAAAAGTGACATTCAATGATCAGACCGTCGGCCAACAGGATCTGGTGGCCCTGAAAGTCGTCAACCAAGGCGGATTTTTCCGTCGAACGTTCGACCAAGCCCGATTGTTCTTCAAATAATCACGGGGAGCCGGCTTAAATGGCACAAAACGACTGCCTCGTCTATTTGAACGGGGACTATTTACCACCGAACAACGCCAAGGTATCCGTTTTGGACCGCGGCTTTCTATTCGGCGACGGCGTTTACGAAGTCATTCCCGTCTACGGGGGACGTCCGTTCCGGCTGGACGAACATTTGCGCCGGCTAGATAACAGCCTGCGCGGCATTCGGATGACGAATCCCCTTTCGGATAGTCAATGGGCGGACATATTCGACCGTCTTATTGCCGGGGCGCATGATCAATATCTCTATCTACAAGTCACGCGCGGAGTCGCGCCAAAACGGGACCATGCCATCCCGGCGGACGTCAATCCGACCGTATTCGTCATGTGCTCGCCTATCGCGCCTATTCCCACCAGCGGAGTATGCGCCGTCACCATGGACGATATCCGCTGGCAGTGGTGCCATATCAAAGCCATCACGCTGCTCGCTAATGTGCTGTTGCGGCAAGAGGCCGTGGATCGCGGCGCAGCGGAAGCCATCCTGGTCCGTGACGGATGGGTCACCGAAGGCGCCGCGAGCAATGTATTCGCGGTTGTCGACGGTATCCTGGTGACCCCCCCCAAGGGCAACGACCTCTTGCCTGGGATCACCCGCGATCTGGTGTTGGAACTGGCACTGGAAAACAACGTGCCTGCGGTCGAACAGCGCATCCGTTTGGATGATTTGAAGCGTGCTTCAGAAATTTGGCTGACCAGTTCGACCCGGGAGATTCTCCCCGTCATCGAACTCGATGGCGTACCCGTCGGCGGCGGTGAACCAGGGCCCCTTTGGTCGCGAATGCAAGCCATTTACCAAGCATATAAACAGAGGTTACGCACGGCATGAATACCGAAACTCCCGCTGCGCTGCTCCAGTTCCCTTGCGACTTTCCGATCAAGGCGTTCGGCCACAGCCGACCGGACTTCGACGGGTTGATTGCCGAAATTGTGCGCCGTCACGCTCCGAACCTGACCGAAGACGCCGTGACCGCTCGTCCCAGCCAAGGAGGGAGGTTCACGGCAGTCACCGTGACTATCCGGGCCGAAAGCAAAGCGCAACTGGATGCCATTTATCAGGATCTGACCCATTGCACCGAGGTCATCATGGCTCTGTGAGATGTAAAGCTACTACGCAACAGCCCGATGGCTGCGTTGCGCGGTGCTCGGACAGTCCGGGCAAGAGCCTGCCGCAACCTAATATTTAATATTTGAGAGGAATCTCGCCTTATGCAATAACCGATCTGCTCGACTTCGCCCACCTCGCATTGTCCTTCCGAACCCGCTTAGCAGCACCGACCGAGCGTTTCATGGCCGAACCGAATACCACTCCTCCCGAAGAAACACTCAAGCATCATCTGGAAGAGGTCATCACGCTCCTAAACAAACAGAAGCTCGAGGAGACCATTCTCCAACAGCGCGCGATGCCCCGCCACGACTTGGTGGAAACCCTGCTGCACAAGCGCCATCAGGCGGCACTGAAACAAAAGCTAGACCAACTCCATGCGGCAGACATCGCCTACATTCTTGAGGCGCTGCCTCTGGAACAGCGGCTGTTGGTCTGGAACCTGGTCAAGTCCGAACTCGACGGACAGATCCTGCTCGACGTGTCCGACGCCGTGCGCGAAACGCTCATTTCCGATATGGACACGGATGAGCTGTTATCCGCCACGGGACAGCTTGAAACGGACGAAATCGCCGATCTTGCACCGGACTTGCCGGAAGAAGTCTTGCAGGAACTTCTGGAGAAACTGAACGATCAGAACCGAAAACGTCTGCAATCGGTGCTGTCGCACGAAGAGGACACCGTGGCAGCCCTAATGGATTTCGGCATGGTCACGATACGGGAAGATATCAGCCTGGGCGTGGTGTTGCGCTATCTCAGACGTCGCGGCGATCTGCCCGAACACACCGACAAGCTGTTCGTGGTCGATGAGCACAATGTATTGAAGGGTGTGCTGCCTCTGAAACGCCTGCTCACCACCTCTCCCGAAAAGCCGGTCTCGGAAATCATGAGCAAGGACGTGGTGTCCTTTCATCTCGATGACGACGCCGAAGAGGCGGCCCGAGCCTTCGAGCGCTACGATCTCCTGTCGGCACCGGTGGTGGATCGCGAGGGAAAGCTGCAGGGGCGTATCGGCGTAGACGCCATCGTCGATTATATTCGCCGAAAATCGGACGAAGAGATGCTGTCCCAGGCCGGCCTGTTGGAAGAAGAGGACATTTTCTCCGGCGTCTGGAAAAGCGCACAAAACCGTTGGTTCTGGCTGGCAATCAATCTCGTCACGGCTTTCATCAGCACCCGGGTAATCGGCCTTTTCGAGGACACTATCGTCAAGGTGGTCGCTTTGGCTTCGCTCATGCCCATCGTCGCCGGCATCGGGGGCAACACAGGCAATCAAACCAGCATGATGATCGTCCGCTCCATCGCCCTCGGGGTGATCAATCCCTCGAATGTGAAGCGGCTGGTTTTCAAGGAACTGGCCATCGGTTTCCTCAACGGAGCAGTATGGGGTTCCGTGCTGGGCTTGATCGCCTATCTGCTTTACCGTGACGTCGAGCTCGGACTGGTCATGATGGGCGCCACCTTGCTAAATCTATTGGTGGCGGCGATCATGGGGATCGCCGTGCCTCTGGTGCGCGACCGGTTGGGGCTCGATCCCGCGGTCGGCACCAGCGTACTGCTGACTGCCATGACGGACGGCATGGGCTTTTTCATCTTTCTGGGTCTCGCGACACTGGTTCTCCTGTAACACCTCTCCCATGAGCGACACAACCGAAGTCCTGCACCTGCGCAATCTGGGCCTTACAGAGTACGAAACCACTTGGCGCGCCATGCAAGACTTCACCGAGCAGCGCGACGAGGACACGCCGGATGAGCTGTGGCTATTGGAACATCATCCGGTCTATACCCTAGGGCTGAATGGAGATGTCCGGCACATGATTCGAACGACGGACATTCCCGTAGTGAAAACCGACCGCGGCGGGCAGATCACCTACCACGGCCCCGGCCAACTGATCGCTTATGTGCTGGTCGATCTTCGACGGAAAAACCTGGGAATTAGGCGCTTGGTCAGCGCCCTGGAAAACGCGGTGATCGGCCTGCTCAAGCAGTATGGCATCACGGCCGAGGCGCGGCGAGACGCACCCGGCGTCTACGTCGACGGACGTAAAATTGCGTCGCTAGGTCTGCGCGTGCGCAAAGGTTGTAGCTATCATGGTCTAAGTCTTAACGTGAGTTCGGATCTGTCGCCGTTTTCGGCCATCAACCCATGCGGCTATGCAGGTCTCGAAGTCACCAGTCTGACCGCGCTCGATGTGGCGATTCAACCCCACGAGGCGGCCGCTCCATTGACTGTGGAAATCATGCAAACTTTGAATTACGAGCGAGTGGTCCCTATCCGTGGCTGACAAAGATTCCTATTTGGCCCCCTCCAGGCTGAGCCCCGACACCCATCAACGCAAAGCCGACAAGCTGAAGCGTATCCCGATCAAGGTGATTCCAAGCGAGTCCCCTTTGCGCAAGCCTGCCTGGATACGCGTCAAGGCGGCGAGCGGCGAGAGCGTGAATCGGATCAAGCAGATCCTGCGCGAACAGAATCTCCATACGGTCTGCGAAGAAGCCGCTTGCCCGAATCTGTCGGAGTGCTTTGGCCACGGCACGGCCACGTTCATGATCCTGGGCGATATCTGTACCCGCCGCTGCCCATTCTGCGACGTGGCCCATGGCCGTCCTTCGGAGCCGGACCCCAACGAACCCGAACACCTCGCGGAGGTCGTTCGGCAGCTAAGGCTCCGATACGTCGTCATCACCTCTGTAGACCGGGACGACCTTCGCGACGGCGGCGCCGGTCATTTCGCCGCCTGCATCCGAGCCGTCCGCCATCGGAATAAGGACATCAAAATCGAGATACTGGTGCCGGACTTTCGCGGCCGGATCGATGCCGCGCTCGATCGATTGGCAGCGACGCCCCCCGATGTCTTCAACCACAATCTCGAAACCGTACCACGCCTCTACCGACAAGCGCGCCCCGGCGCGGATTACCATGTATCTCTCAACTTGCTGGCCCGCTTCAAGCAAATTCATCCGGAAGTGCCCACCAAGTCGGGATTGATGCTGGGCTTGGGCGAAACGCTCGATGAAGTGAAACAAGTCATGGCGGACTTGCGCGAACACGGCTGCGATATGCTGACCGTCGGCCAATACCTGCAACCGAGCCGAGACCACTTGCCGGTAGCCCGCTACGCGACGCCCGAGGAATTCGAACACCTCGCCGAAACCGGCCGAAATCTCGGCTTCTCCGCGGTCGCCAGCGCGCCGATGGTGCGCTCGTCCTATCATGCCGATTTGCAGGCATCTACGGTGCTGGAAGATTATTGAGCCGTAACCCTCTTCTTCCCGCAGAACCTTGGATCTCGAGCGCCTCAAAAATGCCCTGCCGGAAACCCCGGCCTTCGTCTACGACGAAGCGCGGGTCATTCAAATGCTTGACCTCCTGGATCGAGTACGCGAAACCTCCGGCTTACGTGTCTTGTACTCGATCAAGGCATTTCCTTTCGCCGGGGCACTGCGCCTGATTCAGCCCAGAATCGACGGTTTTTCGGTCAGCTCTCTGTTCGAAGCCCGCCTGGCCTCCGGGATTGTCGAAACGAGCGGTCATCCGCCTCAGAAGCGCTCTCTGCACATCACCACGCCGGGCCTCAGAACAAACGAAATCGAGGAGGTCGCCGCGCACTGCGATTTCATCAGCTTCAATTCTCTGGAGCAGTTCGAACGGCTCGGACCATGCGTGGCCGGGCGGGCGAGCATCGGGCTGCGTGTCAATCCGCAGCTTTCGTTCCTCGCCGATGGCCGCTACGATCCTTGCCGGCCGCACTCGAAATTGGGCATTCCTGTCGATAATCTCGCCAGCATTCTGGATCGGAATCAGTCTTTAATGAGCCGTATTGCCGGACTCCATTTTCATACTTCGTTCGAATCGCGCTCCTTCGCTCCCCTGAAGGCGACTCTCGACCGGATCGAAGTCGCACTCGGCGGGCTTATGAACAGGCTCGAATGGATCAATCTGGGCGGCGGCTATCTCTTCGAAAATGGCGATGATCTGAACGAACTGTCCGAGTTGGTCGCAGCCTTGAAACGGCGGCGCGACGTCGAGATCTATTTCGAACCGGGCAAGGCCGTCGTCGGTCGCGCCGGTTATCTCGTCGCGAGCGTTGTCGACCGATTCGAGCGGGGCGGCAAATTCATTGCCGTCCTGGATACGGGCGTAAACCACCTTCCGGAGGTCTTCGAATATCAGAAGGTCCCTCCGGTTGCTGAACATCGGCCGGATGGGGCATTCGAATGCCTGCTCGTCGGCAGCACCTGCCTGGCCGGCGATGTCTTCGGCGAATATCGATTTCGCGAACCATTGAGAGTCGGCGACCGTGTGGTCTTTCCCGATGTGGGAGCTTACAGCCTGATCAAGGCCAACCGCTTCAACGGTTACGATTTGCCCGTGATTTTCGCATCCGATCGTTACGGCCGACTCAAGGCAATGAAGCGTTTCGGGTACGAAGACTATCGAAACCAATGGATGGCCTCCGAACCCGATCTTGCCGCCAATCGCAGCCGAGACTAAATTTAAGGCAACTTCGCCAGCCCGAATCAAACACCCGGAGCCAACAGATGGAGTCGGCTATCTATCAACTTTTCCGCAAACCCGTCATTTCGCAACTGCTCGCACTAGCCGCCGTCTCGGTTCTGCTCGCTGGATGCGCCGGGACACGGGAAGTCAAGCGGACGGTCCATTTTCCCGCTTCGAACGAAGTGGCACGTTACGCCCTCAGCTTGCAAGGAGCACCCTATCGCTACGGTGCCGAATCGCCGCGGGAAGGATTCGATTGCAGCGGCTTCGTCAAATACGTCTATGAAAAATACGGCGTTCGCCTGCCGCGAACCGCTTATCAAATGGCTGCTGCGACCCCGCGTGTCGACAGCAGGAACCGACAGCCCGGCGACTTGGTCTTCTTCAATACGACCGGACAGCCGTTCTCCCATGTCGGGATTTATATCGGTAACGATACATTCGTACATTCCAGCAGCGTAAAAGGGAAAGTGATCGTCTCCAGTCTTGAACGTCCTTATTGGCTGGAGCGCTTTTTGGGCGTACGCAGACCTTACCTCCCGGACGGTGCGTCAGTCGCCGCTAGTGCCGAGAGACACGAACTTAATCATCACAGGGTAGGAAAGCCATGAAAGCGATCTTGATGACGCAACCGGGACTGCCGGATCTGCTCGAACTGCGGGATATCGAAGAACCGGCCATCACCGAGCCCAGCCAAATCAAAGTCCGGCTCAGGGCGGCCGGGATCAATCCGGTCGACACCAAAATACGGCGAAACGGTCTTTTTTACCCAAATCCCTTACCGGCGGTGCTCGGCTGCGACGGTGCCGGAGAAGTGGTCGAAATCGGCGGAGCCGTGAGCCGATTCAACATCGGCGACTCGGTATGGTTTTGCCATGGCGGACTGGGCGGCGACCAGGGCAATTATGCCGAGTACACCGTGTTGGACGAGCGCTGGGCCGCTCCCATGCCGCAATCGCTCGATTTCGAACACGCCGCCGCAGCGCCCTTGGTATTGATTACCGCTTGGGGCGCCCTTTACGACCGTGGACGGCTACAAGCCGGCCAAACCGTTCTGATTCACGCCGCAGCGGGCGGCGTCGGTCATGTGGCGGTCCAACTGGCAAAACTCCGCGATGCGCGGGTGCTCGCCACCGTCGGTTCGGCGGAGAAAGCCGAACTCGCCAAGAACTGGGGCGCGGATGCGGCGATCGATTACCGACAGGAAGACTTCGCACAGCGCGTAAACGAGCTGACTGACGGACAGGGCGCGGATCTGGTGATCGACACGGTCGGACCCGATGTGTTCAGACATAGCATCGACTGCACCGCCCATTTCGGCGATCTGGTCACGCTGCTGGACCCGGGCAACATCTCTTTGCAAGAAGCGCGGATGCGCAATCTCCGGATAGGCTTCGAGCTGATGCTGACCCCGATGCTGCGCAACCTGCATGAAGCCCGCGATCACCACGTGGAAATTCTGCAGCAATGCGGCGAATGGATAGACCAAGGCGTGTTGGACATTCATGTCAGCCAGGTATTGCCGCTGGAAAAAGCCGCCGCCGCTCACGCCCTGATCGAGACGGGGCATGCCACCGGGAAAATTGTCTTGAAGATATCGTAGGGCGGGTTAGCCCTGAGCGTAGCAGTAGCGAAGGCGAAGGGCGTAACCCGCCAAAACAAGATGGCTAATCCAACTTTCTAACGCCGCTTTCGCTGCCGAGAAGAACGATGTCCGCGCCGCGCAAAGCGAAAAGGCCGACGGTCACGACACCGGGGATGTTGTTGATCTCCCGCTCCATCTCCACCGGATTCAGGATGTTCAGATTGTGCACATCGAGAATCTGGTTGCCGTTATCGGTGATATAGTTCTCGCGCCACTGCGGCTGCCCACCCAACTTTACGAGCTGACGGGCCACATAGCTCCGGGCCATAGGGATGACTTCCACGGGCAGCGGAAACTTGCCCAGGACATCCACACATTTGCTCTCGTCCACGATACAGACGAATTTACGACTGGCCGCCGCGATGATTTTCTCCCGGGTCAAGGCTCCGCCGCCGCCCTTGACCATCTGTTTGTGAGGATTGACCTCGTCGGCTCCATCGACGTACACCTCCAATGAGCCCACGGCATTTAAATCCAGAACCGGTATGCCGATTTTCTTGAGCTTAACGGTGCTCGTCTCCGAGCTCGATACGGCACCTTCGATATCCTGTTTGAAATCGGCCAGCAAATCGATGAAATGATTGACCGTCGATCCTGTGCCGATGCCTAGCACCGACACGCCCTTTACATAGTCTAGGGCGGCTTCCGCCACTTTCTTCTTAAGCTCGTCTTGGGTCATTTTCGTCGCTCCATCATGTGGTTACTTGAAAATTGCGGGATAATAGCGTGATCATGCCGGCGCTGTCATGCTTCATAGCGGTCCCGGCCGCGTTTCTCACTTGTATCTTTTAAGACTAAAAAATGATTCATAAGTATATCGAGCGCATTTTGCGCGCCCGAGTTTACGATGTTGCTTCGGAAACTCCCCTAGACTTCGCGCCGGGGCTGACGCGCCGCTTCGACAACTCGGTTTACATCAAGCGCGAAGACCTTCAGCCGGTCTTTTCCTTTAAACTTCGAGGCGCTTACAACAAGATCGTTTCACTGGATGATGCAGCAAAACGGGCCGGCGTAATCGCAGCCTCGGCCGGCAATCATGCTCAGGGCGTTGCGCTCTCGGCCCAGCGACTGGGCATCCGGGCGGTCATCGTGATGCCCTGCACCACGCCGGCCATCAAAGTGCGGGCGGTGCAGAATTTCGGGGCGGAAACCGTTTTGTTCGGCGATTCGTACGACGAAGCGTACGAGCACGCTATGAACCTTGCCGAAGAGCAAAAATTGAGCTTCGTCCACCCCTATGACGATCCCGAGGTTATTGCCGGCCAAGGCACCATCGGCATGGAAATTCTGAGGCAGCACACGGGCGACATTCACGCCATCTTCATCCCGGTGGGGGGCGGCGGATTGATCGCGGGCGTGGCGACTTACGTGAAATTCGTTCGCCCGGATATCAAGATCATCGGCGTCGAACCGGACGATGCGGATTGCTTGAATCGGGCGTTGAAGGCAAAACGCCGGGTCATCCTGAGACAAGTCGGACTGTTCGCCGATGGCGTCGCCGTCCGGCAAATCGGCAAGGAACCGTTCCACGTCGCACATCAATACGTGGATGACGTCGTTACGGTCGATACGGATGAGATCTGCGCGGCCATCAAAGATATCTTCGACGATACCCGATCGGTCGCCGAGCCCGCGGGCGCTTTGGGTGTTGCCGGCTTGAAAAAATACGCATCGATGACCGGGGTGCGGGATCAGTGCCTGATCGCCATTGAAAGCGGGGCCAATATCAATTTCGACCGGCTGCGCCATGTGGCGGAGCGTGCCCAGGTTGGCGAACACCAGGAAATGCTCCTGGCGGTAACGATTCCGGAAAAGCCCGGCAGCTTTCTCGAATTTTGCCGCGTTCTAGGTCGGCGCAGCATTACCGAATTCAACTACCGCTATTTCGACGACAATGCCGCCCATATCTTCGCGGGCGTGGCGATCGCCAACGGCAGCCGGGACAGCGAGGAACTGATCGCACAACTGCGCGAACACGGCTTCACGGTTACCAATATGACCGGCAACGAATTGGCGGTGGAGCACATCCGCTACATGGTGGGAGGCCATGCACCGCGCCTGTTGGACGAAACCGTATACAGCTTCGAGTTTCCCGAACGCCCCGGCGCGCTTTTGAAATTTTTATCTTTTATGGGCGGACGTTGGAACATCAGCCTGTTCCATTACCGGAACCACGGTGCTGCATTCGGGCGGGTGCTGATGGGAATTCAGGTACCGAAGACGGAACGGCGAGCCTTCAAGGAATTTCTCGACGCCATCGGCTTCGCCTATCGGGAGGAGACGGACAACCCGGCCTATCGACTGTTCGCAGGCGGAAACGCGACCTCTTGATTTCCTTTGCTTCACCGCAACATGGTGGCAAGATCGAAGAGATAGCCCGAACGCCTCATCATTTTTCGGCTTTCGCGTCTTCACGGCAAAAGAAAGTTACATTAAACAGCTCTGCTCGCTGGGATTGGACAACCGTGTATTCGTACCCGAGCTTGAGAGCGTTGCGCGAACTGGTGCCGTTTCCCCGGGGTGCCTTTTCGCTTGGGTCGACGGGAATCTCAATTCGGTCGATTTCTATGCCGAATGGGAACTACCGGGCCGGGAGGTACCGGAAAAAATCTATTACTCCGAATTTCTTCACACCGACCGCATCGTCGAGGTATTCCACGATCTGGCATATGTTCGGCGCTGCAGCCGGTCATTCGGCAGAAACGGACGATCAGGCTTTCCAGAGCGATTACCTCAAGCACGATTTCTATCATCTGATTTCTCGTCCCGCCCAGACACACCATTGTTTTCGGGTACGGCTGGAGAAGACGGCAAGCCATATCATATCCCGGCACAAAGGCATCCAGTGGGAGTGTTTATTCCAGCGACAAAATATACGTCCACTGCGCCTCGGTAACCGGCATGACGGACAGCCGGTTGCCGCGGCGAACGAGCGCCAGACCGTCGAGTTCCGGCCGGTCTTTTAGTTCGCTTAAAGTGATAGTGCGTTTGAGCTTGCGGACGAACTGCACATCCACCATAAACCACCGCGGATCATCCGGCTTGCTGCCGGGATCGTAATGCTTGTTATCGGCGTCAAACGCGGTGAAATCCGGATAGGCTTCACGCGAAATTTTCGCGATGCCGACGATGCCCGGCGTATCGCAATTAGAATGGTAAAAAAACACCAGGTCCCCCACTTTCATTTCATCGCGCATCATATTTCGCGCCTGATAATTGCGCACGCCGTCCCAGTGCTCGATCTGATGAGGCCGTTTCTCCAGGTCGTCGATGCTGAACTCCGAAGGTTCGGATTTCATCAACCAGTAACGCATCTGTCTTCCCCCCGCGAAAAGTAATTTCTCAATAACGTTATTAACTGCAGCATGTTAGCGGAAGTGGCCGTCTTAAAACATCCTGACGCGGCAGCAAAAACCCCATTGTTCACGCGAAAAAGAGATCTGTGGAAAATGGCTGCTGTAGTCCGCCAGCATGGTCCGACGCTGCTCGAATTTCCGTCCCAGCGGCCCGTCGAACATTGGGAGGCCGATACAGCGGGGACTCAACTGTTGGTCGAGCCGGTGGATAATGACTATGTTTGACGTAAAGAACGGAGGTAACTGATGTCCGCCGTAATTCAGGAATCGAGCCCGTATGAGCGCTTGCTGGCGCTGCCGGAAAATCTGGTCGGAGAAATCATCGGCCGAGAACTGTACACCCAGCCCGGCCGAGCCGGGCCTCATGCTTCAGTCGCCCCTGTGCTCGGGATCGATATCGGTTCAGCCTATCATCGCGGCCGGGGCGGTCCGGGCGGTTGGTGGATCATCGATGAGCCGGAATTCCATTTCGTCCGCGATACCGAAGTGCTGGTCCCCGATATCGCCGGTTGGCGCCGCGAGCGCATGTCGAGCTTGCCGGAAGACCATCGCTTCGAGGTGGTTCCGGACTGGGTGTGCGAAATCCTTTCGCCGACGCCCCAGAAAAAGGATAGGGTCACAAAAACGAGAGCTTACGCGCGCTACGGCGTAGCGTTTTTGTGGCTTGTTGATCCCCTGGCGCGGATTTCGGAAACCTATGCCTTGGCCGACGGGCAGTGGACCGTAACCGGCTTATACCAGGACCACGACGAAGTTTCCGCTGCACCCTTCGAGGCCGTCACGATCGCCCTCAGCGACCTGTGGGCCGGTTCCTGACCACCTCTTTTCGTCCCGCCTCCAGCGCGTCAGCCGCTGCCACATTGCACTTTATCTTAACGACAGAGGTCGTCGAACAGGTAATAAGCCTCTTCGGTAATCACGCCATTCAGCGGCACATCCCAAGGCTGCGCCGGTATTTGGTCCCATTTCTGGCATTCGAACGCCAGGCCGATGAGAATCGGCGTGCGCGGTTGATTTGCATTCTTAAGATAAGCGAACGTACGGTCGTAATAGCCGCCGCCCATACCGATGCGGTTACCGAAAAGATCGAAAGCCACCAGGGGAACGAACGCCATATCCAGCATCCACGGCTCAGTAATCGTATCTTCCCCGATAGACGGCTCGGGAATCCGAAATTTATTCGGAGTCAACGCCGTGCCCGGCCCGTAATGCCCGAACCATAGCGAACGCTGGGGCGACGAACGGAGAATCGGTAGGTAACACGCTTTGCCACATGCCCACAAGCTCTCGATAATAGCCTGGGTTTCGACCTCGCCGTCGTTACTGAGATAAGCCGCGACATGCTGGCCGCGTTCGGCAATCGGCGATGTAATGAAGCGTTCCGCGATGCGGAGACTCTTCTTACTAGCCAATACGAGCGGCATGCTTTGTCGAAGAGCTCGACTCTGGCGCCGGATATCCGCCGGAAGATTCATTCAGATAGATCGGATGAAACTGGCGAGTGCATATTCGCACATCCAGCAAAGGGAGTTCCTCTAGAACGAGGAGAAGTGAAGTATTCCCCGCCTGCGCCGTAAACCGCTTTCGCCCTTGAACCGGAAGGTTCAGGTGGGAGCGTAGGAACGGCGAATTAGGCTTTCCGCTCGGAGCGGACTTGCGCACATCGCTCGTTCGATGGTTCCCGGGGTTTTAGATTAGGCTCAAGAAGTAACCCAGCTGCTTTCGCACGCCGCAGGGAATACGTGAATCAAATTCTACTAGGTCGACAAATTGATGCAATACGTATCAGCGCCGAAACAGCTTTAATCCGTATCCAGGGCTGCGTCTAGCCTTTCGTGCAGCGACGAAAAGCGATCCCGCAAATCCTGCGATAACAATTTGTTCTGCTGTTGCGCTTGTAATAGCTCATGCGCGATATTCAGCGCTGCCATCACGGCAATGCGTTCGGTGCCGATCACGCGGCCGGTACCGCGTATTTGACGCATTTTTTCATCCAAATAACGTGCTGCAATCAAAAGATCGTGCTGTTGGTCTTCAGGGCAGGAAATAGGATATTCCTTGCCGAGGATCTGAACTTTAATCGGCGGATTCATTTCGCTCATCATTCGTGTCCTATGGATTTCAGGCGGGAAATCATCGCTTCAACGCGACTCTTCGCCATCTCGGTTTTATCGGATAGTTGCACCCGCTCTCGCATCCATTCGTCTAACGTGGACTTCAGCACCTGATTTTCATCACGTAGCCTTTCGCACATGGCGGCCAGTGAATCGATCTTATTTTCCAATCGTACTAGCTCGGCATCCAAATCAAACATATCGGCTATCATGATTTTGGAGCCTTAAAGATGGGGTTAAACTTCGGTGCTAGCTTTCGATCCGGCTATTCGAAGTGTTAGCATAAAGAATTAGAGCAGGGTCGACAAGGCTGGAATGAGCAACGATTTATCCTATCAGAATGTCCAGGACGTCGTCCTGAACAACGACTCGGCGGCTAGCGCAGCCGAAGTGCATGGGGTGCTATCGGGATTGCTGTGTCTGAACAGCCAGACCGATTGCGATCAGTGGCTGGAAGCCGTTTTCGGCGAAAGCAGGACCAACCTTAACCCGGCGGAACATGCCTTGCTTTCGGCGCTGTGCGAGACGACTCGGCACCAATTGGACGATTTCGACTTTTCGTTCGAGTTGCTGCTGCCGGATGACACGCTCCCCCTGAGTGACCGCGCCAATGCTTTGGGAGAATGGTGCCAAGGTTTTTTATACGGCCTCGGTTATCGATCGGATGGTGCCGACTGGCCGGGAGAAAGCACCGAAGTCCTCCACGACCTTCTGGAAATCTCCCGCCTGAGTCCGGATTCCGCCGGAGAGTCGGACGAAGTGGCTTATGCCGAGATCACGGAATATGTCCGCATCGGCGTACAGTTGATCCGTACCGAATTGCAACAGCAACCGCCCTCGCGACTTCACTGATATTGCAAACTCATGCTTCAACCGAGCGAATTCAAACAGCGCCGTAAACAGCTAGCGCGCCGTATCAAGAAGAAAAGCGTAGCTCTGATCGCGAGTGCGTCTGCGAGCGTACGCAACCGGGATGTGGAATATCCGTATCGTCAAGACAGCGATTTTCATTATCTGACCGGATTCGACGAACCCGAAGCGGTGGCCGTCTTCGCCCCCGGCCGAAAACAAGGGGAGTACATTCTTTTTTGTCGCGAATTCGATCGTGAAAAAGCGATCTGGACCGGAAGGCATGCCGGGCTCGAGGGCGCTCGCAACGCATTCGGAGCGGACGAAGCATTCCCCATTGATGAACTGGACAAGGTTTTGCCCGGCCTTCTGGAAAATCGCGAGCGGGTTTATTTCCCCATCGGGCACGATCCGAAGATCGATCGTCAGGTGTTTTCCGCGGTAAACAACGTGCGGGCGAGAGTCCGTACCGGTGTACGTGCGCCGTTCGAATTCGTATCTCTGGAGCATCTGCTTCATGAGCAGCGCCTGATCAAAACGTCGCATGAAATCCAATTGATGCAGAAGGCCGCCGAGGTTTCGGTACGCGCTCATAAACGCGCGATGTCAGTCTGTAAACCGGGAAAGTACGAATATGAAATCGAAGCCGAGTTGCTCTACGAATTCACCCGGCATGGCATGCGAGCGCCTGCCTATCCTTGCATCGTCGCAGGAGGACACAACGCTTGCGTGCTCCATTACACCGAAAACAAGGACGTACTGAAGGACGGCGACCTTCTTCTGATCGACGCCGGGGCAGAGTATGAAAACTATGCTGCTGACATCACCCGTACTTTTCCCATCAATGGAAGATTCAGCGAAAGTCAGCGACTCCTTTACGACTTGGTTCTGGAGGCCCAACTCGACGCTATCGAGCAGGTGCGTGCTGGCAACCGCTGGAATGCGCCTCACGATGCTGCCGTACACACCTTGACCAAAGGGCTGGTCAAGCTGGGTTTGTTGGAAGGGCGTGTTTCGAAGCTGATCAAGGACGAAGCCTACAAGAAGTTCTATATGCATCGAACCGGCCACTGGCTGGGCATGGACGTGCATGATGTCGGGGAATACCGGAGCGATGGCGAATGGCGTTCGCTGGAGCCCGGAATGGTATTGACGGTGGAACCCGGCCTTTATGTCGCGCCGGACTGCCATGACGTAGATCCCAAATGGCGCGGCATCGGCATCCGAATCGAAGATGATGTTTTGGTCACCAAAGACGGTTGTGAAATCCTCACGGCCGGACTGCCCAAAACGGCAGCGGAAATCGAAGCATTCATGGCGAATCCCGAATGAACCACGATTTCGATCTATTGATCGTGGGCGGCGGACTGGTCGGAGGTAGTCTCGCTCTGGCCCTGCGGGACGCGCCGCTTCGCGTGGGAATCGTCGAAGCGCTGACGGAAACCCAACGACAGGCCCTGACGGCCGGCGATCGCGCCTTGGCCCTAGCGCGAGGCACGGTCCAAATTCTCGACCGGCTCGGCGTATGGCAAGACGTGGCGCCCAAAGCCATGCCCATCCGTCATATCCATGTCTCCGATCGCGGCCGTTTCGGAAAAACGCGGCTGCATGCTCTTGAAAAAGGAGTCGACGCGCTGGGCCATGTCATCGTCGCCCGAACGCTGGAGGATCGCATTGCTCGGGAACTGCGCGGACTCGATGCGGAGCTGATATGCCCGGCGAGGGTCATCGGTCTCAAAGCAGGCCCGAATGGCGTGTGCGTCACCCTCAAGAAAGGCGAGGAGTGCCTCAATCTCACGGCCGCTCTGGTGGTTGCCGCCGACGGCGGAAATTCCACAGTGAGAAGGCTCCTGGGAATAGAACAAAACGTCCGGGACTATGGACAGACGGCGATCGTGACTGAAGTCAGCACGGAGGCAGATGTGAACTTCACGGCTTACGAGCGTTTCACGACCGCCGGCCCGTTGGCCCTGCTGCCCTTGGAGCGCAAAAAATGCTCGGTGGTCTGGACGATGAAGGATCAGGAGGCCGACGAACTCTTGAGTGAATCCGACGCGAACTTCACCGCAAACTTGCAGTCGGCATTCGGTTATTGGCTAGGGAAAATTCAACTGGCATCGCGACGGCAAGGTTTTCCGCTCAAGCTGATCCGGGCAGAGAAGATGGCGGACGACCGTGTCCTCTTGATCGGCAACGCGATGCATCAGGTTCACCCCGTTGCCGGTCAAGGCTTCAACTTAGGTCTCCGTGATGCGGCATCCCTGGCGGAGCGATTGCTCACCAAACTGGCGTTCAACGAAGATATCGGCGAAAAAGCGTTCCTCGATCGTTACGCCCGAGCCCGGCAGAGAGATCTGGCCAATACGATCCATTTTACCGACGGCCTGATACGGGCGTTCTGCACCGATTTTCCACCCTTCGCCTTGGCGCGTAATGCCGCCATGATCGCCCTGGATTGCTTCCCGCCGGCGAAGCGCTTGCTGGCTCGTCACGCGATGGGATATGGCTTTAGATTTTGAACGCTTGAATCACGCTATTCGAATTTTGGAAAAGAGCTATCCAATAGCCACTGCTTTTTTTCGACGTCAAAATGCCATTTTTGCTCGTCGGTCAGACTTTTTTCCACGAGCCGCTCATTATCGATATAGCGAATCTCGACGGTTTGCAGCACGATTGTCCCCTCGTTCTGCACCTTCCGGAATACTGAATCGTAGCCGGTAACTTTTATATTTTTGAGCGCCTTGAAATCAGGCGCCCGTTTCTGTTTGTCGGTCTGAAAATCCCAGGCTTTTTGGAAAGCTCCCCATCGAATAGCTGAACCATAGCTGTTCAGTGCCTCCTCCATTTTCATCACCCTCATGTCGTGGGCGCATGCTACAAGCGCAAAACTTAAACCGATCCATATTGTCCTGAAAACGCGATCTCGAGCCATAGAAGTACCCCAAATTAATAAATGATAAAAAGGCGCGAGGCAGGACTTTGACTTCGGCGTGACGCTGCGAGAGCTTTTGACATCAATGTTGCAGCGAGATTATATAATGTTCGCCCCCAATACTTTCGGAGATAAACAATGAAAATACTAGCCGGTCTTTTTCTGGCATTGCTTGCCGTCATTTACTTTCTGCCCGCGTTTATGTCGCGGTCCGACGAAATCAACGGGACCTCGCGGGAAGCGGTTTATAAATCGGCAATCCAAGTCAAACGCTACCTCAATACGGACGAACGCGTTTTGTTCGATACCGCCTTGGGAATTTTAGACAAAATCAAATCGGAAGAAGGACCGGATGCCTTCGTCAACACCGTGGACGGAAAGACACCCGACGAAGTCATCGAAATGGCGAAGCAAGAGGTCAACACCAAGATTGCAGCCGGCCATCCCGATTTCAAGCAATACACCTCGTGGGACGATATGATTCAGAAGCTGACCAATGGTAATGGAAGGAAGCCGTCCGCTCGTCCCAATGCCTCTTCCGATCACTCCTTACGCGACTCCGAGCGTCCGGATCGTCCTCAATAAATCGGCTCAAAGATCGACCTCCACTCACAGTTTCGCTAGACACGGCTAGTCAATCGGTCTTACGCCACTCTTCAGTCAATCGGAGCGCCGTCCGGTAAACCGTTTCCCGACGCGCTCCGGTGATCTTTACGGTCAAGGACACTGCCGTCTTGACCGAACAGTCCTCGAGCAGAATCCGCAATACTCGTTCCTCATCCACGGTAAGCCCTTCCGTCCTGCCGAGATCGGGCGCGCCTTCCAGTACCAGGACGAATTCCCCTTTTTCCATATTCGGATCGCTTTCGAGGAGCGAGAGCGCCTCGCCGACCCGTGTATCCACTATCGTTTCGAATAGCTTGGTCAACTCTCGGGCAATGACCAATCGCCGATCAGACGGAAAAATCGCCGTGATGTCCGCTACACTTTCGAACACGCGATGACTGGATTCGTAAAAAATCAGCGTTCTCGAATCATTCCGCAGGACCTCCAAACTAGCCTTGCGCGCCGACGATTTTCGCGGCAGAAATCCCTCGAAGGCAAAACGGTCGGCGGGGAGGCCGGACGCCGAAAGGGCTGCGATGAGAGCACACGGCCCCGGAATCGGAACGACGCGAATACCTGCGGCCCGAACCGCCCGCACCAGGGGAAATCCGGGATCGCTGATCAGCGGCGTTCCGGCATCCGAGATAAGGGCAATGGACTCGCCCCGCTGCAAGCGTTCGACCAGCCGCACCGAAGCGACATCCTCGTTATGCTCGTGGAATGCCGCGGTCGGCGTGGAAATCCCGTAGTGGTCCAGAAGCGGCCGGCTATGCCGGGTGTCTTCGCAAGCGATGAGATCGACTTGCTGCAGAACGTCGATGGCGCGGAACGTAATATCCCTTAGATTGCCGATGGGCGTCGCTACTAGGTATAGTATGCCGGGTTCTGTTTGCCTCACTATCAAACTCCTCGCTTTCTCGAACGGAATCCCGCCTATGTCTCTATTGATCCGCCTCTGTCTCGCTCTCCTCATACTGATGGCAGCCGCTTGCGCCCGCGACACCACCAGACGCGGAGCCATGAATGCGCGCGCCGCGCAGGCCGAAAGCCTGCTCCAGAGCGGCGACTATGCAGGAGCGATGAGATTATTTCAGCAGCTCGCGGAAACGTCGGGCGATCCCGATTACTACCGGCTTCGAGCCGCCGATTCGGCTCTCCGGGCGGGCGATGGAAGAACGGCGAAACGGCTGGCCGATGCCGTCGCTCCCGACGAACTGGAGACCGTGGACCGGTACGATTACACGCTTCTGCAAAGCAGGCTGGATCTCAACGTGGGCCGAGCACGGGAGGCCTTGGCCAAGCTCGATAGCCTGCCCTCAGGCCGGCTGGAGCCGTCGCAAAAGGTGCATTATCACACACTGCGCGCCTCGGCTTATAACCAACTGGGCAACATGCTGGAAAGCGCCAGGGAGCGTGTCAGGCTCGGCCAACTTCTCACGCGTCCCGACGCTGTGCAGAAAAATAATGAGGCCATTTATGACGCGCTGAACCGGATTCCCGAAAAAGTCCTGACCGCCATGCAACCTCCCCCGCCCGATATATTGGGCGGCTGGATGAATTTGACCCAGATCGTCAAGTCCACGCCTCCGGCCGGATTGAACACGGAATTGGCCAAGTGGCGGATTCGCTTTCCCGGACATCCCGCCGACGGGGCATTCCTGCAAGGGCTATTGAGCCAGCGTCAAAGCCCGCCTCCGGGCCTGGCTCAAACGGGAACGACACCGCCTACGGCAGCCGCGCCCGGCTCCGGAGCGTTCATTGGCGTAATGCTGCCTCTGTCAGGTTCCTATGCTCCCGCTGCCCAGGCCCTGCGCACGGGCATGCTTGCCGCCTACTATGCGGATACCAATACCGCAAAGCCGCCTTTGCGGTTCGTCGACACCCAGTCGGGAGACATCTATCAGCTCTACCGGAAATTCGCCGATGGGGGCGCGAAAGTGATCGTCGGCCCCTTGATCAAGGACGACGTGGCCGTCTTGGCCAAAGTGGGGGATTTGCCCGTCCCCGTCCTAGGACTCAACCAAACGCCGGAGGTCAGCAATGACCGGGTCTATCAGTTCGGCCTCACCCCGGAGCACGAGGTCGAGCAAGCAGCCGGGAGCGCCTGGTTCGACGGACGTCAGAGTGCACTGGTGCTGGCGCCGGCGAATCAGTTCGGCCAGCGCATGATCAAGCACTTTGCGGCCTATTGGAACCAGCTCGGGGGGAACATTCGTGCGATCAAGACCTATCCGTATCACGGCGAGGATTTCACCGCCTCGGTAAGAGAACTGATTTCCGCGGCACCTTCTGCCACGCATGCCCAGCTTTCCTTCCCGACCGTTCCGTCGGTCACCAAACAAGGCGCGGATTTCATCTTTCTCATCAGCGACGCCCGCGATGCTCATCTGATTCTGCCTCAGATCGCCTTTCACAATGGCGAGCATCTCCCGGTCTACGCTACCTCTCACGTGTACGGCGGCAGGGCCGACTCGGAAGCCGATCGAGATTTGAACGGACTGATTTTCTGCGACATTCCGTGGTTACTCGATCCGGCCGAAAGTGGTCCACTGTCCCATCAAGCGCTGAGCAAGCAGATTCAACAAACGCCGTCGGATTACCTGAGACTTGTCGCGCTGGGGATCGATGCTTACCGTTTGCTTCCGGAACTCGAACGATTCAAGACAGAACCGCAGTTTCGGTACACCGGCGCGACCGGCACGCTCTCGCTGGGCACCGGCAACCGCATTCAGCGCCAGCTCCATTGCGCCCAATTTGAAGACGGAGTTCCGCAACCACGGGGAATCGCACCGCTTCTGAAACCGGGCGATAGTGCTCCGGGGCTCCGGTAAAGGCGCTGAAATGACCACCCTTGGCCAGGCCAAAGGGCGTATCGCCGAGGAAGAAGCGCTGACTTTTTTGCAGACCCATGGCCTGCGGCTGATAGAGCGCAATTACCGCTGCCGATACGGTGAAATCGATCTGATTATGGAAGACGGGTGCGCCATCGTGTTTGTGGAGGTCCGCTATAGGGGAAGTATCCAGTTCGGCGGTGCACTGGAGAGCGTGGATCGGCGCAAGCAAGCAAAGCTGTTGGCAAGCGCCGCCCACTTTCTTCGGGAAAAGCGGATGGATCGGCCGGCTCGTTTCGATGTGGCGGCGCTGGCCCCCGCAAACGGCGGGCTTGCTGTAAAATGGGTGAAAGATGCTTTTCAGGCGACTTAACCGATTTTAAGGTTTTCGCTACGCAACCTTGATAGCAGGGCATGAATTTACAAGAACGAGTCTTTCGTCAATTCGAGACCAGCGTTGAAGCAAGCCGCGAATCGCTGGCCAGGCTCGGAGAGATCATCGAGATTGCCGGAGTCAGGCTGGCTCAGTGTTTACTCAGCGACGGCAAAATTCTTTGTTGCGGCAACGGCGGATCGGCAGCGCAAGCGCAGCATTTTTCTTCCGAGATGCTGAATCGCTTCGAGCGGGAGCGCCCCGGCCTGCCCGCTATCGCGCTCACTTGCGACACATCGACCTTGACCTCGATTGCCAACGATTATCGGTTCGACGACGTTTTCGCCAAGCAAATCAGAGCCTTGGGCCACAGCAACGATCTTCTCGTCGTCTACACCACCAGCGGCAATTCCTCCAGTATTTTGAGCGCGGTTACTGCCGCCCATGATCGGGACATGTCGGTGCTGGCCCTGAGCGGCCGGGACGGCGGAGCGCTGTCGCCCTTGTTGCTGGAAACCGATATCGAGATCCGCGTACCCTCGGAGACCACGGCCCGAATACAGGAAGTCCACCTGCTGATCACGCACTGCCTGTGCGATTTGATAGACCACCAATTGTTCGGGGACTGATTTCTTGGCTTTACCCAGCGCCTTTTTGAACCGGTTGGCGCAAATTTTCCCACCCGGCTCGCTTTACACGGACCCCGCCGATTGCTGGGCTTACGGCTACGACAACAGCCGCCGTCAAGCTCTGGCGGAAGCGGTCGTTTTCCCGACCAGCCACACCCAGACGGTCGAACTGGCCCGCTTGTGCAACGAGCATCGGGTGCCTTTGACCGCGCGCGGCCGCGGCACCGGCACGACCGGCGCGACAGTGCCTTTACGGGGTGGAGTTGTGGCTTCGTTCGAGCGGATGAACCAGATTGTGGAATTCTCGCCGGGCAACCGCTACATCGTCGTCGAACCGGGCCTGACCAATCAGGCGCTACAGGACTTTCTCAAACCGCACGGCTTCTTCTGGCCGCCCGACCCGACCAGCGCCGCCTTTTGCAGTGTAGGCGGGAATCTCGCCTACAACTCCGCCGGCCCACGCGCGGTGAAATACGGCACTCCCCGCGAAAACACCCTCGCCTTGCGAGCTGTGACCGGTTTGGGGACGGAGATCCGTACCGGCGTCTTCACCACCAAGGGCGTCGTCGGGTACGATCTGACCCGGCTGCTATTGGGCTCGGAGGGAACGCTTGCGCTGATTACCGAGGCGACGCTCAAGCTGACGCCGTTGCCCGAAGCCAAACGCACCATGCGGGCGATCTATGCCGATTTGGACCATGCTACGGAAGCCATCACCCGAATCATGGCTCAACCTGCGGTTCCTTGCGCCCTCGAATTCATCGATGGAAACGCAATCGAACTGATTCGCCGTTACTCTCGCGCCGACTTGCCGGAGCGCGCCGGTGCTTTACTAATGGTCGAAGTGGACGGATTTGCCGAGGGAATGGCGGTACAGATCGAGAGCGTGCGGCGCGCTGCTCAAAACGAGGGGCTTCTGGAGTTTCGCGTTGCGGCGACCGCCGATGAAGTCGAAGCCTTATGGCAAACGCGCAAGGCACTGTCGCCGGCGCTGCGGAAGGTCGCGCCGAAGAAAATCAACGAAGACGTGGTAGTGCCCGTCACCGAGTTGCCTTTGCTGATCGCCGGACTAAACGAGCTGTCGCAGCGGTATGACTTGGCGATCGTCAACTTCGGCCATGCGGGAAACGGGAATATTCACGTCAACCTGCTGTTCGATCCCGCCAAACCCGGCGAAACCGAAAAGGCTCACGAGTGCCTGGGGGAGATTTTTTCGCTGGTGCTGCGGCTGCGCGGTACCTTGTCCGGGGAGCACGGCGTCGGCCTCGAAAAGCGGGATTACGTTGACCGGGAAATCGACGCCGGCGCCCTGGAATTGATGCGCGCCGTCAAACGTCAGTTTGATCCGAACGGCATTTTGAATCCCGACAAAACCTTGCCTTTGGCCGACTGACTCGCAGAGCTCAGGCGGTAATCGAGATCCGCATCGACAAATCGGTTGCTCGAACATTCTTGGTCAGGGCACCGACCGAAATGTAATCCACCCCGGTCTCGGCGATCTGCCGGATGGTATCCAAGGTCACGTTGCCCGATACCTCGAGCTTGGCGCGGCTTGCGGTTTCGGTAACCGCTTCCCGCATCATCGCAATCGTGAAATTATCCAGAAGAATCCGCTCGGCGCCGGCCGCCAAGGCTTGCTGCAATTCATCGAGATTTTCCACTTCGACTTCGATCGGCACGTTAGCGCCCAAGGCTTTCGCGGCGTGCACGGCTTTTTCGATGGACCCGCAAGCCAGGATATGGTTTTCCTTGATCAAAATGCCGTCGTAGAGTCCCATCCGATGGTTATCACAGCCGCCGCAGCGGACGGCGTATTTCTGTGCCTTCCTGAGGCCGGGAATGGTCTTGCGAGTGTCCAGGACCTTCGCCTTGGTGCCGTCCACGGCTTTGGCATAAGCACGCGCCAAGGTCGCGGTGCCCGACAGAGTCTGTAGAAGATTGAGCGCCGAGCGTTCGCCGGTCAGGAGCGCTCGGGCGGGGCCTTGCATCGCGCACAGCTCGGCGCCCGCCTCGACTTGTTCGCCCTCCGTCACCTGCCAGTCGATTTGAACCGAACCGCCGAGCCGGGCGAAAACGGCGGCGAACCATGCCTGCCCACACAGCACGACGGACTCGCGGGTGATCACGCGCGCTCTCGCCGTTGCGTGCTTCGGAACAATCGAAGCGGTCAAGTCGCCTGAACCGACATCCTCTTCCAAGAAACGGTCGATTTCGCTTAAATCCAACGGATACATCGTCACTTCCACCGCGTCGCGGTTATCGCCACAAGCCCTCACGCTTCAGCGCTTCGCGCAAGCGCTCGACCCGCCGGCGGTTGACGCCCAAATCCCAATAGCCGACCCGCGACGCGGAGCGAACGTGCATGAGGTGCTCCTCCGGAATAAGCTGGAATTCCACGTCGTCCACGAATCGGAAAAGACGGCTCGTGGCCTCGGCGCGGAGATACCATCGCTCGTTGTCCTCCTCGACAACCCGGGTGCGGGGTTCCGCCCCCAATACGCGCTTCAGGGCCGCCCAAGCTTCGTCAGGCGCTATGTCCACGCGAAAGGGACTCGCGTAATGATCCTGATCCCGAGAGAGACTGGACACACAATTGGGACTATCCGGACAATCTGAAATTCTCGACGAAGCCATGGAACCTCCTCGACCCAGTGCTAACGCCGTCAAGGCGAACAGCACGACCTTAGCGAGCCACGCGCTGCGCATCCGGCAAGCTTCGGCTTGCGGCGACCGTGTCGATCGGTGCCGACATCGGCTTTCGCTTCTTCACATCTGCTGCGTAGAGTTTACGTTCTTCCGCGGACATCGGGACCAATCCCAGCTGAGCAAGATAGCCTTTCTCGCCCCACGCTTTGTCATTCGTAAACTCGGCGAGATATTGTTGCAGCCCCTTCACTTTGCCGACATGATCCGCCTTGAAATAGAGGAACAAGGGTCTGGCGATGGGGTAACGGTTTGCCGCAATGCTCTCGACACTCGGGACGGCTCCGTCGATACGAGCGGCATTCAGCCGATCGGTATTGCCCGCATATTGTTTGTACGACACAAACCCCAACAGCCCGGGGTTCTTGGCCAACATGGCCGCTATCGCATTTCCGCTTTCTTCGATATAGGCGCCATCGCTGCGGGCGGTGAAGCAGACTTCCTTATACTTGGCCTTCTGCGTTTCCTTCCAAGCGGCAATGAAGGGAAAACTCTCGCACCCAGCCTTCGAGACGGCCTCTTCGAACAATTCACGTATGCCGGAACCGATCGGCGGAGCGACGACTTCGATCTTCGTATCGGGCAGCGACGGATTGATGTCTTTCCAGGTCTTATAGGGATTCGGGACCAGCGTGTCGCAATTCTTGCATTTAGGATCAGGCACCTTTTTTCCTAAAGCCAAAAACAACTCTTTCCGGGTGATATCCAGCGCCGGCACCTTCTTGGAGTGCGCGAGCACTAGGCCGCTATATCCGATCTTTACCTCGACGATGTTCTTTATGCCGGATGCCTGACAGGCTTCGAATTCCGATTTTTTCATCGGCCTCGAAGCATTGACGATATCGGGAGATTCGCCGGTTTCGGGCTCGCAAAACAACTGAATTCCACCGCCGGTACTGTTCGACTCGACCCATGGCCGTTTGATCTTGCCGGACTTGCTGATTCGGTCGGCCACTGCATCGGCAAACGGCCTAACAACATTCGAGCCGTTAATATGCACAAAGCCGCGCATTTCGGCAGCGGATGCAGCCTGCATCATCAGAGGCGCTGCAAACAATGCAGCGAAAAAATTAACACGCTTATTCACAATTTACCTGCGGACGGGTTGCACGAGGAACGAACCAGCACAATAGCCTAGTTCCACGACATTTTAGTATTAAAACGAGCAGAAAAAACCCGCTCCGGGGAGCGGGTTTTTGATTGACGGCGGTTGCTATTAGGCAACCATGCCGCTTGATATTGCGGTGTATTTATTCACCCATAAAGACCAGCTGAACGCGGCGGTTCTGCTCGCGACCGGCTTCCGTGCTGTTGTCGGCGATCGGATAGTCCTCGCCGTAACCTTTCGCATACAGTCGGTTCTTCAAGCCTGCGGACTTCAGGTAATCTGCCACCGATTGAGCACGGCGCTGCGAAAGCTTCAGATTGTACTGAGAGCTTCCTTCGCTGCTGGCGTGTCCCTGGACTTCGATATCGCGCATTTCGTTTGAAGCAACGAGCTGCTCAACAACACCGTCCAGAATGCTTTTCGCGTTCTCGGTGAGCTCATCCGAGTTATATTTGAAGTTGACGCCCTTAAGCTCAATTCTGATCGGACAGCCTTGGTCGTCGACTTTCGAGTCAGCCATGGTGCCGGGGCACTTGTCGTCGCAATCGTTCACGCCGTCACGGTCAGAGTCGCGGGCAGCACAATCGTCTGCGGGCGCGGGAGTAGGTTCTGCTTCTGCCACGGCTCTCGGTTTCTCGCCGAAGGGAACAACAAAGCCGAGATTGACGACCATGTCGTGGAAATCGTCTTCGTTCCGGTATACGCCGCCATTTCCTTCGTAGACGTAGCGATAACGGACATCGCCGCGGAGCAGGAAGTTGTCGTGCAACTCATAAGTCGCACCGACGCCAGCCTCGCCGATGAACGATGCGCCGCTTCTGCCGGCTGCGCTGGTATTCATGCCACCGGCGCCGATAACCGCATACGGCGAGAACACATCGCGCATGAAGTAATACTGCAGGTCCACGGTGCCGCCGGTAAGATCGCCGTTATAGCCCTTGCCATTCAGGTGTTGCCAAAAACCTCTGACCTCGGCATTGAAATATTCGTTGATGATCTTACCGATTCCCAAGCCAGCGCCCCAATCGTCTTTCGCATTACGGTCGCCGCCCGGATTGAAGTATGTGCCGAACGGGGCGACATACCACCGATCATCCATAAAATGCTCCTCGGCCTGCACTGCTGTCGCCGCGACGCTTGCTATGCCCAAAGCAATTAGAATTTTTTTCAACATATCCATCTCCCTGTAGTTGGAATACCAACAAGATTTGAAAACTTACAACAGGCACAATCTTAGTCGCGGATCAGCCGCGGCGCAACTGAATTGAAGGAAAATGCTCAATTCAATAGTTCGGCCCAACCTCAGGGTTGCCCTGTGCCAATCAATTTCTGTTCCTTTTTTGCAACATCCGGGGTAACCGGGATGTATCCGTAGCGGCTGGCAATTTGCTGACCTTCCGCCGACAGCACAAATCGGACGAAGTCCGCTTGCACACCCGCTAGCGGTCTATTCGGGCTCTTATTGACATATATATGGAGAAACCGCGTCAGCGGGTAAGCACCGCTAACGGCATTGCGCTCGCTCGGCGCAACAAAAGGCATATTCGCGTCTACCGCCAGCGGTACTGGCTTCACGGATACAGTTGTCGAGTCGCCTCGGCCGTAACCGATGGCATTCAAGGATTCACTCACGGCACCGGCGACCGATCCGGAATCGGGCCGCACCTGAACGAATTCACCCAGTGCGCCTCCGCACAGGACTTGCTCGCTAAAATAATCGTACACATCGTCGGCGGATCCGATCGCAAATACCTGTAACGGCCGGGTTCGCCATTCCCCGATCAAGCCCAACGCTCCCCAGGTCGCCAGGTACTGAGCACCTCGACACATCGGCGAACGCGAGAAAACTGAGCCGGCCTGGGCCAGCGTCATGCCTCGGATCGGATTATCCCGGTGTACGAAAATCGTTACCGCATCGAGAGCGACTCGAATCGGGGTTGGCTTGTAACCGAGTTTTCGCGAAAAACCATCGATTGCCTCGCGGTTCAGCCGATAGCCGACGTAAATCGCATCGCCGCGCGCCTCGTCGAATGCGCCCGGTGAAGCGAGCGAGCGGGCCGGGCGCAAGCGAAGCGTAGCCCCGGCATGATCTCGCTGAAACGCGCTGGTCCAATCCCGGATCAGCCTGCCGAGGTCACTCGCCCCGAGCTCGTCGCTGCCGGCATCCCCGCTGATGGTCTCCGCCCCTTCGGATGATCCGTAGACGGCACCGGCGCCTCCAGCCAAAAGCACCGCAGCGAGAAAGAGGTGAATTCCCTGCCGTATCAAACCCGAAAACCGACGGCTCGGCTGCCCACGCGAGCCGAGACGGACGGAACCGGCAACTCGTCTATCCGCTCTGGATATCACATTCTTTGCGCGAGCTTGGCATCGGTGCGGGAGTCGACCCGCACGATTCGATCTTCGGGGAAACTACAGCTGAAGCAACTGCCCCGCCCGAGCGTGCTCGCAATTTTGAGCTCTCCGCCGTGCCGGGACAGCGCATGCTTGACGATAGCCAATCCAAGCCCGGACCCGCCTTTATTCTTACATCCGTCAACGGCAACCCGGTAAAACCGTTCGGTAAGCCGCGGCAGATGGTGTTGCGCGATGCCCGGCCCGGTGTCCTCGACGTCCAGCCTAGCTCCCTTGCCCTCGCAGCGCCAACGCACGGTAACCCGGCCCGTGGCTGGCGTATATTTCACCGCATTGACGATCAGGTTTGAAAACGCGCTGCGCAATTCCTGCTCGGCGCCCAGCAAATGGGCGTCGGTTTCGAGGACCAGCTCGATGGCGGGGTGTTCGTCGGCCAAGAGCTTGACCTCGTCGCAAATGTCTTGCAGCATCGCCGGAACGTTTATCCGCTTTTGCACCGTCTGATGCGCCGCCGACTCCAATCGCGTCAGTGCAAGAAGGCCGTCGACCAAGCTTTCCATCCGGGCCGTCTGTTCCTCCATGCGCTGAAACACTTTCAGATGCGATTCCGGCAGAGATCCATCCACCTGGCCCAAGGTTTCAAGATAACCTTTCAAGACCGTCAGCGGCGTGCGCAGTTCGTGGGACACGTTCGCCACGAAATCGCTGCGCACGCGCTCCATAAATCGCAGTTGAGTCACATCCTGCGCGACCAGAAGGCGCAAATCTTCTCCATAAGGCACGATGCGAATTTCAAGCTGCATGTTTTCGGTGAGGGGCGATGGAATGCTGACCGTAGCACGATAATCGGCAGTCTGGAGGTATTGGCTGAGCTTCGGATGGCGCAGCAGATTGCCGATCTGCTGGCCGATATCGCCACGGCGCAGCCCCAGCAGGCGCTCGGCCGCTTCGTTGAACCAATCGATTTCATCCCGAGGCCCCAGCACCACGGTTGCATCCGGTAATGCCGCCGTCGCCGTGCGGAAACGCTCGAGCATCCGGATGAGCTGCTTTTTGCGACGCTTGTTGCGTCGCCTCAAGCGATAGATGAGGTAATAGATTTCTTCCCAGACGCCGTTGCCCTGAGGCGGCTGGCCGGATCTGCCGCTGCGCAGCCAAACCAGCAGCCGATTTGCATAAAAAAGCTGTCTCGCCAGATAGGCCAGCAGACAAAACCAGAGCACGACGGCGAAACTGTTCAGGACCTTACCGAGGAAAGTGCCAACTAACAGTGTTAAAAAGAGAAAGGAAAATTCCGATCGCCAGGGGCTCGACATGAATCAGGTTTGGTCAGGGGTTGTAAAAAAACCGTCGCGAGCGGTTCGAGTCCGCGCCGACAAATCGGCAGGAATGCCGATTTGCACGGCAGTTGCCGCCCACAGGGTGCCGGACACGGAGGTCCGGCATGAAAAGCGCAGGCGTACAAAGGGGTACGTTGAGCATCGCAGGTGCGGACTCGAACCGCGCAGTAGGTTTTTCACAAGTTCTCAGAAAAACGGTATCCGAAACCGCGCACCGTCTGGATAACCTCCTCGCGGTCATGTTCGGCCAGGATCTTGCGCAGGCGCCGGATGTGGACATCGACGGTGCGTTCCTCGATGAATGAACTTCGTCCCCAAACCTGGTCGAGCAACTGGCTACGGCTGTAGACCTTGTCGGGATGGGTGAGGAAGAATTCCAATAATCGGTACTCAGTCGGACTCAGAATAACGTGGCTGTCGGCAATGCTAACCCTATGTTCGTCGACATCCAACGCGATCCCGCCAATCTCGATTCTTCCGCCCTTGCCGTACTTGTTGCTACGCCGAAGAACCGCCTTGATCCGCGCTATCAATTCGCGCGGCGAGAACGGTTTGGTGACATAATCGTCGGCCCCGACATCCAACCCCCGGATTTTATCTTCTTCCTCGCCGCGAGCGGTGATCATGATGATGGGAATTTCGCTATATTGTTTGTCTTTCTTGAGACGGCGAGCCCATTCGACGCCGCTCAAGCCGGGCAACATCCAGTCCAATAAAATCAGATCGGGAACCGACTCATTCAAGGCCGATTGCGCCTGGTGGGTATCCGCAACGGCCCTGACGGCGAACTCGGCCTGTTCCAGGACCAAACCAAGCATTTCACGAATCGCATCTTCATCTTCGACAACGAGCACGTTTATCACGGACATTCTCGATACTCACTCCTTCGGATAATCGTTCAATGTACGTTGCAAATGTGACCTTTCCGTGACATGTGTATCGGCAAAGCCACAACTGTCGAATCTCGCCATCATTATCTAATGATGCCTTAATGCTTCGCGTTAACGCCTTCAGCGAAACGGCAGTTCGCTCTTAGAGCCTATCCCAGTAGGTCCCCGAAACCCTTCGACCGGCCTGTCCTGAGCGGAGTCGAAGGGCTCAGGGCGAACGGCCTACTGAGATAGGCACTTAGTCGAAAAATATCGTTGATCTCCACGCACAGCCGAACTGTTCCAGAATTGGGTAAGGCTGAGCAGCGCCAAGATGAAGAAGCTGATCAACACCCAGGCGGGCATACTGAGCCCGAGCAGCGTCCAATCGACTTTGGCGCAGTCTCCGGTCCCGTTCAGCATCGCCTTGAGGGTCTCGGTCAAGGGAAAATACTGGAACATGTATTCCAATCCCGGACCGCAGGCCGGCACTTCCTCCGGCGGCAAATGCTGCAGCCAGACATGCCGGGCCGAAACCGTTCCGCCCAGCACGGCCATGACGAACCCAAGAATCGCGTAGACCTTGACCCCAGTCCTCTTCGGATTATGCAGAACCGCAACCAGCATCACCAATGCGACGGCGAAAACCATGATGCGCTGGGACACACATAGCGGACAGGGCTCCAGCCCGCCGGAAAATTGGAAATAAAGAGCGGCCGCGAGCAGCCCCATGCAAAACAGAAAACCAACGAGAAAATAGAATCTAGGCTTGAAAACCATGTGAATTCCCGAAAATTAGAAAGCCTTCGACCACGAAGGGCGATTTTGGACGTCCATACGAATGTAGCGGTTGACTCAGTCTTCGATCCGAAATCCGACCTTCAAGACCACTTGATAATGGGCGATTTTGCCGTTGGCAATCTGACCCCGCGTTTCGACAACTTGGAACCAGTCCAGGTTCTTGACCGTTTTCGATGCTTTTTCTATGGCATTTCGGGTGGCCTCGTCCGTTCCGTGCGGCGAAGTCCCGACGATTTCGATCAGTTTATAGACACGGTCCGTCATAGCCATCACTCCTTCAGGTAAGAAAATAAAGAGACATCACGAGGCGATGTGGCTCGTCTCCGGAAGGGGCGGCCTGTCGGGAACCGAAGAGCCGGATCCGTCCGCGGCGAGTTGCTCGCACCACAAATCATGATGCTGAATCGCCCAGCTCTTGTCGACTCTTCCGCGCACCATGCCTTCGAGTGCTCCTTCCGTCCCGATCGTGCCTATATAGATGTGTCCCAAGGCTCCCGCCATCAGAACCAAAGCGAAAACGACATGAATCAGATGCGACAGTTGCAATAGCCAACGTTCCTGGCCGAAATTGGGAAAATCCAGCAGCAGACCGCTCGCACTCACCGCCAGCCCGCCGCCCGCCAAAATCCAGAACCACATTTTTTCGCCGGCATTCATGCGTCCGGCGGACGGATGGCGATCGCCGACCATGCCTCCGAAGGCCCTGAGCCAGTCGATATCGATCCGGCTCGGAAGATTGTCCCTGACCCACGCGACAAACATGAGCAACAAACCGACGATGAACAAGGGGCCGATGAAGTTGTGCAGCAGCTTGGCAATCTCGGCGTAGACGGAAAAGGCCTTATGCCCCACGAGCGGAATCAGCAGCGCTCGACCATAGAGCAAACTCAAACCGGTAATCGCCAGAAAAATGAACAGCAGCGCCGTGTACCAATGCAGAACCCGCTCGGCGAGCGTCCAGCGCACCAGGGTTTCGCCGGATCGGGGCTGGCTGAGCTTTACCTGTCCGCGCCAGAGATAAAACGCTCCGAGCGCGAAAACCACAACTCCCAAGAGAACGCCGCCGTAGCTCGCTATGGGGCCGTTCCGGAGCCGCCGCCAATTCTGGCCGCCGCCCTGGATCAGAACGTTCGTCTCCTGTCCCTTGACCGCGGTGTAGCCCTGAACGCCTTCCCGCACCTGCCGCCAATAGTCGGATCTGGGATTCACCACCGATTCAGCCTTGTGCAGTTCGTGTCTCTCGCCTTCATGGGCTCGCAGCGTTCCGGAGATCGCCAGCAGAACCAGCATGAGCGCGAAAGCCGACAAAATCCGCCAAAACGACGCTTTTTGAACTTGAGTCATCATGCTAACGGTCGCTCTGTACGGTCTTGAAGCGCAATCTCAACTGTTCCCGCCGGTAGCCCGCATCGCCCACATGGCGGTCTTCCTTGCCTTTATATTCATGAGCCCGGTGCAGAGTCACGTCCGGATCTTCGTAACAGCCTTGCAGGATTGGAATGATCAGCAAGAACAGGCCAAGCCGTCTCATGCTGCCTACCCTTCCTTGTAAGCGGTCTCCCAGCCCCAGGGCTTGCCCTGCGGCTGGCGCTGCAAATCCGGATTGTCGTTGCCGGCGCGGCGAACCACCCGTTCGCGGAAGATGTCTGCCACCATGTCGGCGTCGCCCGCGAGCAGCGCCTTGGTGGAACACATTTCGGCGCAGAGGGGAAGCTTGCCCTCGGCTAGACGATTCCGGCCGTATTTCTTGAACTCTTCCTCGGAATGATCCTGTTCCGGACCGCCGGCGCAAAACGTGCACTTGTCCATCTTGCCGCGCGCGCCGAAAGCGCCGTCCTGCGGGTATTGCGGAGCACCGAACGGACAGGCGTAGAAGCAGTAGCCGCAACCGATGCACAGGTCCTTGTCGTGCAGCACTACGCCGTCCTCGGTGGTGTAAAAACAGTCCACCGGACAGACCGCCTGGCAAGGCGCATCGGAACAATGCATGCACGCGACGGAAATGGTTTTCTCTCCAGGCAATCCGTCGTCCAGCGTGATCACCCGCCGACGATTGACGCCCCAAGGGACTTCGTGCTCATTTTTACACGCGGTGACGCAGGCGTTGCATTCGATGCAGCGCTCTTCGTCGCAAAGAAACTTCATTCGGGCCATGGTTCAAATACGTTTGGAACAATTAAATCCGACAGTTCAAATGACCTTGAATCGCCCCTATCCTGGCAATGTGGTTAAGCCGTCAGCCGGCAGGGAATATCGGAATGACAGGCTTAGAATTCGGCCGCCAATAACATCCTGTTCTACTTGAAAACGATTGTAGGGTGAGTTAGGCGCGCTGCCACGAACCATTCCATGACAACGGGACTCTCTGCGCGCCGTAACCCACCGGTTCCGAGGCCTTGCCTGGTGGGTTACGGCGCGCGGAAACACCACAGGAACTTTGCAGGTTCCGTGCGATGCGCGCCTAACCCACCCTACACCAGACACACGAATCGGGACCTTGTTTTCGGGCATATCCTTAAACTTAAGGGCATTGACCTTTTGCTCCCCCTTCAAAGGGGGTGTTGTTAAATTAAGATCCCTCCCGCCGGAGCCCTTACGTCCATAACTCCGCCAACGAAAACGTGATGGCATCAAACGGCCGCATCGACACCGGGTCCTCGTCTTTCAGCGTGCCCAGCAGCACCCAAAAACCCTCGCGCAGCTCGAACGCTTCCAGAGTCCGCTCGATAGGATCGACCAGCCAGGCATGAGCGACGCCGTAGCGGGCGTACAAAGGCAGCTTGATGGCACGATCTTTTTTCTCGGTGCCGGGCGAGAGGATTTCGCACACCCAATCCGGTACCACTTCGAAGCGATGGTCTTTCGGGATCTCCGGCATCCGCTCGCGCCGCCAGCCGGCCAGGTCGGGCACGGCGACCTCGGTATCGCGGATGAAGTGAACTTCGGGCTCAGCAATTATCCACCAACCGCCTGGTCCACCTTTGCCGAGGTGAAATGGCGGACGCAACGCAGCCCCCATGCCCGTCTCGGCATTGCCATGCGGTCCAGCCGGGCGCGGTTGGGTATATAACTCGCCGTTGAGAATCTCCCCAACCAAATTTTCCGGTAGGGCGAACAAAGCGTCGTAGGGCGATGGAGTCGGCCGCTGCGCAGTCCTCATCTCATTTTCTCCTTCCCTTATGAGGAGCTCTTTCAAAAAGCGCGCTCTTTTCCCTTTGGAGGATATTGCAAAAGGGCTGTTGTAGGCCGGAATAAGCGTCAGCGTTTCCGGCAGGATGCGGTTCGCCGGGAACGCTCCGCTTATCCCTACCTACATTGCTACAGGAAACACCGAGAAAAATCCCCTCTCCTTGGGAGAGGGTTGGGTGAAGGCATTTAACCATTTACGCACATCGTTTGCTTCAGTAACGACTTAATCAAAGCGCCTAGACTCAACCGGACGCCCGCTCGCTGATCAAATCCGGCTCTATCCGGCACAGCGAAACCTTGGTCTCCTGCATCGCCGTTACCGAATCGTAGCCGTAGGTGAACACGATGTTGCAGGATTCGCCCAGCACGTACGGCGCGCTGCCTTCCGGGTATTTCGGCCGCAAGTCCTGCCCCTCGTAGTGCCCGCCGAAATGGAAAGGCATGAAGACGACGCCCGGTCGGACCCGCTCGGTGACGAAAGCCATGACTCTAATCCTTCCGCCTTCGGGGCCGGCGACCCACACCTGTTCGCCGTGCCGCACCCCGGCATTGTTGGCGTCACGCGGATTGATTTCGACAAACATCTCCTGCTGCAACTCTGCCAGCCAGGGATTGGAGCGGGTTTCGTCGCCGCCGCCCTCGTATTCGACCAGGCGTCCCGAAGTCATGATCAGCGGAAAATCCTTGCTGAAATCCTGCTGCTGGATCGAGACGTAACGGGTGGGCAGACGCCAGTAGCGCTTGCGGTCCTGGTAGGTCGGGTATTTCTCCGCCAGATCGCGGCGCGGCGTGTACAAAGGCTCGCGATGGATCGGCACCGGATCGGGGAAGTTCCACACGATGCAGCGGGCCTTGGCATTGCCGTAAGGCGCACAGCCGTGCTTGATCGCGACCCGGATGATGCCGCCTGAAGGATCGGTCTTCCAGTTCTTGCCCTCGGCCAGTTTCTTTTCCTGCTCGGTCAAATCCTTCCACCAGCCCAGTTTCTTCAGCAGCTCGGCGCTGAATTCGGGATAGCCGTCCCGGATATCCGCTCCCTTGTTCGAGGAGCCTTCCGCCAAAAGGTTCTTGCCCTGGTATTCCGTGCCGAAACGGGCGCGGAACGGCGAACCGCCCTCCGCTATCGTTTTGCTGGTGTCGTAGAGGATATGCGAGCCGGGATGCTTCATCTCCGGCGTACCCCAGCACGGCCAGGGCAGGCCGTAATACTCGCCGTCACAAGGGCCGCCCTGCCCCTTCAAGGTCGTGGTGTGGAAAGTGTGCCAGTTCTCCTGATGGGCCTTGAGCCGCTCCGGGCTTTGGCCGGTATAACCCGCCGCCCAGGCGCCGCGGTTGATCTCCCGCAGGATGTCCTCGATCAGCGGCGTGTCGTTCTCCACCTTGATGTTTTTGGTCAGTTCCTTTTCGAACTCGAACTTGCGGGCGAACTGGTACATGATCGTGTGGTCCGGCCGCGACTCGAACAGGGGCTCGATGATTTGGCTGCGCCACTGAATCGACCGGTTGGACGAGGTGAGCGAACCGTAAGTCTCGAACTGGGTGCAGGCCGGCAGCAGGTAGACGTTGTCCTTGCGGTCGTGCATCACGGCGGTGACTGTCGGATACGGGTCGATCACGGCCAAGACGTCCAGCTTCTCCATTGCGGCTTTCATCTCGGGGCCGCGCACCTGGCTGTTGGGAGCATGGCCCCAGAACACCATCGCCCTGATGGGATTTCGCTGCGAAATGTTCTCGCCAGATTCCAAAACGCCGTCCACCCATCGGGAGACCGGAATGCCGTTGTTGAACATCGTTTTGATTTTCTTCCCGGCCCCGTCGTCGTATTCCCCCTGATCGAAACGACCGGCCAGCCAGTCGAAATCGATGTCCCACACTTTTGCCCAATGCCGCCAGGCGTCCTCGCTCAAACCATAGTAAGCCGGCAGGCTCTCGGCGTTCGGGCCTACGTCGGTGGCGCCTTGCACGTTGTCGTGGCCGCGGAACACGTTGGTGCCGCCGCCTTCTAGCCCCATGTTGCCGAGCACAAGCTGAAAGATGCAGTACGCGCGGGTATTGTTGTTGCCGATCGTGTGCTGCGTCCCGCCCATGCACCAGATGAAGGTGCCGGGCCGGTTTTGCGCCATGATCCGCGCGGCCTTATGAGCGAGTTCTTCCGGCACTCCGGTAACCCGCTCGACTTCTGCCGGCGTCCATTTCGCCACTTCCTTGCGGATTTCGTCCATCCCGAACACCCGCTGCTCGATAAACGTCTTGTCTTCCCAGCCGTTCTGAAAGATGTGCCACAACAGGCCCCAGATAAACGGCACGTCGGTGCCGGGCCGGATGCAGATGTGCAAATCGGCATGGGCCGCGGTGCGGGTAAAGCGCGGATCGACCACGATCAGCGGCGCGCCGCGCTCCTTGGCGCGGAAGATATGCTGCATCGAAACCGGATGCGCCTCGGCCGGATTGCCGCCGATGATGAAAATCGATTTGGCGTTGTGAATGTCGTTGTAGGAATTGGTCATCGCCCCGTAGCCCCAGGTGTTGGCGACGCCGGCGACCGTGGTCGAATGGCAGATGCGGGCCTGGTGGTCGATGTTATTGGAGCCCCACAAAGCGGCGAATTTCCGAAAGAGATAAGCCTGCTCGTTGTTGTGCTTGGACGATCCGAGCCAATAGACGGAATCGGGACCGTATTGCTCGCGGATGGCAAGAAGTTTGTCGCCCAGCTCGTCTATCGCCTGATCCCAGCCGATGCGCTGCCACTTGCCGTCGACCAGCTTCATCGGGTATTTGAGCCGTCGCTCCCCATGGCCGTGCTCGCGCACCGACGCCCCTTTCGCACAATGCGCCCCCAGGTTGAACGGATGATCGAAAGCCGGCTCCTGGCCGATCCAAACCCCGTTCTGCACCTCGGCGATAACCCCGCAGCCCACCGAGCAATGGGTGCAGACGCTTTTGACCTTCCTGATTTCCCCTGCCGGCTGCGCGGGAGCGCCCGTCGCGTCGACCTTTTTCATCATCGACAAAGGCACCGCTCCCACCAAAGCCGCGCCGCCCACGGAAAGTCCCGAGCGGCGCAGAAACTCGCGCCGGTCCATGCCGTGCCCCGAGGTCTGCGACTTGGAAGATGAATCGGCTTCGGAAACAGGCCGTTTGAACAATTTCATAATCGATTCTTATTGCTGCGTGTAGTGGACCGAAACAGCCGGCGCTCAAAACCGCGCCGCATCGTAATAGGCGCGGACGTGCTCGGTCTCCCGATAGCCCTTTTTGGCGGAGTCGACCGACGGTTTCTCAGGAGTCTTAATCTCCCCGCCGCAAGCGCCGCGCTGCAAGGCAAACGCACCAAACAGCCCCCCGACCAAAGCCGTCATTCTCCGAATGAAACTTCGCCGCGGTTTCGATACGGGAATAGGGTTCGAATCGCTCATGAACAAGCCTCGAGGAAAGCTGTAAACGTGTGCCAATTAAACAATCTGCGGCACGTTGGGGTCAAATTCCGAGCATACCTGTCAAGTATTTTCAGCCCTTTACGGGAAAAATCTTGATCCGTGCGGTTTCTCAACCGATATATTCCCTACTGCGTCTCCCGGATGTTCCACATTAGCGCAGAGACTGCTTTGCGTTTTTACTTGCTCTGGTATCGCTGCTCCTGATAATGGGATTTGCCTAAAGAACGCGAGCTGGCGGTTTTTGTCCGGTGACAAGTTTTGGACTTTTCTCGTCGGGCTTCCTGCGAGGCGCGTGACATAGCGTGTTTTTACACTAGACCAATTTGAAAGGGGCCCACCCCTTAGGGATAATTTTCGACTTTTTTCGAGTATGAAGATCTCGTTCAACTCAATAGATCGGTTGTGGTTACCATCCATTTGTCCGCTATTGGCTTGACCCCGACGTGTTACCCAAAAATGGACATGAATGCGACAAATCCATCAACTCCCCACGAATCATTATCCGAGCGAGTGTTTGCCGCTCTTGAGTCGTTGTACTACAGCGACTCCCGTCCATGGGTAGTCGCGTACTCCGGCGGGAAGGATTCGACCCTGGTGCTGCAACTCGTTTATGAGTTTCTGCTAAAGATTACGAATGTGAGCAAAGCCGATAAGCCGATTTTCGTTATTTCATCGGATACCCGTGTCGAAGCCCCCAATGTCTCGCGCTACGTCACGGAAACTTTGGATCGAATACGAAAAGCCGCCGAAGAGCATCAAATCAGGCTTAACACCCGCCTGGTGAGCCCATCGCCGGAGCAAAGCTTCTGGGGAAAGTTAATCGGTTTGGGATATCCACCACCCACACGCTGGTTTCGTTGGTGTACGACGAACATGAAAATCAAGCCTTCGCGGCAGGCTATTGGAGAAATCGTCCGTGATTTCGGCAGCGTGATTTTATTGCTGGGCACGCGTAGTGATGAAAGTGCCGCAAGGCGCAATGCGATTGCCGGTCGCGATACCAACGCCCGCGGACTCAACCCTCACCACGAAATTCCCAATGCCTTGGTAGCTACCCCGATTGTCGATTGGAGCAATGACGATGTGTGGGAATACCTCTACACTAATGATCCCCCCTGGGGCGGCGACCACAGTTTCATGTTGTCCCTTTACCGGCAGGCAAACGGCGGTGAATGTCCGGTGGTCTTGGATCTCAATACTCCCTCGTGCGGTGGCAGCCGCTTCGGATGCTGGACGTGTACGGTGGTTAAGGAAGATAAGTCCATGCAGGGCTTCATTCAGACCGGGGAGACCTGGATGCAGCCATTGGCCGAGTTTCGCGATTGGCTAAAGGATATCCGCGAAGACCCGAGACGCCGCAATCCCTTGCGCCGAGGCGAAAAAATCGCGGGTCCTGGTCCCTTCAATGCCTTAACGCGCAAAGAGATATTAGAACGCTTATTGGCAATGGAAAAACAGATCGGTTTCGAACTCATTTCGGACGGCGATCTAAAATTTATCCAGCATGAATGGAGCAAAGAGTTCGACTACGAGCAAACCGTCTATAAACTCGCCAGGAAATACAGCAGGGACATCCCGATGGAAGAAGAACAACAAATCGCATCCCCCGAAGATGAATTATTGGAACACTGCGCCTTAAACGAAGGATTTCCGCCGGAACTAGCAAGGCAGCTTTTCGAGACCGTGCGCTCCCGTCATGCCGATCTCGACCGATGGGGAGCCAAAACCGAATTGCAGCGGGAATTGAAAACTCTGATCGAAAAGGACGTCAACCAGGCACTGTTCGCAGATCCCGCTCATGATCTTTGAAGAAATCCGCATCCATAACCTGTTTTCCTATTATGGCGAGCAGGTGTTCAGCTTGCCCGATCCGACCCCGGAACAACCCATCGTTTTGATTTCTGGCCGGAACGGCTACGGCAAAACCAGCTTTATCAACAGCATCAAGCTGCTGTTCCTCGGCACCTCGGAGGAAATGCTAACTTCTGTGCAAGTAGGCCGCAAACTCCGTCCGAACGATTATTTATTGGGACGGGATGATGAATGGCAAGGGATTTTTAACCGCCATGCCCGAGAGGAGGGGGCTGATAGTTTCGGGATAAGCATCCGTTGGCGGGAAAAACAAGGCCGCGTTACCGTTTCGCGGTCCTGGAAACTCAACGGAAACGAGCCGCTTCAGTTGTTGCGGGTCAAGACCGATTTCGTTACCGATTTAGGTCAGGAAATCACCGAGCAGGAGATTTGCGAGGAATTTTTGGAAAGACGCCTGCCGAAGAGCATCATCCATTTTTTCTTTTATGACGGCGAGCAGGTGCAGCAATTGGCCGAAGCCAACCGTGAAGGGCAACTTCGACAGATCGAGCGCCTGCTCGACATCGCCGCCCTCGACACTTTACACGCCTATCTCGACAAGGCGGTTTCAGACTGGCGAAAGGAAGGGCTCGCTGCGGCGGAGGAAGCGGAATACGAACGGCTTCGAGCTGAGCTTCGGCAAAAGGAAGCGGAGCAGCATGGCCTTTTCGCCCAGAAGTTGGAGATCGAAGAGGACATCGAAAACACCATGCGGCAACTCGACCGCAATCGCAAACGAATAGAAAGCATACGCGCCTTAGAGTTGCAGCGGGACGAACCGCTGTTGAGGGAAAAAATCCGGCAAATCAAATCTCAACTGGAGGAGGTCTGCAAACGCATTGCGGACTCGATTCCCGTCGCGGCACCGCTATGGGCAAATCCGCTTTTGGTCGAAAAGGCTTTGGCCCAAATAGCAGAGATAACCGGCAATCCAACCCGGCTGCTGGCTGAGGAAATGCGGGAAATCCTGGATATGTTGCCGCGCAGGCTATTCGATGAAGCACCGCATTCCACCCCGGCTTTAACAGAAGCTCAGAAAACGCACTACCGTAAGAAACTGACGGGGATTTTCCATCAATATCTGGAGCCGGCATCCAGTGCAGGAGGTTTATTTACCCTGGATAGTGGGGAAGCTGCTTCGCTCAAACGTCGGCTCGATTATTTTCAGCAGGCGAGCACAGAACGTCAGCGGATAATTTCCGATATGCGCGAGGCTAGCCGTCTACGCCATGCGCTGGCACAAGCGGAAACCGAGTTGAATTCCACTGGGCATATTTCGATTAAGGAGCAAGAAGCTTTCAAAGAGTTACAGGCCAATAATGAAGCCCTGGAAAGACAACGGGATGAAAAAAACAAAGATTTGGGAAGTATCGAGGTAAGTCTCGATAGATTGGCCGGGGAAATCGTGCGCAAAGCTGACCAAATTAAAGCCCAGGAAACCCGATTAGAAAAAAGTAAGATTGCTTCCAACCGTATCGAACGTGCACGGCAAGCCCAACGGGTTTTCGAGGCTTACAAACGGAAGCTAAAACGAACTCGGCAGGCGCAAGTGGAAACTGCAATAAATCATTCTTTCAAAGAGTTGATGACGGCTCATCATCTAATCGACCGCATAATTGTCAATGAGGATTTTGCTCTCACTTACTTGAATTCGAACGGTGAGCCTATCGGCATGGCGAATATTTCCGCCGGAATGAAACAACTTGCGGCTCAAGCGTTACTTTGGGCATTAGCCGAGGCGGCGGCCAAACCAATCCCTATTGTGATCGATACCCCATTGGCTCGCATCGACCGAGAACACCAGGAAAACCTGTTGCAACGCTATTATCCACGTGCCGCCAAGCAAGTAATCCTGCTGCCTACCAATTCTGAGATCGACCGGGACAAATACCAAATCATTCGACCTTTCGTGAGCAAGGAGTTTCGTCTCCATAATCCACGGGGAGACTGCACTGAAATCCAGTGCTCCCCCATGTACCCGGACTTGGCGGAGCATTGACATGGCCAAGGTTTATACCGACCGGCAGGACGAACTGACTATCGACGCGGTCTTGAGGCGCGGTTTACGAGTTTCGGGGACGCCGAAATGGGCCATTTTGCGTTTAGCTTTGGCCCGCTCTCTCCGGATTTCGACGCCCCCCGACGAAGCTCTGGACCGGCGGGAATCTGCGCAAGGCGGCGGCGAATATGCACTAGAGCAATTGACTGGCGAAGGAAAAGGCGAAGAGGAGGACTTTACACCATTGTTTTGCGCTTTGCTGTCCGTTTACCACGATCTTGATCTCTTCGCCGACGACGAAAACTTTACCCGTTTGCTGCAGCGCCATATTCGGCGGGGACTCCGGGAGTTTCGCACCTCTTGGCTGGAATCCCACGATTTTCACGAATATCTGTTGCAGGAACTGTTCTCAGACGTTCATATCGCTAAAAAAGCGGATGATGGAATGAGCCAAGGAAGCATTCGGCTTGCCCTATCAGAAATCGGGGTTTCAGGTGAAATTGTAGAGCAGCTCGACGGCCCCCGTCTGATCCGTTTCCACGTGCGTCTACGGGATGCTAAAGACTTGGACGTATTGGAGCGGGGCTTGGAAAAGCTAGCCTTTACCTTGGGCCTGGGCGAAGCCGGGGTATTTCTGGTCCGGACGCAGGAACCGAAAGTCGCCGCATTGGATGTTCCTCGCCCCCCATCGTCGTGGAAGCAAGCCACCGGGCATGATCTTCGCCAATGGTTGGCACTGTCGCCATCGGAGTGGCGATTGCCGGTTTATCTGGGCCAGGATGTCATCGGTAAGCCGTTCGGGTTCGATCTTGCCGCCACGCCGCATCTTCTGGTCGGCGGCACCACCGGCAGCGGTAAGAGCGTCTGTCTCCACGCGATTATTCTTTCCCTTTTGTCCAGACTCACGCCGGATCGTCTTAATTTGTGCCTCATCGATCCAAAGCGGGTGGAATTTGCACCCTATCGAGATTTACCCCATCTGTATGGCGGGGAAATCTTCACCGATGTGCGCGATTCAAATGAAGTACTCAAGAAATTGGTTACGCTCATGGAACAGCGGGAATTGGCTCTCGCCGAGGCAGATGCTCGCGATATCGATGCTCCGGCTGCCAAATCCTTTGGCTGGCCTCGGATAGTCGTGGTGGTCGAAGAATTAGCTGATTTGCTTATGCAATCCGGAGCCATAGAAGAACCGCTCGTGCGTTTGGCGCAAAAGGCGCGGGCTACCGGAATTCACTTGGTATTAGCGACTCAGCGCCCCGATGCCCAAACATTCTCCGGTTTGCTCCGCAGTAACGTACCGAGCCGCATTTCCCTTACAGTTCAGAAATCTGCCGAATCGCGAATTATTCTCGATGAAACGGGAGCGGAAAAATTGCTAGGTCGGGGGGATATGCTGGTTAAACTTATCGGCAGTCCGGCCCGGCGGATACACGGAGTTTTCGCTGGGCTGGACGATATCGCGTTCGCCATCGCCGCTGCACAAAGGAGGTTTCAATGATCGGTAATTTCATTATCCACGAGTTTGCTCCCCTTTGGCTTAGTGTCGATCGAATCGGTCCTTTTCAGGACGGGTTAAAAGATTTCGACTTCACGGACGCAGAAAATGAGCCATGCAATTTATTTCTCCTGGCTTCCCAGAACGGTAGAGGCAAAACCACCGCATTGGAATTGATGACGGCGTTAATGGCAATGCTCGGCCATCAGGATGTGAATAGTTATTTTCGCACCAAGGCCGAAAACTCAGGATCTCGGAATGGTCCATTCGACTTGGAGGCACTTGATAAAAAAAACGGGCGGGCTCAATGGGATATTCGAGTTCGTTATTCCGAAAACGGCAACGAATGCACGGTCGTGCTTTCCTTAATTGCCGGGCGCTTGACTAAAGATACCTCGTTACGTTTTTGGGATGACGAAGCGTTGCGCACGGTGAGGGCAGTCGCTTGGCACCGCTTCGGATTTTGCCGAAGCGATGCTGGAAGCTGGGACACAATCGGGAGTAATGATGGCTGGGTAATAGATTTAAATGCACGCATTGCAACGGCTATCAATTCCAGCATTGGAGGATTTGAGGACAGCACTCTGATTTGGCCGACTGTAATCTACTTTTCCGCATACCGGAACATTGAACGGATTACTGATCAGCAGAGGGCGATTGCCATGCCTAGGAGTTGGAATTACCGTCCCGCTCATGTTTTTCGAACGGAAGGACAAGCATGGATGGAGTCTCTAGATAACTTCCTGGTTTGGCTGAAATGGCTGGATGACGGGCGATATGATCGGGCACTAAAAATTGTCAACGAACGGATTTTCAAGCAAGGTATCAAGTTTATTAAAGGTGTTCGTAAAGAACCGCCTGAAGCTATAGTTCGTCACGGCGTGAATGAACATCGCCTGGACGAATTGAGCAGTGGCGAAAAGAGCTTGGTGCAATTATTCCTCCGGTTAGGTGCCCACATGACGCGCAACACCATATTGCTCATCGACGAACCTGAGGCACATTTGCACGATTCATGGAAGTATCGGCTACATACTCAACTCAAGAGATTGGTCAAGGAATTTTATCCAGGCTTAACCGTTATTCTTGCCACTCACTCTCCTGAAATCATGAAAGCCATTGGATTTGAGTTTCAGGAAGAAAATGTGCGCAAGGGCGGCGAAATCATCGAAACTCCGGACGAGGAAAAAGAAGCTGAGCGCATTATTGAGGACGCAATGGAGCATTATGGCGAGAATCAAGAATATTAAGGCAACTACGTCGGAAACCTTTGCTGATCGCTACCGGCACAAGATCTCCGTTTATCTAGAGGGAGACGGAGACATCAACATGTACGGCAATTATTGGTTTAATGATTACTTGGATAGAATTGAGTTCAAAGTCCCCGAGAAAGCCGGTGGTTGCAGTATGGTTATCGCCAAGGTTTGGGAGGAGCGGAAAATAGGTGTTCAAGCTTTTGGAATAGTGGACCGTGATTCCGTGCAGTCGAAGCGCTTATGGGATTTAGTTTGGGAAACGAACGACGACGCCTTCTCCAAAGCCTATCCGTTTGGTGATTATGTCCGAGTTACGCTCTATTGGGAATTGGAAAATTATTTGATTGAGCCTGACGCCATCGAGACTCACCTCGCTCTTCATCAACAAGGAAGAATTTGTAGACGGCGTGACGAGGTAATACGTGACTTATTAGATCATATAAATGCCTTGATTCCTCATGCCGCCGTTAATGCCGCGTTGCATTATCAGGGGTCGGGAGATTGCGGGGATGGTTACACGGAAGCCAAACCCCGCGAGGATGTTGAAACCAAAATTGAATATGATCACCGCACCCGATTACGCGAGGATGGATGGGAACGCTACCGAGATTATATAAATAAAGTTGAAACCTTCGATTATCCTGACAGCTCGCTGGAAAAAAGGTTAACAGGCTTATTAAGACGCATTCACGGCAAGGCATTGCTAGCTCGCATAAAAAAGGCCGCTAATATCAGAGACGACATTACCTATCATTTGGGGGCCGCAATAAAACGGAGCGGAGCAATCCCTAGCGAGTTAACCGGCTATATTGACGAGTTTTTGTCGATTAGCTATGTAGGTCAAGAATCGGGTCCTTAACCAACGGTTATAGGAAATGCAAGACTTGTGGAATGGCGACGTCCAAAGCGATCGAGCCGGCCGGCTTATATGAGAACGACCAGCTCAGAGTAGCCTGCCAAAGTCCGATCGGCGGTCATAAATCGCAAGGGTTCGGTAATGGCTTGGGCGATGAGTATCCTGTCGAAGGGGTCGCGATGGAGATTGGGAAGTGTCCGCACGGCGTTGGCATGCTCCCAGGTGACGGGCAATGGGAGAAAGCCCGCCTCAATCAGACGATCCGGCAGACAACGCTGATCGATCTTGAGCTTTCTCAGAGCTGATTTGATGCTGATTTACCATATCGAAGCCGCACTTGCATAAACCGCTTCCACCCGATCGATCTCGGCACGCGCCGTATTGGATAAGGCAGCATCATCGGCCAATACCCACAGAAGCACATGAGTGTCGAGCAGCAATCTCACTGGCCGCTACCTTCAAAAGCAGCGGCGATCTCATCGGGCAAGGGGGCATCGAAGTCTTCGGCAATTTCGATCTCGCCTTTCATCACGCCGAAACGGATGGTTTTTCGAGTCTCGGTGCGATAAGGGACAAGCTTAGCGGCAGGCTTGCCGGCCTTCGCGATCACGATTTCCTCGCCGGCCATAGCCGCATCCACCAGCTTGGAGAAATGGGTTTTCGCTTCGTGAATGTCGACGTGTTGCATAACGTGCTCCCAGTAGGTGGACTAACCCGAAGTCTAATTGGAAGCACTGTAGCGGGGAAAGGTACTCTGAACAGCGCTACGAATCTGCCACTTCGTCATTCAAAAACTCTCGGCATTCTTCGGCCGCCAATCACTCTCATTTCATACGCTTCCCGCGCCGAACGCTCCGAATAGCTGACGTGCACCGGCTTGTCCGGGCCATAGTAGTACAGCCGGTCGTACGGAAGGTTCGCCATGAGCCAGCGGGCGACTTCTTCCATGTTTTCGTCCCGCACCAAGAAATCCACCGCCGCGCCGAGCCGGGGGCAGATCGGTCTGCCTTTCCGGTTCAGTTCGTGGGCGGCGTGCTGGTCCAGTTCCGGGGCGATTCGGCCAGCGATTCGCTTGGCGAGTTCCGACGAGCAGAAGCCGTAGGTGAGTTCGATCATCCCGAAGTAGTCGATCACCGGGTCCAGAATGTTGACGGCGAGATCGTACAGCGCGGAATAGCTGTCGGGTTCCTTGGGACGATTGGGTAAACCGGTGCGGGCCAGGGTCTCGCCGCACTCAATCAATTGGCGGTAGGTGAAATAACGCCCGCAAGGGGCCTCCAAATCGGGAATGCTGCGGCTGCGGACGAGGCGCAAACCGTCGACGGTCCAGCGGGCGGCGTCCAGGCGAGCATGAAATTCCGCGGGGCTGAGACCGTAGCCGCTGAAGTCGACTACTCCCAGGTTTTCCAGCGCTTCGTCGAAAGCCAGCTGCTCGGCGTAATTGGGGAACTCTTCGTTGATGAAGCGTGATTTCCGATAGAGATAAGGCGGTTCGTACGGCTCGCCGTAATCGAAGATGTCGAGCTCCTGGGTGCGAAGGTTGATCTTCACCCGTTGCAGCATTCGCGGCAGCGGTTTGCCGGAAAAATCGTCGAAACTCATCAGGGTGAGCTTGCCGGAACGGATATGAATCTTGATGAGATCGGCGCTGCTCACGTCGCCGTAGAGAAGAACGCCGCAGCCGACATAGGCGCGCAGGATGGCGGGCAGTTGCACCACCAGCCGCGTGGGAAGTTGCAGCGATTCGCCCTCCTCCAGCCAGCCGATGCCTTGCTCCGCGGCTTCCCGGCAAGCTTGTTCGATAGCCTCGGGACTGGCGGCGGCAAACAGGAGCTCCCGGCCGGATTCGAGAGCGGCCCGGTAGTCGCCAAAGAAGGCCTTGATGTCCTTTTGCAGGCGGGTTTCGAGATGGCGGTAGGGTTTCCGCTTTTCGAACTGCCACAAGGCAAAGTAGACGCGAAGGTCGTCGATGCGGGATCGCCGGGCCTGTTCCAGGATGGCATCGGCGTTTTCCTTGCGGGACTTGACGAAGCGCAAGGCCGCCGGCAGCGAGCCGAACTGGGCGGCGACGGCGCCCGAATGTGGAAACTCGCTGCGATCGGGGTCGCGGCCGAGCTTCAGGCAGCTTTCCCACAGCGAATCCAGGAGCTCGCGATGTTCTTCATACTTGGCTTCCGCCTTGCCGATTTTTGCCGGCTTTGCCGGGCGGGAGAGATGGGAGAGTCGCAGGATGTTCCGCCGATTCTCCAGCCGTCCGACCATGAAACGCTGCTCGGCGTCCTTGTCCTTGAAGACGTAAAAGATGCCGGGGCCGACCGGCAAAGGCTCTTCGTCCAATACTTCGGCGATGAAGGCGCGGAGTTCGCACTGGGTATAGTATTTCTGAAAGGTATTTCGCGAAGTCAGAATGCCGTCGCCGTAAGACGTGCCGCGCACGGCGTCCGGGTTGGCCAGCATGGCCGAAACCACCAGCAGTTCCTCCGCCAGCCGATAGGCGCCTTGCAGGGCTTCGACGCGCTCGCCCATGTCCTCGATGACGTTGATCACGAACCCCAGGTTGACGATATGGGCGTTCCGCCGGGTTTCCTCGGGCGCGTAATAGGGGTCCCAACCGGCGGCTTCGATGCCGTTTTCCCTGAGTCCGCGCACGTCATCCCCCCGTCCGCAGCCGTAGTCGAACACTGTTTTCGAACCGTCCAGAAAGCCGAACCGGGCGAGGGTTTGGATCGGCGCGGAGAATCCGTAGCGGGTGAGCGCAGTGAGGTGGCGGGCGATGCCGCCAATCCCCCCTAGCCCCCCTTTTCCAAAGGGGGGAATAGAGGTAAGGAGACCAGGGGAATCCGATTCGTCGTTGCCGATAGGTACCAGATCATGTCCGGCCACCCGATAACCGCGCTGCGCCAGCAGCATTTCCCAAGCTTGCTTGAAACCGATACGGCAGGGATCGTCGAACAGGCCGATTTGCTCGGCCGCTTCGGTCAAGGCTTCAAAGGTTTTCCGCTGCGGGTGATCTTTGGGCAGCAGCAGTTCCTTGCGATGCAGTATCGGCGGGTTGAGGGAGTTCTGGTAGGTGCGGAAGCGGACGGTGTGCTTTTCGAGGTCGATCGTCCAGTAGCGGCGGAGAACCGGAAAACCTTGCTCGAAAAATTCCGGATAATCGAGCAGCGAAACGCCGTTCTGCTCCCGGTTCAGCTTGACGACGTTGTAGTCCTCGCCCGGATGGATCTGAGCAACGTGGCCTGCGGCGTGAACCGCGTCGCGCGATTCCGGCTCCAATGTGTCCAGCAGGCTTACGTGGAAATAAACGTTCCGGGCGACGGATTTGCCGAACAGCGGCATGAAGCGAACTCCCAAGAAATAACGTGGCCCAATGCGGTTGGGCTGGAAAACGACCTATTCAGAACCAAGGCTACGGTGGTAATGTTCACGGTTCCAGCTTCTTGCGCTCGTCGCAAGGAACAAACACATGTCTCCATCGCCAGTCGCGAAAACCGAATTAATCCCAGTTGCCGAAATGCAGGAACATGATTCTTTCTTCAAGCGTTGGGCCAGAAACAAGCTGAGCGCTAAAGAGCATAACGAACCGGCCGAGCCACCGAAAGTCGTTCAAGATGGGCTGGCGGCGGGGTCGGAGAGCGAATTGTTCGACCTACAGGCCCTGCGCGAATTGTTTCGACGGCCGGAATTTGCCGCGCGCGACGGGCTGGACGACTACGACGGCGACTACACCGTTTTCGAGCCCCGCGGCGAATTCATGACCTCCGACATGCGTTGGGCCCTGGAACGCGCCCAGGCGACCACGTCCGATACTGCCCGCTCCCCGGAATCGTCCCCTGCAACGGCAATGGCGGACAACGCTCCGAACAGCACCGACCAGGCGGAATCTTCAAGCTGATTTTTCTTCCCGAATGCCCCAATCACCCGACAGTTGCCGGCCGAATCCGCGGCAAGCATCCGCTTACGAGACCGAACCGACTACATGGGTATCGTACCGGTCGAACGGACGCCTGCTGATCATCGGGGACAGCGATGCCGTTGTCCCGGTAACGGAACGCCTTCCGGCCATGCTGCGCCGCTTTGTCCTGTTTACCGATAGTCCGCCAGAGCCGCTGGCCGAGTCGTTGAAAAGCCGGGAAATTCCCTATTTGGAGCCGTGTGCGGACATAAACATCGAAGGCCATTTGGGGGCTTTTCGGGTGGAAACACGCTGTGGCGGGATACGCATCGATGCCCGAGTTGCGCTGCTGCCGCCGGAAACCGCTTTCGATCTGATCCTGGATCTGCAAAACCCACCGGCTATCGATCTGCCCGTCCCGCCGATCGGCTATTTCGCACCGGGCAGAGACGCGGAAAAGCGGGAACAGGCCCTGAATGCGCTGGCCGAAATGGTCGGCGAGTTCGACAAGCCCAAGTTTTTCGAATATAGGCCCGAACTCTGCGCTCACGGCGCGAGCCGCATCGAGGGCTGCAGATCATGTCTTGATGCCTGCGGAACCGGGGCTATCGAATCCCGCGGCGATCGCGTCTCGGTCGATCCCTATCGCTGCCAGGGCTGCGGCGAGTGCGCCACGGTTTGTCCCTCGGGAGCGATGAATTACCTGTATCCGCGCCGGATAGACAGTTTGAAGTGCTTGCGGCTCATGCTGGACGCTTTTTTCGAGGCGGGCGGCGACCGACCCGAACTCTTGTTGCACGACAGCAGCGCGGGCGCGACCTGGATAGCCGAGTACGAATCCGAACTGCCGGAGAATGTTCTGCCCTATGAGTTGGAAGCTCTGGGAGCGAGCGGCATGGACTTTTGGCTGTCCGCCTTGGCTTACGGCTTCGAGCGCGTGACTTTATTGGCGGCCGGAAAACTGACCGAGCCGACCCGGCGAGTTCTGGCCGAGCAAATCGGTTACGCCGGCGAAATCCTGTCCGGCATGGGTTATCCGTCCGATTCGATACGCCTGATTTGCGCGGAGGATTGGCCGAGTGCTCTTGAACCGCTCCCTGCTTCGCCATGCCGGACACACGCCCGTTTCGCCGCGGACGATGACAAGCGCACCGTCATCCGCCTCGCGATCGAGCATCTATACCGGCAAGCGCCGTCGCAGCCGGAATCGACAGTCCTGTCCGCCGGAGCGCCGTTCGGCGAGATCCGGGTGGATAAGGAAAAATGCACGCTGTGCCTCGCCTGCGTCTCGGTCTGCCCGGAACGCGCCTTGGCCGACGGACACGACGTCCCGCAACTCAAGTTTATCGAAGCCAATTGCGTCCAATGTGGATTGTGCGAGAAAGCCTGCCCGGAACACGCCATCTCGCTGGCGCCGCGTTATCTCTTCGATCAGCAGGAGGCGCGGCGTGTGCGCCTGCTGCATGAGGAGGCGGTATTCCGCTGCGTCGAGTGCGGAAAGCCCTTCGCGACCGCCGCCATGATCAAGACCATCACCCAGCGCTTGCAGCACCACCCGATGTTTCAGGGGCCGAACCTCCGTCGGCTTCTGATGTGCGACGACTGCCGGGTCAAGGCCCATTTCGAACACCTGTCGCAAAAACCATGAACGACACCATGCCCTCGCCTATTCCCGAAGAAGATCGATGGCGGGCGGAAACCTACGCTCTGCTGGCCCGGCTTCTGGCTGCCGCACCGGATAGGGAACTGCTGGAACGGATCGCCGCCATTCCATGCGAGGAGAGTCCCAACGACCCACCGCTGGCGCGAGCCTGGAAAAGGCTGGCGGTTGCCGCCCGCGACGCCGGCGAAATCGAGCTCGCCGAGGAATATCAAGCGGCGTTCATAGGCCCGACCCGCGGCGAGTTGCTACCCTATGCTTCCTGGTATCTCACCGGCTTTCTCATGGAAAAGCCTCTGGCCGCCTTGCGCGACGAGCTTCGGAGCTTAGGTTTAGAACGGCAGGCATCGGCGAAAGAACCCGAGGATCATGTCGCCGCGCTGTGCGAAGCGATGAGCCTTCTGATTATCGAGGCAGACGGACGCGAGGCGGATTTTTTCGCTAAACACTTGGCGCCTTGGATCATGCGCTTCTTCAGCGATCTGAAAGAAGCCCGGTCCGCTCGTTTCTATCGAGCCGTAGGCGAACTGGGAACGGCTTTTCTGAACATCGAACAACAGTATTTGGAGATGGCGCAGCCCAAAAAACCGATATGACACGACTCGTCCTTAGCCTGATTTTGACCGCTGGTTTGGTACTGCCCGTCTTCGCCCGCGAAGCTCCAACAGCCCGATGCCCTTCCGCCGACACCATCAGGCGCGAAATCCTCGAGGAACTAAAAGCCGTTCGTGCCAAGCCGAGATACTGCGGCCGGAAGCGATTTCGACCCGCCAAGCCGCTGCGGTGGAATCAAAAGCTGTTCGAAGCGGCGAAAAAACAGGCCGAGGAGATGAGCCGCAACGACCGACTCTCGCACAGAGGCCGGGATGGACGAAAGGCGGGGGACCGCATTACCCGAGCCGGCTATGACTGGGAGGTTTATGGCGAAAACATCGCCCAGGGGCAGCGCACGGTGGGGGAAGTCATGCGGAGTTGGCTCGACAGCACCGGGCATTGTTCCGCCATCATGGAGGCTGATTTCGACGAAGTCGGTGTCGCCTGTGCGAGCAGCGGCGGCGGAGGCTCGCCTTATTGGGCGATGGTCTTGGCCGCTCCGCTGTCGAATTCCGGCCGGTAGAGCGTTTTCCGATTCAGTGTAAGGGATCCGGATATGTAGGTCGGGAATCCTTTCCCGACATGACGCGGCTGGAAAAACATGACTGGGCGTCGACAAAGGATTGCCGACCTACGATCCGCGCATCCGGCGGAACTCGTCAATAGCCGCTGGTATTCTTTTCCACCCAGCGCTCGCCTTCCTTCAGGGTTTCCTTTTTCCAAAACGGCGCGCGGCTTTTCAGCTCTTCCATGATGTAGCGGCAGGCGTCGAAGGCCGCGCCGCGATGGGAGGACCACACCGCGACCAGCACGATGGGCTGATCGGGAAGTATCTCGCCTACACGGTGAATGACGAGCGCATCCAAAAAACACCAGCGGGTCTGGGCTTCTTCGACGATTTTCTCGAGCTGCCGCTCGGTCATGCCGGGATAATGGTCGAGAAACATGTGCCGGACTGTCTCATTTTCGTTGAAGTCGCGCATGGTGCCGACAAATGAGCAGGTCGCACCGTATTTTCCGGTGTGGCCCAGTGTTTCCGTTTGATAGCGCTGTAGTTCCGAGTAAGGGTCGATTCCGGTCGGGCGCAGCTCGATCAGCACTTCAGCCCCCGGTCACCGGCGGAAAAAAAGCCACTTCGTCGCCGTCCTTGACCGGCGCGTCCGGATCGGCATAGTCCATATTCACCGCACAGAGGATACGATCCGGCAGATATTGGCCTTCGCTCACCGCTTTCCACACGTCGCTTACCGTATCGATGTCTTCCGCGGCAAGACTGTCGTCCACTCGCCCCATTTTTTCCCGGAGGCTTCCGAAATAACGCACTCTAATCGACATGCGATTTAATCTCTGTCTTCACCAAAAACCATCCAAGAGCCGCCATCGTGTTACTGAGCGCAAAGAAAGTAGATCCCTAACGGAACACGCCGGTCTTCGTTCGCTCGGCACATTCCGGCTGTTCCGCGTGCACACTTTCCACGGGCATTCATTTTTACTTCGATCAAACCCGGAACTTTTTTATCCGGCGGAGCGATTAACGCGCGTAAAGACATGGGATGGCTCTCGCAGACCTGCCCGCACGCGCGGGTGATCTTGCCGGTGACCGAGCCAGACTGCGAACGCGGCCTTGGCGGAAAAGCGCTCGAAAGCGGCGTCGACCACGCCTTGCGCGACAAGTCCGCCGTACGAAGTATCGTCTGAAAAGATCGCCACCGATTTGACCAGGAGCAAATTCGCGGCATTCAAACGTCCGGCCAGCCAAGCCGCGAGGCTGTCCGAAGTGACCTCCCAAGATGCGGGAATGCCCGGATCGTTCATCAGGGACAAACCGGGCAGCCAAATCGTGGAGCGGCCGGATTCCACCAAAGTTCGAAGCGCAGGGACATCGCTCGCGATTCCGAGCTTCGGGCACAATCCGCTCAACATCAAACCGTATTGCCCCATGGCCAAGAGCGCCATGGCGTGAGCCGCCTCGTCGCCGAACGACCAGCGTTGCTGCGCCGACCGGACCTGGTCGGCGAAAGGCCCGCCTCCCGGCACGATGACGAGGTTCGCATCGGCCAAAGCATCCAGCCAGAACGGGAGAGTATCCGAGTCGGCCAGGCTGCCGCCCAGCTTAACGACCCATGTGATCGGCACCGGTCCTCTGGACTTGGAATTGCTCGAGCAGATGCAAGAGGGCGGTAGCTTTGTCGTAGCACTCCTGGTACTCCTGGTCCAGGACTGAATCGGCCACGATACCGCCGCCGGCCCAGAAGCGGATCGTACCGTCCGAGTGCACCAAGGTACGGATGGCGATGTTGCTGTCCATGTTGCCGTCGAAGCCGACATAGCCGATCGAGCCGCAATAGACGCCCCGCCGATGCGGTTCGAGCTCCTCGATAATTTCCATGGAACGAATCTTCGGCGCTCCCGTAATGGAACCACCGGGGAAACAGCCGCGCAAGAGATCCACGGCGCTATGTCCTTCGGACAATCGACCGCGGACTGTGCTCACCAAATGATGCACGGTAGCGTAGCTTTCGATCTCGAACAGACTAGGCACATGGACCGAGCCCGGCTCGCAGTTCTTGCCGATGTCGTTGCGCAGCAGATCCACGATCATCAGGTTTTCCGCGCGGTCCTTGACGCTGTCCCGAAGTTCCTGCGCCTTGGCGGCGTCCGCGTGCGGGTCCTGCGACCGAGGGCGGGTGCCCTTGATCGGCTTGGTTTCAACGATGCCGTTGGTCACTTTGAGAAAGCGCTCCGGCGAGGAACTCAGCACCTGAACCTGCGGGAAGTTGAGATAGGCGCTGAACGGCGCGGGATTGTAAGGCCGCAAGAGTTGATAGGCCGCCCAGGGATGTCCTATGCAATAGGCCGAAAAGCGTTGCGCCAGATTGACCTGATAGCAGTCGCCCTCGCGAATGTAATGCTGAATGCGTCCGAAAGCCTTTGCATAATAGGCTCGGCTCATATTCGAGACGACGTCGCTGAGCAGATAGAAGTCGGCCTGCTGCCATCCGATGGTCTGGATTTGGCTGAAGGCCTGAACCAAGTGGGGCCAGCGTACCGCGAGGGCGGGATCGCGCCCTTGTGCGACCAGCCAGGTACGGCGCGCCCAGTGATCCACGACGACCGCCCAATCGTAGATGCCGACGACCATTTCCGGGATGTTCTCCGCATCCAGGGCCTTGTCGGGCAGTTTCTCCAGCCTCCTCGCCAGATCGTAGCCGAAGTATCCGATAGCGCCGCCGCAGAAAGGCAGGCCCGGAAGCTGCGGAGCCTTTTCGCCGAGATATTGCTTGACCAGGGTAAACGGGTCATCCGGCGACAGTGTGATAGAGCCCTGCGATCGAATCTCGGTGAGCGGCCCGCGCGTGACCAGCGTCGCGACGGGATCCGCCGCGATGATGTCGTAACGTCCCTGTCGGCTATGCGGAAACCCGCTATCCAGAAAAACCGCCCAGCGCCGCTCCGCCCAAGGCAGAAACAAAGCGGCGCTGTCCTCGAAATAAGGCAGCTCTTCGATTCTCGGCGTCATGTCCGCCCCACCTCCCGCAATGCCAGACAAGCTACGGCTGCGGCTGGGGCGCAATCCGAAGCGTGAAAATCGTTTTGCGACGTCAACATTGAAAACAGTTCGCTGAAGTCCTTATAAGGAAAACCCGATCGTGCCGCCAATTCTCGCACCAGAAATCGTCCCACGCCAGCACCGATCAAAGGCGCATCGTCGCCGATCAAGCCGCGCGAAAGCTGGCGATCCAGAGCCGAACGAAGCTTCGCGAGTTGCCGCTCGCGGAAGAACCGGGCCGCCTGCCGCCATTGCTTCAACGATGCCGACTCCGCATCCCGCCCGAACAAGCGAGCTAGACGCCGGGCGCTTCCCTGGACGGTTTTTTCGCCGCTATCGGCCGCCGGCATCTGATCGGCGTGCTCGGGCAATTCTCCGCACAGCCGGTAGACGTCGGCAGTGGTCGCGAAATGTTCGGCCATGATACCGATCCACTCGCCCTCGAAGGGCGCCCGATCGGCAAGCGCCATCGCCGGGGTACGGACTATCCCGGTATAAATCAGCTCATCGTAACGCATTCGTTCATAATCGGTATAGCCTCGAGTTTCGACCCGGTGGCCGCGAATCAACGCAATATCGGTGGTCGTGCTCCCGATATCCACGAACATGGCATCGCGCAAATTTTCCGCCACCCAGAGCGCGCTCGCCAGCCAGTTGGCCGAAGCGATTTTTGGAACGCTTTCCGGGGTGATGGCATTGGCATCGAGAAACCCGTCGTGTCCGGCAAACACCTGCACCGAATTCTGCCGACAGCGCTGAATCATCGCTTCGACCAAGGCAATCACGCCTTGCTCCCGGTTTTCGAAAAAATCCACCAACTCGCCGGTCATGGTCATTGCATGGCGGCAGCCCGGTCTCGGCGAAATGGCTTCCAGGATTCGGCTCATGGCGCCATGCAGTCGATCCAAGCCCAGCCACAAGGGACAGGGCTCCTGAATGACCGCGACGATTTCGCCGGCGCCATTCAACGCCGCCGCTTTGAGGTGGGCTCCGCCGATGTCCCAGCCGATCATTTCAATGCTCATTTCACGTCTCCAAACCAATCTCGACGGGCTTTCCCGATTCCGCGTCGAATTCGGGCAAGATTCCGCTCCGCCACAATTCCAAAACCAGCGCGGCCGGATTAATGCCTAAGGATTGCCGCAGCCCGGCGTAGGACGTGGTCAGTCGCGGATTGATCTCGAGCACCCTCGGCCCCTGTTCGCACTGCATCAAATCGACCCCGGCATAGCCCCATAATTCCGGCACGGCCTCCGCGATCCAATCAGCCAAGGCTCGATACGCGGCAAGACCCGACCGGATGGCGCCGACCTCGCAGCCGCGCAAGGCAAAACCGCCCCGCGACCTGACGATCCGTTGCCGGTTACAGCTCAGCAGCCGCGCTTTCCCGTGAGCAAACAGTGCGGACAGGCTAAGCGATTCGCCTTCGATCAAAGGCTGAACGACATACCGGGCAAGGTCGTCGGTTTCGGCCGCCCAAGTCTTCCAGACCCACTCGGTTTCGATGATGCGGGCGCCTTCGCAACCAACGCCGTCGTCCGGCTTCACGACACGTGGGAATTCCAGAGGAATCGATTCGCTCAGAGCGTAAGTCGAAACGGCAGAAACGCCTTTATTTTGCAGGCGCTTCACGGTCGCCAGCTTGCTTGCGGCAAGGCTGACGGCGTCGGACGGGCTGGTCAACAGCGCCTTGCCGGCCGCCTCGACTCGACGACAAAGACGCTCCAGAATGCCGCCGGTTTCAGGCGCGATCGGCCACACCGCGTCGCAACGCTCGATCTGATCCACAAGGTGGCACTCAAGATCGTCTTTCCGATCGACAAAGACCCATGAGGCCCCGGAAAACTTCCGGCCCGAAAGGGGGAGCCGCGCATCCCTGAACACGACCGTCCGAACATCCGGCAAGTCGGACAAATCCCTGAGGAGCGCCGTAAGCATCAACTCCCCTTCCTGCGCCAACGAGCGTGGAATTGCTTCGCCGAGCATCCCGCCGCCGGTAATATATTCGAAAACCAGTATCTTCATTCCTGCATCAAATGGACATCATCCCCGTCGTCGACATCATGGGCGGTGTCGCCGTGCACGCCAGGGAGGGCCGGCGCGAGCAATACCGTCCGCTGCAAAGCGTGTTGTGTTCGACTCCCGAACCGGAGGCCGTCATACGCGGTTTGCTCGGCTTGTATCCGTTCAAAAGGGTCTATATCGCCGATCTCGATGCGCTCATGGGCAAAGACCCCCAAACTGATTTGGCGGTCGAACTGGAGCGCAGCTTTCCGCAGGTCGAATTCTGGATGGATCGAGGACTGCCACGCCTCAGCGAATTGGAGTCTTTTCCAGTTAAAAAGCACACCCGATCGGTCGTCGGCAGCGAATCGCTTTCCGAGGAATCTTTGCCGCTTCTGGCCCGTTCATATCCGGACTTCATCTTGTCGCTGGACTTTCTCGGCGACCGCTTGTTAGGGGCTGAGCAACTGCTGTACAGCCCGGAACTTTGGCCGGAAACCGTGATCTTGATGAGTCTCTCCCATGTGGGCAGTACGGCGGGTCCCGACTTCGACCGTTTGGCGTCGTTCAGACGCAAACATCCCCACCGACGCTTCATCGTAGCCGGCGGCGTGCGGGACGAACAAGATCTGATACGGCTTAAATCCATGGAAACGGCCGGCGTGTTGCTAGCCAGCGCCCTGCATTCCGGCACTATTGACTCGCGGCTGATCGGGCGTGTGATCGAGGATTCGGAGGAGGCGGTGACTTGAGGAAAGTCCGAGAATTCGTGACTTACGGACGAAAAAAAACGTTGCCCCGGTGCCGGGGCAACGTTTTTTCGACAAGCGCGATTATTTGTGCGCTGCGAAGGGGTGCTCGATCTGACCCTTCTGAGCCACAACTTCGGCTGCCTTCGGCTCGCCGGCAACGGCGCGCTTGATCGCCAGCTTGGTGGCTTCGTAGTTGTAGTCCTGGATTTTCGCGTCGTCTTCAGCCAGCCAGTGGATGAATACGCCTACGCAGACGAAAATGTCATCGGCTTCGTCGGCAGGAATGGTGCCGTCTTCGACGCAATCGGCCACAGCCATGGCAACGCCGCGCTGTGCAGGCCCGAACATCTGGGTAGCCTGCTTGCCGTTCTTGATGGTGACTTTGTTGAACATGACGGTATTCGGCTTGGCCATCAGGTTCGGCGCGACTACGGCCAACAAGCTGCTGAATCCGTCTTTGTTATTGGTGATGCAGTTGGCGAAAGCCGTCTCTGCGGCGCTGCCGCGCGGACCCATGATCAGGTCGATGTGGGCGATTTCGTTGCCGCCGCCGCACAGAGCCTCACCCACCAACATCTTATTGATTTTCCCCATTGCTAACTCCTCTTTGGTAAAAGAAAAAACTTTCGAAGTAACGACACTGCCATATCCTCCTCCCCAAGCGAAGCATAAAAAATCCCTGTTGTTGTGCCGACGTGCCTCTACGCTTCCAGAAAACAGCCCGTCTTTCGCTTGCGCTGGCCCAGCAACGCTTCCAGGCGCACGGCCAGCAAACACGCTACTGTGAGATCGGCCGTCGTACCCGGATTGATTCCGCCGGACTTGAACTCCGCATCCACTGCTCGGAGGAGCGGCATGACTTGTTCCGGTCTATCGGAAACGGATAACGCCTTATCGATCTGCGCCATTCGGCTGGCAACTATCCCTGTATATCGAGCGCCGAACTTACGCTCGATGTGGCTGTCGGGAATATGCTTGAGTAAGCCTACGAACACCGCCACTGCCGACCATTCTTTATCGCCCCACTGGGACAATTTCCTATGATAACGTGGAATCGCGAAATCAAAAACATCTGCAAAAGAATTAGTGTATTGATAAGCGATGCGATCACGATGTTCCGCAAAACGCATGGCTTCGAGCAAAGTTACCTCCGGCGCGTCGCGAACATCCTGATCCGGAGACTCGCCGAGGCCGCCCGGCTGCGCCAGCCGTATGGCCTTGTAAGTCCAGTCCGCGTCGGCTTGCGTCGTCGCACCGAGAACCCGCCGGAGCGCATCCCTGAGCGTTTCGCCTTCGCGAATCTCCTGAACCGCCTGAAACAGGGGCGCGGCCAGCAGGATGATGCCGAGATTGGTATTGCAGGGGACGACCTCGCGAGTCGCCCGAGTCGCGTGATAGATCTTCTCGCCCAGGGAAAGATCGGAGTCGCACAAGAAAGGCCCGCTGGCCGCGGCGCTACGCCGGAAGTCCTCCACGGTCATATCGTGCGCCTCGGAATAAATGCTGACGTTCCCCGGCTTGAAGGCGCGAAGCTCCGTCTCGCAGGCATCGAGGTAAGCGGACAATAAAGCGTCCCGTTGAACAGGCATCGGAACCGACGTCACCGAACCCGGATTTCCCCGTGAGGCTCGGGGTGACAAAGCGACAGGAAGTCGTCGACCAACAAATCGGCGATCGATACTTTACTGACGCTCTGCAAGCCCTTCCACGCCGGAATGCTGTTGACCTCGAGCACGCTGTACCGACCGTGGTGATCGCGGATGATGTCCACCCCCGCGTAGCCCATGTCCAAAACCTTTACCGCATCCTCCGCCAATCGGCACAGCAGCAGATCGTCGAGACGCACCGGTTCGCAGCGAGCGCCCTGAGCGACGTTGTTCAGCCAGCTCACACCGCATCGCCGCATGGCGGCCACCGCCTTGCCCCTGATGACGAATACGCGGAAGTCGTGGGGCTGTTCACCGCAACTCACGAAACGTTGTAGGTAGAAAACGCCGCTGCTATCGCTCAGCCCCGCCAGGTCCTCCGGCTTTTCATATCGCTGCAAGCCCTGTCCCTGGGAGCCGAACAAAGGTTTGGACACGAGCTGATGGCCCGCGCGCAACTCCCGCTCGGCCAGATCGAGTGCCTCTTCGCGGCTGCCCAGCACCCAGGTGGGCGGCGTCGGTATGCCGGCGCACTGCAACATGAAACTGGTCATGGCCTTGTCCACGGTGCGCTCGACCGCCCGACCGTCGTTGTATACCGGAATCCCGAGCAGCTTCAATGCGTGCAGCACGTCGAGGTAGAAAACGACCTGATCCAGCGACCCGCCCGGCACGCCACGCACGAAAACGCCGTCGGGAAGGCCGTCCTCGAAGCTCGGCAGGAGCACCGGCAAACCGCCGGACTCGAGATTCAGCCGGCAGGCAGTCAAGGACACATAGGAATAGCCATACCCTTTCGCTGCCAATGCCTCGCGAAGTCGTGCGCCGTGCCAGCCCGGATCGTCGGTGATGATCGCGATGCGGCCCAAATTATTCTCCGAAGGACCGTTCCAGGAGCGCTTCGTCGAGCTTGCCGGCATGGAAGCTGCGGCCGGACTCGACTGCCGTGACAATGACGCTGGCTGGGCTGAACAGCATCGGATCGACCTTGAAAAAATCGTACTTGTAATCCTTGAACACCTCGGCAAACGGCCTGCCGTAATCGCGGGAAACCGAACTCGGCAGTTCGTTGGCCAGCATTTCGGCCGCTTCGTCGCTGCCCTTCACGAACAGATGCACGGTACCGCCGAACAGAATGGCGTCGTTGGTGCGCCCCATGGCTTTGACGAAATTGGGATGAGGCGGCGGAACCGGAGCGGTTCCGGTACCGTCGATGATGTTTCCCAGAGGAAAATGAAGCGAATGGGCCTTGTGCAGGGCGACCTCCAGTACGCGGCCGACGACCTGCATGCCGCCGGCAAGGCTGGAGGTGGGCGTCAGAATGACGTTGACCCCGCTGGCGTCCACTTTGCAGGCCTTGGCGATTTTCTCGATCACCTCGACCGGAGGAACCTTGTCGACCTCCATCACGATGGCCGTCTCGTTGCCGTGGTCGCGATAGCCCAGTTCCTTATAAAGCTCTTCGACAGGCTCTTCGTTGCCGTCCTTGACCTTGGTCGCCATCGCACGCGCCGGGCCCGAACCGAGCGCGTAAAAGGCGCTTTTGCCCTCTCCGTGGGACAGGCTCCAGCCGGCATACTGACTGCCCAGACAGGAAATTACCGGATTCGTGGAATGAACGTTCACGGTCAGAGGCCAGCGACTGAAGGTTGAAGAGTGAGTAAGCGTGACGCTCCCAAGTCCACCCATGCAGATTTCCGCGATCAAGCGCCCCGCCTCCAGACCGCCCACCGCTTCGATACCGGCGTCGATGATGGTGCAGCCGTTTCCCAGCTTGTCGATCTTGAGCCGCAGCTTGTCGGCATTGGCGATCATATACTTGACGATGGGAAGCGCGTGCGCGTTAACGCTGACAGTGTGTTGCATGGTTACCCTCTTGCCCGGTTCATTGAAGAAAAGGTGATTGTACTAGCCGTACAGTCGTTCGTGCAGCTCGGTTGTCCGCAGCTCGATCAAACGTTCGACGTCGGGACAGTCGGCCCCCTCCGCGCGAACGGTGCACACCGGTTGACCAACGTCGATCAGCGTGCGCGGCACCGGCGTATCCGTACACCAGTCCGGCCAACACATGGTTTCGGACACGTCGAGCTCCCGCGATGCGAAAAAAACCTTGAAGGCCCGGGCGACGCCGCCGGTGTCCGCAGCACCCGGAATTCCCCCTCGGCACGCCCGAATATGTTCGGCCAATAACCCGCGTGAAAAATCCTCATCGTACAAGGCCATGGTGGCGCTCGGCCTAGGGTTGATTTCCAGAACCCGGCACACCTCGCCATCGAGCATGAAATCCAGGCTGTTCAGCCCCTTGAGCGGAACCGCTCGGATCAGGCGAGCGACGTACGCCTGCACTTGCCGCCTCTGCTCCGGCCTCAGATCGGCTCGATTGATGGCGCCGGCAAACAAAAACGGCTGATCGACATGACAATCAGCCGTCCACAGCGTGTTGAAACCGATGATCCGCGCATTTTCGCCGTTCGCCAGAAACAGGGCGGACATGGCCTTGCCGGGAAGCCTGCGCTGGTAATAGCCGCTCGAATCCGGTTCCGCTCGGGCACAAAAACGCACACCCTTGCCGCCTTCGCTACGAGCGGACTTCAACAGCCAGTTCTCCGGATCGGGCGGCCACGTTCGGCTGGATTCCGGGTAAGGAATATCGAGCTGCCGGAGCAGATCGAAGAAGGCATCTGGCGTTTTCAATAAACGGAGAATTTCCGGCGAATTGCCGTAGAGCGTCCGCCCTTGCGCAAGTCCTTCCAAAATGCCGGGATCGGCATCCAAACCGCTACTGTAAACCAGAGCGTATCCGAGCTCCGCCGGAGCAAGCCGCTCGGCGGCTCGCAAGACGCTTTCCCGCTCGAAACCTATGTCGGCGCCGTTGACGGCTTCGCAGCGCTCGGAACAGGCGCGTGTTTCCCGATCGGCGAAAAGATCGATCGAGACCGGCCGAATTCCGGCACGCGCCGCCGATTGCGCCAGCATTCGCGCCGAGCAGCCGATCAGCAGCAGGCGTTCCGATAGGTCGCGCAAACTTTCCAATGATCGCTCAATGGCTTCGCCGCCGACGCGCCGCGGCTATAAACGCAACGTCTTTTCGCGCGACGCATTCGTTCGCTCCAACATAACATCCGCGCCTTTGTTGCGGGGGGTGGCCAGCAGAAACCGGAGACCCGCCGTACCGGCGAACTGCCGCCGCGCCGCGGTGACCAGCGTTTCCCCGCGCGTCGTGTTCTCAACCAGGCAAAAACCGGTCGGCCCCCAGGAGCTCTGACCGATGCCGACGGCGCCCTGAGCTTCGAGAAAAGCCAAGGCCTTGGCGACGCCGGCGCTGGTGAAGCGTCCGCCCTGAGCAGGTGCGAAATAATCGCCCACCGAACGTTGCAACTCCGCGATCACCTCGCCGAAACCTCGGATGTCGCGCTCGACTAATGCGGGCAAGCCTTTCATGAGCAGCAAATGACAGAGATGCGCGGCTTCCTTGGCGGGAAAAACCGGCAAGGCGCGGAAAGCCTCGATCTCGTCCTTGCCGTGCAAGCCCAGATCCCGCTCGTCCAACACCAGAATGAGACGCCAGTCCGCGGGAAATTCCAGGCGAGCGACGACCGGCGGGATGACCGTGTTTTCGCCGCGCCCGCCGTCGACCACCAGGCCGCCCTGCTCGAATACGGCGATACCGATGCCGGAGCGTGCGCCCCGCTCGACAATGGGAGCGAGATTGCGCACCGACAGGTCGAGACCGTAAAGCCGGGACAGAGCCATACCTACGGCCAGTTCGAGCTGCGTGCCGGAGCCGAGTCCGATGTGCCCCGGTATGGCATCCTCGATCCGAATCTCGACCGCGAAATCCTGCTCCAGCGCGGAGACGAACTTGTTGACGGCAGCGATGGCCCGATCCGCGCCGGGTCCGTGCGCGGTCAGCCGATCCGAAGGCATCATCGATAGTCTCGTCGCGATTTCGCTGACACCGACGCCGATACTGCCGAAACGCCGCCCCAAGGACCCGCCCAGATCGAGAAAGCCCATGTGCAAACGCGCCGGAGCGATAACTCGCGCACGAAGCTTGTGGTGGGATGAGGAATTGACTGACATTGGCTAGAACGACTTCCGGAGAGCCGCGGATATTTCCGCTCGAGAAGTAACTGCAAAGGGACATGCTATTGCATGGTCTCCGGTTTGTCGACCTTGGAGCTTATGGAACCAGATCGATCACGCATGAACAGTGCGGGATTAACGCCGACATACGACAGCAATGCCTTTGATAACGGAATGGCATGGATTCTCACATAGAGTTCATAGAGGCGGCTGATTCAGCTCGGACGGAAGGGCGCTGCCGCCGGACAAGATAGGCCGAAAATTGCAGCTATACTTCCGGCTACTGAAAAAAGCAACTCTTCAGGAATAAGAACAACTTGCGGTGAGGACTTCGCTTGTACCGCGCCGCAGCTAGCGCACCTTTCATGAAGGTTAGCCATCGACCATCACTTCGGGGGAAAAGGAATGAGCCTATTTTTGAAAGGTCTGGGACTTGTCTCGGGTTTATTGGCTTGCGCCGCCTGCATCGCGGCTGATCCGCGGCCGGATGGCAATGAGACGACGAGCGGCAGGGCCGTCGAATCCGCGGCATCGTCGCACCAGGGTCTCGATTCCGGCCTGATTCTGAGAAGCTACGGAAAGTTGCCCATGGCCTTCGAGAAGAACCATGGCCAAGCCGACGATGCGGTCGACTTCGTCGCGCGGGGAGCCGGCTACCGAGTGTTATTGATGCATTCGGAAGCGGTCGTCGATTTGGCAGGTAGCCCACTCGAACCTGCACTCGACACACTCCGCATGCGCTTTGTCGGAGCACGCCGGGATGCCGCGGTAGCAGGCATCGACCCACTCCCCGGCAAGACCAGCTATTTCAGGGGCTCCGACTCTTCCAGGCATCTCAGCGGCATCGAAAGTTTTGCCCAGGTCCGCTAGCCGCAATCTATCCTGGCATCGACCTCGTCTATTACGGCAACCAGCGGCATCTGGAATATGACCTGGTTGTCTCGCCGGGCGGCGATCCGGCACAGATCAGGATCGCTTTTGAAGGTCCCGAGCGTATCGAGATCGATGACGACGGAAACCTGGTGCTTCACACCGGAAGCAGGCAATTGATCTTTCAACGGCCGTTCGTCTACCAGCTTGCAGAAGGAGAGAAACGAGCGGTCGAAGGACAGTACGTCCGTATGGCAGAAAACCAAGTTGGCTTTAGTGTCGCCGCCTACGATACGCGAACACCTCTGGTCATTGACCCGGTGCTGAGCTATTCGACCTACATCGGAGGAACCTCGGACGACGCCGGCACTGCCATTGCCGTTGATGCGGCCGACGAAAGGCGAGGTGCTCGAAGTCGGGCCGGACCGGACGACGCCGGCACTGCCATTGCCGTTGATGCGGCAGGGTACGCCTACGTTGCGGGGTATACGTATTCTTCCAACTTTCCGCTCAAGAATCCTTACGACCGGTCGTTGGGCAACAGCGATAGGGATGTCTTCGTTACCAAGATCGACCCGACGGGATCGGCCCTGGTGTATTCCACCTATCTGGGGGGACGAAACACCTTGGATTGGGCGACGGGTATCGCTGTCGACGAAGCCGGAAACGCTTACGTCACCGGCCGGACCACCGGCAGCGATTATCCCGTGACAAGCGGCGCCTACCAATCGGGCGTGACGGGCGGAGGCGCATTCGTCACCAAATTGAACGCAAGCGGCACCGGGCTCGTATATTCGACTTATGTCCTTGGCGCAACCGGCACCCGCATCGCCGTCGACGCCTCTGGCGCCGCTTACCTCACCGGCAGCGCCACTCCGGATTTCACTACGACTCCGGACGCCTTTCAGCCGACCAGCGACAACACGGGCGGCACCGACGCCTTTGTCGCCAAGCTCAATCCGAACGGCACCGGGATGGTTTACGCGACCTTTCTCGGCGGCAACGGCACCGATGCGGGCAAAGGCATCGCCGTCGATGTTAGCGGCGATGCTTATGTCGCGGGCTCGACGACGTCGGATAACTTTCCTACCACGAATGCTTTGCAGGCAACGCGTCAGGGCAGACAGGACGGTTTCGTAACCAAGCTGAATGCCTCGGGCACGGCGCTCGCTTTCTCCACCTACCTCGGCGGTTCCATGGACGACTCGGCGAACGCCATCGCGGTCGATACCCAAGGTAGCGCCTACGTGGCGGGAGAAACCTACTCCAGCAACTTCCCCGTCAAGAACGCCTTTCAGCCCACCAAGTCCGGGTACCTTCTCACCAACTCGAGCCTGGGTAATGCTTTCGTCACAAAGCTCTTGCCGGGGGGAGACGGATTCGCCTATGCGTCGTTTCTCGGGGGCGAAATCTGTACCCGCTATTGCTATTCGGTATTCAACGCCTTCCAGATACGCGGAGACGTCGCCTATGGCATAGCCATTGATGATGTGGGGCATGCGTATGTGACGGGACTTGCCAGCACGTACACATTTCCGCTGATCGATTCGCTTCAGCCCGGCAAACAACAGGACAGTGAAGATTCTCTTTTCGTATCGAAAATCGGCTTGGCCGGGAATGTCCTTCTTTACTCCGCGTTCGTCAGAACCGGCCCCACACCGGGAGGCGATGTGGATGACGGCCTGCCCTCCGGAGCCGGTAACGCGATTGCCGTCGACAGCACTGGCAACGCCTACGTAGCGACGGAAGACGCTGGCGGTTTTGAGACGACTACCGGCGCTTTTCAAACGGCGAACAAAGGTGGTGAGGATGCGGTCGTGTTCAAGCTCAGTGCGTCCTCGGTTGGGATGACTCTCAGCTCATCGGCGAACCCGGCAAGTTCGCGAACATCGACGACACTGACCGCGACTGTTTCCGACCCGAACCTGACCGGCAATGTCTTTTTCATGGACGGCTCGTCGCAATTGGGTAGCGCCCCTCTGAACGGCGGCTCCGCGACTCTCACGACGACGCTGTCGGCCGGGATCCACCGGCTCACCGCCGTGTTCCGCAGCAACCCGATCACCGCAGACTCGGCCTTGCTTCACCTGGTCGTCAATACGGGCCTCGTCTGCAACTGAAGCGATTGAACAGGAACGGGAGAAACCATGTCTCGCCTCATCTATCGTATGGTGTTCTGGCTCGCCGCTGCGGTGCCCCTGACGGCGGTCGCCGGCAAAAACATCGCCCCCACTGTCAGCCTCACCGCACCGCTCAATAGCGCGAGCTTCACTGCCCCGGCCACGATCACACTGTCGGCCACCGCCACCGCCACCGCCACCGACGGCAGCATCGCCAAGGTCGACTTCTATCAAGGCACGACGCTGATCGGCACGGCTACCGGCACGCCCTACACATACACGTGGTCCAATGTACCCGCAGCCAGCTATACGCTTAGGGTCATAGCCACCGATAACCTGGGTGCTTCCGCTATCTCCGAGCCGGTCGTCATCACTGTCAACCGGCCGCCACTAGTGGCGCTTACCGCGCCGGCCTACTGCGGCGCATTCGACATCTCGACCGGCCTCGACCTGAACGCCGACGCCGTAGACCCCGACGGCCACGTGGTCCGGGTCGACTACTATGCGGATGACGTCCTCGTGGGCTCGGTCGACAACCCCTCATCTTATCTCGAGGCCGGCAACGCCTACTGGTTTCATTGGGCCGGCATGTCCGCCGGCACTTATACCCTCACTGCCCGTGCCATAGACAACCGCGGCGCGGTCGCGACCTCCGAATCGGTCATCCTCACCATTGCCCCGGCCAATCAGCCGCCATCGGTATACCTCACTGCCCCGGCGAATGGCGCGGTTTTCGGGACCACCGAACCAATCGCCGTCTCGGCGGAAGCCCAGGACAGCGACGGCAGCATCGCCAAGGTCGAGTTCTACCGTGGTACAACGCTCATCGGCACCGACACCGCGCCACCTTACTCTGCCATCTGGAGCGGCGCCAAATCGGCCGGGCAATATGCATTGTCGGCCCGCGCTACCGATAACCGCGGGGCGCTGACCGTATCGGCGGTCGTGTCCATTACCGTCAGCGCCAACGCGCCGCCTACCGTAAGCCTCGCTTCCCCAGCCAACGGCGCGAGTTTCACCGCACCAGCCACGATTAATCTCGCAGCCAACGCCGCCGACTCCGACGGCAGCATTGCACAGGTCGAGTTTTTCAGCGGCTCGACCTGGCTTGCCACGGTCACCACTGCACCCTATGCCTACACTTGGTCCGATGTGCCTGCCGGGAGCTACTCCCTGACAGCAAAAGCCACGGACAACCTCGGCGCGACGGCTACTTCCGCGGCGGCAAGCATCACGGTAGCCGCCCCACCGCCCAACACCCCGCCCACGGTGAGCCTCACCAGCCCCGCGGCGGGCGCCAGCTTCCAGGCACCGGCGACGATCACTCTCAACGCCAGCGCCGCCGATGTTGACGGCTACATCGCCAAGGTCGACTTCTACCAGGGTACGACGATCCTAAGCACAGCCACCAGTGCACCTTACACGTTCAACTGGACCAATGTCGTTGCGGGCAGCTATACCCTTACCGCCGTGGCCACCGACAACCTGGGCGCAAGCACGACCTCGGCACCGGTGAGCATACTGGTGAATGCGCTCGGGCTCACTATCATGAGCCCCGCCGACGGCGCCACTGTTGCGGGAGATCACGTGACGGTGAGCGGCCGATTCCTCGCGCCCCTCCATTCCGGCATCAGCGTCAATGGCGTAGTAGCCACCCTTGTGGACGGTGATTTCTACGCCTATGACGTGCCGATTGCCACGGAGACTCAAACCCTCACCGCGACGTTAACGACGCTCGACGGACAGGCGGTCAGCCAGTCGATCTCGGTCGCCGGCGCACCGGCGCCGGGCGTACTGATACATGCCGAGCCGCAGAGCGGCCTGTCGCCGCTCAAGGTGGATTTCAGCGTCACGAACAACACGTCGAGCCCGGTGCAGAAGGTGGAGGTCGATTGGGATGGAAACGGCACCATCGATTTCACCGCGAGCGTGAACTTCAACCTTACATATTCGACGCCGTGGACCTATCGGACGGCCGTCAAAGTGACATTGGAGGATGGTTCGGTCTTCACCCAGAGCTTCCCAATCGTGGTGCAGGATCCGGAGCAAACGGATCAAATGTTCCAGTCCCTGTGGACCGGCATGAACAGCGCCCTGATCGCCGGGGACAAGATAACGGCGCTGAACTATCTGAGTCCTCCGGCGCGAGCGAAGTACGGACCGGTGTTTGATGTGCTTATGCCGCATATGGCCGAAATCATCGGCAGCTATACCGAGCCCCAGTTAGGAAGCTATGCCGAAGGCATGGCTGAGTACGCGATCGGCCGCACGATCGATGGCGTGAACCACGTCTTCCTGATCTATTTCCTGCAAGATCCCAGCGGGATCTGGCGCCTGGATTCCATGTGAGGTAAAGCCCGATGAAAACCCTTTTCATGACCTGTCGCTTGCTTCTTGTCCTCACGTCGCTATCACTGCCGGCCTGCGCCAAGACCTATTCGGCCAAGCCGATTACCGCAACCGTGGTCGACGCCGAGACTTGGGAGCCGCTCGAAGGCGTTAATGTCGTGGCGGAGTGGATATTGCACTATCCCACTTGGCGGAGTGATGGTTCCCTGGAAGTTGCCGAAGCGGTGACCGATAAAAAAGGGCAGTTTCATATTCCCGGCTGGGGACCGAAAGCGGTTCCCAGTCATTTGCCGCATGGCACGAGACTGGGAAATATAGACCCAGGGCTTTACTTTTTTAAGAGTGGCTATCGGGTTCGCGCCCTAGACAACAGTCGTCGGCAGCCGGAACGGCTTCTGCCCAGGAACGACATCCCCGTGCGCTATTCCGACTGGGATGGCAAGCTCATCTGGCTGGAGAAGTTCAAGGGCAGCCTGCAAGACTACGCGAGCATGGTCAAGTCCGCTTCCGGTTTTCATTTCCAGGACTGCAAATGGGTGAAGTTCAGGCGGTGGCTGATGGCGATGTTCCGGGAAGCGGACAGGCTGAATGCGGCCGGAGTGAGCGGAGTGCGCAACAGCACCATCGATTACCGATGGTGGTCCTCAAGACGCGATAAGAACGAATGTGGCCGCTTGGAAGAAATCTTCTCGGAATATCTGAAATGAAACGGCAGACGATACCCGCTTTGGCCTTGGCGGCGCTGGTGAATGCTTGGCAGACACACGCGTATGAGATTCCGGCCCACGGCGAATTGTCGAGCGCAGCATCCGACAAATCCATGCTGGCCGACCAGTCCGTACTGCGGAATCTTGGGCTTGACGCCACCCAGAAATTTCCCGCGACCCAAGGTGACGATTCGGAGGAGTTCGTGAATTGTAAGCACGGTGAATCTTATCTGATAGGGGAACTCATCGCCTGTGGCGCCCAGTTCGAGGACGTGCCGAACGACCGCAGTACGAACCACTTCTTCGATCCGGCTCATAAATCAACGCTTTTTCCGGATGGCGCGCCGCTCACCGTTCTGCCATTTCCTACGGGGAGAGGATGGCGTTTGGATTTCATGTGAGGACTGGTCATGAAAAATTTCCTGCTTCCCATCTTGACTGCGCTGCTGTTGCCCCTGCAGGCCTGCGCGACGAAATACTCGGCGGAGCCTATTCAGGCGCGGGTGGTCGACGCCGAAACGAAACAGCCGCTAGAAGACGTGAACGTGGTGGCGAACTGGCAACTGGAAGGGGGCCTTGAAGGCGGCACCAACCTGGGACAGATGATGGTAATGGAAACCGTCACGGATAGTGCCGGGCAATTCAGTTTCCCGGCCTGGGGGCCGAAGGCGATACCGAGCGGATATCCGTTGGAGTACCAGAACGCCCGGTTGAAAGATACGGATCCCCAATTGCTGTTGTTCAAAAGCGGCTATAAGTATCTAGCCCTCTATAACCGCAAGACAGCGGAGCAAATGCGCGGCAAAGGGCCTTCCGTCAGAACGTCCGATTGGAACGGGAAGACTATCGAGATGCGAAAGTTTAAGGGAAATCTTGAAGAATACGCGGGAGAGCTTTCTTATCTAAATATCCTCTTGGAGAATGTGGCGGTTCTTTATCCTACAGAGCTTCCTCAGAACCCCTGCAAATGGAAAAGAATTCCATTGGTGATACTGGCTACTGGCAAGCAAAATGAAGTCTTTAAGGCTAACCATATCCGTTTCCGGACTTTGGGGTTATATGACCGGTTGCTTTCGAACGAAAAGTACTATTCAGAAAAAGGGTGCGGATCGGTCAAGGCATTTTTCAGGGAGTATGAAAAATGGAGCTCAAATGGCGAATTTTTTCGAACCGGCACACTAACGGCCTACATATCCTGGATGGGACTTTATGAAACTTGGGCTTGCTGCCCCTACGGGCAAGATTTCCTCGATGAATGAGATAGCAAAATGAGCAAGTTCCGATTCCTGTTACTGGCGTTCGTGCTGATTTATTTGCTGGGCTGCGGCGCGCCTTTCTACATCGCCGACCCGATCGAGGCGCGGGTGGTGGATGCCGAGACGAATCAGCCACTGGAAGGCGCGAACGTGGTAGCGAACTGGCAATTGGTGGTCGGCAGCCTCGATGGTGAGCGTGATAGAGGCCAGCTCGAAGTAAAGGAAACCGTCACGGACCAGGCCGGCCGCTTCCACTTCGAAGGCTTCACTAAGCTCAATCCGATGCTGTACGAACTGCGCGATCAAGACCCTCGAATCATCATCTTCAAGCCGGGCTACGAGTGGAAGATGATCACAAACAACTATCCAGGGGCTGGGACGAAAACGCCAGGCATTCATCGCAAATCGTGGGTGAGCGGGCGAACTATAAAGTTAGCGAAAGCGGATCCCGTTGTTACTCACACAATGATCAAGATTTTCTACGGTGGATTGTATTCATATTTGGTAGATATTGTGGAAGATTGCGAGTGGAAAAAAATACCGCTCATGATCTTGGCCATGGATGCTGAAAAAAAACGCCTCAAGGCAATTGATCCACAGGCCGATATTGAAGTTTGGTCAATTGGTCTCCTTGATCAATATAAAGGAAGATGCGGATCGGCGGAGGAGTTTTTCAAGGAGTATGCCAAATGACAATAAAATCGTTCTTCTTTATATTTATAGCCGCTATATTGGCATGGGTGATTCCGGCCTGTGGATACGAAGTAGGGACGCATACGACAATGGCAGCTTATGCAGCACAAGATTCGATTCTAAGCAAACTTTCGACGCTAAAACAGCTTGGGCTGAAAGGCGTAGACCTCTACGATGAGAGCCAAAAATTCCCTAATTCAGACACGTTGTTAGGCTTTGGCGTTAGCAACCTGATGACCATTAGCGCACTGATACAGCATGGTGCCGCTTTCGAAGACAATCGCCGCGATATCCAGGCGCTCTATCACTTTTAATCCAGTAAATGGGCAAGGCTTGACGGTGGACGGCTGGATGCCGGGTGCGCCCTCTCCGAATTGGGCGTTGGAGGATATCCAGGATTTCAGCACGGACCAGCCGTTTTCTTACAAGAAAGGGCGGCAGTATTTTTATAACGCGCTGACCAAGCCTGACAAGGCGGAGCGGGGCAAGAACTGGGGCTTGACCTTCCAGACGCTGGGGCACGTTATCCACCATTTACAGCACATGGCCCAACCCCAGCATGTGCGCAACGAACCGCATTGCGATGGACTGATTTGCGCATTTCCCGGCTATTTCCTGGGCCTGTGGAATCCAAGCCTCTACGAGAAGTGGACGCTGAGAAATCCCCCGGCCAATATGTGGTTCACCACTTATGCTCCGGTATATTCCGCCGACGATACCGGCAATTTCACCACGCCGCGCCAGTTCTGGACAACTACTGAAGGAAACGGCACTAGGGGAAACGGCATCGCCGAATACACTAATCGAGGATTTTTTTCCTCCGGGACGCTTTTCAGCTCGGAGGCACTTCCTTCTCCGACATTGTCTTCCTTGATGAAGGGACAGCCCCTTGATGTCGTAACTGTGTGCGCAGAGGCCGAGGCGCAAGGGCGGCCTCCTTGCCCTCCCGCCATCTCGGGTGAGATTACCTTCTTTGCAAACACCGTCACAGATAGTCTCCGGCCCAGCGAAACCAGGGACAATCCACGGGCAGCGAGCTATTCGCTATTCGATCCAGAACTAGAAAAGAAAGGAGTGGCTCCTGTCTTTGCGCTGAACCGCTTTGACTTGGATTCTGCCCACGAGTTCCTCATCCCCCGCGCTGTCGCCTATTCCGCCGGCCTGATCAACTACTTCTTCCGCGGCAAGATGGAAATCTCCCTATCCGACGAGGGCGTCTACGGCGTCGTGGATCACTCGGTCGAGAAAGCGAAGAACACGGACGGCTTCCGCAAGATCAAGCTTAAGTTGAGAAACGTCACGCCCGCCGTCACTGGAGTGGAACCCATGGGAGCGCCGGGCAAGCTCCAGGCCGTGGCCAAGTTTCACCGCAACAGCTGCTATCAGCCGGACCTGTCGGGGGAATACGGCGCCGAGGATGAAAATAATGCCAGGATTAACGACTGGAAACAGTGCCGCTCGGAGAACGAAGACATCGTCGTCTCGGAGGAGACCGACGTGCCCGCCGGCATCAATGCCGACGCGCAGCCGGTTACGTTCCTCTTCCCGACTCCCATCCCCATCAACGCCACGGACCTCTACCTGCAAGTCGTCTATCGCGGCCCGTTAGGGCAGGAGGAAGACGCGGTGGCGGTCGCCACCAAGGACATCGCCGAACCCGACTTCCAAATCGGCAGTTACAATACCATGGAGCAATATTTATGGGGAGGGTTGCCTTTTGGGTTATACCCTTTCAAGCAGTACTATTGTGACCAGATCCTCAAGGTCGATTATGATACCTGCAAGTACCGGTATCGATTCTCCGCTTACTTTCGTTTTGTACCCCCGACGAATTTCGATCCCGCCAACCCGGTTGAGACGTATGCCGCGACGGCAGCGATCGAAGGCGTTCTGGTGAGCCGGTATGGACGGCTCGCGGTGCTGACCGACCCAGGGTCTTTTTCCGCCTATTGGATGAAAATCTTTCCGGAAGGGTATCCGGCAGGGTCCACTCCGGATCTCAGTTCAGAACCCTCTCTTCATACGTATACATACACTGCGACAATCAACCAACTCGATCCGGAAACCAATACTATGGATTCCACCCCGTACCGCGAGAAACGGGGAATCTATGGCGCTCAGGCTATATACGAAACATTAAGCGACACTAACCTCTCCGAACCCCCACCGCTAATAAACCCGCTCGATCCCGTGCCTGCGCGGGTAAATTATTGATCCATGCGGGATCCCATTCATGAAACCCGGACTCGAGCCGCCCCTGATTACCCTGGTGCTCGCGCTACTCCCGCTATTCCACGACGCTGCCGGACGTGAAAATCGCAAATCCGGAAAAGCATTTTGCCGAGAAAAGCAGGTCGAGAAAGAGTTCGAGGCGAAGCGGAAAGCCCTGTATACAATCCAGAATGCCCTGCAAACCCTCAAGAACACCCAGCCCAACCAATACGTTGCCGATTATCAAAATTATCTGAAGAGCTTGGAGCGGCTCGCGCACGGAAAACGGGGCCAAAAAGATAAAGGGGGCAGACCCCTTTGTAAATTCGCGCGCGAGTACTTCTACCAGGCGCTCACCTCGCCGCCGTTGCCGGACCGGGAGGACAACTGAAGCAAGCTGTTTCAGACTTCGGGCGGCATCCGGCAGCCCGCTTCCGTGTGAAGGAGCGTCCATGGAACTACCCCGCATCATTTTGTACTTATATCTTCTTCTCACCGCACTATCGTTGCCGGCCTGCGCCAAGACCTATTCGGCCAAGCCGATTACCGCGACCGTGGTCGACGCCGAGACCTGGGAGCCCTTGGAGGGCGTCAACGTGGTGGCGGACTGGGTACTGTACGACCCTGCGTGGCGAAGTACCGGAGAGTTGGAAATAATAGAAGCGGTCACGGACGAGCAAGGTCAGTTCCATATCCCCGGCTGGGGACCGAAAGCGGTTCCCAGCCACTTGCCGTATGGCACGAGACTGGGAAACGAGGATCCAGCGCTGCAATTCTTCAAGGGTGGCTATCGGATTCGCGTCTTGGTCAATAGTCGGCAGCCGGAACGGCTCCGGCCCGAGAACGACATCCCCGTGCGCTATTCCGACTGGGACGGCAAGGTCATCAAGCTGGAAAAGTTCAAGGGCACTTTGGAGGATTACGGGAAATATATTCATGACCCAATGCAATATATGGGTAGTGGAATTCCCTGCCCAAGGAAAAAAATGCCGCGTTGATCAAGGAACGAGAACGTCTCGATAGCTTGGGTATCCATAACACCAATCTTCCTTCCCTACAGGCCATGGAAAACTACTTCAGCTTTGAAAATTGTGGTTCCGCCAGGGAATTCTTCCGGGAGTACCTGCAATGAGCAGACTAACTTCCAAGCTGTTTGGAGTTCTGTCGGCGGCTGTCTTGGGCGCATCGGCTTTCGCCTATGAAATGCCGACTCACCGTGTGCTATCTGAGCAGGCGGCAGCAAAGTCCAGACTGAGCCAACCCGATGTCCTGGCTGATCTGGGGCTCACCAAACCCATCACTGATCCCACCCAAACCTTTCCGATCGATTACGGCTCGTGCCGCCGAAAATAGCAGACGATTACGGGGCCCAAGTATTAGCTGGCCCGAAGTTGAAAGTTGAGGCCGAAAGACCTATTCTTGCGCGATTTGGTGCAACACCTGCGCCTGTCCGCATATGATCCTTTACCTCTTCGGCGGCTACGCCACCCGACGTCTTGATATCTCTTGAGAGAAATGGCATGACCGAAAGTACCCAAACCCGCGTTTTCGAAAACGTTCCCAGCCCGTTTTGCGGCATAGCCTCGGACGACCTGAAAATCGAAGTCGAGGGCCAGCGGGTCAGAATCCTCGAGAACGGTGACGCCGTAACGATTCCCGGCTTCGAGCAAGCGATCGCCGATACCGTTCCACGCATCGCCGGAAAGCCGGCTACGCTGGACCAGGCCGTCGCGCGCGCCTCGGAAATATTGAAAAGCACTCGCCTCCCGGTATTCAGCGGCTTCGGCACCGATGTCGACGAAACCCGCGCGGCGCTTTCCTTGATCGACCGTTGCCGAGGCGTGTTCGATCAAATGCGTGCCGAAGGCGGCTTGCGCAACCTCTTGGTGCTGGCCGATTCCGGCTGGATGGCGACGACCTTGGGCGAACTCAAGAATCGGGTGGAGGTTCTGGTCTCGTTCGGTACCGATATCGAACTCAATTTTCCGCGCTTCTTCGAACGCTTCGTCTGGAACAAGGAAACGCTGTTCAACGGTGACACCGGCAAGCGCGAAATCATCTTCATCGGCCGCGCCCCGACCGGCCAGGCGGCCACCGCCCCCGACGGCCGCCCGCCGAAGGTCATCCCCTGTGCCCAGGAGAGCCTGCCGGATGTGGCGGCGGCGCTTTCGGCTCTGGCCAAGGGCGCGAAACTTCAAGCGGAACAGGTCGCCGGCATCCCCGTCTCGGAGCTGCAATCGGTCGTGGATCGGCTGCGCCAAGCCCATTACAGCGTCGTGACCTGGGCCGCGGGACAACTCGCCTTTCCTGACGCCGAACTGACCGTACAGCAGCTGTGCCAGATGGTGGCGACGCTGAATAAAGACACCCGCGCCGCCGTATTGCCACTGGGCGGACAGGACGGCGATCGCACCGCGAGCCAGGTGTGCGCATGGATCAGCGGTTATCCTACGCGCGTCAGCTATGCTCGAGGTTACCCAGAATACGACCCCTACCACAACGGCGCGGCACGACTCCTCGCGAACAGCGAAGCGGATGCCCTGTTCTGGATTTCGAGCCTGAGCTCGACGCCGCCTCCGGCGAGTGACGTACCCACGGTCGTGATCGGCCGCTCGGGAATGCGCTTCGAATCCGAACCCGACGTGTTCATTCCCGTGGGCGTGCCCGGCATCGACTTTGCCGGCCACATGTACCGTTGCGACAATGTCGTCGCCATGCCGCTGTACCAACTCCGCAAGTCCGAGCTATTCAAAGCATCCGATGTGCTTCGAGCGATCGAGCAAGCACTCGGCTCTACCACGTAGCAACAGTCTCCGATAGTTCCTATTCCCTCCCGGCTTGCCCCGCCGCATTCCAGAGCAAACCGGGAGGACAGGCACAGAATCAGCCCGTTCAAACCGCTGTTTGCACCCCGCCCCATACTCTGGCGATACCCTTTTCCGTCCGAACCGATGCCGTCGAGTTGAAAAGTTAAACCGGGTTGCTTATTCTTCCGGGCTATACCAAGCCTACGGAAGAGGCATTGTGTCAGATTGATTCGAGTTTATTGGCCGTCCCTTCCAGAAAATCCTGGGACCGCGTGTTTTTGCATAACTTTGTGAATACGCGGGTCCAACGATGAGAAGTGGCGAATGCTTTGCTGGGACTTGGACATATTTAGCCTCTTCCGGCTAGGAATGGCTCCATAAAGACATTTACATCAGTTCGATGCCAGTACCGCCTTTTCATCCCACCCATCGATCTCCAGCGTCATTGCATGACGACTGCGGCGGCAAGACCGATCCGCTGAGATTGGTGTTTCTGACGACGACCCCGAGGTGCGACCGCCCGGACTGGGTCGGATTCCGGATATAACCGGACCAGCGGTATCACCTTGCGGTAACGATCCACAGGAGAGCTTGTTTCATGCTGATTAAACTCACGGGCGGCACTGTCTACGATCCCGCGCACAACATCGATGGCCAGGTGCTGGACATTTACATCCGCGACGGCCGGATCGTTCCTCACTCCGATATTCAAGGCATGGCGCCCGATCAGGAATACGATTGCCGCGGCAAAGTGATCATGGCCGGAGCCATCGACATGCACACGCATATCGGCGGCGGCAAAGTGACGATCGCCCGCAACCTCCTGCCGGAGGATCACCGCGCCGATCCATCGCCCCGTTCGGGATTAAAACGCGCCGGCTGCGGCCATGCCACGCCCTCCACGCTGACCACCGGTTATCGCTATGCGGAAATGGGCTATACCGCCGGCTTCGAACCGGCGGTGCTCCCCATCAACGCCCGCCAAGCGCACATGGAAATGGCCGACGTACCGCTGATGGACGTAGGCGGCTATGCCATGCTCGGCAGCGATGATTTCTATCTGCGCCTACTCTCGTCCGGCGCCGACCAGCAGGTCATCAACGATTACGTGGCCTGGACTCTGCACTCCAGCCAATGCATCGGCATCAAGGTGGTCAATCCCGGCGGAATCAGCGCGTTCAAATTCAACCAGCGCAAGCTGGATCTGGACGATCAGCATAGCTATTACGGCGTCACGCCGCGCCAGGTTTTGCAGAAACTGGCCAGGGCGGTACACGAATTGGGCGTACCTCACCCTCTGCACGTGCACGGCTGCAATCTAGGGGTGCCGGGCAATCTGGAAACGACGCTGAACACGATCACCGGCATCGAAGGCTTGCCGATGCATCTAACTCATATCCAGTTCCATAGTTATGGCACCGAGGGCGACCGCAAGTTTTCTTCGGGCGCGGCACAGATCGCGGAGGCCATCAACAAGAACCGCAACATCACGGCGGATGTAGGGCAAATTCTGTTCGGCCAGACCGTCACCGCGTCGGGCGACTCCATGCGCCAGTTCGTCAATTCCCATCATGCCCATCCGAACAAATGGGTGTGCATGGACATCGAATGCGACGCCGGCTGCGGGGTGGTACCATTCAAGTACAGGGACCAGAATTTCGTCAATGCCCTGCAATGGTGTATCGGGCTCGAAATCTTCCTGCTGGTGGACGATCCCTGGCGCATTTTCCTCACCACCGATCACCCCAACGGTGCGCCATTCACCACCTATCCCCATTTGATCCGGCTGCTGATGGACAAGAGCTTCCGCAACGACATGCTCTCGACCATCAACGCCGATGCCGCCGCGCTGAGCACGCTCGGCTCCATCGACCGCGAGTACAGTTTGTACGAGATCGCGATCATGACCCGCGCCGGAGCCGCCAGGCTTCTCGGCCTCAGCGACCGCGGCCATTTGGGCGCGGGAGCCGCCGGGGACATTACCGTATACACCGAACAGGAGGACAAGGAGGCGATGTTCACCAAGCCCGATTATGTCTTCAAGGACGGTGAACTGGTCGTCCGCAACGGCGAAGTGGTCAATGTCGTCTGGGGCAATGTGCACACCGTCAAGCCGGAGTTCGAGCGCGCGGGTATCGAAGGGCGACTGCGGGACTATTTCGATCGCTACCACACCATGAAGATGGACAACTTCATCATCCGCGACTGGGAAATCGAGAACGATGGACGCAGCAAGATTCTCGTTCATCCCTGCCAAGGTCAGGCCTAACAAGAATGGCGCGAGCATTCTCCCCCGTTGAGACGCAAAGCACCCGAATTCTGCAAATAAAACAAAAGAGCCGTGAGGAACTGCATGAACATTAACGGCGTCCAGATCGATGCGACTTTCGCCGAAGCCTTTCCGATGAGGGCCACACGGGTCATCATCACCGCTCAAAATCTCAAATGGGCTTATCATGCGGCTCAGGCCATGACAGGCTTCGCCACTTCGGTAATCGCGTGTGGCTGCGAAGCAGGCATAGAGCGAGAACTCGATCCGAGTGAAACGCCGGACGGACGACCGGGCATCTCCGCGCTGATTTTCGCCATGGGCGGCAAAACCTTGGCCAAGCAAGTGGAAACCCGCGCAGGCCAGTGCGTGCTGACCTCGCCCACCTCGGCACTGTTCGCCGGCATTCACGAAGGCGACAAGATTCCCTTGGGCAAGAATCTCCGCTTCTTCGGGGACGGATTCCAGATCTCCAAGCGCATCAACGGCAAACGGTATTGGCGCGTCCCGGTCATGGACGGCGAGTTCCTCTGCGAAGATACCACCTGCACCGTCAAGGCCGTAGGCGGCGGCAACTTCCTGATCCTGGCGGAAAGCCAGCCGCAGGCCTTGGCCGCTTGCGAGGCCGCCATCGAAGCCATGAAAAAGATCCCGAACGTCATCATGCCTTTCCCCGGCGGCGTGGTGCGCTCGGGCTCGAAGGTCGGCTCCAAGTACAAAGCCTTGTCGGCGTCGACCAACGACGCGTTCTGCCCCACGCTCAAAGGTCAAACCAGGACGGATTTGAGCCCCGAAATCGAATCGGTCATGGAGATCGTCATCGACGGCTTGACCGATGACGACATCAAGAAAGCCATGCGGGTCGGCATCGAGGCGGCTTGCAGCCTGGGCGCCGAAAACGGCATACGCCGCATCAGCGCGGGCAATTACGGCGGCAAATTGGGTCCTTTCCTATTCCATCTTCAGGAGATCATGGCATGACGGCGCTCACCTTCACCCTGAAGGCCGAACTCGAACAACGGATCGACGTGTCCCCATTGACGCCGGATCGGCTCGCCGACAAATCCGCGAGTGAAATCGGCGCCGAATTGCTGCAATACGGCAACCGGCAAATACGTGCCGATGAACTGTTTTCGATCGAAGGGCAAGGTTCCGACCGCCTTATCTTCCGCGGCAGCCGTAAGCTCGACTATATCGGGAAGGGCATGAGCCAGGGGGAAATCCGCGTCGAGGGCGATGCCGGCAGTTATTTGGGCATGCACCTCAAGGGCGGACGCATCATCGTAAGCGGCAACGTCGACGCTTACGCCGCTTGCGAAATGAAAAAAGGCGAAATTTTGATTCGCGGCAACGCCGGAGATTTCCTCGGCGCAGCCCTTCCCGGCAATAAAAAGGGCATGGCCGGCGGCGTGGTCATCGTCAAAGGAAACGTCGGCGACCGCGTGGGCGACCATCTGCGGCGCGGCGCCATTCTTATCGAGGGCAACGCCGGAAATTATCTGGGTTCGCGCATGACGGCCGGCACCATCGCCGTCCTCGGCGAAGTCGGCGCACACCTCGGCTATGCCATGAACCGGGGTACCGTGCTGCTTGCCCGGACACCGGCATCCATTCCGGCTACCTTCAATGATTGCGGCACCCATACGCTCGGCTTCATACCGTTGCTTCTGAAAGGCTTCCAGGGATTGGAGACCCGGTTCTCCGAAATGTCCGACACCCTCAAGCGGGTACGGCGCTATGCCGGAGACATGTGCGGACTGGGCAAGGGCGAAATACTCGTTGCCCTCTGACGGCGTCACGCCGGTTGCGATTCGCAACTCGGCAGGCAAAAAACTCAGCTGGTTGACGGATTTAGGCATACACGGTTATCATTCCGTGTTTAAAAGAATTTTCTGCGTTGGAGCCAACAAAAATGTACGCGGTTATACAAACAGGCGGCAAGCAATATCGGGTGAAACAGGGCGACGTGGTCAAGGTCGAAACCCTGAGCGCCGAAGCCGGCCAGCAAATCGAGTTCGACAAGGTGCTAATGGTTCAAACGGATTCCGGCTTGAAAGTAGGCAAACCCTTCATTGATGGCGGCAAAGTAACCGCAACCATCAAGGCTCATGGCCGGCACCCGAAAATTAAAATCGTCAAGTTCCGCCGGCGTAAGCATTACATGAAGCAGGCGGGCCACCGGCAGAATTACACCGAAATTCAGATCACAGGTATCTCTGCCTAATCGAAGAGCGAGGAATCACGATGGCACACAAGAAAGCAGGCGGCAGCTCGCGCAACGGCCGCGATTCAGAATCCAAACGACTCGGCGTGAAACGCTTCGGCGGTCAGTTCGTGCAAGCGGGCAGCATTATCGTGCGGCAGCGCGGCACCAAATTCCACGCCGGTGAGAATGTAGGCTGCGGAAGAGACTATACGCTTTTCGCATTGGCCGACGGACAGGTCCAGTTCAAGGTGAAAGGCCCGCTCAAGCGCAAATACGTCAGTATCGTTCAAAGCGAAGCCTAAGGATCAAAGCGGCTTTACGGGCCGCCCTTTTAAATAGGAAGAAGCCTCGTCCGTGACGGGGCTTTTTTGTCATTACCATGAAGTTTGTTGACGAAGCGGAAATTCGGGTGGAAGCGGGCGACGGCGGCAACGGCTGCGTCAGCTTTCGGCGCGAAAAATATGTTCCTTTCGGCGGCCCCGACGGGGGCGACGGCGGTGACGGCGGCAGCGTTTTTCTGGTCGCCTCCACCAATCTCAACACGCTGGTCGACTTCCGCTTTCACTCGCGATTTCGCGCCGAACGCGGACAAAACGGGTCGGGCGGCAACTGCACCGGCCATTCGGGCGCCGACTGCATCGTCCACGTACCTACCGGCACCGAGGTGTTCGACGCCGAAACCGGCGAAAAGCTCGGCGACCTGGTCAAGGAAGGCGAAAAATTATTGGTAGCCCAAGGCGGCTTTCACGGCCTCGGCAATACCCGATTCAAGAGCAGCGTCAATCGCGCGCCGCGCAAGGCCACCAGCGGAACGCCGGGCGAACGGCGCACCCTGCGCCTGGAGCTGAAGCTCATCGCGGACGTCGGCTTACTGGGCATGCCCAATGCCGGAAAATCCAGCTTGATTCGCGGCGTGTCCGCCGCACGTCCCAAGGTTGCGGATTACCCTTTCACCACCTTGTATCCGAATCTTGGCGTCGTGCACGTCGACGATCAGCGCAGCTTCGTCATGGCCGATATTCCCGGCCTCATCGAGGGCGCATCGCATGGAGCGGGACTGGGAGTGCAGTTCTTGAAGCATCTTGCCCGTACCAAGCTGCTGCTCCACGTAGTGGATGTCGAACCCTACGAAAGCCTGGAAGACCCGATTACGGCGGCACAAAAAGTGATCGCCGAGCTTCAACAGTGGGACCAGGGCCTGGACCAGAAGCCGCGCTGGCTGGTATTGAACAAGATCGATCGGCTGGCCGACGACGCAGCCCAACAGCGCTGCCGCGAAATCATAGAAGGTCTCGAATGGGCCGGCCCCGTCTTTAGGGTCTCCGCCGTTCGAGGCGACGGCCTCAAAGACTTGGTCTACAGCGTTATGGCGTTCCTGGAGCAGGACCAAACAAAAGATGCAGAACAGGACTGAATTTGCCCACGCCCGCCGCATCATCGTCAAGATCGGCAGTGCCTTGCTGACCGGGGGCGGGCGCGGACTGGACATGCCCGCAATCACCGATTGGGTGGCTCAAATTGCCGTCTTGCGCCACCAAGATATAGAAATTCTTCTCGTTTCTTCCGGCTCGGTCGCCGAAGGCATGTGCCGGCTGGGCTGGAAAACCCGCCCACGCTCCCTGCACGAACTCCAGGCGGCCGCCGCCGTGGGACAGATGGGCCTGATTCAGACTTATGAATCCCTCTTTCAAGGGCACGGTCTTCATACCGCGCAAATCCTGCTGACCCACGACGACCTATCGGATCGGCAGCGCTATCTTAACGCCCGAAGCACCCTACTCACCCTGCTCGAACTGGGGGTGGTGCCGGTCATCAACGAAAACGATACGGTAGCGAACGAGGAAATCCGCTTCGGAGACAACGACACGCTCGCCGCTTTGGTGGCGAATCTCCTGGAAGCGGATCTCTTGATCATTTTGACCGACCAAAAGGGACTTTACGAACGCGATCCGACCCTGGACCCCACCGCCCAACTCGTCTACCAGGCCAGCATCAATGATGCGCGCCTCGGCGAGATGGTGGGCGAGAGTCGCAGCGGACTCGGCCGGGGCGGCATGATCACCAAACTGCGCGCCGCTCGGCTGGCCTCCCGGTCCGGGACGGCAACGGTTATCGCCAGCGGGCGGGAGCAAAATGTCATGGCAAGGGTGGTTGCGGGCGAGGAATTGGGTACCTTTCTGATTCCCGATGTATCCCCGATGCTGGCCAGGAAGCGTTGGCTGGCCGGACAGCTCAAACTCAAGGGTAAGTTGCACTTGGATGAAGGTGCTGCGCGCGTCTTGAAAGAAGACGGCAAAAGCCTCTTGCCCATCGGCGTAACCGCCGTGGACGGCGACTTCCACAGGGGCGACCTAGTCGCTTGCGTGGATATGGAGGGAAAAGAGGTGGCTCGCGGGCTGGTGAATTACGGCGCTGACGAAACGCGCGTCATCATGCGACAACCGAGCTCGCAAATCGAATGCCTGCTTGGATATGTCGATGAACCGGAACTGATTCACCGCGATAATCTGGTACTGGCTTGAGAGAGGCAGGCGGGCCAGCCCGCCTCGTCTTTCCGCCAGAAACTTAGGCGGATGCGCTCAGAGCCAGCGCTTTGACTCGGGCGTTGAGACGGCTCTTGCTGCGAGCGGCCTTGTTCTTGTGGATCAAGCCCTTGTTAACCGACGAGTCGATAACGGGAACTGCGGCGCGAAATGCGGCCTGCGCTTGCTCCAAGTCGCCGGATTCTACCGCCAGAATGACCTTCTTGATGAAGGTCCGCAACCGGCTGCGCTGAGCCGCGTTGTGGGCGCGATGTTTTTCCGATTGTATGGCGCGTTTTTTTGCTGAAGCAATATTAGCCAAGGTGAAAACCTCTAATCCTAATCGTTTTAAGCGAATTCGTTATTTTCGTCACAAGTAATTCAAGAGTCAAGAGCGCAATTTTCACAAAATTATCGGGCCAGACGTTTTCGCAGGTTATAGGCCATTTTCGGATAGCTTTTCGCAGCGTATCTCTAACAGTGCCTTGATCGCCCAAATTCCTTATACTACGGCCTTTTCTTCAACGAAAGCACTGGTTTTAGGCTCTGAGCAAGCATCTACTGAAATCCACGGCGGCCGTCGGCGGCATGACCTTCGTCTCCCGCCTTTTAGGGTTCGTTCGAGATGTCGTCATCGCCCGTTATTTCGGTGCCGATCCCGGCACCGACGCGTTCTTCGTCGCGTTTAGAATTCCCAACTTCCTGCGCCGCCTCTTTGCGGAAGGCGCCTTCTCGCAGGCCTTCGTGCCGGTTCTGTCAGATTACAAGGAGCGCCACGACCCGACCCAGCTCAGGCCCTTCTTGGATCGTACGGCCGGCAGCCTGTCGCTGGCCTTGTTGCTTGTCACCTTCGCCGGCATTATCGCTGCGCCGGTCTTGATCATGCTGTTTGCGCCCGGTTTCTATCGAAATGCGGAGCAATTCGAGCTCAGCGTCGAGATGCTGCGCATCACCTTGCCGTATCTTTTCTTCATTTCCCTCACGGCATTCGCCGGGGCCATTCTGAACACCTGGGGACGTTTCGCCATACCGGCCTTCACGCCGGTCTTTCTGAATCTTCTGATGATCGCTGCGGCGATTTGGTTCGCCCCTTACCTGTCCGAACCGATTACCGCCTTGGCCTGGGGTGTGCTGATCGCCGGCGTCGTCCAGCTCGCATTTCAAGTGCCTGCGCTCCTCCGGGAGGGCTTGCTGCCGAAACCCCGCCTTGGGTTTCACGATGCCGGCGTTCGCCGCATCATCAAGATGATAGGACCGGCGATTTTCGGGGTTTCGGTAACCCAGGTGAATCTCCTGGTCGACACGGTGATTGCCTCCTTTTTAGTGTCCGGCAGCGTCTCCTGGCTTTACTACTCCGATCGGCTGGTGGAATTCCCTTTGGGCATTTTCGGCGTCGCTATCGGCACTGTAATGTTGCCTCATTTGTCGAAAAATCATGCAAACCGTGATCGCGACGGGTTTTCCCGTTCGCTGGACTGGGCTCTCCGCTGGGTCATCCTGATCGGCTTGCCGGCGACCTTGGGCCTAGCGCTACTCGCCGAACCGATGATTTCCACCCTTTTTCAGTACGATCGGTTTTCTTCGCATGACGCCGAGATGGCCAGCCGGAGCCTAACGACTTACTCCATCGGATTGATGGGCTTCATCGCAATCAAGGTGCTGGTTCCGGGCTTCAGCTCGAGACAGGATCTCCGCACCCCGGTCAGGTATGGCGTCTACGCCATTATCGCCAACCTCGCGTTGAACCTGGCTCTGATTTTTCAACTCGCGCCGATCGGCTGGGGTCACGCGGGTCTCGCTCTGTCGACGGCGTTGGCGGCGCTCCTTAACGCCGGACTGCTCCTGGCCAAACTTTTGAAGGAGCGGATTTACAAACCGGAACCGGGATGGCCGATCTTCCTGCTGCGTGTAGCGCTCGCCAGTGGCGTGATGGTCCCGATCCTGGTCTATGCGTCCAATGCTTATCCGTGGCAGATCTGGTCGCTCGCCGACCGAATTTCGCATCTGGCTTTGTGGATTCTGCTGGGCCTCGCGACTTATCTGTCGTGTCTTACCCTGACAGGGCTCCGTCCCAGGCACATGCTGGTTCCGGAAGGTACCTGAGGACCGTCGCATGCGCTTGATTCGAGGACTCGCCGAACTGAAACTTCCCGAACGGGGCTGCGTCGCCACGATCGGCAACTTCGACGGCGTCCATATTGGTCACTGCCAAGTGATCGAAAGGCTGGCGGAAGCAGGACGGAGGCTGGATTTGCCGGTTGTGGTCGTCCTGTTCGAACCGCAGCCACGGGAATATTTTTTCCCGAACGAAGCACCGGCCCGTTTGACCCGGCTCCGTGAAAAGCTGGCCCGCTTGGCTGAATTGCCGATCGATCAGGTGCTGCTGCTGCGCTTCAACCGGCAGCTCGCCATGTTGCCGGCGGAAAGCTTCATTCAAGACATCCTGCTCGAAGGACTGCGCATCAAGTATCTGGTGATCGGAGACGATTTCAGATTCGGCAGAAACCGGCTCGGCAACTTTGCCTTGTTGCGGCAGGCCGGGAAAGAATTCGGCTTCGAAGTGGTCGACACGCCGTCGGTATTGGTCGATGGACGACGCGTCAGCAGCACTTCGATCCGCAAAGCCCTCGCGGCAGGCGATTTAGCTCGCGCAGCGCGACTCCTGGGGCGTCCTTATTCAGTCTGCGGACGCGTCATCCATGGGGCGAAGCGCGGCCGAACGCTCGGCTTTCCCACGGCCAACATCTTGATGAGACGGAAAAACACTCCTGTACAGGGTGTATTTGCCGTTACAATGTCCGGAATAGGCGAACATCCGCTGCCGGGGGTCGCGAACGTAGGCATACGCCCGACTGTCGCGGGAGGACGTACGGTGCTCCTCGAAACCTATTTGCTGGACTTCTCCGGAGACCTCTACGGAAAACAGGTGGAAATCGTTTTTCGCCACAAGCTCCGGGACGAAAAGCGCTTCGACGGCTTAGCCGAACTGCAGGCCCAGATCGAACGGGACGTCATGACTGCAAGAGGCTATTTCGCCATCTCAAATTCAACATCATCCTCTGCATCATGAGCACGGATTACAAATCGACACTGAATTTACCCAGCACCGATTTTCCGATGAAGGCCAATCTGCCGCAGCGCGAGCCCGAGCAGCTCGAGCGCTGGCGCAGCATGGATCTTTACCGGAAGATTCGCGAAACGTTCCGTGGGCGCCCGAAGTTCATTCTTCATGACGGCCCCCCCTACGCCAACGGCGAAATCCACATCGGCCATGCCGTAAACAAGGTGTTGAAGGACATCATCGTCAAGAGCAAGGGATTGAACGGTTTCGACGCGCCCTATGTGCCCGGCTGGGATTGCCACGGCCTGCCCATCGAATTGATGGTGGAGAAGAAGATCGGCAAAGCCGGCGTGCAGGTCAACGCTTCCGATTTCCGCAAGGCCTGCCGAACCTATGCGGCCGAACAAGTGGACATCCAGCGCCGCGAATTCGTCCGGCTCGGTGTTTTCGGCGATTGGGAAAATCCTTACCTGACCATGGACTTTCGCTTCGAGGCCGACATCCTGCGCGCTTTGGGCCGAATCTCCGCGCGCGGCCATCTGATGAAAGGGGCAAAGCCGGTGCATTGGTGCACCGATTGCGGCTCCGCGCTGGCCGAAGCCGAGGTCGAATACGAAAACAAGCGCTCGATCGCCATCGACGTGCGGTTCAGGGTTCTCGACGAAACCGCGCTGATCCAGCGTTGTCACTCGGTTCCGGGCCATCCGGGCGAAGGCCCGCTGTCGGTGGTCATCTGGACGACGACACCCTGGACCCTGCCGGCCAACCAGGGCGTGGCGCTCAACCCGGATCTCGATTACGCCGTGGTGCAATGCCGGGAACCGATGGAGCGGTTGGTCGTGGCCGAAGCCCTGATGAAAGATGTCATGATGCGTTGCGGCGTCGACGATTACCGCGTCGTGGCGTATTGCAGGGGCTCGGATCTCGAGGGATTGATGCTGCACCATCCGTTTTACGAGCGCGAGGTGCCTATCGTTCTCGGCGAGCACGTGACGCTCGACGCCGGTACCGGCGCGGTGCATACGGCGCCCGGCCATGGCCAGGAAGACTACGTCGTCGGTCAGCGCTATGGGCTGCCGGTCGAAAATCCGGTGGCGGACGACGGCAAGTTCCTGCCGAGCACGCCGCTGTTCGCCGGCGAACACGTCATGAACGCCAACGGCCATGTGGTCGAGGTGCTCAAGGAACGCGGCACACTGCTGCACGAAGCGCGCATCGAGCACAGCTATCCGCACTGCTGGCGGCACAAGACGCCGGTCATCTTCAGAGCGACGCCCCAGTGGTTCATCGCCATGGACAAGAACGATCTTCGCCGCCAGGCCCTGGAAGAAATCAAGAAAGTGGAATGGATACCCGACTGGGGGCAGGCGAGAATCGAAGGCATGGTCGCGAACCGGCCCGACTGGTGCGTCTCCCGGCAGCGGAACTGGGGCGTGCCGATCGCCTTGTTCGTCCACCGCGAGACCGGCGCCCTGCATCCCCGCACCGAGGACCTGATCGAAGCGGTCGCGCAACGGGTCGAGGAACGGGGAATCGATGCGTGGTTCGATCTCGACCCCGCGGAATTGTTGGGCGAAGAGGCTGCGCAGTACCAGAAGATCAACGACACGCTGGATGTCTGGTTCGATTCGGGCGTCAGCCACTTCTGCGTGCTGGATCGGCGGGAGGACCTGCATTCGCCGGCCGATCTGTACCTCGAAGGCTCGGACCAGCATCGCGGCTGGTTCCAATCGTCCTTGCTCGCTTCCGTGGCGATCCGCGACGCCGCGCCGTATCGGCAGGTGCTGACCCACGGCTTCACCGTAGATGCGGAAGGCAAGAAAATGTCGAAATCCAAGGGCAATGTCGTGGCTCCGCAGAAAGTGATGCAGAACCTCGGGGCGGATATCCTGAGGCTTTGGGTCGCGGCAACCGACTACCGGGCCGAGATGAGCGTTTCCGACGAGATTCTGAAACGCACGGCGGACGTTTACCGGCGGCTGCGGAATACCGCCCGCTATCTGCTCGCGAACATGAGCGGCTTCGACCCGGAGCGGCATTCGGTCGAACCCGAAAAGATGCTGGCGCTCGACCGCTGGGCGGTGGACCGGACTTTCCGTCTCCAGCAGGAAATCGTCGAAGCCTACGAGACCTACCAGTTCAACCTGGTCTATCAAAAGGTCCACAACTTCTGTTCCATCGACCTGGGCAGCTTCTATCTCGACGTGCTGAAGGACCGCCAGTACACCTGCCGCGAGGACAGCCTGCCGCGGCGATCCGCACAAACCGCGATGTACCACATCGCCGAGGCACTAACCCGCTGGCTGGCGCCCATCCTGAGCTTCACGGCCGATGAAATCTGGCGTCATTTGCCCGGCAAGCGGAGCGAATCGGTGTTTCTGGAGACCTGGTACGAGGGACTGTTCCCGCTGGACGAATCCTCTCCGTTCAACCGCGAGTTCTGGGATTTCCTGCTCAAAGTCCGCGAGGCGGTGAGCAAGGAACTGGAAGTACTGCGGGTGCGCGGCGAGATCGGCTCGTCCCTGGATGCCGAAGTCGAGCTTTACGGCAGCCAACCGATTCTCGAACGGCTTGCGCCTATCGAAAGCGAGCTTCGATTCTTGTTCATCACCTCGTATGCGAGCCTTCGGCCCGAAGGGGACAGCGACACGCTTCCGACGGGGATCGAGGGACTGGAGCTGAAAGTTCGGGCTTCCGACAAACCCAAATGCATACGCTGCTGGCATCACCGCGAGGACGTCGGCAAGCATTCCGATCACCCCGAGCTTTGCGGCCGCTGCGTGGAGAACGTGGCAGGACAGGGCGAAACCCGTCTTTACGCCTGATCTCATGTTGAATTGGCTTTGGCTTTCCGCGCTGGTCGTCGGCCTGGACCAGCTCACCAAGCAACTGATCGATCGCTCGATGGAACTTTACGAGTCGGTCGGCCTGCTGCCTTTTTTTCAGCTCACTTACCTACGCAACCAGGGCGCCGCGTTCAGCTTTCTGAGCCAAGCCGGAGGATGGCAGCGGTGGTTCTTCATCGGCCTGGCCGTCATCGCCAGCGGCGCTATCTGCTATTGGCTGAGCCGGCTCGGCAAGGGCCAACGCTGGGAAGCCGCGGCCTGGGCGCTGGTTCTGGGCGGCGCGCTGGGCAATCTCATCGACCGCATCATTTACGGATACGTTATCGATTTTCTCGACGTGTTTTATGGAGAATGGCACTGGCCGGCCTTCAACGTGGCCGATTCCGCGATCACCATAGGCGTAGCGATGCTGCTGATCGACTCCGTGAGACCGCGGCAGTCGACGGCCAGCCTGGTGTAGACCTATTTGCCGGCAAGGGATTGCCGGCCTATAAACGATAGCCAAGTAGGTCGGGAATCCTTTCCCGACACAACGGACGGGCAATCGGCTTCGCATGCAAAAGATTTCCGACCTGCTGGATCATAGACCGGAACAAGCCCAGCATTCCCGGAGTAAGGCGCATTTACCGGGAACGGCTATCGCCTCATCCCCGCCTACGACGGTTTCACCTCAGACGAGAATGCCTCTGCCTCCGGTCGGCTGAAAACCTCTTGCGGACAGCAAGCGGTAAACCCTTTCCCAATCGAAACTCGGGCCCGGATCGGTTTTTCGCCCCGGAGCGATGTCGCTGTGACCGACGATCCGGTCCGGCGACAAGCCCGGATAATTCGCCAGCAAGGCGGAGAGCAAATCGGCCAGGTGCTCGTATTGCCGGTCGGTATAGGGAATATCGTCGGCCCCTTCCAACTCGATGCCGATCGAGAAATCATTGCAGCGCTCCCGCCCCTCGTAGTTCGAAATCCCGGCATGCCAAGCGCGCCGGTGGAACGGAACGTATTGAACGATCTCGCCGTCGCGGCGAATGAGCGCATGGGCCGATACCCGAAAGCCGTGTATGCGCTCGAAATAAGGGTGGGCAGTCGGTTCCAAGGTATTGGTAAACAAACAGTCGATCCAGTTGCCGCCAAACTCGCCCGGAGGCAAACTGATGCCATGTATCACCACCAGCGAAATATCCCCTGAATCGGGCCTGTCGTCGCAATTGCAACTCTCTAGCCGCCTCGCGTTTGCCAGCCAGTTATCGATTATCTTCATTTTCCAAACCGAGTTGTAAATCGTCGAGAATTCGTCCTGTCCGCCGAGTATATCTACAAGACAATCTGTCCGCTTTCGGTTTTGTGGGTCGAGTCACGATATAAAAAAGACTTTCCCTTTAAAGTAAGTCCCGCGACGAATATAAAGCGCATTGTAAGAACCGAGTATAGAGTTATCGCAATGTGCGACACCGAAAATCATCATCGATTGCTACCGGTCCGGCAACGCATAGACTGAAACGGATTCAGTAAAGCTACAACACATTCGATATACCTTAAGCCGCGATTTTTCGAGGTACAGGTCGAAACCTTTCCGATTCGAAATCGGCCGGCAAAAATAATAATCCCGGCAGAAATGTTTCGACTTGAAAACAGAGCTCTTAAAGATAACAAGAACCGTGTCGGCCATGATAAAAAAGAAGCTGTTTCTTTCCATGGTACGCTGCATACCGAATATACGACTCGGTATCCCGCGAAATAGCAAAACAGTACGGGCAAAGGCAATCCCGGCACGCCGCATACATTATATTACCCGTTTTCGATGCATTAAGACGGCTGAAATCGAACTTAACTTCCCGGGCAATTCACGACAGTTTTTTCATCCATGACCATCAAGGGAGTGCTTCAAGCATGAGAGATTTCCGATTATGGAGCAGGCTGGCTCTAGCGCTAGCGGGGGTATTTTTCAATCCCATGGCCGTCGGAGAAACCCCGCCGTTGTCAGGGCTGCCTAGCAATGAGGAAAGCAAATCTGCTTTCGCCACGCTGAAGGCCGGCGAAGGCGGCTATGCACCGGCCCGTGCCGCCCGTGAGTACTGGGACGCGGCCCGCCGGCGCGTGGCACAGGATCCTCGCTGGACGGCTTGGTTGCAGGAGCGAACCGACTGGATCGATCACTGGATGACCACGCCCCGCGAGAGCGCGGACTGGGTCGCCGGCTGGATCCACGACTACGTCGATCCGAACACGGGCGTTCTCCTCCACTGGACCCCCGATCAGCCGATACCGCCCGACCAGCCCGGCCACGAAAAGCTGCGCGCCGCCTGGATCGCCCATAATCGGATCTACAACATCGATCGCGTGCTGGACGCCGCCCGACTGTTCC